>Ga0100403_1002162_pt1 | contig 16185 bp, 32 predicted proteins | sample CryGeymet201501t_FD_83663 | JGI IMG/M metagenome (GOLD analysis project Ga0100403, IMG submission 83663) | Groundwater microbial communities from Crystal Geyser aquifers in Utah, USA - Crystal Geyser metaG 2015-01t | ecosystem: Environmental > Aquatic > Deep subsurface > Groundwater | place...
CGGCGCTGGCTCGTAAGCCAGTGTGTGGGCCAGGGGGCCGTGGGACGGGGCGCGCCGCCCCTCATCCCCCTACTTGCCGGGGAGCACCCGCCGGGCGTGACGGCGGGGCTCAGACCTGGTCCGCGAACTGGAAGTGCATCCAGTCGTAGTTCGCGGACCGTCCCAGAGAGGTGGCGCCGTGGTCCTCGACGATCTCCCAGAAGGCTTTGTATTCGGGCCGGGCGAACAGTGCCCGGTCGCGGCCCCACCGGAGCCGGTTGTTCTCGGGGTCCAGGTCGACTGCCACGCCCCAGGCGTGCGTCGACTTCCTGGAGCCACCCCGCATCTTGCGGTCGTTGAAGCAGCCGCCGAACCGGTCCAGCCGGAGCCGCCGGTACTCGTCCTCGCCGTAGTGGCTGACGGCCTGGCGGAACAGGGAGGTCATCTCGTCCTCGACCAGGTGGTGGCACGAGAAGCGGGTGACCGTCTGGGTCGGGCTCCAGGCGATGACGAAGGGGATAGGGAGGCGCACCTTGCCGGCCGTGCACTGCGACCCGCCCGCCTCGCCGTAGAAGGCACTCAGCTCGGACCTGGTGTTCATGGGCCAGTCGGTGGCGTGGACGATGTGGGGCTCAGGCCGGTGGAAGGACGGGTCCTGGCCGTGCTGCACGGCATCAAAGGCGGCGAGCGCCTCGCGGGTGTTGTGGCCAACCAGTCCGTCGACCTTGCCGGCCTCGTGCCCCATGGCGTTCAGGATGGCCTGGCCGGCGGCGACGATGCGCCGAGCCTTGGGCCAGCTCGAGGGCCAGCCGCCTGCGTTGCGCTCTACGATGCCAACCGCCCGCATGGTGTTGGGGCCTGGGTCGTTGTCGATGGCCCCGTCGTAGTAGTTGGCCGCGGTCAGCAGGCGCTGGACGTCGTTGGCGTTCATGGCAGTTCTCCCTCAGAGGGTTCAGGTCGAGCCTAGTTTGGCACGATCCGGACCTCGCGGACGCCGCTGTTCACCAGGTTGACGTGGCGCTCGGTGTCCGACTGGTTGAGGGGGTAGACGACCATCGTGGTGCCGTCGAAGTGAACGGCCTCAGCGGTCCACTCGCTCGTGCCACCTCGGGAGCTGTTGTGCCACACGGTGACGGTGAAGGTCTGGCCTGCCAGGGAGGCAACCTTCTCGGCCCGTGCCCTATGGAACAGGTTGGCCTGTTGGCTGAGGAGTGGAAAGGTGCCGGCCGTCTGCGCGACGACCGGCTGCGTGGCTGACTGCACCTGCTGCACCTCACGGATGGCCGGCTCAGTGGCCAGGACACGGCACCAGAAGGTCCCGTCTGGCAGCACTCCCGTCAGGACGCCGCTCACGACCACCGGGTCGTAGACGGTCTGGACGGGCTCGTCCCGATACTGGCGAGAGGCTGGCTTGAGCGTGAGGTCGTAGGTGAACGGCATGTCAGTCCTGGTCTGGGCCGTCGAGCAGGTCGTCGGCGAGGAGGGCCGCTGCGATCAGGGCCATGACCAGGGTCCATTCCAGGACCAGGGCGAACAGCAGGATCGCGGCGAAGGCGGTAATGGCCCGGGCGCGGTGGCGGTCCATGTGGGTCTTGCCGGGGAAGACTTGGGGCAGCCAGGACGGGCGGGGGAAGGTGGAACGCATGTCGGGTCTCCTTGTTGGTTCGACGCCCCACCGTACCACGGGAGGCGCCGCCAGGGGGACCGTCGTCAGCGAGCCCGACGTATCTGGACGGGCATCTCCATGGACATGGACTGGCCGACGGTGAACTCGATGCCGTTGTCCACGTTGACCATCGTCGTCGCGGCGCTCCAGCCGTTCGGCTGGGTGCTGTCCATAACACGGTAGCCGATGAGCTTGCGGGCGCGGATGGGCCAGGTGCCCCGGCCGACGGTGCGCTCCTGCTGGTCTCCGTTCCAGTCCTCGTAGACGAGGCGGACGTGGACGTCGTGGTGGCAGACGAGGGTGACCTCGTCGTACTGGCCGGCGCCGAAGTTCTCTCCGGCAGAGGGCAGATGGTCCATTGGGGAGTTCTCCTGCGTGGGTGTCTCGTCGCGAACTTACCGCAAGACGCAGGCGTGGGGGACCGTCAAACGCCGGCGAGGCGGTCGGCTATCCGTGCCCGGTTGGCCGCCAGGGCCTCAGCGTCTGGGCGCCAGTTGTTCCACCGGTCGAGGGGGCAGCCGCCTGGCATGAGGGCGTCGGCGTCGAACGGGAAGTTGACCGCGTAGCCACGCCTGGCCATCTCGGCGCACAGGGCCTCCTGTCGGTCTAGGAGCCAGGCGACCTTGTCGTAGAAGAACCGCACGTGGCCCGTGCCGAGCGTGTAGGCCCTGGGGTTGCGCCGATCGTCAGGCGCCTCGCCCCGCTCGATTGCGGCGCGGATGAGCTTGAATGCCCGAGGGAGCTCACGGTACTCGGCCACCAGGTGCTCTCTGGTCAGCTCCTCGACGGGCACACAGTTGATGCGGGTCACAGGTCGATCTCCACCTCTACGACGTCCATGTTCCTCAGCCTACGCTCAGGGACCGGCTCGGTATGCCAGCTCTCGTCGCACTCGCCACCCTCGAAGGGGTCGGACCAGCACTGCGTCGTCACGGAGGTCACGCCTCGCAGCCACCACCGGAGCGAGGAAAACGCGGCCTGGCTCGAGGTGTACAGGCGGGGAGGCACCCCGGAGCCGGCCGGGACGAGCTCCTGGTGCGTGCCGCCACGTCCGCCCCTGCCGAGCGGGTTGGGCATGTAGTCCCCGGTGTCGAGGTCCTTGATAATGTGGAACCTAGTCATGGCAATGAGCCCCTTCGACCTGGACGCCCTGGCTGCACAGGATCAGATGGGCGTGCCGATGCGCCTCGAGCGAGTTGATGTAGGAGGCGTACGAGAAGCAGAGGATGCCGATCAGGATCAGACGGTCACCGAGGGTCATGCCTTGCCCTCCATGATCGCCCTGAGCTCGTCACCGGTCAGGGGTCCGTCAGGCACGTCCGGCGCGGTGTAGCCGTCGGCTCCGTCCCAGGTGTAGCCTGCTGCGATCAGCCTCTCGTGCGTCTGGCGCTGCTCCTTGGCCGCTCGCATGAGCTGAGCCAGGTGGGGCCCCAGGGTGGCGGTGAACATCGGGCCAGTCACCACGGCCATGCTGCGTCGGGTCATCTGAAGTCCTCCAGTTGCGTGCTGTAGGGTAGCATGAGCGGGTGCTTCGGCGAACCCCCTTTCGTCAGGCCCAGGTGCTTCACGGGCTTGCCGACGGCGGCCCTGATCCAGGCCAGGGTGTAGGCGACGTGCCCGTGGTGCTTCCGTGGGACCTTCGCCACGTCGCCCCAGCAGGGCACCACGACGTCGACCTGGGCGAGCATGTCCCGCAGGTAATGGCCGTTGAGCGGTCCGAACGGGTCCTCTACGCGGCCGAGCTCCCTCACGTCGGGGGCCCGGTAGGCGAACAGGTTGACGACCGTGTAGCCGTCGCCGCCCCACCGCCTGACGAAGCCCTCCCACTTCCTGGTCGTGGCGTCCTCCAGGTCCGCGTCGGCCGTCGAGGGGTTCACGCCCACGAAGCCGTAGAGGGTGCCGACGCCTGACCCCCACTCCCGGTCGAGCCGGTAGCGATAGGTCCCGCAGTCGGATAGGACGGCGCTCTTGTGGGTCATCGGATCGTCCTCTTGATGAGCTCGGCCACCACGGCCTTGACGTCGTCCAGGTCGACCGCGTTCGCCAGGTCAGCGAGCATGCGCCTCTGGATGCGCTCGGCCTGCTTCTTGCGACGCTCGGCGGCCTCTGCGTGGCTCAGGATGCGGGCGGTCATTCCTCGGCCTCCTGGTGTAGCTCCTGGCGGAGGGCATTGGCCAGGTCGCGCAGACCTTGCCTGGAGAGCGTGCCGGCCCACTCCTGGTGCTCGGCCTCGAGCAGACGCTCCAGCCGCGACTTGGTTGTCCGCTGGTGCTCGCCCTTGGGCCGGTACGGTGCGACCTCCTTCGGCTCGAGCAGCTTGATGCTGTTCCAGAGCTTGAGGAGCGGGAAGTCGGTGAGGCCCCAGTGGTCCAGGTTCAGGCGGTCACGCAGGTGTCGCACCACTGGGTGGTCGGCCTGGACGGTCACGTCGAAGCTGCCGGCCTTGTGGACCCGGAACCTCACGCCGTGCTCGCCACCCTCCCAGGTGACGAGGCTGACGATGCCAGAGCTCGGGCCGTACGAGATGACCAGCTGCAGCTCCCGGCCGTGGAGCGTGGTGGCCACGTCCGATGGGAGCGTCCCGCACAGGCGGACCCTCGCCACCTGGCCCGGCTTGGGGTGACAGGCGAGGCGGATCATAGCGGCAGCTCCCCCTGTGCGATGGCCCTCTCGCGGATCGGGTTGTAGGGGACGACGTCGGCCCGCTCCGGCACCCTCCAGGTCATCGTCCTGGACGTGGCCTTGTAGCGGAAGGTGACGGGCGTGTGGCCGAAGACGTCCATGCCGCAGGCGTTCCGGAGGGCGACCACCACCGGGTGGCTCGTGCGCAGGTAGATGCCGAAGCGCCGGGTGTTCTGGACCGCGAAGTCGGGGGCCATCCACCGCTCGCGCTGGAACTCGCCGGCCCCGACGGGCGTCCGGACCCACTCGTCGAGCCGGTCGATCGGGTAGAGGTAGGCCATCGCCTGGCCGGGGTAGGTGCCCGACTGCCTGGTCACGAAGCCCTCCTGGAAGGGCGCCCAGGTGCCGACGGGCATGACGCCGATGAGGCGGACCTTCTTGGGGTCGACCCTGCCGTTGCGCTTTGCGGGGTGGATGCCGACGCGGCCGACGTGGTCCGTCCAGCCGTTCGTCGCGTTGGGTTCGAGCATCGTCGCTCCTCCGTGGTTGATCGCGGCCCGGTCGCCGCTCAGACCTTCATGCCTCGTCGTCGCGTCGGGAGGGACCCTCGTTGACAGGCCCGAAACGACGGTTCCGTCCGAGGCGGCCCCCGGGCTATTCGCGCACGCCTGGGTGCGGGGAGTGGGCTCGACGCCTGGCTCGGGACCGTGTGGACCAGGCCGTGACGCTGCTACCCCTTGTCAGCCGACTGACAGAGGGCCTTGTCACCGAAAACGGCGATATGCCCCGCGTACCGCTACTGGGGCCTACCTGGTACGAGGGGTGGTACGGAGAAAAGCGAGCAAAAGCATATACTTACTATGCCCTGTACCGACTGTACCAGATGTACCAGGTATAATACTCTTACGCATGTGGTATAGGAGGTTCCTTGCGCGCGCGTAAGCCACAACGCTCGGTACACCTGGTACCCCTGGTACGGAGCAGCCTAAGTAGCTATTTTTGCTGCATAAAGTCCGTACCAGGTCCGAAGCGCTCCCTGGTACGGCCGGTACACTGGGCGGACTTTGTCCGCTCTGACACCAATTTCGGTGCGCAGGACTTCGCCGAAACGCTCATTTCGGTGCTCCACGCCGAAAACCGGCAGTAGGTCCAACCGCTTCGACAAGGCAGCCAGCTCTAGCCGGCTGACTGTTTTCGGTGCCGCACGCCGAAAAAGCGAGAGGGCCCAAGTCTGAGCCCTCCGCATCGCCGTCTCGTCGAGGCGGCCTCAGCGGCCGACTGTCAGTCCGACAGCGCTCGCAGCATGTGCTCCTCCTTCGCCCTGAGGACGTCGAAGGACGCCGCGGCGAGCTGCTGCCATGAGACGGTGTAGCTCACCTCCGAGCGGCCCATGCGGCCGACGAGGCTGAGCCCGAGCGCCCCTATCTCCCAGGTGGCGAGCACGCCGTGGTCGACGGCGTAGGTCTCGAGGCGACGTCCTGCCGCCTCGAAGTCCCTTAGGTTGATGTAGTTGAGGGGTGTGGTCATGGGTCTTCCTTCCCTTTCAGCCGAAGAAGATGCAGTCGCCGAGGCGGGTGACGGTGACGACGCCGACGTCCTCGCCGCGCGCCGCCTTGCGTTCGTTGAAGCCAGCGAGGTCGCGGAGCATGTCAGTCGCCACCTTGGCGCTCACGGGGATGCTGCCGCCCATGCCGGGGTAGACGCGGGACGGTAGGCCGTCGTCGCCGAAGTCCGTGACGAGGTCCACGTTGGACCTGATGAAGAAGGACACGCGGCGGAGGCGTGCCACGAGTTTCATGGCGTCGGACGGGTCGAGGTACACGTCGACGTGGCCCTCTGTGCGGTTGAGGATGGGTTCGCACGGGGTGGTCATGTCGCTGGTCTCCTTTGTGTCTCTCCTTCCTATATAGGCCCGTCTCCAGCGGGCGTCAACCCCTTAAAGCGGAATTTCCGCTTTTATCCCATCGGCAGCTCGAGGCAGGCGACGCCGGTCTCGTCCTCGTCCACCAGCAGGATCGGCAGGTGCTCCCACGTCTCCGGGTCACGCATCACCCACGACTGGCCCGGCTCGAGGTAGATGCCCTCGTGCTCGGGCAGACCGTTGTGCTGCGCGGCGCCGAAGCGGACGCGGATCGTGATCGTCCCGTACGGCCCAGCGTCAAGATGGTGCGGGGTCAGCTCGTCCTCGGGGTCGTGCACCTTGGTGTTGTAGAACCGGAGCGAAAGGCCCGGGCAGGTCTCCCCGCCCTGCAGCAGCTCCAGGGTCGACGGCTCCGTCCCGGCCAGGGACCAGACGACGACGGCGATGACGGTCGCGGCGTCCATCATTCCCTCCAGTCGTAGAAGCCGTCGGTGCCCTCGGGCTTCGGCGGGAGGGGTGCATAGGCGCGGTCGGACGTGTCGACGATGAAGCCCTTGCCGTAGCCGAGCGACCAGGCCTCGTGGTCCTCGGACCAGCGCACGTGGCGCCACTTGCCGCGGTGGAACAGCAGGGCCTCGAAGCCGTCGGGGCGGCAGGAGGGTCCGGGCAGCCAGCTCGTCTCGCCGGCCTCGTCCAGTGTTCGGGGTATCATGGGGCTTCTCCTTCTGTCTAGCCATGACCAGGATGGCGTGAAGGAGGGGAGGAGCGTACCCTCGTTAGGAGACGACCCTGCGCATCATGCAGTCGAACTCCGCGTTGCGCCTCCAGGTCGCCCTGACCGGGCGCGGAGTCCAGGCCGCGTCGCCCGAGACCTCCCTCCACCAGGAGATGGCGCCGCCGACCGTCGAGTGGGTCAGCCAGACGTGGCAGCCGGTGGCCCTCAGCTCCTCGGCCGTGCCGAGCTGGAAGACCCGGAGCGGATCGATGTCACACTCGCCCATGGCCTCATGCCATTCAAGCTCCTCCGCCACGTCCCTGCACAGCGCGTCGAACTCGGCGTCCGAGATGACCGAGACGCCCTGCTCGTAGTAGAGCCAAGACGCCATCAGGACACGGCGGGCTTTCAGGTCAGGGCTCATGGCTTGTCCTCCAGCTCGTGCCTCAGTCCAGGTCATCAGGGAACCCCAGGTCCTCGCGATCGGTCGGGCCATCCGGGTCCGGCCAGTCATATGTGTCGACCCCGAGCAGCCTGCGGAACTGGTCGCGGCACTCTCGGAGCGGTGGCAGGTCGTAGCACCACGCCCGACCGTCGCCGAGCGGCTTCACGCCGACCCGGTCGTCGGGCACCCTGGCCTTGACGCGGTCGCTCATGGTGGGGACGTACTTCTTCAGCTGCTGCGCGAACACCGTGTCCAGCGACCGGCCCATCCCGCCCGGGTTGCGGATGCCGCTGCGCCGGCAGTAGTTCTCGAAGCTCTCCATCAGCTCGGCGCGGAAGACCCGCACGGGCCCGTCGGTCCAGTCCTGGCCCTCGCGCGCCGGCTCGAAGTCCAGAGCGCCAGAGTACAGGAGGTCGAACCACCAGCCGGGGATCGGGCCCATGCCCATGATCTTCTGCTCCACCGCGGCCTGCGAGGTCGGGATGTCCCGGCGCGGAGCCCAGCCCTTGATGGCCCTGGCCAGCAGGTCCCAGAGCAGGGCGGCCCGACCGCCGTCGTCGAGCTGGTCGTTCAGCCGCTGGAAGAAGGCGTGGTCGTTGACCCTCTTGTTGTTCGCCCTCTGGAGCAGGAAGCGACGCTCGCCGTCGAGACCCATCGGGACGAACCAGTCCTCGTTGGAGGCCATGATGACGTGCATCCGGTTCTTGCCGCCGCGCGCGTCCTTGCCCTTGCCCTCGTAGACCAGGGTGGGCTCAGTGATGAGACCCTTCAGTCGGCTCTCGCCGTCTTTGTCGTAGGCCTTGACGGCCTCGTCCGCGAACAGGCAGATGCAGTCACGCAGGTGATCGTTGAAGCGCCCGGTCAGGTGCTCGGACGACGTGATCTGAAGGCCGTGCTTACCGGCGAGCTGGGCCAGTGTCCTGCCCCAGGTGCCCTTGCCGATGCCCTTGCCGCCCTGGAAACAGATGGCGACCTCGGCCGGTGAGCCGGGGTGCTGCACCATGTAGGCCGCCCAGTTGAGGACGTATTCGTAGACCCGGTCGTCGCCGTCGCAGAGCACCTCGTACAGGAGCTCGTTCAGGTAGGACCAGCCGCCCTCCTTCTTGACGGGCTGCACGGCCCAGCCGGTCCAGAGGTTCAGGAAGCCCTCGTGGTCACGCTCCGGGTCGAAGATGACGCCGTCGTAGCTCAGGCGCTTGCCCCACTCGAGCCAGGTCTCGGCGAGCGGCGCGGGCTTCTCGCCGCGCAGGACCTTCTTGTTCGACAGCATGTTGAGGAAGTCGTACTTCGTCGCCCTGATCCAGTGCTCGCGACCGACGTCCGGGTCCATCACCTTCCACATGATGCGGAACTGCGAGCCGTCCATCACGGCGCAATACTTGTCATTCATCCGCTCGAGCGGGCCCTTGCGCTCGTGCTCGGGAGCGTCGGCGTGGACCGCGTCGTCGGGTATGTCGTCGTCGTCGACGTCGTCGAAGTCGTCCTTGGCAGCCTTGCGGGGGATCACCTCCTCGGCCCCTGCGTCTCGCAGCAGCTTGTGGAGCGTCCTGTACGTCACGCGGGCACCGTCGGCGTCGGCGTGCAGGCTGTCCCACCGTAGGCCGACGAGGGTGCCGTGGTCGGCGTACTCGGGGTCCCGCGTGCACCACTCGATGAACTCCTGGCGACCGTCACCAGCCGTGGCGTGGTGGCAGGCCTGCATCAGGGTCAGCCAGTCGTCGTGCGAGCGGAAGTCCTCAGGGTCCAGCTGGTCGAGCATCTCAGCCAGCTGCTCCTGGTCGTGCTCGCCGCCTCCCGTCGCCGTCGCGCCCTTGGGCCGTCGGATGAGGTCGATCAGGCGCTTCGGTGCGTCGGGTGCACCCATCTCGTCGAGCTCGGGGAACAGGTCGTCCCATAGGTACTGGCGCTCGGTGTCCGGGTGGATCGACCCGGCGGAGACGACCTGGCGGCCGAACGACTTGAACTCGACGCCGGGGTAGTCGTCGTTGAGGCTATCCCTGGTCGAGACGTCCTCCGGCTTGCTCATGTAGACGTGGAGGCCGCCGCTGCCAGTCTCGACCCTGGGGTACCGGTCGACGTCCAGGCCGACGTCCGCGCAGAGGCGACGGAACGGGTTGTCGGTCGTCAGGTCCTCGCCCTCGGGGAAGCCACGCGGGTCCACGTCCAGGACGAGGTCGCCCTGGGTGAGCCTCACGCCGACGTTGTCGCCGGCCTCCATGTGGGTGAGCTGGTCCTTCGACTTGTAGGTCTTCTTCGTCCAGTTGCCGTGAACGGGGGACTTCCCGCGCTTGCGGCGCTTGCCCTTGTGCTCGTCCTCGTAGGCGTAGTTATGCAGCGGGATGAGCTGCATGCCCGAGGCGAGATAGGGTCGCAGTTGACCCGGGTCGGTCTGTTGGGTCAAGTCGGCCCCTCCGTCTTGGCTGTCCGTCGACGCTCAGGCTACTACAAGATCGGCCTCGAGGAGAACTAGCGAAGCGGCCACGACCGGTCAACGACGGTTCAATGAGTGAGTACTCTGCGCCATCCTGTCTCTCGTCATCCCACCAACCCCGAGAGGAGCAGAGACGATGCAAGTGACGATCACCTTCGACCCGACCAGCCAGGACGACGTCCAGACTGCGCTGGCCACGATCATGGCCCACGTCGGCGACCAGACGACCAACACAAAGGCCGCCGAGGCGACCACCCGTGCCGCAACCGGACCGACCCCCGACGCCGCCGCCAAGAAGGCGGAGCAGGAAGCGGAGGCCGAGAAGAAGCGCAAGGCAGCCGCGGCCAAAAAGAAGAAGGACGAGGAAGCCGCCGCCAAGAAGGCCGAGGAAGAAGCCGCCGCCAAGGCCGAGGCGACCGACAAGGACATGAAGGAGGAGGACGAGGTCGACCCGCTGGGCGACGACGAGCCGGCCTCCGAGGGCCCGAAGCACACCCGCGAGGAGGTGCGCGCCAAGATCAAGGAGTACGCCGCGCTCGAGAGCAAGGAGGCGGCCATCAACATCCTCAAGGAGGTCGGCGGAGCGGCCAGCCTCACCGAGCTGTCGGAGGACAAGTTCGACGCGGTCTTCGAGGCCTGCGACGCGGGCTGATGATCCCCGACCGTCAGGCGGCGACCCCGACCGCCGCCTGACCACCATTCAACGCCAGGACGGAGGGAAACGACCATGGCACGGACCCACGACTACCTCAAGGACGGCGTGACCCCACGCTGCCAGGCCACCGTGCCTGACACCCCACACCGCGTCGAGTGGAGCCACTGCAAGCGCGGCGCCAAGGCCGGAGGCACCCTGTGCGGACAGCACCAGCACGCCCGTGACCGGCTCGACAACCCCGACCTCTACGTGATATGCCGGAGCTTCAAGCCCGCGCGCCGTAACGAGGACGGGAGCTACCGCAAGACCATATACGCCAAGACCTTCACGAGCCGCGAGGCGGCCGACGAGTTCCTTCACCTGCGCTGGAACATGCTGAACCGCTGCCCGTCGAACGGCAAGGTCCGCGGCCGCTTCCAGTCCGCCTGTGTCGAGCGTCTGAAGGACGCCGTCAAGAAGCCTGGGAGGCGCTGGTAATGAGCAAGAAGCCAATACCCATCCGAGCTGCCGAGCGGATTGCCAAGGCCTTCGGCTACGACCAGGTCATCATCTATGCTCGCAAGGTTGGTGACGCCCCGGAAGGTGGAGAGCACATGACGACCTATGGCGTCAACAAAAAGCACTGCGACGCCGCAGCCCGGATCGGCGACCATCTCAAGTACAATGTGATGGGATGGCCTCGTGATGGCTCCTAAGCTGGTCGGACGGATCGAAAGGCGCCTGTACGGTGCCGACAACCTGGAGGAGCTCGACGCCCTGGAGGCCGAGCTACGGCCTATGGGCTGGGAGCCGATGGGGCAGACGATGTGCCCACCTGGCTGCACGTGCGGTGAGGGTCCTTTCTGGTCCTCCTTCGTGCTAGAGCTGCCCGTAGACAAGAAGGAGATAAACTGATGCAGATTTGGAAGTACCCGCTCGAGGTCGAGCGCCACCAGATGGTCGTGATGCCAAAGGGTGCCGTGCTCCTGGCGTTCCAGACCCAGAAGGGCCAGCTCGCTCTGTGGGCCTCGGTCGACCCTGACGCCCCCAAGGTCCAGCGTGACCTCTCGGTCGTCGGCACCGGCCATGACCTGCCAGGTGGCAAGCAATCCTACATTGGGACAGCCCAGACCGGCTCCCTGGTGTGGCACCTGTTCGACGGAGGTGAGGCCTGATGGCATGGCACGCGCGACTGAGCGCCTCTCAGACGAAAGACTGGGCCAACTGCCCGGGCACCATCCCGCTGAAGGAGTACTTCCCGTACGACGACCCGTCGGGTCCAGCGGCCCAGCTCGGTACGTGCGCGCACCAGCTGATCGAGGAGTGCCTGGGTAAAGGCCTTCCGCCCTCCGCCTACGAGCACCGGCTGATCGAGATCAAGCACCCCGACACCGACAAGGAGGAGGTCGTCATCCTCCCGAAGTCGACCAAGTGGCCCAAGGACCCGAAGCGCGTGGTCTTCGAGGTCGACGAGGACATGATCGAGGCCACGACCACGTTCATCGACTACGTGCTCGGCAGGCTCGCCGAGCTGTTCCCCGAGACCTACGACGCCACCGGGCTCGACCACGTCGTCGACTACGCCTGGGGCAAGCAGGCCTTCGAGAGGGGCACGCTCAAGCTCGAGACCAGGGTGAACCCCCTGCCGGAGCGCGACGACACGGGCGGCACGGTCGACGTCACCATCGACGCCTGGCCCGAGCTCATGGAGGTCGTCGACTACAAGAACGGGACCGGCGTGCTGGTGCCCGTCAAGGACAACTGGCAGCTCCGGTCCTACACCCTGGGCCGCGCGGTCGAGCACTCCGCCGACCTGGGCGAGTACGAGAAGTACCGCTACACGATCGGCCAGCCCAGGCACCACCGTGCGCCCCCGTCCGGGACGTCCTCTGAGGAGCTGACGCCCGCGGAGCTGGGTGCCTTCCGGCGCCAGCTGCAGCTGGCGTGCGAGAGGGTGGACCGGGCACGGGAGTGCGCCGCCAACTACATGGCCAACTGCGAGAAGGCGAAGGCGAAGCCGGACGTCGCCGAGATGCGCCTGGAGCTCTACGAGGCGGGCTTCCTGTCCGTCGGCGAGGACGGCTCGCACTGCACCTACTGCCCACACATCAACGACTGTCCGGCAGCCCGGGCGAAGGTCGAGGAGACCGTCGCTATGGACTTCGACGACGAGCCCGACGAGCTCGAGGAGCCACTCGGTCCGAACCACCTGGCCGCCATCCTGCCGTGGAAGCCCTTCATCACCCGCTTCCTGAAGGCGGCGGAGGACAAGGCCGAGGAGCTGGCGCTCGAGGGCAAGATGCCCGGCTACAAGATGGTCCGCAAGGGAGGCAACCGCACGCTCAAGGCGGACGTCGACCCGGGAGAGATCAAGGCCTTCATCGCCGAGCGAGGCGGCAAGGCAGACCAGATGTACAACCCGCCAGCGGAGCCCAAGCTCAAGACCGGACCGCAGCTGGAGAAGCTGCTGCCCAAGAAGCACCAGAAGGAGTTCGAGGAGCAGTTCCTCTATAAGCCTGACGGCGGGCTGACGATGGTTCCCGAGGACGACGGCCGTGACGCAGTGTTACCGGGAGAAGCCGCAGACGACTTCGATGATGTGGAGGATTGAAAGATGAGTAAGATGAAGCACGGCACCTACGTGGGCGCCAACGAGGAGCTCAAGGGCAAGACGGCCCTGCTCCGTCCGTCCGACAAGGAGGGCACCGTCCAGGCCCAGTTCGACGACGTCGGCCAGCGCAAGCCGGACCAGATCAAGGGCAAGCGTGACGTCACCGAGCTCGAGCAGCTCATGTTCGGCTGGCACGAGTTCCCCGAGGACGCCTTCCGCGTGAAGGCCACAAAGGGCGGACGCGGCTCGGCCAAGACGCCGGGACGCATCCCAACTGCTGGCCAGGACAAAGCTGGATGGAGGCCTGAGGATGGCTGAGGTCAAGAGCGTCACCGCCTCACTGCAGGTGAGGATCAACACCGGCCAGTACGAGGGCACAGAGGCCCTCGTGTCCATGACGGCCGAGATCGACGAGTTCGACAGCCCCGAGGAGGAGACCGCCCGGCTGCAGCGCCAGGTCGACGAGGCCATGCTGCTCCAGCTCCGTGCGATCTACAAGGCCCGGGGCAAGTCGACCTCCGCCAAGATGATCGCCAAGCAGCACGGCATCCCAATGCACGGGGGTGACGAGTGATGTGGTGGTGGCTGTGGTTCGACCAGGAGGCGTGGGTGAAGGCCTGCGACGCGCACTGGTCCCGGTGGAGCCGGTACGGGAGCCGCCGCCGTGGGTGAGCAGGCCGACCTGATCGTCGACGCCTGGTTCGACCAACTGTGGGACGAGGGTCTCGAGACGGAGGACGACTTCGCCGTCCTCGAGCCGGTCGACAACCCCCGCGTGACCAGGGCGCTCAAGGCGAAGGCCCACAAGGCGTTCGACCGGATATGGCAGAGCGGCCGGATGGGCCGTGGCCAGGCGTACCTCTGGCTCGCCCGCCGGCTGAACGTCCGACCGGAGCAGGCCCACATGGCCGCGATGGACCGGCATGACATACTGGAACGAGTGATCGAGGTGTCCGACCGTTTCATGGGCACACCCCTGGCTGCGGCCGACTTCCCTGACGACGACTAGGAGACGGAGACATGAGCAAGACCCACGACGACCTGACCACCTACCTGGAGCACACGGTCCAGGGCACCCCGATGCGAGAGATAGCCCGGCGGCTCGACGTCGAGCCCTCGACGATCCTCCGACGCGTGAGGCGCGTGGAGGACATGCGCGACTGGCCCGAGTGGGACACCGTGCTCGACCAGCTGGCACTCGTCACCTGCCTCGATGGGGTGACCGACGAGGCGGTGCTGACAGCGATGGGCGTTGACCGCGACGAGGCGGAGACCTCCTTCCTGACGGCCTGCGTCACACTGAACCAGTCCGGCGCCGTCCTGGCGGTGACCGACGGGCCGAACGCCAGCATCTTTCTGGACGGCGAGGTGGCACACCGGACCTCGAAGCGCCTGGCCACGACCTGGCTTGCGCTTCGACTGGGTGAAGGAGCACCTCAACGGCAAGGTCCGCAGGTACGTCCTCAGCGGACGCTACGGGGTCGACGAGACCTCGGCCCCGGAGCCTCGGCGGCACGTGCCTCGGGCGTATTCGAAGTACACCACCGAGACCTCCGAGAACCTCGCCAGGATGCGTCAGATGCGTGTCGGCACGAAGAACAGCCGCTTCGGCTTCACGGCCGACGAGGTCTCCCTGGCCGTCGACCTCACAACCCTCATGACCGCCGCGGAGACCAGCGGCCTGCAGAGCCCAGAGCTTCTCAGGGTCATCAAGCTCAAGGAGAAACTGGGTGACGAGCTGTTCAATGTCCTCTACGACTTCCTCCACGCCGGCAAGGGCTTCGAGGCCATCGAGAAGCAGCGGGGCTTCCCGGCCCGGTCCGCCAAGGTGCTGCTCAGCGTCGCGCTCAAGCAGGTCGTGCACTTCGGCCTGGACGGAGACCTGGCCGCGATGTGCGAGACCGTCGACCCCGAAACCGACACCGGACCCAACGCCGCCCTGGCAGCCTCCCCCGGGACCCGTGGACGACCCGTGCGACCCGTTCATGCCGCCGAGTAAGTCATGAGCTGGGGCGGATACTCCTCCTGGTCAGAGCACGAGCTGCTGCGGGACGCCTGTCTGGCCACGCCGGTCAGGTTCCTGTGGCACTCGTACCTGGAGCACTGCCAGGACTGGGGCTTCGAGCCCGCGCCGGCCGAGGCCTTCGTGCACTGGCTCAAGGGCGAGGAGGGCGTGCACCTGGTCCAGGGTGGTCGCGGTCGCGTCCGTCGCATGGCGGTAGGCATTGCCCCTTTGAGGGTAAGCGCGGACCCAGGAGGTCGACAGGATGGTGGACAGAGAGAAGCGACATGGAGGAGGGCCCTGACATGAGCCCCAAGACCACGATCATCCTGGGCGCCGACGGCGTCCTGAGCGACGAGGCCGGCTCGGTCCTCGTCCACACCACCGCCAAGGAGGCGACGATCCTCCTTGCGCTCGCTGGTCGGAGGGGTTCCGTGCTTACCAAGGACGCCCTGATGACGGAGCTGTACCAGGGCCGCGACGAGCCCGCCGTCAAGATCGTCGACGTCTTCATCTGCAAGGTCCGCGCAAAGCTCGACCAGCTCGGCGCCAAGGATGCCATCGAGACCGTCTGGGGCCGAGGCTACCGCTGGCACCCGGACTTCCGGCTCGGCCTGCCCGACAGCAACCACGTATCAATGGAGGTCACCCCCGAGCTCGGCCGTCGGCTCGAGGACCTGGCACTCGCCACGGACCAGACCGTCAGCCAGGTTCTCCTGGCCATGGTCACCGAGAGCATCGACGAGCACGAGAGGAGAGCATGGGAATGGTAGGAAGACGTCCGAGGCTGCTGTGGGAGGCGGCCGGACACCTGGTCAGGCTGACCGAGGGGAAGATGAAGACGCGAGCGCTCGAGGTCGTACTGGCCGAGGAGCGCGAGCTGAACGACGTCCGGCTGAGCGGGCACGGGGACTACCGACCCCGGCGCCACCTCGAGGTGCTGGGCGAATACCTGACGATCAAACGAAAGGAGCAGCAGCAATGCACGTGATGATCGACCTGGAGACACTCTCCACCCGCACCGACGCCGCCATCGTCCAGATCGGCGCCGTCCTGTTCGAGCCCGTGAGCCGTGGCAAGATCAGGAACGACCGACCCTTCAACAAGCACGTCCTGGTCCAGGACGGCGCCGGGTCCATCGACAACGGCACCCTGGCCTGGTGGCTGCAGCAGCCGCACGCCGCCGAGATGGGCAAGGCCCTCGAGACCACCGCCGTCC
>Ga0100403_1002168_pt1 | contig 16172 bp, 15 predicted proteins | sample CryGeymet201501t_FD_83663 | JGI IMG/M metagenome (GOLD analysis project Ga0100403, IMG submission 83663) | Groundwater microbial communities from Crystal Geyser aquifers in Utah, USA - Crystal Geyser metaG 2015-01t | ecosystem: Environmental > Aquatic > Deep subsurface > Groundwater | place...
CATCTGCTCCTTGCGTTTTTGTGTATGCATAGTAAGCGTTGTCTCTATTGTAATTATACCTACTTGGAACTACGATAAGTGGAGTTGGAGCACTAAATGCCGTTGAGTCTCCATCATCAGAGATGTACCTATACGAATAAGCGTACTGCCCAACAGGTAACCCGCCACCAGCTCCAACCTGTATTAGGTCTTTAAATATTGGATGGTCGTTTGTAGTGTCAAGATTTACTGTTACGTAAGATAAGTCAAAATCAGCAAAGTACTTTTGAGTAGAAAGATTGTCTATTAAGTCTTGCATATTAAAATACATAGGCTCATTGTGAAAATCAGTTACGAAGAACTCTCCTCCAACACATGATGGGTTAGTGTCTATCTGAATTTTCCAGTCAACGCCTATTGGGAACTTGTCGCTCTTTAAAACTACAATCCCATTTATCGTTATCATACTATCTTCGACCTTGTCTGTATCGGCCCAAAGAGATATTATTTTTGTACCTATGTTTGTAGATGCTAGGTTTTCGTAGTTTCCTACTTCGCCACTTTGAAATAGAATCTCTTCTCCTTTTATTCTTGCAAAAGAGCCTCTCTTACCATCTTCCGTAGGCCTTCCATTAAGCGCATCATAATAGAAACCCTTGTCTTCAACTCCAGATATATAGCCCTCAGTGTCCTTTCTAACGCCGGACATAAAGTGTTTACTATGAACAGGTAAATTGCTATGTGGGTCTATGTTCATCTATCGGTTTATTTATACGTAATTATAACGCATTAAAAAATTCGTTGATTGGTCGTTGGTTATTGTTAAATACCACATATAACACGTTATAAATTGCTATAATCGGTATTTATGCGTCCAACCGTGCAAGATATTCACATATTGCCTCTGACTCCCAAGTATTCATTGCGGAAGCTCTTCTTTGTGCTTCTAGCTTTGAGCCTACGTTGGCAAACCTACCGTCTCCCATCATATTAGCTTTGAACTCGTTAGCCATTCCCATACATAGTCTTGAAGCATTTGCCTCTCCTTGTCTAGCTAACTTTCCTGCTTGTTGCAAGTAAAAAGTATAGCACACTGAATCTTTAATATACTCTTTAAAGAATGAAAGTATAATCTTCTGCTTGTTAATGTCTCCAGATGGTATGCCATTATAGACAACCCTTAAATGTGGGTGGCTTTCGGCATAACCTTGATTCTGAATCATTATAGTTCCATTCTGTATATTTCCAAAAACTATATTTCCAGAGCGACCAGTATCTTTTCCATAAAATGCGTCTTCATTTGTTCTCTCTGCTCTCGAAGCAGTATACTTGCCCTTTGCTGCTCCATTGTTATTGAACTGTCTTTTAAAGTGAACAACTACAGAATCTTCAAGCACACAACAGTCACCACTGAAAAGATAAAGTTCCTTTACGTTAAAAGAACTTTCTGGCATCATTACTTGCCTGTCGTCATTTTTATCCCAGTTATATATGTCTTTAGTAAGCGTTAAATAAAAAGTATTAAAGCTTACCTCCTTAAGCGAGTCGTGTATTCTTGATGTATACCAGCCCTTGCTAAATCCAGAGCGAAGGTCTTCATCTGCGCATAACCCTAGGATATACGCAAGTAGTTCATCTACTGAAACAAAGTCATTTGAGCTCATAGCTTATTGTTGTTGCTGCGGTTGAGGAACTTGTTGCTGCGTTTTTACTCTGTTAAGTATAGAGGTGGTGTCGTCTCCATCGTTTACATTGTCTTTTATTGTAGTTGTTCCAAATTTTGCTAACTCGAGTACTTGATACTCTACAAGAAGCATATGCTCACTTGTAATGTCAACCTCGGTGTCTATATCGCAGTTTTTTGAAAAGTCTATAGCAGTATAAAGTGCAATAGAAATATCTTTAATGTCAACACACTCTATTCCAAGTAGGTAAACTTTATTAGCAATCCTAAACATATATGGGTTACTTGGGCTAGGTTTTTCATACTTGTCAAGATACATTCTATGAACTTTTGAAGGCTCTACCCAAGTAAAAGGTATATGCAAGTCCTCGCATCCAGCTGCTGGAAACGTTGAGTAAGATACAAAATCTATACCTTTGTCGTTAACAAAATCATATATAGCAACAGGCAGTTCTATGTATTTTGCTCCATCAGTACCGACTACAACGGAAACGTTATTAAACAAAGTTAACAAAGCCCCAGTGGGGCTCTTTTGTATGTGCTGCGCTCTAAGTCTATTTAAAACTAAATCTATGTAATAAACTATGTGCGATATAGTTAATTCAGAGTCATCTCCATCTTGCTTTAGAGTAGTGAGTACACTGTAAGCAATTTCTCTATATGTTGTCGCCATAATACTACACTCTTAGTAGCTGCAGTAAGGTGCCGAGCTCCTTTTCTGTAACTTGGTTAATAGTTATTCCATCGGCCTGTTTTCTTGTTACATACGAAAGAGCCTTTTCGCATAAAAATATCCTTAGCTTTTCGTTTAAAAGTATAGTTCCGTTTACACCAGTAGTGGCTGTAAGTATTGGATGCTGCTTACAGTAAAACACACCTACTAACCTTTTTGGTATAGCGGGCCTTATCTCTATTTCAAAGTCTTTTGTTACGGGTGAAACTTTGTTGTAGTTTATTGGATTGATATAGGAATACTCTACTAGACACTTTGCTAATGGCGAGCCTTTTGAAAAAGGGTTTTGTGCGGATTTGTTTATAGCTTCAACGCTCATTCTATTTGCCATTCCTTTTGAACTTTCTTTTACATAGTAAATGTCTGTTCTTTCAAATGACTCAAATGAGTTTGATGTTGCATTCAGTTGCCAAGTTGTAGGGAACACCTCGGGTTCTGGTGCAACAGCAATTATTGTTCTCACTTCTGATGATGGAGTAAACCTAGAAAACTCGTTTAACTGGTATACTATAACTTTTGTAAGCTCCCTGTAAACCTCTTCGCTTATCTTGTTTTGACCATACGCATAATCCATTACAGACAGCGTATAGTCAATTGCGTAGTTTATTGCAGGTATAAAATCTTTATTATCGTCATAGTAGTCGGTGCCATCAGCATCAATAGCTATGGCTCTCATAGTACTAATAACCTCTGACACCAACATTGACATATAGATATAGTTTTACTTGCCTCTAAAATTTTCAAGCTCAACATCGTCCCTTAGTACGATACTTCGCTTAGAAGAACCTCTTTCGATTTCAAGCCTTTTTGCAACTGCATGTATTAGTGCAGTGCGAGTGCTTCTTATATCTGAAGGGTCTGCTGCTATTCCTTCAGACCTACACATCTGCAGTATCTTCATATCGTTGTCACCTATAATAGATGCTGCGTCTAGAAGACATTGAGCAAAATCAGTATCAATCTGAAGAACGTCCTTCATTTTTTCAAAGAACCTTACGTTGATAAGGCTGTGGTTTCGCATAAACTCAAGCTGCCTTTTTGTATAAATAAGAGCAGCGCTTATTGCTAGTGTTCCGCCATTTGCTTTTCCTCCAGTTGCGCTTATCCTTCTTCTTAAAAGATGGGTAAACTTTATTGGGCCGTAAGGAACGTTGATGTCTCTACCTTTAGAGTAGTCATCAAAAATAACAGTAGAGTGACAGTACGCATAAAACGTAACTGGCTCCTCTAGCATATCTTCAACTGGTATTTCGGGTCTCTTTGTAGAGCCATAAAGTCCTCCACCAGAGCCGTCTGTTTGCAAAGAGTCCCTCATGCCTTCCATTATTTCTCTAATGGAGTTTTTGTAGTACTCGGACTCTAACTCTGGCTTCTTGTCACCGGTAAGCTGCTTGTTAAGCATGGCAAAAACTTTCTCCTCAAGAATAGAGTCTAGTTCTGATTTACTTATCGTAATCATCTCTTCATCTTCTTTTTCAGTATCAACCTCTACACCTCCATTTGGCGCAAGAACGGTTCCCTCTGTTTCGGTATTTGCTGTTACATCTTTCCAGTAAATAGGCTCTTCTACTGGGTTGCCATTCATGTCAACTAGGTTACTGTTTTCATCAGTAACTTGACCTTCTTTGTTTTGATACAGTTGCATATTATTTTGGTTTAATAAGTTAATTAAAGTTCGGCTGCAAGTATAACCTACAGCCGAACTTTAATTTCTAGCATTAAATTGCAGTTGTAAACCTTAAGACAAGTTTGAAATATCTAGGTATCCGCTTGCCAGTGGGTTGTTGAACTCAATAGAAAAGCTAGCGCTAATCCAGTTGTCAACGAAATTACGGTAAGAGCCGCTTTTGCCCCTTGATAGTGTATCGCCCATTTCTTCTGGCATGAAGTAACAAGGTGTTACACTTTCTTGGTCAAGCAAGATTACTCGCTTGCGGAAAGCATCTGGGAAAGACGCACGGTCGCGGAAACGCTCCATAGGAACAAACACAACCTTAGTAGAACCCATATCAATAGATGAAAGGTTTAGTTTCGCTACCATGTCATTTGGCGTGTAGCGAGTAAGGTCGCGTTTGTACTGTTGCGAGATGCGGTAAAGGGCTCTGTTAGTACCGTATAGGAACTTTGTAGAACCGTAAGAGCCAAACTCTGTTTCAAAAACAAGCTCTTCCAATGCCTGTGGAGAGTTTGCAAGTGTAACTGTAGTGTTTGGACTACCGGCTTGTTGCATTGTAGGGAAGATACCCTGTGCTGTTTTGGCCTTTTCGCCACCAGACAAAGTAACCTCTCCAAGGTTGCCGTTCCAGTAAACGTTTGAAAGGTCAATACGAAACTGCTCAAGCATTTTTTGGCGGTTGGCTTGTACGTAAGCTTTTCCAGTTGAACTACCAGAGCGCATGTACTTTTCAATCTCAACGGCACCCCAGCGTTGCGCTTTAATAAGCAACTGGATATAATTGAAACGCTCAACAGTATCTTGGCGGAAGTACTGCTTAATAGTGTCCATTCCGTCAGCCTCTACTGGAGAGTGGTTTGCAAGAACAAAAGCACCTGGAACTGAAATTGGAATTGCTGGCAATACTCGACCAGTTTCTGCGGTAACACTAATAGTTCCAGCACCAGCGTTAATGGCAGTAATTGTTCCCCTGCTGTTGTCGGAATAAATTACAATCATATCAAGAGCCGCAGCTTCAAGGTTCTGAATTGGAATTGTTTGCGTACTGGCAGAAGCAATAGGAGCTGCTATATTGGCGTTAAGAATAGGGTCTCTACCGTAACCCATCTCGTGATACTTAAACTCGTCAGAGTCCTTGCGAACTGGGGTTTTTTGGTTAAGAATATTCAAGTCCAAAAACTGCTTTGGAGCTGCATCGTAAATAATAGAGCGGATAACTTCGGCTATGTGAGCCGTGCCACCGTGTCCATACTGCGCTGCGTAGTTTGACGCTAGCGCATTTGTATCCAGCAAAGAAAACCTATTGTTTGCTGGTACACTTGGGGTATATAAAGCTGTACCTGACATTTTTTGATGTTTTTAGAAGCGTTAGTAAGTTCTGCCACTATTTCCCCAATTCTCAGTAACACCTCTCTTGATTTGCTCAAGAAGCTCTTCTTGTGAAGGAGCATCTTTGCCATCTTTTCCTGGTGCTTTAGAAGGGTCTTTCGAAGCGTTCTTTATTACCTTGCTATTCTTGTCTGTAACGCCATCGGCAAACGATGCGTCTTTTGCAAGTGCAAGTAAATGGTCTCCATGCTTAGCAAAAGCTAGCATTTTTGCGGCATCCTTAGTAAGGACTCCATCATCACCGATAAACATCTTTAAGAACCCTCTTGTATCTAGGAGGTCACGAAGCTCTTCAGCTTCTTTGTCCCCGAAGAAAGGTAATTCTTTTTTCAACTCACCAACAGATGCCTCAACAGATGCTTTGTATGCATTTTGCTTTGCGGTTACGGTAGCGTAAACTTCATCTCTTTTTGAGTTGTGATGCTTTTTATCTGCATTAAACGAAGCCTGCGCAGCACGCAAAAACGACTTCATTTTAGGGTCTTTCAGCCCTTCTGCAGTAAAATCTTCATCAGTAAAATCTTCGTCTTTAATATAGTGCCTAACCAACGATTCGGTTGGCAAATCTTCAAACTTTTTGTTGAAGTCAATAGCTCCGGAAGCTGCTTCTTTTAAGGCTGCCTTCCAGTCTTCTCCCTGCACAAGTGCAAGCATTGGTATTTTTAACTCATCTGGTAGGTCTGCAAGAAAGTCGTTATGCTCCTTTATTTGCGACTCCATTTGAGCTGCTTTTGTAGAGTCGGCCCTCCACTTCTCGGTAGAACTAAAGAACGTTGTTTCCCAGTTATCAGCGCTAGTATCAATTCCAAATTTACTGTTTATTGCTTTTGCCCACTCTTCGCTACTGCCCATTGGCACTATCTCTTCAGATTTTACTGGAGCTTTTGCAAAGAAAGGGGTGTTGTTTGGAATTTTACCTTCTGGCTTGTCGCCATCTGTTTTTACAGGTTCTGTTTTTACAGGCTCTTGTTTTCCGCCTTCTGGTTTTACAGGCTCTGTTTTTACAGGCTCTGGTTTTCCGCCTTCTGGTTTTCCGCCTTCTGGTTTTGTAGCTAGTCCTTTTATAAAATCAGTTCCAGCTAGTCCTGGGTGAACGTCAAGTAACATGCTAAACGTTCCGCCTAAATCTGTTACTTCGTCAGTAAGGTCTAGGTCTTCATCTTGTATCTCTTCAGCCATTGTCGTTTTATTGTGGCGTTTGGTATTGGTAACGGTTGCAATTGCAAATATTAACAATCATTTTGACAATACCAAACGCTCGTTAAAATAAAATAATCTATCTTGCTTTTTGTGTTGTATCTGCCTGTTCGCTACCTTTTCTACGCATCATTCCTTTTATAAACTCTTTTTCTGCATCGGCATCTATGCTTTGTTTTTGCGAGTTCATTCTTTCAAACCTTCCTGCATCTTCCTGCATATTAGCTACTTGTTGTTCTGCTTGAACGCCCTCTGCCATGCTAGCAGAAGCTTGTGCTTGTGCTTTTGCTTCTAGTCTTGCTTTTTCGTCAAGGTCTTTCTGGTGCTGTCTAAGGGCTCTTGCTACATCTTGCGCATTAGAGTTATTAAACATTTTTGCAAATACTCTTTGGTCTATAAGTCCGGCTCCAAGTAAAGAGAATAGAAGCTCATTACCCTCGGTACTCTCCTCGACAGCACTTTTTCCTCTAGATATAAATGACCTAAAATCTTCAAGTTCATAATCTTTTGTGAGTCTTATTATCTCTAGTCCTTCATGACCAACAAACGACTCTAGATGACTCTCGTTTTCTATGTATATCCTTTTACCTCTACTGCATATACTTTGATAACACTGGTTCATAGTGTCTGCTATGCACCTGTAAAGAGGCTCTTGCATTAATGTTCCTTGGTTTATTGAAAGTTCGTAGACAGCGCCAGTTGCCCTGTATGCACCGCCTCCTCCAGTTAAAGCCTCTCCTCCTCCAATACTACTTTCGCTTATACCTTTTATAGTATTAACTATATTAAATATGCTCATAGTTCCCTGCCTAATAGTAGTATCGTAACTACCTACAGCATTATTTACTTGTCCACGGGCTTTAAGTATTATAGGTTGACTTAGGTTCATTTTGCGCAATACATCTTCTTCACCACCATTTTTTGGGTCTATCATGTCTCCATCAATAATGGTACCAGAGCCCCTACTATTATTTATTTGAGACTCTCCTGCCGAAAGAAGCCTATTCATTAGTCTTTGTGGGTCTATCAACGAGTCAACTGGTGCAAGTATTTCACCGGCTTCGTATTGCCAAGTAGATACTTTTAAAGGCCAAGACTCCTCTACATTTGATGGGCCGTAGTAGTCGCTTGATATATAAGGGTACTCTCCATACTCGTATATTATATCGTCATTTGAAGTAGACGAGCCGGCAAAACTTGATGGCGTATAGATGCAATACCTAATAGTATCAACCCATATCCTTCTTTTCTTTTTACCATTAAGTAGCGTACTGAACTGTCCCTCTGGCTCTACAAGGTCTTTGTCTGTAAATTCGCTATCCTTTGTATTTATCTTGGCGAGCATTTTTGTTCCGTAGGTAGTCTCAACAATGCCGTATTCTACGTATCTACCATCTCTCCAATACATTTTATATACTGGAACTTTTCCTCTAGCATGTTGATTGTTAAGAGAAAATAGCTCATGTATACCTAGGTAGCTTCCAGAGTTTCCTAGGTTCGCTACGGACTCTAGTTGTGCTTTTTCTTTTGGGTTAATATCTTGGTATCTTTCAAATAGAGTTGATATATCCATTAAGTCCCATAGTCCTTGAAACTCGCCATCTGACAAGTCGTCCCTTTTTGCTGAGCGGTCAAACAAAAATTTCCAAGGCTCTATCCTTTCAAACTTCTGCGTTCCTCCCCATGCAGATTCTTCTACAACACTCATTCCATACAAAGGAACATCTGAACCAAGCTTGTTTTTTATTTTCTCAAACTTGTTTTTTGCTGCAAGGGATTTTGCAAACAGGTTCATTTTCTCTTCAAACTTGTCTACCCAAGTATTATAAAACGATGCCTCTATTTCTGCTTTGTTTTCTGCAATACCGTACTTGTCTTTAAGACCCTGAGCTAAAGATGGCTCCATGCCTTCTATAGCATCACTTATAAAAAGTCTTTTATCTAACTCTAGTTCCTTTCTTGCTACGGCAAATCTAGATGTTGACTTTACATAGTTACTAAAATCAATTCTAACTGTATTACCTCTGTGGTACTCAACAAAAGGCTTTACTATGTTTTGAACTATTTTTAGTCTGTTCCTAAAGGAGCCTGATTCGTCAGAAAGAAATGGCTCTAGGTCTTCATTATAAATCCACTGTTGACCCTTGTAGAAGTACCAGTTTATTAAGCACTTAGAAGTATACTCCTCGTGCCTAGAGTCGGTAGCCTCAGCCATAAGTGCCCTAGCCATTTCATTATGGTACTTGGCATCTTTCATTGACTCTGACCTTAACTTAGATGGTCTTATAGATTTTGCAGTAAACATAGTTGTTCGTTTGTACTATTGTTCCTCTATTACGTTATCCATTAGGTTAACGTTACCTTCTGTATCAGATTTTTTTGCTGTAGAGAACCTGTGCTCCATTGTTGATATAAGCTTTGGAAGCTCTGCTGTAACTTTACTTGTAAGGTTAACATATTGCATCATTGTCTCTGCGTTCTGCTGTGCAGGGTCAATTTCCATTGCAGCAATTTTTGTGTACTGATTAAACACGTTTTTAACACTTAGATTTGCAATCATCCTAGCTTCCGGATTGAATGCAGCCATTCTTTTAAGTGCAACAGTAATACCTTCTGGGTAGTCGCCCTGTATATATCTTCCGTGCTCTTCTGCTGAAAGTTCTTTTTCAAGCTTTGATAGTTTAAGAGCTTGCTGGCACCTTGTTCTTTTTTCTAAATAAAGAAGTGGTGACGCTTGACAGGCTTGATACCATACAAATATAAGCTTTGTATTAGAAAGCGACTTGAACTGCTCTATGTCGGATAGCTCTGGATATTCCGAGCGCATATCCATTCCCTGTATTGGTAAAAATACATTGCTATTTGAATCCATCATTGGTTGTAGACTTTTACTCTTTTAGTAACTATATTAAATCTCTCGTCATACTGACGAACTGTTTTTATTGTGTACCCCTTGGTTTCCTGTATGTCAAGTTGCCTTGGTGAGCGCATAGAGTTAGATTCTGCATTTATGTATGCATATAACACAGCGTCTAACTCATCATCGTTATTATATAGTTTATTAAGTGGCTCGTACTTTTCATTGCCAGCGTTAGTAACTTTTCTTACAAAAGTTTTAATCTGATACCAAAATGTAACAGAATCAATATTTTGAGCATGAAGCTTAAGTATTTCCTCTAGTTTGTGAACTAGGAACTTACTGTTTTGACCCTTCCTTATTCCTACATCTAGTGTTGATGTCTGCAAATGAAGTGGCAAGAAGTAATTAGAAAGTAACGTAGTAAGATACCCTTTTGCTGTAACGTAATCTATGTATCCAGTACCAGCGTTATACTCAACTAATGATGGTATAATATCCCTTGGCTTTGAATAGTGTAGTTGCAATAACAATCCTTGCAAATAACAGTATTTGTAGTCACTCTCTCTAAAGTTAACCCTAGCAGAAACCCTATGTCTTGCCGCATCCCATATGCCTGCAGCAAACTTAGACAATCCTGTAGAGGTAAATATTGGGTCTACACCGTGGTAGTATCTGTCAGACCAATTAAGTTCTGGCTCGTCAAATATTGTTACAGGTGCTGCGTTTGGATTAAGCAGTATCTCGTTGTCTGAAACTGGTACAAACCTTGCGCCAACTGGTCTATATGGTATATCACTAAATTCGTCATACTTCTCGTTAAGGTCATAGATTGGCTCAAAGTAGCCGTGCATTGGCTTTTTCCTAAGATTCTCACACCTATCAATATGTCCGTTAATTTCTCCAATCTCTATTAATGTATCAACGTCTGCAAGAAACATATCGTCAATAGTAATAGGATATGTCTGGTGAAATACCACACGAGTTTTCTTTGCTTCTGGGCCGCTACCTGAATAAGCAACTTCTTTCTCTTTTTCGTAAAACTCCTTTGTAACCCCAGGCTTTGCGTATGCGTTTAGGAATATAGGTATTATAAAGTAGTTAAAGTTTCTTTTCCTCCAAGCTTCTAGGCACTTCTTAAAGAACGCTTCGTAGGCGTGTCCAACTTTCTTAGACATATCGCCACCAGTTCCCCATGCAATCAGTTGACGTTTTATCTCTAGTCTTCCCGTTGTAGGGTTGAGCCAGAAAAGCGTAACCCTACCTTGGTCAATCATCTCGCTTATTATAGCGATATTACCTGCTTCGTCAATGAGCGTTAAGTTAGGAGAACCACCATTGATAACTGTAGTGTATGGCGCTTCAACTACAAAACGAGAGTTTGTTCCGCCAGTATCTCCTTTGTCAATCTTTCTAGAAAACCTTATTGTAGGTGTGCCACCTGCTTTTGAGTCATGTGATACACTTGGCTTTAAGTATGCTGGCCACTCGTCAAGGATTGAACGTGCTTTGTCTTCGTAAATTTCCGCACCCTTAGTTCCTTTTTCTGTAACAAATTTTGTAAAGAAGTTCTTACGGTACATTGTACGCACCATTGCGGCAGCGTTAATAACAGTAGAAAACCCGATTTGTCTCGGCTTACCTATTGCAACAGACAATCCATTGTCAAATAGGTACAATATAACTGCTTGACACTCCCAAGCGGTATATTTTAAGCTACCAGATGCCGCTTCGCCCTCACGTATTATTAGGTACTTATTAAGTGCATATAGGGAGTTTTCTAGCATTTTTTGACGCTCCTCCCTTAAAAACTTAGAACGTTTATCTTCGCTCTCGAGTGGAGAAAAAGACAACCTTTCATCTAACCACTGTTGAGCTTGTAATTTGTATAACTCGAAACCACGATAGTTTATTCTGTGATTCCAGCCACGGTTAATTGAGTCAATCCAAGCTATAAACTCTGGTGCAAAATTACCAATTTGTTCCCTTGGTATATACCAGTCAGAATGTACGATTTTTCGTGTTATTCCATAGTAGTCGAATCTATGTTTATCCGCATTTTCTACAACATTCTTTAACTCAACAATTGTAGTACTAAGTATTTTATCGTCCAACCGCTGTTCTTCGGTATTGAACTCTCTTATTATAGATACATTTTCGTCAGCCTTAATCTCACCCTCATGTTTTGTGTGAAACTGCCTACGATATTTTAGGTCGCGAACTTCACGCCTAAGCTTTCCATCATTATATAGCTGTCCTGTTAGAAGTTTTGCCTCTATTAGGTACTCCACTCTTTTCTCGCCTATATCCAAGCCTAACATGTACCAAGACAACCAAAGCTGGAAGAGGGATTTTTTAACTTCCCCCTTCCTACGCTTTAGAAAATCTCCTCGCCTGTCAAGCTTTATATTATTAGAACTAGCCATTGTGCTTATTAACTAACCTGCTTGAAAACAATTAACGAGTTAATGGAAACAAATTCTGCGGTTGCTCCTGCGGCAAGTGAAACAGCGGTATCAACGCCTGCTCCCAAGTTGCCTCCGCTTGGTGGAAAAATATTCAGTGCATTCGCGCCTTCGTTCACAACCACCATTCTAGCATAGAATTGCCAAGGGCTAAGAAGAACGGAGTCACCAGCACTTGCAACGGTTGATATAAAGTTATACTCTGATGTAAGCACGGTTGCCGAGCCTTGACCTCCTCCAGCAAAAGCCGTAAGTCCGCTGGCTATTACGTGCGTACCCCTTACCCCAGCTGTTGATGCAGACATCATTGTGCCTCCATTAATACTTAGTCCCCATCCTGCGTTACCTTGGTTTACAGCAACAGTTGCGTCGGCAGACTGTATGTTGTCAGACCTTAGTAATGTTAAAAATGTCTTTATACCGGAAATACTTTCATTTCCAGACAACGATACATAGAAACCGCCTGGCGAAGTAGAAACTCCAGAGCCAATAACTAAGGTTCCAGCTGTAACGTTGGTTGTAATGGTTGCAAGAATTGTTGAGCCTGCGGCAAAGAAGTATTCGTCAACAATAAACCTTGAAGAGGTCTCCCAGCGGCCTGTATACAAGAATATTCCGTCGCTATTTTCTTTGGCCCACAGCAACTCTTCGCTTGGAACTTTTGCTCCACTGCCTGCTTCGATTGCAGTACCGTTGATTGTACGTAGGCCGTTTGCGTAAAGTAAATCTAATAGGCTGCAAGCGTATATTCCGTAGGGCGCTACGGGGCTTACGTCAAGTGTCAAATCAAGCGTAGAGCTTCCGTCAAGCGGAGTATACGTCAGTGCTGAAATTTGATTTGCAGTAAAGTTGGTAGAAACGCTTACTCCAGGTACACCCGTCCAAGCTTTTACTAGCTCGGTATTTATAAGGTACTTATCTGTAGTATTCGTAACTCCGTTAACCTTATCTGGCAAACTGTACAATACAGTTTTCATGGTCTCGTGATTTAGGATTAGGGTTACAGTATATGCAAAACAATGCGAAAAGGCGAACATACACAACCTTTTCGACATTTCCAAATGTTATTTTTTCTATCTGTAAAGTAACCCAGTTACAGGTACCTATGTACCCCCACCCAGTTTATAGGGGCTATTCCTACTGTTCAAGAATCTTAGGGGGCTGTCGGCAAAATTGCTTGCGTCTGTGGATGGTAACTGGTAATTGGCTAAGGGTAACTAGGGAGCTTACTCTGAATCGGTACATATACGTACCTAAACCCGCCCCCGTCTACTCGATTTGGGGATTTGCCACATTACAGATTACTGTTATCCGTTTCAAATTTAATGTAGTCATTGCTGTATATATTCCACATTACATGCTACCGTTAACGCATACGCTACCGCTGCCATATACGGCAACCGTGACACATTGCTGTTTGCTGTTATGTGTGGTTGTTTCTATGTATCATTGCATCTATACACTAATTGCGTTAACCATTGGCACGGGAACAGATACTAGGTTCTATGTATATGTAGTTAGCTACATGCTACCGTTGACATATACGAACAAACGCTACCGCAACCGTTACGGCTACTTGTTTCAATCATTACTGAAACAAAGATAATGTAATTGTTTTCAGTTATTTTTAATCGAATTATACGCATTTTAACGCATTGTTGAACCGTTACCCGTGTTAATACCCGTTAACCGTTATAACGTGCATTAACGTTGTTAAAAATGGCATTGGTTGCGGGTTTCGGTGGTGGTGGTTCGTGGTGTGTTGGTTGGTTGTCAATGTGTAATATGGTTATTAAAAAAATGTGTATTAATTTCACATTTAGCTTGCACGTTTCATTTATCCGTTGTATATTTGTATCAACAATTACGGTTAACGGTTACAGCATACAGCGACAATCGCTACCGCACGAAAACAGAATATTTTACATTTTTAACCCGTCCAGCGATGAGCTTGGGCACAAATTACGCATGTCATGAGTGATGAGAAAAAAGCTGGTACGCCAGCACAAGCGCCAGCGCAAGCGCCGGCTAATGCACAACCAGCAGCAGCACCAGCAACTGCTGCCGAGAGCCCGAAAACCGAGAGCCCGAAAACCGAGAGCCCGAAAACCGAGAGCCCGAAAACCGAGAGCCCGAAAACCGAGCCAGCAGCTCCGAAACCAGCGGAAAAAACGCCCGAACAGGTGAACGCTGAGAAAAAGGCTGAATACGAGAAGCAGAAAGCCGAGCTTATCGAGAGCTTGGATAACGCTACCACTGCGCTGGAAAACATGGAGAAGGCTAAAATGCCAATCCCTGCCGAGTTCGCTGCATTGCCAGACAAAATTACTGGTCAAATTGCTGCCATTGATAAGCACATTGACGACCTGGCTATCTATGAGAACTTGAAAAAAGTTCAGTCTGTGTTTGCCGAGGCAGCTAGCCAATTGCAGAACATTAGCCTACACAGCGAGCTGGTTGTTACCGTGAAGCTTGGACGTGACGCAAACAACAAGCTTACCGTGTTGGAAGTTACGCCAGTGGGCAAACGTAGCACGAAAGCCAGTGGCGGTGGAAGCAGTAAGGGTGTTGGCAAAGGTCGCACTGTAACCGTTAACGGTCAAGAGTTTCCGAGCGCAGCGGAAGCTTGTCGCACATTGAATGTAGAAATTGGAACTAATAGCCCAGTTCGCGCATTGAATGCGGCAGCCAAAAAAGAGTCTTGGACTGTTGAGTTCGCAGACTAATTGCGGAAACGGAATGACTGGGACGGGCAACCGTTCCAGTCATTTTTTCCCAAATGGCGCAGGCTGGCGTAATGATGTGAGCTTGTAAAATTGGTTTTTGGCAGTCGGTGCTAAGTACCCAGTTCGATTCTGGGAAAACTACTATATGATTATCGCCAGCGGCTTAGTTGCCGTGACGAGTGCCTAGGTACAGGCAGCTAGCAGCGGGTCAACGCTGCCTGTACCGATGGCTTTATATTGTGAACTGGATAATGAGCAGGTAGTACCTGAGATTGTAGTTCGTTCTTTGATTGAGTTACTGGATATTTTATTAGATACAAGCGCTTAGGTGCTATGAACATGGGTATTGGAGCCTAGGTTCTGGCAACTTGGGTAATGGAACGAGCAGCTAGGAACTTTCTCTATCTGACTCGGGAAATTACCCGAGTTCCCGTTACCACGACCTAACACCATGCTACCTCCACCCTCTAAAGTCTCTAATTAAAATTTTCCTATTGTCTAACTCCAAATTTTTTCTAACCTATCATTTTGGAACTGCCGCTAGCTAAGGCTACGAGTTACTAGTTACTGATTAAGTTCCTAGTTTCTTATCCCAGCCCCTAGATACTATGGTTAACTGTTGCGAGTACCTATTCCTAGATACTAGTAACTAGTAACTGTATATTTAGAACTGATGCAAGTAAAGGTAATTAGTTATTAACTACTACTACTAGTAACTAATAACTTGGAACTTGTAACGGTAACTAGTAACTATCCATTATTCGCACAGGCACGCACACGTAACACGTACACGTATGCACACACGTACACGTAACACGCACGCCCGCGAGGTAGACAAACAGATATATTCTATTAACCTTAATCCCTAAAACCTAATCCCTAATCCCTAATCCCTAATCACATGAAAAACATTACCGAAGACCAAAAGAAAGAAATTATAGATAAGCTGATTAGTAAGTACATGGGGTACGTTGAGCTCCTAGAAGCTGTTATTGAAATTGATTTTGACGAGTCTGTATTTAGTGACTCAGTTGACCGTCACCGAACGACAGTGCTAGTCCCTTGTCACAAACGAATTATGCTTATAGCCAATCGTCTTGAGGTGTCCGAAGAAGAGTATATGTTTCAGTTTGAAATGATGATGGCATGAGCAAAGAAATAGAATTTAAGTACCCTAAGTACGTATTCTTTCTAAATCCAGATGGTACTCGTAACTGTGCCATGAGACTAGTTGAAGATACGTACTACCGTGATGCTGGGCAATGGTTCTGTAACTATCGTAATGACGGTAAAAAGATATTTGCTGTACTCGAAGATGTCGAGAGTGTTCATGACAGAGAACTAGTTAAGTGTACTAAGAAAGAGTGGAAAAAAGATAATAAAGGATACGTATGAGCCTAACTACAGAACAACTCGAACAAAGGTTAATAGATGCTGCTATTGTAGCGGAATTTAACAAAGAGCATG
>Ga0100403_1002171_pt1 | contig 16141 bp, 14 predicted proteins | sample CryGeymet201501t_FD_83663 | JGI IMG/M metagenome (GOLD analysis project Ga0100403, IMG submission 83663) | Groundwater microbial communities from Crystal Geyser aquifers in Utah, USA - Crystal Geyser metaG 2015-01t | ecosystem: Environmental > Aquatic > Deep subsurface > Groundwater | place...
ACCGGTGATTTGGAATCAGTTTAATCCGCTTCCCCAGAGTCATGTTCTTATTCGTACGCCTTGGGATTATTCCGAGAATCGCCTAGATTTCGAAAAATTCTTAAATCTTTTAGAAGAAAAGCAATGTCAGGTCTTTAATTCGCTATCTACTTTAAAATGGAATATGAATAAGCGTTATCTGCTAGAGCTTCAGGAGCTCAATGTTCCCATTGTCTCAACTCATATTGTCGATCATTATTCTTATGCAGATGCCTCTCAATTATTAAAAAAAGGACCGATCGTTGTTAAACCTTTAGTCGGAGCTGGTGGACGAGATACTTTTTTAATTCGTCGAGAATCGGATATTCAAACAAGCACACCCTTACTTGGAACAGAAGTCATTCTACAACCAATGATTGAGAGTATTTTAGATGAAGGAGAATATTCCTTTCTCTTTTTTGGTGGAAATTTTTCTCACGCACTTTTAAAGAAGGCGAAAACTGGTGAGTTTCGTATACAAGAAAAACATGGTGGAAGAATTGAAAAGTATCAACCAAGTGATTTAGAAATTAATGAAGTCTCTACTTCGTTAAAGAAAATTCATTACCCAATGACTTATGTTCGCGTTGATATGGTTCGTATCAATGGCAAGTTGTCGATCATGGAACTTGAGGCGGTAGAGCCAGAACTCTTTTGGAGATTAAAGCCAGAAGCCGCTGATGAATTTGCCCATTTGATTGAAAAGGAATGGCAAAAATGACTAAAATGAACGAGCGAAAGTGAACCAGGAGATTAAGATGGTTGTTGATCAGCGTATTGTTGAAGAATCTGAACTCATTTTAGATAACGACTTTATCTCCATTCGATTGGTGCGGGATCGCGATCTTCCGTGGTTCGTGCTTGTGCCGAAAATTGAAGGGGCCACTGAGTTGATTGATCTTGATGAGAAACAACAAACTCATTTATTAAACTTTATAAATAAAGTGAGTCGTTGTCTTAAAGAAAAATTTCACGTGGAAAAAATTAATATTGGCATGATAGGCAATATGGTTCGCCAGCTTCATATTCACATCGTCGGGCGTTTTGAATCGGATCGGCATTTCCCCAAAACCATCTGGGGTCATCGAATTGATATTGCGGCCAATGACCCAATCTTTGTCGAGAGATTTCGACAGTGTTCAATTCTTAGTCAGTAGTCCCTACTTAGAAACAGCTATTTGGCCTTAAAATCATGGCATCATTTTCGCTATCTATTAGGCAAGGTCGATTCAGACCACATTCAATACCCCAATCCTATTTAAAGCGAGGTCATGATGTCCCACCTTACCCGTCTTGCGCTCTTATCCGCCATAATGATTCTGAACTTTATGTTTATCAGTAGTTGTTTAGCTGCCTATGGAGATACCTCAAAAGTCGTCTTAAATATTGAAGATGGTCAAAGGGGAGTGTTGAAAGCTTATGTTTTTAGAGATGGAATAAAGGACCCGATTTCGGTCACAACTTGTGGAGAGCGCTGCGAGTTTGAAGCGCGTAAAGGCGATCAAGTTTTTCTCGACCTCGATACATTAGAGCGTCATTATAAGGCCGTTTGGGGAGGTCTCTGTGCTTGGACCACAATGCCTAAATGCTATTTTATAAAGAAGGATACTGGCGTTAGTTTAGTCTCACTTCGATATCAACTTGGAAATCTGAAAGGCCTCTTTTACCCAGCTCAGCAATAAGCTTCGTTTCATTGGAATTTCAAGACCATTGTGCTTAAATCATTCATTCAATTTACGAGTGAGTTATGCCTTGAGTCAAGAGTTCTTCGATTGGTTACTTTTATTAGGTCGTTGGTTGCACATCACTGTTGCCGTGACATGGATTGGTACCAGTATTTTCTTTATGTGGATGGACCGAACTTTTTCGCCAAATCCCAATAATCATCGGGAAGGTCACGTCGGTGATCTTTGGATGGTTCATGGTGGTGGCTTTTATCAAGTCGAGAAAATGTTAATGGGGCCTACCCGTGCTCCCGAACATTTGCATTGGTTTAAATGGGAGAGTTATTGGACTTGGATTAGCGGAATGTTTTGCTGATTCTCACTTATTATTCTGGTGAAGGAACTTTTCTTCTCGACTCAAGTGTTTCAACCATTACTTTTCATCAAGGAATTTTGATCGGACTAGGGACTATCTTTGGAACCTGGTTTCTTTACGATTTTATTTGGGAAACGAAACTCAGTCGCGAAGTTCCAGAGTTGTGCCATATCATCACGATGATGATTTTCTTTTTGGTGACTTTCTTTCTTTGTAAAACCCTGAGTGGTCGCGCCGCTTATATTCATGTTGGTGGAATGCTCGGCACTTGGATGGCCGGCAATGTTTTTATGCGAATCATTCCTCGTCAACTTAAGATGGTAGAAGCTTCGAAAGTGGGAATACCTGTTAATCAAGAATGGGCCAAGAATGCGAAGAACCGCTCGACTTATAATACTTATTTAACTTTGCCAGTTATTTTTATCATGCTCTCCAATCATTTTCCGATGACCTATGGACATGATTTTAATTGGCTCATTTTGCTCGTGATTAGCGCTGCAGGAGCTGCAATCAGACAGTATTTTGTTGTTCGTTTGAAGAATCCACCAAACGCTAAGTTGTTTGCAGCGATCGGAGTCGTCATACTTCTTGGATTAATCGTAGCGACTTCGATGAGTTCTTTAATGCCTCAAGCAGAATATCATGGGGATTCTCATAAAGGGCCAGTGAGCTTGGCCACTCCTTATCAAGAAGATGCGGTAGATGCATCAACCATTAAGGATGAAACTGTTGCGACAGTTAAGGGGATCGTGGCTTTCAAAGGGATTGTTCCTCAAGGGAAAAAATTACGGTTACCTAGTGCTTGTGCTAAACAATATCAAGGTGACGTTTACTCTGATGAAATAAAAGTTAATAACGGACTCCTACAAAACGTCTTAGTTCGAATTTCAAAAGGTTTAGAAAAACGTATTTACAAAGATGTTCCTGAACAGGCAGTTGAAGTTGATCAGCGCGGATGTATTTATCAACCACGAGTTTCTGCTGTGAGGATAGGGCAGCCTGTAGCCTTTGTTAATTCTGATCCAATTATTCACAACGTAAAATCGCTAACTAAAAATAATCAAAGTTTTAATTTGATGATGCCAAAGCAAGGCCAAAGAGAAGAAAAGAAGTTTGATCAAGCTGAACTTTTGCTTGAAACGAAATGTTCTTTTCATCCGTGGATGAGTTCGTACATTGCCATTCTCGATCACCCTTTTTACGCAGTTACAAAAGAGAATGGATCGTTTGAAATTCCAAAGCTTCCTAAAGGGACTTATACTATCGAAGCTTGGCATGAAGTTTTAGGAACACTCACTCAAGAGATAACAGTTAATGATTCAAAAGATATCAATGTCAATTTTACAATGGAGAGAGGGGAGAAATGATAAGTACTCACATACTCGACACGAGCTGTGGAAAACCTGCTGCTGAGATTCCTGTGCGTCTTGAGCGCTTTGAAAAAGAGAATTGGAATCTGATTGATGAGCAATCCTCGAATAGTGATGGGCGAATTGTTTTTAATTGTCCATTTGAAGAGGGTGTTTATCGACTTCTCTTTGAAATCGATGCTTATTTTGAAAAAACAAAACAGGATCATTTCTTTTTAAGAACACCTGTTGTTTTTAAAATCACAGATGTTAAACGAAAGTACCACGTACCTTTATTACTTAATCCTTATGGCTACTCAACTTACAGAGGTAGTTAATTTCTATGAGCTTTGAAATTCCCTACTATAGTGATTATCTCTCTCCACTTTTGAAAGACCATTTGTTGACTAAGGCCAAGCCCATGCACGGAATTGAAGGGTTAAGTCTAGTTGGACAAAGTGGAGGACTTGAAAATAAAGAATCATTAAAATTCTTGGTTGATCTTTATAATGTCATTCAGCCTGAGCTTGCTCGAGTTTTAAAGCAGAGAATGGATGATCGGACTTTTATTGATGAGCGAACACGCTCCTGTGTGGTTTTCAATAAAAGACTCAAGAATGATTTCAAGTCAGCTGAGTACAAAACTTTGCTTGGTGAGCGCGACAGCAATGGTCGCATCGTTATTGGACCTCATTCAGATGATTATGTAACGAGTTCTGGTCGCAAACCAGTTGCTGCAATTCCTGATTATCTACAAGGTCCCCATGTGACCTTGTTTGGGCCACCCGATAGCGAAAAAATGTGTGTTAATGCCATGAATTCGTTTCATCGCACGGTGAAGAATGAACCCGCCATAATCAAAGAGCTGGTTGAAAACGTGAAATACACTCCGAAGTGGGGAGCCGATAATGAAGATTCTAAAACGCCACTTCATCGCGACTTTCAATCCGCGGGCGTAAATCTTTCTCGCTCTCTTGGCCACGATCTCGACTTTACTGATGAAAAGGGCAAGCGTTATCAATTAGAGAAAGATCATCTCTCCCACGCTATTAAAAGATTTCCAGGACTCGCTCTCCCCAGTTTTTTTCTCTTTTATCAAAATGAACCAGTTCCTTTGCATGTTTATGACTTCGCTCTTCATATGTTTGAAAATTGGAGTAATAAAGAAGCTTTGGTCTTCTATGTTCCCAAATTAGAAAATGAAGAAGAAGCAAAATACATTAAGCTCATGATGGAAACAGCTGAGAGCTTGATGAAGAAAATTCATCCTGAGTTTCAAATGGGAACCATTCGTTTAATGATCGTACTGGAAAATCCTCGCGCTGTTTTTCGTGTCAATGAGATGATGGATGAACTTTATCCTTATTTTGTGGGAGCTTCACTTGGCTGGCATGATTATTTAGGTTCAACCGCCAGACTTTTTAAAGAAGATCCTCATTATCGAATTCCAGTTAAGGCTGATCCAGATATCGTCATTAAGTACATTAAAGCTTCTCATCGTTTGCTGGCCGATGTGGTTGGGGCGAGAGGCGGAATAAAAGTAGGTGGAATGTACGGTATTCTTCCGACCACCTATGATATTGATACGCCATCATTTCAAGTCACGATGGTCGGTTATATTCGCGATGTGATCACTCAGATGAAACGTGATTTGACTGGGTTTTGGGTTGCCCATCCCGATTTCGTACGAATTGGAATGGCCTTAGTTGAAGCTTGGAAAATCTATCAAAAAGGTGATTTTAGTAAGCTCGAAACATTAGTGAAGAGTCTTCTTCATGAAAAACATCATAGGCCCGTACTTGATTTCATTTTAGGACCAGACATTGAAGGTCTTGATACCAACGATCCTCTTTATGCTCGCTCCTTGTTAGTGGCCGATGTCGGAACTTCAAATATTGTCGCTAATAATGACCCGAAAGAAATCCGCTACAATGTCTTTCAATCTTTGCAATACATAACAGATTGGCTCAGTGGCAATGGATGCGTCGCACTTCCAACTAATATCGGTGGCGAAGCGGTTCGAATTATGGACGATCTAGCGACAGCTGAACGCTCTCGCTGGGAAGTATGGCATGAACTTTATCATGGCCGATTTGATCTTTTCGAATTCTTAAAAATTGCCCATGAAGAATTGCATTTTATTAGAAAAGATTTATCTGATTCTAAAAAGATTGTGCAAGTTAAGTGGAATGATCAAAATGCCAAATGGTATCCTGTTGCCATGAAAATCATGATGAAACTCATGACAGATAAAAAACCTGCAGAATTTGCCACAGAAGTCTTATTGCCCTTTACCATGGACACTATTCGCAATAGTGAAGACCCTTGGATAGCCGCTTGTAAACTTGATGCTCAGAAATTTTCCATCGATCCTGTGGTTTTAAATTTCAATTATTATTTCGAGCGCTGTGGCGACCTGACCTTTGCTAGATCTCTTTGCAAAGATACCTTAGTTGATTTGAACAAAGTCGAATCCCTTATCCAAAAGTTTGATCTTGCTCAAATTAAGTCTGCGGCAAGTTTTCACGGTGATATTGGAGAGTCTAAGAATACCTTGGATGCCATGGCCTCGAAAGAGCAAGCCTTAGTCTTTAACGAAGAAGCTTCTGTTTTAAATGAACTCAAAAATCTCGGTCAACAATATCTTACAAAGTTTGGAGTTAAGTTTCTTATTTCGGCCAAAGGTAAGAAAGGAGCGGAACTTTTAGAGGCGCTTAAAACTCGTCTTAATCAAACTATCGAGCATGAGCTTGATCAGGCGCGAAGAGCGCTATTTGAAATCACAAAAAAAAGAATGTTAGATGAACCTCTAAATCATTTAGCATCTGAAATTAATCAACTTAAAGAAAAGTATAAGGTTGATTCACTTTCAGTTGGAGTGACTTTACAAGGGCAAACCCAAGAGATGCTTTTTGGGTCAGATGAATATTTTGAAATTGCCTCTCTTTCGAAAACTATTGGTTCGGCCATCGCTCTTGAAATTTTTAAAGGACTCAAGATTCCTCTTGATACTTCGGTTAATGAATTGCTTAAGCAGCACAATTCATCATTTAAACTTGAAGAAGGCGATGAAGTAAAGCTCTCTCATTTGATGAATCACACGGCCCTAAATATGCACTACGTGAACGGTATTCCTTTAAGTCATGAGATGCCAACGATCGAATCCTTTTTAACGGGCAACGAGACTTATGGCTATGAGCCCATTCGCGTTTTAGGAAAACCAGGCCTTGCTTTTAATTATTCAGGAGCAGGCTTCATCGTTCTGGAATATTTAATTGAACTTCTGTCAAAGAAGAATTTTTCAACTCTCTTAAGCGAGTTTAAAGACAAGTACAATCTTCAGGGCATTGTTACTGAATCCCAAAAAGTAAAAGTGGCAACTGGATTTAAAGACAGTGGTGAAAAAGTTCAAGACACACGTCTGAAGTTTCCAGCTATTGCTGCAGGACTTTTAGGTACTTCTTCTGGAGTTCAAGAGTTTTTACAACTCTTAAGTCATGCCTATAGCAACCTTTCGCATCCTCTTCATGATACCGCCATTCTTATGCTTCATGGTCGCGATTGCGGCAGTCGAGCTTTTATGGGCGTGGATATGGGTCTTGGGGTTTTTATCGGTGAATGCGGTCCGAATAAAGTCATGATTCATCAAGGGGCGAATGATGGCTTCAGGGCCATTTATTTACATTGCTTTCAAGGACCAGACAATGGTTCTGGTTTTACTCTGCTCGGTAATGGTGAGCTTAATAATGTCTTTTTAAATTCTATGGTGGCCCAAGTTCTTTTGCGAGGATTGCGCTTTCAAGGAATTGATTACAATCTTTTTGGTCAACGTTTCGATCCTTCAACGTTAAAACAAGAAGAAATCGTCAACTACGGATATAAGAAACTCATCTTTGATGCTTTCTTGCCCGATCTTCCTGAAGTTTATCATCACGAGAAACTTGATCCTCTCTGTGGATATAATCATCTGGTTGGAGCTGATATTATCGAAGTTTCTGATCAAAAGTTTGCCCGAGCAGAAAATGTTATCTCTCCCTATGTTCCTTTATTTGATCCCACTTTTTTTGGCCGTCAAGGCAAGGTTATGGATAGCTGGGAAACAGTTCGCCATAACTTAAAAGGCGTAGAGCGGTTGTTGCTTAAAATGGAATTTCCAGTCAAAGTTGAGTTCGTCTCACTTTGCACGAAATACCACCACGGAAATCAAGTTCAATCAGTGGAGATTCGTGGCCAAAATGTAAAAGGTGAGTGGGAAGAACTCTTGCCTCGAACATCAATGGAAGGACATTCCTATCGTAAAATTAAATTGAATGAAGCACATCGAGATATTAAATACGTTCTCCTATTGGCCTACCCAGATGGAGGACTAACTCGAGTAGGACTTTATGAAATGATCCCGAGTGAATACTTAAAAGATTTCGATGGAGCACTTCATGCTTATGAAGATAAAATTCCAGCAACCCTAAAACCCTTAAGCCTACATGTTGAAGTCAATCAAGATTCGATAAAGAAACAATATTCAAAACTTTTGGTCGGAGAGCTTTTTGATGTTGCTTGCCAATCATACGGCGGAGTCATCGCTCGCAGTAGTAATGAACATTATGGCCCTGCCTCACAAGTGATTTCACCCTTTGCACCCATTAATATGTTTGACGGTTTAGAGTCGGCCCGAAGTCGTAAAGCAGATAATTTTGAAGAAGTGGATATTACTTTAGGCAAGAAAACTTGCATTGAATATATCGACTGTGATTTTACTTATTTTGTTAATAACAATCCCATGGACATGGAAATTTTGGGGATGAGCAACGGACAATGGCAAACATTAATGAAGCGCAAGCAAGTGAAAGGTTATGCCGGTAACCAGTTAAGAATACCAATCCAAGTAAGTGATCATTTCGAACAAATTAAAGTCAAATGTTTCCCAGATGGGGGATTAAATAGGATTCATGTCTACGCTAAACACAGTTGAAGATTCACACATTGTGGAAAGAGCGGTTGGACTTTCGCTGATTGAAGTCTTTCTTGGGACTTTTCTTCATACCTTTAAAATTCCTTTTGCCGGGCATTTCTTATCTTTGAATCAAGGTCTCTATCTGACGCGAATGACTGAAGATCATCAGTCTCGGATGAACGTTGCCAAAAATTGCCTCGAAGTTTCAGTGGTTGCCGCGATGATGAAAACACTGGCCCCTTCGGTTAAAAAGTTAGGTCCCATGATTAGTATTACGACTCAGGGTTTTCTTTATTCTTTAGGGCAACTCTTTTTTGGAACAAAGCTGATTGGACAATTGGTTTCAATGATTCTGCTCTCTCTATGGGCCTTTGTTCAACCTCTAATTACTTATTATATAATGTATGGTTCTGATCTTGAACGTGCATTTATATATTTTGTGGATAAAATACAATCAGGACTTTCTATTCGAGAAGAATTTTTTTGGGGATTTTTTGCTGCTTTAATCTTGATAAAGTTAAGCTTCGCTATTTGTGTTCCCTTTATTGTCAAAAAACTCGAGGGTTCTATTCTTGACCGATTCGAAAATTTTCTAAAATCCTTTAGCAGAGTTAAAAAAGAGATTGTCTTTCATCATCCTTTGAAAGGTGCAATGCTCGATCTCTTAAGACCATCCGTAATCTTTTCCATCGTAATGATGGGAATCTTTTTTAGTTTTAATGGACTTGATTCAGCTCTTGTTGTTTGGAAACTGTCGCGTGCGATCTCAATCGCTTTTTTACTCTTTTTTCTTGCAAGAACGCCGATGGTTTCAAAAACCTTTTTTAAGCTCGCGAGAAAACATCCACATTTCGATCGGCTCTATCAAATTTCAGCACTTGCTTACAGGGAATTAAGAGCGCGACTTTAGCCAAGCATCTCGAACCGTCAGTAATTCGGCCACGATGCTAATGGCAATTTCTTCGGGATCATTATTTCCGAACTTAAGTCCAATTGGGACGCGCAACTTTTTAAGAAAGTCTTCATTGACGTCAAGTTTTATAAGCTCTGCTTTGAGAGCATTGGCCTTGCTTACTGATCCTATGACTCCAATATAAGGAGCGTCTGGATAGAGTTTGGCCAATTCATGCAGGACTGGCACATCTGATGAATGACCTTTTGTGACTGAAATAAAAAATGTATCAGAATCAAACTGAGCAACTGCTTGCTCTGGTTGAGGTAGACAAAGTTTTTGTAGCTTAGAAGATTGGGGCAACTGATCTAGCCACTCTCGTCGGTCATCAATGACGGTCAATTGGCACTTTAAATTGAGTAAGGCCCTGGTTAAAGCTTGGGATACATGGCCTGCACCAAAGAGAGCAATCTTCCAAGACGACAAGGCAAAATGTTCAAAGAGGAAAGTTACTTCCCCTCCACATGTCATCTTGATATCTTTTTGGAGATTCCAGGAGATTGTTTGCGGAGCTTGCTGTGACGATTGATTTAAAATCTCAAGAGCACGATTGATACAGGCAGCTTCAACTTTTCCACCACCAACTGTTCCTGCTTCTAAACCTTTTAAAGAAATGATCGCCTTGGCTCCGAGATCTTGAGGAGCTGAACCGCGAACTTCGATCAATGTAACGGTAACAAAGCTGATATTTGAATCGAGGAGTTCTTGGGCCCGTTTAAAGATCATCAGGAGTCCCACACTTTAAAGAGATCAGGATGAATATTTCTTAGAATTTCTTCATTAGTCGCAGGGATTTTAATTTGGGGAGCCGTTGATTTAAAATGGGGAAGGGCCATCAAGGCATTATTAACGGCGGCCCAAACACTAAGTGCCAATAAGAGGGGAGGTTCTCCCACAGCTTTTGTGCCACGAACGTTGGCATAATTCTCTTCATTTTCAAGCAGTTTAATAGAAAAGTGTCTTGGGGTATCTTGGACACTTGGAATTTTATAGGTGCTAGGTGCATGTGATAACAAAAACCCTTGATCGTTGTAAAAAAGATTCTCTGTCGTCACCCAACCCATGCCTTGAATAAAGGCTCCGGCCACTTGACCAATATCGAGAGCTTCATTCACAGGACGACCGAGATCCATCAAAATATCAGTGGCATCGACTTTGAGTTCTCCTGTGTCTTTATTTAAGGTCACTTCTGAACAAGCAACACCTTGAGTGAAATACAAAAAGGCATTTCCTTGTCCGCTCAATTTATTAAATTCAATGCCTGGAATTTTATAATAAGCATAATCTGAGAGACCAATTCGGTTGAGATAAGCTTCGAGAATAAGTTGTCCAAATGGAATTTTCTTTTGAGGGGTATCTTCGTGATAAACCATGCCTTCTTTGAATTCGACTCCGAAATATGTGGCAATTCCTGTCGGCCAAAGAGCTCCTTCATTAGGATCATTAATATCGAGGTTTTTATGCTCAAGTTCGATCTCTGGCTCAGTTCCCAGTCCTGCCGTTTTCGAAGCCCATCGATCCATTGGCGTTTTAAGTAATTTGGCTGCAAATTCACTTAAACGAAACTTAATCTTTCGAGTCGCCAGCAAGGCTGCTGCTCCATTGAGATCTGTTCCTGAGGAAGCAGCCGTCGGCGAAGTGTTGGCATTTTTATCAGTTCGAGTGGGCATCACTCTGGCTTGATTGCGAGGTAAGCCTAATTCACTGGTTACCATCTGCGAAATGCGAGCATTTACACCCTGGCCCATTTCAGTGGCACCAGTGGAAATTTGCAGTGAACCATCTTGATGAATGATCACCATGGCATTGGCCTGATTTAAAAATCGAGTGGTAAATGAAATACCAAACTTCACGGCCGTCATGGAGAGACCTTTCACAAATTGATCACTCTCGCGATTAAACTTTTGAATTGCTGTTCTTCGAACTTGATAGTTGCAATCCGCTTCAAGCTTTTCAAAAAGTTTTGGCAGACAATTGTTTTCAAACTTTTGTCCGTAATGAGTCATATTTCGATTATCAATATCTGAGTAAACGTTGAGTTTACGAATTTCCAGTGGGTCTTTGTTTAAGACATGAGCTATGCGCTCGATAATCAATTCAATGGTGGCGACACCTTTCGGTCCTCCAAATCCACGGAAGGCGGTATGAGGATGATGATTGGTTTTACAAACCTGACCTCTAACATGCATATGCGGAATGAAATAGGCGTTATCAGAGTGAAGCATCGCTCGCTCCATAATGGAGGTCGAAAGATCGGCGTAGGCTCCTGCATCAGAAAAGAGCTTAACATTTAATCCTAAAATACGACCGCTTTCATCAAAGCCTACTTCAAAATCATTTTCAAAAGGATTGCGTTTTCCCGTCATGATCATATCGTCGTCTTTTGTTAAAACGATACGAACAGGTCGATTGAGTTTTTGAGCACAAAGAGCTGCCATCGCTGCAAAAGGTGCGGCTTGAGATTCTTTTCCGCCGAAACCTCCCCCCATACGTTTCACAATACAAACGACGTCTTTGTCAGGAATACCTAAAGCATGAGCAACGACGTGCTGAGTTTCTGTTGGATGCTGTGAAGATGAATGTATTTCAATCTGACCATCTTCTAGTGGGTAAGCAATCGAGACTTGGCTTTCAAGATAAAAATGATCTGCGCCTTGTATTGTAATGCGACCATTGAGCTTATGGGGAGCAGAATTAATCGCTTCTTGGGCATCACCGCGCTTAATAAAGCGAGCGTCAGCGATAAACGATTTTTTTGCTTTGGCCTCTTGGATTGACATAACTTTTGGGAGGTCATTGTACTCAATCTCGACCAATTGCTTGGCCCTTTGGCAATCAGCAAGATCTGATCCAACGATCAAGGCAATGGGTTCTCCTGCAAATTGAACTTTATCAGTTGCAAGTAAGGGTTGGTCTTTAAAAATAGTTCCCCACAAATTGTGATGAAGATCGTGACCAGTAAAGACAGCGACAATATTTTTATGGGCCAAAACCTTATCAAATTTGATTTTCACAATTTCAGCATGGGCGCGGCTTGAGTAGAAGACTTCGACAAAAAGTTCATTCTTTAAGAGAGGTCGATCATCGACATACTCGCTTAGACCTTGAACGTGATTATGGGCACTATCGTGAGGTAATTTCATGCTTGAACCTCACTCAAGAATCGGCGCAAGTAATTGCTGACGAGAACGCGGCGATAACTGGCCGTAGCTCTGACATCACTCAAGGGTTTAAACTCAGTATGGGCCAATTGAATGGCCTGATCAATTACACTTTGATCAAGTTTTTTACCAATTAAGAATTGTTCAGTTTTTTTCAAACGCAAAGGAATGGCAGCAATGCCACCGGCTGCGATCGTTAGACCTTTAATCTGATGAGAATGAACTTCAGCAAGAATCCCTAGATTAACAGTAGAGATATCGAGATCCTTGCGAATACTGCTTTTATAAAGTTTAAGTATGTGAGTCGCTTCAGGAATTTTAAAACTAATTCCAGTTACGATTTCATCGCTACTGCGAGCGGTCTTTCGGTAATCGAGAAAAAAATCACTAAGAGCAATGGTTCGCGCCCCTTTTGAAGAATGAAGATGGATATCAGCTCCTAAGGCCAAAAAGACCGGTGGGGTATCGCCAATCGGTGAAGCGTTGGCAATATTGCCAATGACAGTAGCGTTGTTTTTAATCTGAGGCGAAGCAAACAGATCTAAATAGTTGGAGAGTTCAGGTAAATGAGACTTTGCAAAATGGCGAAGTTCATTAATGGTCACTCGCGCTCCCACATGAATCACTTTTTTCTTTTCTGATAAATCATAAAGCTCATCAATCAAATGCAAGCTTAAGAGTTTTGTTAAGTTTAGCTTGCGCTTATTGTGAACAACTCCTAAATCCGTACCTGAAGCAATGATTCGAACATTAGTGTTCGTTTCTAAATAGTCACAAGCTTCTTTCAACGTCTTTGGAGCAAAATATTGATATTCGCTATTTTCGAGTAGAACACTTTGACTAAATACTTTGGCCAAATTCTTTTGGACTTCAGGTGTATGATAGCGATCTTTTAAACTCTTTTCTTTCGAGAGATCCATCTTGGTTCCGGCAGTGATAATGGATTCATATCCAGTGCATCGACAAAGATTTCCCGTTGTTGAGTTTTTACATTCTGTAACAGAAATGTCTTTTTGATTGCGAGAGAGTTTCTCTTCGCAAAGTCCAGCATAGGCCATAACAAATCCTGGAGTACAAAAGCCACATTGACTTCCGTGACAATCAACCATGCTTTGTTGAGATTCATGCAAACGCAAATCATCTTTTAACGATTCAACAGTCAAAACATGCGAACCATCGAGGGTTGCGACAGGTACCAAACAGGAATTGATCGCGAGAAAGCGATCGGCATCGGTACCTTTGATGTGGGGAAAATAACGGAGAACGCTACAAGCCCCGCAATCGCCTTCGGCACAAACCACCTTGGTTCCCGTCAAAGATTTTTGATAGCGGAGATAATCGGCAAGCATCATTGAAGCATCGGTTGCTTCGGCTTCACAACGTTGGCCATTTAAGTAAAAAGTTATTGTTTTTCGCATAGCTGGACATTATAGAAAGCTCGAAGAACTTGGTAAAATGCTATGCGTAATTATCTCTATAAAAGGCTTAAAAAGGTCTCTTGAACCACGTCGATCTTTGTGACGCCGACATGATCGGTTTGAACTTTTTGATTTTGCGCCCCTTTGATCTCATAACCAGGCATCCAAGGGCCTTTGTGAAAAAAGTTAAAATGTTCGGCAACATTTGGAGGAGTCGCAAAATATTTGTACTCGCTCGGCATCGCCCGTGCATCCATGGTCAACATTGAGTCGATTTCGATTCCAAACTTTTTAACTTCAGTAGCAAAGTTCAAAGCGGCATAGCCACCGAAGCTATGACCTAAAACAATCAGCTTGAGCTTAGGACCGTACACTTTTGACCAGGCCTTCACGCATTGAGTGGCAACAGCATTCTTCTCTCTTTGTGAATTTTCCGACATCAAGAGGAGTTCACTGTCTTTGGCAATTTGTTTCATCTGGGGGACGAGTAAATTATTCGCCACAAAATTCATGCTGCCTAATCGAGGGGCACGGCCTTGCTTGTTGACCTTGATTTGATCTAGATATTGATAGGTTTTTTCTGCTGCTGAATTGGAGTAACTGGCCAGCCCTTCAAAAGAGACAATCAATTGATCGATGCCCTTTTTGAAAGAGGCCTCTGCCCATGACGTGCATAAAGCTTTCGCTTCGTCTGGAGGAGTGCTCGCCGTGGGCCGATTCAAGGCCATTGCAGTAGTAGATAAAACGAGAGAAAAAAGAAGTGTTTTTGTTTTCATGGACCGCACTCTAATCGAACTTTTAAAAAAGTGTTGAATTTTGAAAATTGTGCGAGGGAAGGCGTGTTCAAGTTGAAAACATTGATTTAAAAGTGAAAAATCATCTCATTATCTGAGCTATTAAGCTGACAATGTTTCAATCAAAGAATAATAAAGAGAAGCTTCAAGAATGAAAATATTCTTTAGTGATTACATGTAATTAGCCCATAATCTTGACGGGTCTTGATGGAACTTGATATAATGCACAATATGACGAGTTCAAAAAAATTTAGCTCAAAAATGGATGAAGAAGTTCTCAATCAGCTTAAGGCTTTGGCCAAAGAGCAAGATCGCGATATTTCTTCGCTCTTAGAAGAAGCAGTCAATGATTTGATATTAAAAAAACGTATTCGTCCTGCTTTTGAAGTCGCGGCCAATGAAGTTTTTTTTGAGTTTAATGAAGCTTTGAAAGAATTGGCAAAATGAAACTCACCCAATACTTAATTCTTTCTGAAGTAATTGAATTGCATCGTCGTACTATCGAAGAGCATGGAGGCAAAACTGGTGTTCGCGACAAGGGACTATTAGAGAGTGCTCTGCTTCGTTGCCAGTCTGGATATTATGAAACTTTTGCCGAACAAGCAGCGGCGCTGTTACAGAGTCTTTGCATGAATCATTGCTTTATTGATGGCAACAAGCGAGTTGCTCTGTTGGCCACAGTTGTTTTTCTAAAACTTAACGGGTTTAATTTAAAAGCGACTAACCAAGAACTCGTGTCTTTAATCATAAATGACGTTATTATAAACAAGATGGATGTTCCTCAACTATCTCAATGGTTAGGGACGAGATTGCTTAAAAAATGACCTGTATTTATTTCAAATAACGGATATTTAGCTCAAAATCGAGTATACTTCGCCTATGAAAACATCATTATTCTTAATCGCTTTAAGCCTTTCGTCTTCTGCTATGGCGGTGGATTGCCTGAGATTTATGGGGAAGGTCGATCAAGTTCTGTGGACCAAAACCTGTAATACAATTGTTGCAGATAGAAGTAATCAACCAGTTGAGAAAATTGATTTGTGTCTCGGAAAATTTGTTGATAATGGCGTCACTTACTTAGTGGTTAATAGTGATGTGGTTAAGTCTCAAGGTTATGTTAAAAAAGATAATATCATTACCAAAGCTTCTTATAAGCAAGATGTGCTTGAGACTCAAGAGCTGATTAAAGCTCAAGTCTCTAGTGCCTCTCCTGAGCTGTTCACTCGTTACAAGCATACTCTTTCATTCGATAAAATGGCCCAAGAGCTGACTGTGAAAAAGGAAAAAGGGACCTTCTCTCTTACCCAGCAATTCGACCTAACTCTACTGTGTGAATAAAAAACTGGACTATCTCTGTGGTGTTAAGAGTGTGTCAAAGATTTGAATTTGAATGTATTTTATCACTTTTGTCTCGACTGTTATCCCAACAGACTCAAAACTGTATTGATATTAAAGAAT
>Ga0100403_1002176_pt1 | contig 16111 bp, 24 predicted proteins | sample CryGeymet201501t_FD_83663 | JGI IMG/M metagenome (GOLD analysis project Ga0100403, IMG submission 83663) | Groundwater microbial communities from Crystal Geyser aquifers in Utah, USA - Crystal Geyser metaG 2015-01t | ecosystem: Environmental > Aquatic > Deep subsurface > Groundwater | place...
ATTTATCCGTCGCCTTTTGCCGTGTTTCTTGCCGCGCTGGCGGGTGCGATGATTGGACAAGGTGTCATCAATGTAGGTTTTTTCTATCAAGGTGTGTGCATGAAACTTGAGGAGGAGAGCAAAAATGAGTGAGCAAGCATTTCCGACCGTATCGTTGGGCGAGTTAGCGAAACGCGATGCGAATGAATTGGCTTTAGCTGTTATTCGGTTGACGGTGACGCATGAAAACCGCGTGAACGCGCGTTTTACAATGTATGCAAAAGAATGTTATTCAGGCTTTTGCTCTAACCGGATGCTTTTTGCGACAGAAGATGACGCGCGAGAATTGGCAAAGCTTTTATTAGCAAAATGGGGCTTTGATGAGGCTTTCATTGCGAATTTGGGCACGGGTAGCATTAAAGTTTTGAAAAAGGCGGCGTAATGTTTTTCAAGCACAAGCGAAAAGCGATGAAAAACGCGGTTCAAATTCACTTGCTTTTAACAAGTTATCTGATACTGTGCATATGCAACATTATTGCAGGGAGTTTTGCACATGGAAATGCCGAAAAAAACAACGATGGCTTACAGGGGCGAAGTGATTACGTTGATGTCGGAAGCGGAAGCCGTTCATATGCGGCGCTTGCTGACGGTGTTGATTGACGGGCTGCGCACGCTCGAAACGATTGATCCTGTTGCGTGCGATGCGGAGCAAGCTAAGATGGGCGTGGCTGCCGTTGATGCGTTACGACGGGAATTGCTTGAGCCGCTTAATTTGATGCTTGATAATGTTGGTTTTAATTTGGCCAACGCGGCTCAATCAATTTTATTTAACGTCAAACAATAGGCTTGTCACATTGTTTCTTCGCCGTCGCGCTCACGCGCGGCGGCTTTTTCTTGCGCGGCGCGTAGGGCATTGATGGCTGATTGGGATCCTGCCAGCGCGCGTCTGATTTCATCGGCGGATAGGTCGCGTTGTTCTTCGGCGGCGGTTTCGAGCATGGTGATAAGTGTTTGTCTTTCAACGCCTAAGTTTGTCAGCAGGCGCATAATATGCAGCGCACCGTTCAGGGCCAAAACCAGACCTTGTGCGATTTCAAGCCCGTTCACGTTGGCCAGTTTCTTGTCGGCTAATGAATAGGCTGCTTGGATAATTTGCTCTTGTGTTGGCGACGGGAGCGCTTCTGTCCGCGATGAAGAGTTCGAGGAAGGCGAGGGCGCTTGAGACGCTGCTTTCGATCTTAGCAAGGGTCGCAGTGTTTGTTTCATTGTTCAGTTCCCTGACGTTTTCAATGAGCGTTAGCCCATCTTGTGCTTCTTGCAAGGCATCGGCTATGGTTTCGGCTTGGTGCGATGTGAGGACGCCTGAATCGGTAAGTGATGCGGTAACGGTTGCGATTGTTTCGATAGTGGCGGCGGCGGCGATGCGTTTTGCGGTGGTGTCGATGGCGGGCGCGGTGGCGCAGCCGCTAAGCATTGCAAAAAGAGCGGCGATGACTGCAAATTTCATTCGGCGGGTTCCTTAGGTTTTGCGTTGGGCAATTGAAAGACGCCAATTAGCGCAAGCAACGCGATTGCAATTTCAACAAGCGTGTCAGCAAATTCCGGCCCGACTTCAACGTCCAAGTTTTCTTTGAGTAAAAGAACGAGAAAGCCGACGAGGGCCGCCAATAATTTGCGAATCTGCGCTAGTGTTTCCATTTGTCTTTTCCTTATCTTGTTGAACGATAATAACCGATAAAGGTTCATCACGCGGTTTTGTTGTCTTCATTCCTTGAATTTCTTTTTCCAATTTGTGAAGTCTATACAAAAGCGCCGTCACAATTCCCGTTTGTCCGACTGTCATTGCGTCATTAGTCGTGATATGTGTCGCGGCAAATTGCAAAAGTTCAGGAATAAACGCCGTTATTTCCGAGAAAAAGGCCGCGCTCGGCAGCGCGACGGCGGTTAAGACCTTCGACAACCTTCCCGCTTGCTTTGTTCCAGAGCAAGAACGCGTCCGCTGCTTTCCCCCGGTTTCCATTGTTCAGTTCCCGCAAGAGCGTTGAATTGGCAAAGTTACCTTGTCCAATATTGTAAATAAACGATGCAAGAGCATCATGTTCATTTGACGTTATCGGGACTTGCACAAGTGTTGCAATGGCAGGTTCAACAGAATTTGCAAGGTGTTGCTTGAGAAGCGCCGTTGCTTGGGCTTCGGTGATGGGCGTGCCGTTAAAAAGTGATGCGGGTACGTCACTTTTTTGAGTTGTTCCGTACCCGATAGCAAGAAATTCTCCGTCTTTATACGGTGTCGGGCGAAAGCCTTCAAATTCCTTTATCAAATTCACGCCGCGCGACGTTGTTCGCAATCCACTGTTTGATGCGTTTGCGCGCGATAGAGCAAAAAGTGCGGCAGCGGCGGCGGCGATGGGGATGAGATTTTTCATAGGCCCCCGCTGGGGTTGGGTGTGTAATAACCGATAATGCCAATATTTGCAACGGTGCCAGCCGGAACAGTGTAGGAAAAACCAATTCCACGATCATCTTGCGTTGCTATAATATTGAGGCCGGTTTGAATGCGCTCAAGAGCAACGGTTGCAGTGATGGCTTGGCGAAAGTCAATACGAATCAAAATGTTGTTGTTTGGGCTAGTTGTCCCTTCTCTTATGATTAAACTGAAAAGAACGTTCGCGTTTGATCCTGACTGAACAGAAAAGAAATAGCCTGTCAAAACAAAACGTTGCCCTGTTACACTTGGCGAAAATGCTGTTAAAGCGTTGCCGCCCGCTCCCGATGCCACAAATGTTTGTTCAAATGGTTGCGATGCGCCGCCACCGCCTCCGCCTCCGCCCGTGGTGTTGAGCGCGCCTGTTGCATCGACGGAAAGGGGAACGGCATTTGCTCCGTTTACGCCATAAATAAGAACATCAGAAGTCATGTTTGGGACACCTTGCCATAACTGTACGTCAGAGTAACGCGGATGCCCGTCCCTGTAAGGTTTCCGCTTGTTCTAAATTCGTAATTGGCGTTTTGTGCAAGCTTAAAAGGCGCATCAAGTTTTGCGCGATCTATTCCGCCTACGGAACCCAATTTTACGGGCAGGGTCAGGGCTTCGCCGCCAAAGCCCGGACGAACAAGTTCAATTGCAAAATTGTCGGGCGTCGCTGTTGAGCCTTCGACGGTGACAGTCGCGCCGAACAAATAACCGTTGAAATTATCGCTGCGTCCCACCGGGTTAAGCGTGATTGTTCCAAGCAATGTGTTATCGGCGGGCGATATGTTGCTGGTGGAAAGGCTAGCCGAAAGAGGCGGAGCTACGGCGAGCGCGCTTATGGGCGGGGCGGTGCCAAGGTTGTTTCCGACTTCGACGGGCGTGCCTAGTTCGCGGTTGGATGTGACTTCATCGGAAAAGGCGCGAATGCCGACTTTATCGACCGTTCCGCCGCCGCCACCGCTGGCGACGGTTTGAACAACGTTCACGTCGATCGCCGTCGGACTTGTTCCGCTTGCCGACAAAGGCCGGAAATCGTTTATTCCGCGTTGCGCATATAGTGCACTTGCGGTAACAAGAGCATTTTGCGACGTAAGCGAATTACCGACCGACTGCTTTGCATCTTGACTGATTGTCGGGACCGGATCGCTTGTCCCGTTGTCTATTGTAATTGTTCCGTCAACGCCTGTTGTGCCCACGGATGACGTGAGGATTGCGCCTATATTATTGACGGCAACGGGGCTGTTTGTGTTTGCACCTTCGCGACCGTAAAGCAGCGCAATGTTAACGGGAACGCTAACGCTATCGTCAACGTTATCGCCGGGTGCTTCCTGCAATCCGCCTTGCGTTGTCGCGACTGTCCCCGTTATTTGCGCCGTGACAACGTTTGCGACTGAAACGTTTGGCGTGTTCTGTATGCTGACGGGTTGCGTGCTAGTAAAATCGACAACCAACGCGCCGCCCTGCCCAACAATGGCAACGTCAAGAACGGTTCCTGATTGATTGGCGACGGGGACGGGTTCGGTTGCAATATTGTTGGTGATTGTTACATTGGACGGAAGCGAACCGCTTGCGAGCACCACGGGCACGGGGTTCGCTGGATCGTTGCTGATTTCGGTTGTAACAGTTCCGGCAACCGATACGGGAAGCGTGACGCCTGCCCCGGCAACGATGGGGACCGGAGCGCTTGCGGCATTTGTGACGGACACCGACGTTGACGGGCCGGCGGTTCCGGTTGTGTCAGGAAAATAGGTGCGCGTTTCCGCGTCATATCCAAGCGGAAAAGTTCCGACAATAATAACGTTTTCTTCGGCGGGAATATCTTGCGGTGTTCCGTCTTCGGAGAAAAGCGCATAAATGGCGGAATGCGCGGCGGAAATCGAGCGGTCCGATGGGCCAAGATAGGAAAGATTAAGTTGGTCGCGGTCGCGTTGGCGTTGTTCCGCGCTCCGGCGGTAGGCGGGGTCGCCGCTATCGGCCAGCCCGTCGGGGACAAAGCGCAGCGGTTTTGCGCCTACCTTGCCGCGCAACGCGTATTGGTCCGGTTGCAAGCGGGGATCGTAGGCTTTGTGTTCGCTCGGCTTTTGTCCGGGAACGGTATATTGTGGTGGATATTGACCGCCGCGCTTTGCCATTATCCTTCAAAACCCTTTAGACCGTGCAATTCGAGGACAATATTAAGCGCCGAACCGCCGGCGGCGGCCAAGTTTGTTACCGCAAAGGTGATGGTGGAGCGCGGAAGGAAAATGCGCGGCAAGGGCAGAATTGCAGGAAACGTTCCCGTTCCAAAAACGCTATCAATGGGAACAGGCGTGTTCTGCAATTTGCGGCCACTTCCACTATCGGTGATTTCAACCAACGCGTTCGGAACAATTCTGCTATTTTCCGCCGATTGTGCGTTTGCTGAAAGACTTGCGGTTGTGTAAGCGCGGTATGTCGCTTTTATCCATTTGAAATAGCTGTCAGCTTCAATGGATATTGTCGCAATGCCCGTCGCGCCCGGCTCGATAGCGCCAAGCGCGCGAGGACCGCTGACGCCAGTTGAATAGATAAAATCATCTTCGGCGTACTGAATATCTTCAAGGTGTTGCTGCGCTCTTGTGAACCCGCACGGAATGGTGTTGCTCATACCTTATACCCTTTCACGCCGATAAAATTACACACCAATTGCAGCGGGTTGCCCGCGTCGGGCGGTCTTATATTTGTTGCCCGCAGTCTTATTGTGCTTCGAGCGCGGAAAATTCGCGGCGTTGGCTGAATATAAGGCAACCCGCCCGTCATTCCGAATTGATTTTCAACAAAAACGGGCGTATTCATAAGAATACGTCCCGAACCGTCGTCAATAATGTCAATGACAATAGGCGGAATTATTTGCTCGCCGTTTGTAATGATTGGTGCAACGGCGGAAGGATCGTTCGTTGCCGTGGCAAAATAAGCAAAATAATTGCCCTTGATCCATTTAAAATAAGAGTCGGCTTCAATAGAAATTAAAGCGTCAGCACTTTCGCCGCCGTGAAGCGGCGGGAATGAACGCTCGCCACCAACGCCAGTTGAATAAACAAAATAATCTTCTTGGTAATCTGCCACGGCTTTTTTCCTTTTAAAGCCGCGCCCGAACAATTTGGGCGCGGCGTTGCCTGACTTTACTGTGCGCGGCGGAAAAGCATCCCGTCGAAAACGCAAAAGACCTTCGCGTTTTCGCCGCTTGGCAAGGCTTCAACACCATTTTGCCAACGTAACTCAACATTGAAATTCTGATTTTCAATCAAGAGCAACGGTGGGTCGATGAAATAAGGTTTGTCGCAAGCGTCGGCAAAGCCGATTCGCGATTGAGATGCCGCCGCCGCCGTTGTCGCATCGGCCAGAGCCGCGCCGCCCTTGATCGAAAAACTTGTTTTCGAGGGGAATTTTTGTAGCGGCGCTTCCTCAACATAATCCTTGCTACCGATGCGGAAAATCAGTGAACCCGCCTTGCGAAAAGCATAAGCGTCATTGATGATTTCTTGAGCCGCCGCCGCGCCGTATTCGGCGGGGCGTGATCCCGCCGCAAGGGCGAAGTTGGGGAAAAACATCAATTCAATGCTCTGCACAAGGAACAAAATGTTTGTCGGCAATTGCCCGGCAAGATCAAGGTTTGTGTCCTCGGTCGTTTTTCCGTTTTGACCGCGCGGTTGCTGGAAAAAACGAATAGACGAAACACCCGCCGCCGGATAAGTCGCGCTATCATACAGCGTTTGTTTGACCTTTTCAAAGTCTTCAAGGTTGACATTGAATTTGTTCAAGTCAGCGAGGTTGGCAATTTTTTGCACGTTTTTTCCTTTCACGGGCACGGTTTAGAAAAGAGATATTCTGTAAACGGAAAATCCGTTTACATATACGACTTAGCGCCGTAATAATCCATCTCACCGGACAGATTGACGTTACCGGGCATGTATTCGCCCATGCTCATGGGCACCGGCATTGCCGCGTTGGTGTAGCCGATTCCGGGCGTAGCGTAGGGCAATGCACCATGCATTCCCATATATTCGCCAAGCGGAAGCGTTGGGGCCGCTTGCTGCAATTGTGACTTGATAAGCCCATAAGCTTGCACCATCAGCGCGCCACCAATAAGTTTATCGGCCATGGGCTTTTTGATAAGCTTGGTTTGTTTCAGGAGCATTCCCGCCGCAATTGCCGTGCCCATTTTTGCGAAGGTTCCGACCATGCCGCTTTTGTATTGTTCCGGCAACGGAAGATAAGCGAAACCGAGATCAATCGCAATCGCGCCGCCTGCACCCGTTGCAGCGGCAACCAATTCGCCCATGACGCCACCGCGAGGGTTGCGGGCAATGCGACGCGTCGCGCGCCGTTTCGTTGTCACCGGGTTCTTACGGACGCGGCGGCGCGCGGCGGTAATTGTCCGGCGTTTTGTTTTCGACGCGGCCTTGCGGCGGCGGCGGCGCTTGGGGTTCACAAGCAAAAGTTCTGTGGCCATATTGATTATCCTTCAAAGCCTCTGTCAGTAAACAGCCAGTCCCCGGAAAGAATGGCGGCGGTTGTGCCATCGTCGCTTACTGCGAGCAATGGCTTAGCGTCAAAATCATGTTGATACCGCACAATTTTGCCGTTTTCAATCACTTCATACACAATACCGACGCACTTGCCGACGCGAAAGAATATTGTCGGAAAATCATCAATACTTGTTAAGATTTCTGCTTCCGCTCCGTGGAAAGCCTCAAACGCTTCGGCAGCGTCTGCAACCGCGCCGTCAATTCCCATGTCGTCGTCGTCGTCGTCGTCGTCGTCGTCATCAAGAAACGTCACGCTCGTTCGGCCCTCAAATCAAGAACCTTGGCGGGTAGCGATTGCAAAAGGCCGCGCCCGACCGCTAAGGCGTCGTCGCGTTTGGCGTAACGTTGCGCGCCCGTTTTTGTTGGCAAAAAGCGGTCGCGTCCATTAAAGTAAAGAAAATCATAACCGTCGCCATTTTTGACGCGCGCCATCAAGTAAAACTTTGGCGTTGTCTTTTTTCCGGCCGTGTAAAGACTCGTGGCGGGTTTTCGTGAAACGGCGCGCGTTCGGGCCCCCGGCTTTTTCGCTTCCCTGACAGGGTTCGCTTTCAGCTTTGTGCCTTTTTTCAGCGTGCCCGCCTTTGCCGCCGCCGCGAAACGCTTGCGAGCCGCCAATTGCGCGTGCGTTGCTTTGCGTTTTGTTTTTGCCTTCGCCGTCATTTGTATGTCCTCAACAGAAAGAAACCGCCAAAAAGTAAACTGACAATAAGCGCAAAAGATTTCAAATTCTGCGCAGTTTTGTTTGGCTGACTTACATCAATGATGCTTCCGCCGCCTTCAACGTAAGCAATTTCAGCAAGTCTCACCGACGCGATTACTTCATTGAATTTTGTCAGTTCACCCACAAGAATAATAACGCCACCAAGCCCGACAAGGCCAAAAAGCGGTAAAAGAGGAAAGGAGGCCAGTTGTGTTTCATCTTTTTGCTTAAATTGCATCATAAATTCGCGCACGGATGAAAGTGCGCTTTGAAGCTGGACAAGTCTATTGTTCAGTGTAAGACCGCGCGATAACAGTTCGCGGCGTTGACTTTCCATTTCGCGGGTTGGAAAACGCGCCGCCTTCAAATAGTCTATGTTGCGCGCAAATATTGCCGTTTGTTCGTCAAGGTCGCTCAAAACTTCGCGCCACTTGATAAAATCTTTAACGTCGAAAGCAACACTCATTTTTGCCGCTTGCCTCCCATCAACAGCAACAACGCCGCGCCGCCCAAGGCGGGCAACAGCCACGCGGGCGAACCCGACGCTGGGGCGGGTGTCGCAGCGGGCGGGGTCACGCTAGGTGCGTCAACGGCATAAAACGCCGGATCAAATTCGTACGCGCCCGGAATGTTTGCCGAAAACAAGGGCAATTGCGCGCCTAGGCTCAATTCATTTTGCAATGCAGTCTTTACACCGCTTATATTTTGCAGTTGCGTTTGTAATGCGGTCAATTGGCGCGCAAGCGCGTTTGCATCTGGTGGTGGAGGATTGTTTGCGACAAACGTTTCATAACGGGTGCGTTCAATCTGACACTTCGCCGGATCGCGCTCATAATTCGGCACCGGGCCACCGGGATAAGACGCTGAACAGAAACGATTGATGTCTTTTGTCACATTATCTAAAGCGGCGTTATACTGACGAATTTTTTCACTTGCAGCAGGAATAGCGCTTTCGATTTTTGTTATTTCTGTTTTCAAAGCATTTTCTTGCGCCGTTACTTCTGCAATTTTTGCTTTAATTTCGTCTTTTTTGTAATAAGCCTGCAAGCGCGGCAAGTCAAAAATATTGATTTTATTGCTCGCAAAAACAGGAGCGTTTTGATAAAGCGGAGAAGACGGGTCTTTAACCAGCGGGTCTATATGACCGTTTTCGAGCATCCACAAAGCAACGTAAGCGCCGTAATCGTTGGCGCTGCCAATGCCGCGCGAAAGCATCCAATTGTCATTCTTCTTGATTTCGTACACTTCGCGATGGGTTCGCGTTTTGCCCCGAAACGGCATCGTCATATTGAGATATTTTTCAAACGACGTGCCCGGAGGAAAAGCGGCTGTAACTTTGCCTTCCATCGCCCGGCGCGCGGCGCTTTTCCCGCCGCCTAGCAGCGTTGCAAAGCCCGACATCAGCGACGTTCCCGAGCCTTGCCCGCCAGCGGCCTGCACCGCCACGTTGACGAGAGCTATAGCCGTGGCGGGGTCAACAAAGCCAAGGCCGCCGCTTACGCTTTGCGCACTGCGCCCCAACGAAAAAAGAGAAGCAACGCCGCTGGCAATATTGGCGGCGGTGGACGGATCAATAAAACCAAGGTCGTGCGCAAGCGCCTTGCCGCTGTTGCTTCTGACGCGATGCCTCATTTTTTGCCCTTTGCGAGCAACAGCAACAGCGCCGCGCCGCCTAGCAAAACCGGAGCGGGTACCGATGACGTGCCGCCGCTTTTGTTTTTCACCGCGCCCTCGACCAGAGCCAGATTGTAAGCGCTTGGCCTTCCGTCCACGGTGTAATTGTTCGCGGATTGAAAATTGCGCAACGCGTTTTCGGTGTTTGCACCGAAAAAGCCGTCCACGGGGCCGGGCGCGAATCCGAGACTCTGCAAACCTTGTTGCAATCGCTTCACGCCGTTGGCGTCTAAATTGGGCGATGATTGCTGTACGGACGGAATAGCGGCAGGCACAATGGGATAAAGCGCGGTCTGGCCATTGGGCAATGCCCCATAGGGCGTGCCCGTGTAAATATTTGGCACGCCCGCCGCCGTTGTTTGTTGTGGATCAAAAACAGTGCGATATTGTCCATAAATATCAACACCCGTGCGCGCAACGTCAAGTCCCTTGTCCAATACAGTTCCCGTGACCCGCCCCGCTCCGACAAGAAAATTTCCAACCTTGTCAAGAAATCCAAGGCCACTGTGCTGCACTTTGCCGCCGACATGCATTTTGAAAACCTATCTGTTGAGCGCGATCATGCGCGCGTGTGAGTGATGGGGAGGCATGTAGCCCAATTGAACCGGGTTCGTTGTTTCGCAAGCAATCCAATTGCCGTAAGGTTTCGTCTCGACAATGACGTGTTCAAACGCGCCGGGGCGCGATCCCACGGCTAAAAACCGCGTAGGATAACCGAGACTCTCGAGCATCGCCGCAAGCAAAATCGCCTTATCGTCGCAATCACCGCTCGCCTGTTTTAGAACCTGTTCCGCCGTGTGCAGAGTTTCAACACCGTAAATGTCGCGAACATAACGGATATGATCGCGTACAAAATTATTCAGCGCGCGGATTTCCCCGATTCGATCCTTTTGCAGCAATCGTTGGGTTAGGCGCAACGCTTGCCGACGTACCGCCCCCGACTTCGCGCCTTGCTTTGTCAGCATTGTCATCAATCGGAGCGTTTCCCGCACGCCCGCCGCTCCGTTCGGAATTGTGATGAGCCGTTGCGGCGGTGGCGTTGCGTTGCTCAAATGCATCAGATTCGCCCGATTGATTGTCGCCCGAAAGAACGTCATCGTTCGGAGCCATTGTCAACAGTGTGGTTAACGCGTCGAACAGTTCCGCGAACCAAGCTTTAAGCGCCGGCGCAGTTTTAATTTCCGGCGCAAAATATTCAAGAATTTCTTGGTTTTGTTCGTTAAAAAGAATGTTGCGGATAAAATCTTCTTCGTACGTATCAAACGCAAGTTCCGCATACAACACGGGGTCTTTATTGCGCCTTGCGCGATCCAACCAATAAGCCACTTGATTGGCAATCTGCGCTTGCAGCGGTTCCGGCAACATGGCCAGCATCGCCGGGGCCGGGCGCGCGGAAACGTTTGGAGTGACTTGGGCGGGCGGTTGCACCGGGCGCGGCGGTTGCGGCGATTGGGCCAGCAACCGCTCGGTCATGGGCGACCGCACGACGCTTTCAATCAACGAGTAAATGTTCTTTCGCCGTCATTGTCGCCATCGCCGCGCAAGCGCTCGACCAATTCAACCCCCTTCAAAATCGCTTTCGTTGGATCGTCCTGATTACCACCAAACACGTCTTTCATCATTTTCATCATTGTAAGTGTACGCGTCATTTCTTCCATGGGATCGGCGCGCGATGAATTTTGCAGGCTTGCAATCAATTCGCTTTGTTGCCGCAACATTTGTGCGATTTCTGACATTTGACCGTCATTGCGTTGCGTCGGACGCGTCAAAACTGCATCTTCAACAGGTTGACTTGCGATGCGATAGGTTTTGTTTTTCCAAATTTTGCCATCCTTAAAAACGATCACTTCAAAAACGCCCCCGCGCCATTTCGTCCGCAAGCGCTCTTGCAACGGGAACACTTCAATTCCGACTTGCTCACAATATTCTTTTCGACCGTTCACTTTTTTGTAAACGTAAGCATAATATTCATGGTTATGCGTGTCAATTTCCAAGCCATCTAAAATTTGCTTTTCAGCATCGTCGGCTTGGCGTCGCAAACCTTCCTCTTGTTCATCGGGTTCCGACCAGTCGGCATCGACAATATCGGGCAAGGTTTCGGCATTTTCTGACGGTGAAATACGGCGCGACATTGAAAACGTTCCTTATGAGCGGCTTAGTGACGAGGGTATAACACCCTATGCGCGATATTATAAACGTACTTTCGCGCGTATTTGCACCGCTGCAACAAACATAACCCACCGTCAAGCATTGACCTTTACGCCAACGTGACGGCAAGAAAAAACCCCGCCTAGCATGGGGCTAGGCGGGGTTCTTGAGGGGGTTCGTCAGGGATGAGATTGCCAGACAAACCCCAATTACGGGGTTTGAAAACACGTGTCAACACAAGATATAGATGATTACCTAAAACTTGCGCGCCGCCCGGAATTGCAAGCGCGTTTCCCCGCTCTTAAAAAATTTAATCGCAAGCGAACAAAATTGTCACGCGGCGAAAAATGGCAAATTACGCGCGCTGCAACGGTTTACAATGAACGGAAAAAGCCGCGTGATGAACGCGCGCCTCAATATAAAAATTACGTTTTTCCCGCTGATCGCGTAAAAACACAAGAACGATATAAGCGCGAAGCCGCGCAGTTGGCTTCGTTAGATAGCAGCGGCGAATTTAAAAAACTTGCAAAGATTAAACGCAAGCTAACAGCAAAAGAAAAAGAAAAAATTACAAAAACCCGAAAGGCAACGCCGGGTTTTGAACAAACGTTCCCGTTATCGAAAGCGCAAGCGAAAAAACTACCGAAAGAAGCGGTGCGCGGCCGGGGCAACGTGCGCGGAATAAAGCTCAGCAAGTTGTCGCCCGATGCACGCATTTACCGCGCAACAAAAAACACTGTTTTTGTAAACAATTTGGGACGTAGGCAAAAATATATTGCGCTAGGCGATCCCGAAACAAACCTAGACGAATATTTACGAATTGCAGAACGCGAATTGAAACGCGGAGCGCGCGGCGTTGGCATTTGGACTGCGCACGGATTGGCCGGGTCGTTTAAAGGTTCGATGGTCAATGAATTTTTGCCAGATCGCGGCTTTGCTTATTCGCTGCAAAATCAATTCCTCGGCTATGTTTCTCAAGCAGAATTGCAAGGTTATGATGGTAATTTTATTTTGGGCATTGTCGTTAACTTGGGATGAGACAAAACAGAAAACGGTTAATCGCCGTTGACTGCGAAACTGACCCATTTTTAGCAGGTCGTGTTCCAAAACCTTTTATATGGGGAGCATTTGACGGAAAAGATTTTCTGACTTTTCGTGAAACCGTCGAATTTGTCGAATGGTTGGGCAATCAAGATTGCATCGCTTACGCCCACAACGGCGGTAAATTTGATTTTATGCTTCTATTTAAATATGTGACGCGTACGCGCGCCCGTATTATCAACGGACGTTTTGTTGAATTAACGCTCGGCAAAGCAAAACTTCGTGACAGTTACAGCATTGTTCCCGTTTCATTGAGCGCAATCCACAAAGATGACATTGATTACGCGCTTATGGAAGAAGGCGTTCGCGAAAATTACATGGAAAGCGATATTATACCTTATTTAAAAACAGATTGCGTTGTTTTATACAATACAGTTAAAGCTTATCGCGAAGTCGCGGGAAAATCTGCGACCATTGCAAGCAACGCACTAAGTTTTAGCAAAAAATTAGGCGTTGATCCCGGCAAAAGTCACGCCGTTTTCGACGCCGAATTTCGTCAATACTATTTCGGCGGAAGAACGGAATGTTTTCAACCCGGAACTCATCAAAACATTAACGTTATTGATATTGTCTCAAGTTATCCGAACGCCATGCGACATGACCACGCCAGCGGGCAAATACGCGAAGACCTGCCAAGCCTTGCAAAATTGAGCGACGAACAAATAAAGAAAGGGTTTTTAACAGTCGAGTGTGAAAGTTTTGGCGCTTTTCCAGTCAAAACCAACAACGGCGGTCTGGCATTCCCCCATGACAAAAGAATATTTAAAGTAACAGGTTGGGAATATTTAACAGCCTTAAAACACAATCTCATCAAAAACGATAAAGTTAGAAATATAACCGTCTTTCAAAATAGCATAAACTTTGCACCTTATGTGCAACATTGGTTTGATTACAAAGCAAGCCACGACAAAAAGACCAACCCTATTGAATATACCATTGGTAAAATCATGATGAATAGTCTTTATGGCAAACTAGCGCAAAACCCCACAAAATATTATGATTATGTTATTGTCAAACCCGGAAGCGAAGTCAACGAAAAGGAAGGTTGGGAATGGTTTTGCAATTTTGACGAACAGGAAATTCATCACCGTTCTGTGCTGTGGAAATATCAATTCGACCACGGAAAAAGCTGGGAAGAAAAACCGCTTTTTAATAATGTCGCGACCGGGGCAAGCGTTACGGGTTTCGCGCGCGCTCATTTGTCGGACGCTATCGCAACAATAGGCCGAGAAAACGTCGTGTATTGTGACACCGATAGCGTTGTCTGCCATGGCAACAATTGGCAAAAGCTACCCATAGGGAAACAGTTAGGCCAATGGGAACACGAAGGCTCAGCCACCATAGGCCACTTCGCAGGCAAAAAACTGTACGGAATGCGAATGACGGACGGGGCAACAAAAATTGCGTCCAAAGGTTCAAAACTATCATTTGACGAAATTGAAAAGATTATTCGCGGCGAAGTTGTGCAATGGAATAACCCAGCACCGACTTTTTCGCTTGCTTCTGGCACAAATTTCGTGTCACGTCATATTCGCGCGACTGGCGCGATTAAACAGGTAGCAGAAAATGGCGAAAATTACGCACGACACGGTTGAAAGCACAAACGTTGACGAGGGCAAAGCAGAGCGCCGCGAAAACTTTGAGCGCATCGCGAGGCTTCGGATGAGTAACGCGCTTGATAAAATTCGTATCGTCGGCAATCTCACCAATACGGCTAATTACGAATATCACGCAAGCGATATTGACAAGATGGAAGCCGCATTGAACGCAAAGGTGGCGGAAGTGATGAAAGAATTTCGCGACGTTCTGGCAGGTCATAAAGCCGCCGCCGTCAAGGAAGAATTTGAGTTTTAAGGAAATACAAGAGGGGTACCAGACATGGCACAATTGATTAGAAAAATAAGCACGGCTACCGTGTACGGTTCAAAAATGACCGTCCTGAAAAAGACGCTTACCGATGAATCGGCAAACCATGAACTGTATCAAGTGTACGGGCGAGCGCGTATGATCGAACGCGGCAAGTCAAAATTTGACGCGTCAGTCAATGAAGAAGAACGCGAAAGCGATTGGAAAGCGTTTGTTGGCCAATTTGAAGCAGTAAACTTGGACACGGGCGAAGTGTTCCAGTCAGGAAAATGTTTTCTTCCTGACTTCGCAGCAAACATCGTCGCCGGTCAATTCGACGCCGAAATCAGCAACGTCGAATTTGCGTTCACAGTGCAGGCCCAAGCCGACACACAGAGCGCCACCGGCTACACATACAGCGTGACACCGCTGCTAAACACATCACCAGCAAACGACGCTCTCGCGTCCCTACGCGCCCAAGCCCAAGGCAAGGCGCTCCCCACGCCAACGGACGAGAACAAGGCGAAAGCCTAAGCGTAATGAACACCTAAGCAGAAGACCCTCGCCATTCCCCCGGCGAGGGCCTTCGTTTATAACTACGCATCCGGAATTTTGCGCGGCGTGATGCGAATAGCCGAAAAACGATTGTCCCGACAAACCAAAACTACCGCTAGCCCATCATCCGACAATTTAACGCCCGAGCGCGGCACACGCGCACCCCATAATTTTCCTAAGGTTAAGGCATCAAGAAAACGCAAACGATCACGGGTAATAAACTTTTCGCCGCAAGCATCAATCAAGGCGACTTCATAGACATGCGCCATGTTATTCGTCCAGTGCAAGAATGCGCAAACGAACAACGCGACCAACGCCGTCACGCGTAATTGTGTAAAACGTCAACGGCGGAACAATATAATAACTGGACCAAGGGCGCAAAAAACGCGACGGTACAATAAAGCGTTCAGATTCAAAACCCGTCGAAAAAGTGACCGAATGCCAGTCACTACGGGTTAGCAATAAGACTGCTTTCCGCCATATGAACACAACGCCAAAAAAGTATTTCACGGATGCGCTTTTCAGTTTCGGAATAAGCACTTGATTTTTCCATATCAACTTTAAGCAAGATTAAAGCTTCAAGAAAAAGCTTCATCTCTATGGCGTTCATTGGCACGCTGACAAAATTATCGTCTGGCAGCATTGCGCTTGTCGCTTCTTTCATTTGTGAAGTTTTCATCCGTTGCAATTGCATCTGCACTTCTTTTTGTAGGATTAATGAACTCTTCAATAAAGAGCGCAATTCTTTCTTTTGCAACGGTAAGGTCATTTTCTTTGCCAAGTGTAAAAAGCGTTACGGGCATTCTGTAACGCTTTGTTCGTCTAATCGCATAACCCGTCGCCACTTTGTCAAGCGTCATGCTTGTCGCAACTTTCCCATTGTAAATTTGATAACAACCGTCGTTTACTTTGCGAAAATCAATCGCCATTGAAACTGTTTTAATCATTACTTGCCCGTCCCGTTTCTGCCCATGCAATCCCATGCAATCCCATGCAATCCCATGTATCGCAAAAATCACCCAAGGTAAACGCAAGGTGAACAACACACCCGCATAAGGCGAGCAACTGCCCAAAACGTTGCAACCTATG
>Ga0100403_1002177_pt1 | contig 16107 bp, 17 predicted proteins | sample CryGeymet201501t_FD_83663 | JGI IMG/M metagenome (GOLD analysis project Ga0100403, IMG submission 83663) | Groundwater microbial communities from Crystal Geyser aquifers in Utah, USA - Crystal Geyser metaG 2015-01t | ecosystem: Environmental > Aquatic > Deep subsurface > Groundwater | place...
AGCCCCGCGGCAACCAGGACGACGTAGAGGGCAACCGGGGCCCGGTTGAGCGTCCGCGCGCTGGCCAGCCAGCCCTTGAGCAGGTGCACGAGGGCAATCGTCGCGACGACGATGCCGGGGATGGTCTTCAAGTCGATGTCCATTTCGTTTCCTTTCAGCAGGGTCAGCAGGGGATCAACTCGCCGTTCGTAAGCCAGCCGTGGTACCGGTCCGGCTCGCCCTTTTTGCCGTAGATGCGGATCGACGGCCGCGCCGTCACGTGCGGTGGTTCGCCCGTGCGGTCCCACCCGTCGCCGTTCGACGACTTCTGATCGATGTTCCAGTCACCGCCGGGCGTGCGGACGTGGAGGTGAGGGCCGCCGCCGCGGGCCTGGTGTTTCGGGGAGGCCAGGCGCTCGAAGTAGCCGTTGGGGTCGCCGTCGTCGCCCCGCCACCACATGGCGCCCGCAGGCCACTCGGGCAACGTCTTCCGTTCACCTGTCTCCGCGCGCTCATACTCTGCGGCGAAGCACAATTGCCACTCGTCGGTGTCGACGAAGACGTATCCGCAGGCGCAGGCCGTCGGCCATCGCGGGTCGTCGTGCGGCCAGTGGTCGCCCGACGGCTCATCCTTGACGGCCGCCGCGTCGACGACGTCCAGGGTGGCGCGGGTGTCGTGATACCCGTGCGGACAGGCCGGCGTAACCGCACCGGAGGTGGTGTAGCGCCGAAGCTCTCGCACCGTCCGTCCAGTGCGTCGAACGAGGAAGCACTTCACCTTCACGGCGTCGCCCGCCCAATAAAGACGCGCCCGCGGCGGAACTCGACCGGCCACCTCTGGCCCGCCTGCAGCTGCACTGGTGTCTCGTCGAACGTCTCCGGGTTGATCAGCACGCCCTCGGCGCCATTCACGATCGGGATCTCGAACCGCCCCGGCGCGTCGGCATAGATCAGCGCGACGGTCTGCCCTGTCTCGAGCTGCATCGCGTGCTCGCACCGGACGGTGTCGTCGGGCACGGCAAAGATGCGCCGCGGGCTGAGGGCCCGCCCCTCGCCCCCGTGGAAGCTGGTCCAGGCCTGGGTCTGCAGGTCCTGCGGGAGCCGGGCGGCCCACCGCGGCCACAGGCCCAGCGACGAATAGCCCTCGAAGGGTTCGTCCGAGATCACCCCAGGCGATGACAGCCAGGTGGGCAGCTGCCGCGTCATCAGCAGGGCGACGCCGTAGACGCCCATCGCCTCGTCGTCGCGCCAGTCCTCCGGTCGCTCGGTGGCGCTGACATGGCCCCCGGGCACGTCGCCGTCGCGGTGATTCACGCCCACGGGTTCGTCGGCCAACAGAAACGGCCAGGCCTTGGCGTCGTAGTACCCGGCCGTCCACGCGCGCTCGACCGCGAGGCGGAAGTGGAAGCGGGACCCGTGGTACGCGATGCTGCTCGCCGGCACGGCGGCGTAGCTGTCAAGCCTCCCCTCGTCGCGAGCCGACGTCATCGCCGACAGCGACACGGGCAGGATGGTGAGAAACGCCTGCAGGACCTCGGCGAAGCGCGCCACGCTGGCCGGCGTGGGCTCGTACTCTTCGCCGTTCTGCCACGCCTCGTTGCCGGCGTCGACGCTGACGACCAGCTGGTCGGCGCCGCCTTCCTCGACGAGGGTCTGCGCCAGGTCGCGCATGAAGGCCTTCCGCTCGGCCTGGCCGGGGTAGTACCGCAGCATGTCCCCCTGGGAGACCTGCCAGCGCAGCCCGCGAGCCACCAGGGCGCGCGCGAACTCGTGCACGACCGTCCAGTAGCCCGGCAGGCCGGGATGGACCTCGCCCGTCCGGGCGGCCCACCACGGCCCCTCCAGCACGGTCCACGTGCGCACGAACTGGTGCCCGGCGCCGCCGATGGCGTCGAGCGCGCGCAGCGCGGTGTCGCGGTCCCGATAGAACCGAGCCAGCAGGTCCCCGGCATGACAGCCGCAAAACAGGCCGGGGCCATGCGCGTCCCGGAGGCCGCCGCGGCCGCCGTCGACGAGCTCGAGGCGGCCGGCAATCGGCCGGCGTGCGTCGGCCGGCGCCGACGGGGTCGTCTGGCCACCCGTCACGATGGCGTCGATGCGCCGCTCGATCTCCTCCTGGATGGCGCGGTACCGCGCCTCCGGCGTCTCGCCGGCCGCGAAGCCCTGCACCCAGAGACCAACGAACCCGCCGGACCCATCCACCCAGACCGCGGCCGCGCGGGCATCAAACGGCTCGCCGAGGGACGGATATTTCACGTCGGCCAGCCACTGGCGCGCCCGCAATGTCAGATCGTCCGGCGGGTAGTCGATTTCCATAGGTCTACGTCTCCAGTTCCGTCGTTGGTGAGAGCGACCGGGGAAAGACAAAGCGGCCCGCACGCGCGTGGATCTCGTCCACGACGTACGGGCCGCTCTCAGCCCGATCGCTCCCTGTGGTCTCAGCGCGCCGGAGCGCGGCGGGCGTCACGGCCGGACGGTTTCGAACCCGTCAGGCGGTCAAGCTGAGACAACTTCGTAATCTAGTGTTCGTTCATCTGTCTGGCTACGTCCTCCGCGGCGGCCCTCGGGTCCTTGAACTCCTTCGGACCGCACTCGACGACTGATCGAAACTTCCGCCAGGTGTCGATCACGCGATACCCCTCGTCATCGACCGCACTGGGCTCGACGCGGAACCGCGGCAGTGGGGGCGGCGGGCCCGACCAGGCCACGCGCAGCGACCGGAGGAAGGTCGCGTCCGCTTTGGTCCACGTCTCCACGCCCATGGCGACCTCATGCCTCATTGCTCGAGACGCGCGCCCCGTCCGCCCGCAGCGTCACCGGGCCGTCGAGCGGCAACGGCACGCCATCCGGCCACCGGATCGCGGTGAGCCGGCCTTTCGCGATCCACGTCTCACTGACGGCGTTCCCCTGGTTGCCGCCCAGGACACGGTAGGCATCGGCGCGCTCGCCCAGGTAGAGCCCGACGTGCGCCCCTTCCGGACGGCTGAACACCAACACCGCGCCTGGCGCCGGCGCCGCGAGCGCGCGCCCCCACGACTCGAACGACCGCGCGCGAAGCAGGTCGTAGCCGGCGCCGACGGGGGGCAGGTGGCAAGCCAGCAGCAGGCGGCTCACGAACACGGCGCACCAGGCTTTGTCGTCGTTGTCGTACCACGCCGGCGCACCGATGTCCTTCGCCCAGCGGAGGATGACCGGGTTGCTCTGCGGGCCTGGGAGTTCCGCCAGGCCGAGAAAGGCGCGCGCGACCGAGAGCCAGATCGGCTCCATCACAGCAGGCCACCCTTCAGGAGCGACGCCACCAGGACGGCCAAGGCGCCGAAGATGGCGAGCAGCGTCTTGACGTCGGGGTTGATCGTGAAGGTCATTCCACCGCCGACGACCGCCGCTCGACCCGACGATGGGGCCTTTGCCGTGGCCCGCTCCGTGGCCAGGAGGCTGGCGATCGCCTTCCCGTTGTCGGTGATCATCTGCGCATGGGAGTCGAGTCGGCCGTTAATCTTCGTGTCCAACCGCGCCTTAATCTCGTCGACGGCCTGCCGCATATCCTTTTGAAAGGCGAGCGTCGCCACCTGATTGGCCCCGAACTGCGCCCCGAGCACCGCCACGGCCGTGGCCACCTTGGAGAACTCCTCGTCGCTAATCACTGGTCGGCTCCTTACACCTTCACGTCCGCCGGCGGAGGGAGTGGCTGCAGCACGCCGTCGACGAACTCGACGCCGAGCGCCGCGAGCTTGACCTGGCGCTCGGGGTCGATCGCCAGGTCCTGGACGAGCTGCTCCACCATCGGCCGGTTCTTCGCGATGAACTCTTGCTGGTTCTGGTTCACCCACCCACTAATGATCTTGGCGGCCATGCGCGAGACGAACGCGTCCATCGTCTCCGCGCTGCCGATACGCGCGAGCTCGGTGCCGATGGCGCGCTGCTGCGCCTCGTCGAGCGTGACCGCGACAGAAATCTCCATGCCTCCCCCTTACGCCGTGAACGTGCCCGAGCTATAGAACGTGTGAATGGTGTACCCGCCGCTCGATGTCACCGTGCCGCCTGAGCCGACCTGCGCGCCCAGGTAGCGAATGATGACGAGGCCAGAGCCGCCAGCGTAGCCCCCCCCCCCTTCCGTCGATGACCCGCCGCCGCCGCCACCGCCCGTGTTGGCGGTGCCGGCTGACCCCGGCAGCAACCCGCCCCAGGCGCCCACTCCACCGCCACCCAGAGATGGATTTCCGCTGAGCCTGTTATCGCCCTGCCCGGCGCCGCTCCCGCCGCCGCCGTAGTAGACGCTTGACCCGCTATAACTGTTGGCGGCACCTGAACCGCCGTTGCCCTGAGCATGAAACGCACCCCAACTGCCCACCGCTCCAGCACCACCCCCGCCACCGACAGAGGTCTGGTCGGTCGAGCGACCGCTCGCGTTGCCTTGGCCAGAGGTGCCGGATCCGGCAGCACCCATAGGATTTCCCGCTGGCGCACCACCGCTGCCGCCACTCCCACCGTTGACCGTGCCGGGGTTCGGCCCGGTCGCCCCACCACCACCGCCGACCGCCGTCGTGAATCCGGTCACTGAAGTGTTGCCGCCGTTCGTAGACGTGCCGCCACCCGCGCCGACGATGACCGTCAGCACCGACGACCCCGAGGTCACGGTCGCCGAGCCGGTCAACATGCCACCGGCCCCGCCGCCACCACCCCACTGAGCGCCGTTTCCGCCGCCGCCGCCGCCGCCGCCCGCCACCAGCAACGCGTCGAGGCTGTAACGCAGCGGTGGGCCGCCCATCATCGCGCTCTGCTGAACGAATTGCAGAAACCCGCGCTCATCGCGGAGCCAGTGCTGCAACCGCCCGGCGATGCCGTGCGCGGAGCGAAGTTGGTCTTCGATGTATCCGGCCATCTGCATCGGCGACACGTCGCGGCAGTGCGAGCCAGAGAGCCGGCGCACTTCGAGGCGAAGTCCCATGTCGCCGCGGTGCTGGGTTAGCACCCGCGGGGTGACCTCGCGTGACGACGGCGCGCGGAACCGCGCCGCCGCCGCTGCACCCGCGTCGACGCCCCGCAGGAACGGCTCGTGGTTACGCATCGGTCGGCGCATCCGTGGTGAGCGTCACGACGACACCCGACAGATAGACGTCCGACCCGTAGGTGTCAGCGGCGTCGGCCGGCAGGCGCTTGACCACAAACAGGCAATAATCGCCGGCCGCCGGGCTGCCGGCGAGCGTGATGGCGGCCGTGGCGTCGCCGATCGCGATGTAATAGGCCGTCGCAGCCGCATCGGTGACCTGTTGCGCGGTGCCGATGGCCGTCGACATCGCCTCACCGTCGCTCACGCCGAGTCCGGCTAATGAGAATACGTAGTTCCCGCTGCCGCCGGCCTTGTTGACCGTGACAAACCGCGCCGTGACCGTCCCTTCATCCCAGGAGGGTGGCATCCGTACCCAGAAGTACGCGCCCTCGCTGCTCGACGGGTCGAACGGCATCCCGGCGACGTTGTTCGTCGACGTCACGTCCTCATGCCACCCGCACCCCCCGCTCGTCAGCGGACGCATCGCGGCCACGGGTACATAGAGGTCGTGGACGCCGCGAAGGGAGTCGTACAGCGAGACCGTGTTGTCGAAGACTCGGTCGTAGTGGTCCTTCTTGGTCGCGAGACCCACCGACACCGGATTGGTCGCGTTGAAAGTCGGCATCTATCTCCCCTGGCCCGCCGTCTCGGACGCCTGGTGGGGTGGATGAAAGTCGTCGTGATACGCGGGGTGTTGCCGCACGGCATCGCTCGACACCCACTGCTGCAGGCACGGCAGCGAGCAGAAGTCCAGCGCGCCAGTCGTCAACGTGGCGCTTTGCTGCTCGAGCACCCACCATGTGCGCGGGCGTTCACGCGTCGGTCGGACCGCGCCGCAGCTATCACACCGGATGTCAAGTATTCGCATCGGCGTTCACCACCAAATTGATCGGTTGCCGGACGTGGGGTCCCCGGAGTCCGGCAAGCCCGCGCTGTCGAGCCAGAAGCCGGAGACGACCCGCTCCGCATCAGAGGCCGTCGCCCAGTCGGGCGCCGCACTGTCCATCCATCGCCCGACGCGGCCGGCGACGCCCCGCAGGTCCCCGAGGATCCCCGTCACAGTCACCTTCGGGGCATACCCCACCTCCAGCGACAGCACTTCGAACGGCTTCTGGATGTAGCTGCCGCCCACCGCCGGGGCGGGGGTGTAGGTGATGTAGACCTTGTCGCCGGCGTTGAACTGCGCGAGCATCGCCCCGCGCTCGGCAAACTCGGCTTCCACGGTGACCGCGGCCGCCAGGAGCATGTAGCGCTGCGCGATCGTCTGCGCGTTGCTCGACGACACGAGGAACGTATAGAGGTCCAAGCGATCCCGTGACCCCGTGCGGTACTGCACCGTCGGATCGGAGACCTCCGCGACTGACCATTGCTCCCGCGCGTGGTCATAGCCGTAGAACACGCGGACCGTGGCAAAGACCGTCTTTAGTTTCGGCTTCGGGTTAAACCGCGCGAGATCCTCGCGCCGGAGGGTCGTGGTGATCTCGTCCAGACTCGGATTCCAGATCCGCGACGTCCAGAGGCCTTCCTGTGTTTGCTGGAGGGTCCCCATGACCGACCGCCCCAGCGAGGCGCGCTCGGGTTCCGCCGTGGCCAAGATCGAGGCCAGCGACCGCGGCGACTTCACCCAGATCGCGAGCTCGGCATCGGCCTCGAGGTCCACCGTGGCAAAGGCCGCAGAATCCAGGTCGGGCGCGGCGATACCCAGGAACGTCGCGAGCATGTCCTGGACGATGGCGCCATAGGTCTGCAGGTAGCTCCCGGCGCCGTCGGGTTTCCCGGTCACGTCCACGGCGAGCGTGTAGTCGGCGGACGGATAGGTCGCCGAGACGATCGTCACCGTGCACGCCGTGAGGTCCGTGGTGTAGTGCGTGGTCTCCGTGAGCAGCGTCCAGGCGCCGGTGTCCTTGCGGACGGCCCACACGTTGTGGACGGCGAAGAGCGTCTGGTAGGCCGCGTCGGCGAGGGTGTACACGCCATAGCTGGTCGCCGTGTCGGTCAGATCGGGCGCGATCGTGGCCCGGCCGTACCCGATCCATTTCTTGGTGCCACGGACGCCGTCCCCGAGATTCGGATAGACATCCTCGAAGAAGGGCGTGATGGGCAGCTCGAGCTCGGTGAGCCGGCGTAACGGCTGCAGCGCGAACGCGCACACCGTCTCGGTGGGGGCCACATCCTCGACGATCATCGTGGCCACCGCGCCGAAGTCCGCCCGGGCCAGGGTCAGCCCGTCGTAGCTCCCGCCCAGGTAGAAACGCGCCAGCGTGTTCTTCCAGTTCCAGAGGCCGTCGGGCGCCACCAGCGTAAACCAGGCCCGATGCCCGTTCACGAACGACACCGACCCGCTCGGAAACGTGGTGCCCCCGGAGAGGAGGTCCTCGACCTCGCGTCGCACGCGCGGGAGCTCGCCGGTGATCCACGGGTGGTAGTAGACGGCGGTCGTGTCGTCGCCGGCGGTCCGCTCGAGCACAATCGGGCTACTGGCTAGAGAGAGCCGTCGGGTCGCGAGCAGGGTGAAGTCGCTCGGCGCCCCGGACGGGGGGCGGAGATAGAGCGTGCCGGCGGACTCATCCCAGTACCAGCGCCCCGCGGCGGCCTCGACGTTGGCCGCGGAGGTCTGCGGGGTGAGCGCGACGCCGTTGGCGGTGACGCGGATCGTGGGCGCGTAGATCCCGCCCACCACTGCGGCCGCCTGCACAACGCGCGACAGGGCGATGGTGTAGGTGTTCGGGAGGCTGCCACCCGCGGCGGCAAACCCCAGCAACGTATACGACGGCTCCAGCTCGCAGAGAATGATTTCCTCACGCGCCGAGGCGGCCAGGAAACGCGCGAGCGGCGGCACCTGCTGAAACGCGGTCGGCTGAAACGCGGTCGGCTGAAAAAAGGTCTGCTGCGTACTCATGAGAGCGTTGACGCCTGTTTCGATCCGAATGTGTCCACTAGCACGCGCAGATCGCGCCATTGGTCGGCGGCCGCCAGGACGGTATGCACGTTCTGTTCCGCGTGGCCCTGTTCCAGCGCGGTCATGCGTACCGCGAAAACGTCAAACCCAGCGGCCAACCGCCAGACGAGAAACACCGCAATCGCGCCCGGCACGCCCAGCTTCAGGACCACTTCCACCCACGACGGCATGTGCATAATCAGCGTTTCCCGTTAAATCTGCGTGTGGTTACGCCGATTCGTACCACGCCTCGCCAGCGACAATCTTTGTGCCGCTAGCCGTCCACGCGGTAGTGGGGTTCACCTCCGGCTGCACGGTGAGAGTGGCGCCATTGGGGGACATGACACTCACGCCGGGATTGGTTCGATATGCGGTGTTGTCGTAGGAGAAGCCCACATGGCCATACACTGCTGGGTAGCCTCCCGCGCCAGCGAACGACGTAAACGGCAGCGTCAAGCTGACCGTGGTCGCGTTGCTTGGGCCTTCGAGATGGTAATAGACATAGACGCGCCGCCCCGCCAATAGATACCGGATCCACTTGCGACCAGCGGTGAAACTTGACCAGCCGACCACGGTCGACGTCGCCGCGTACTCAATGAACGCGCCCTGCTCATGGTTCAGGAGTTGCCAGTCAGTGCCGTCGTACTGATACGTGAGCGTGCCGCCGGGCGCAAGGGGCGTGACGCCACTGGTCGCGACGTTCTGCAGCTTATTTCCCGCCGACGAACTGGCGCTGTTGTGCGCGAAGGTCGCGACCATCGCCGCCGTGATGTTTTTCACGGTGAGGAACTGACCGGCGACGCCGCCCGCGATCCCGGTGAAGGCCACGTCCGACGCGCCGTTCCACGCCACGTAGGTGTTCCCAGAGAGGCCAGGCGCCCAATTATGCTGGGCTCCGGTGAGCGTCGATGCCGTCGCGATGGTCCAGGCCCCGCTCGATGCGGCGGCGTACTCCAGCGCCGTGGCACCGGCATTCACGCGTAAGACCTGAAGGCCGGCACCGAGCGCAGACAGCCCCGTGCCGCCCAGCGCAACACTCCGCACCGCCGTATCCGTCTGAAACGACGGCGCCACCCCCACGCCATTCGACACGAGCACTTGGCCGGCGGTCACGGACGGGATCGCCGCCAATCCCCCGACGGCGTCGCCTTGCACGACCACCGCGCCGACATTGGCGCCGACTAAGATGTGGTCGTCATTCCAGTCAGACGGGCGCACGAGCGCGGTGTTCGCCTCGTCTGGTATGGCCGACACTTTTTTGTGGATCACGCCCACTATCGCACCTCCTCCCACGCGACCGAGACCGAGTAGCGCCCGGGTGCGCGCTCCAGCTGGACCGCGAGCTGACCCGCCATCCGCGCGTACCAGCACGTCCACGCCAGATCGGTATCCAGGACGACGAAGTGCGCTCCCGCCGCGCCGACCCCGTCAAAGAGGACCTGCAGCTGCTCGAGCTGGGCCTCGGCCACGTGGTCGAACTCCCAGGCGCCGGCGAAGTACTTCGTGCGGGTGGCGAACGTTTTCTGTCCGTCCACGGAGGCCGCCGCGACGGCCGGGTCCTGACGGCCCAGCGTGGCCGGGGTGAGGACGTTGACCGTCGGCTCGACCTCGACGCCCAGGAACGCGTACCCGAGCTCCGCGTAGTCGGAGGCCGCCGTGGGGTTCGTCCACTGCAGCTGCCAGTGGCGATGGCTCTGACTGGCGAAGAAGGCGAAGGTCGTGCGCGTGTACGTGTTGGCCGCCGGCAGGGTGGCCACGAGCGTGGCGGCACCAGGTGCGGCCCCGTCGCCGCGCGCGTAGAGCTCGAGCACGCCCGTGCCGAGCAGCGTGACATTCGCGATCGCCACCGCTGACACCCCCAGCACCGATCCCAGATCGATGTCGATCGTCTGGACAACGGTGTCCGTCGCCGAGCGCCAGATGTAGCTCCGATCTTGATTCTGTGACGCCTCAACGGGCAGGGCGCTGACCGCTGAGGACGCGGTCAGCGCCGCGGCCGCGTAGCGGTTGGTGGCCATGAACGCGATGTGCGAGGGCATCGCCTACCGCCCCCGCTGGCTGATGGCCCGCACGGGCACCGTGAGGCCACCGCCGTTTAAGCGGTCCTGGATCTGCCGGAACTCGGCTTCGGAGACCTGCCTGGCCTCACGGCTGGTGTCGCCCACGATGTAGACATTCACCGGGGCTTGAGCGGGAGCCGGGAGCCGGGAGTCGCGCGCCGACGAGCCCAGCACGCGTCGCGCGAAGGCCTCGCGGTCCTCGTAGGGCACGACCGCCTCGCGCTGGTGCAGGACCGTCTGGGTGCCCTGGCCGAAGTCCGGGAAGTCGATCCCGAGGGTGCCGAACGTGCCGCGCGCGAAGCCGCGCGAATTGTCGCCGCCGCCTTTCACATGGATCTCCGGCGGATCGTCGACGTGAAACCCGACATGGATCGAGCGGTCGCGCGTGAGGCTATCGACGGCCGGGCCCAGGGTCGTACTGAGCCGATCGACGAGCTCCCCGATCTTGTCGATCATTTCCCCGATCTTGGTGGTGATGGTCTCGAACTGCGTAGCCATCGGCGCGCCGAACTGGATGCCCGCCAGGTCGGTGATCTTGACGCCGTTCTCGTCGGTGAGCTGCCCGGTCTCGATGAGATTCTCGATCCAGGGCCGCATGTTCTCGGGGATGTCCGTGCCGAACTTGATCGAGTCTTGGACGAGCTGACTGATCTCGTCCTTCATCCCGACGAGCACCCCCCCGACACTGGCGCCACCCTTGGTCAGGAGCGTGAAATCGTTGATGATCTGCTCGGCCGAGGCGTGGAGTCGTTGGCCCTGAAACGCGGGGCCGAGGGACCCGAGATCGACCCCGTACTTCTGCGCCGCCTCCTGCATCTTCTGGAAGCTGATCTGGATCAGATTCCCGGACTGGTCGAACTCGTAGCCGAGGTCCGCGCTCTGCTTCAGGAGCGCGTCGAGCGCGCCCTGGGAGGTCACGAGGCTCTCGTTCAGCGCGTCCCAGCGCGTCTTGAACTCCTGCGCGAGGGTGTTCATCGCCTCGAGGCCGGCCTTGCCCTGGTGGCCCCAGTTCTCCTTGAAGCTGAGCCCGACGGCCTGCGCCTTGGCCTCGAGCGTATCGAGTGGGCCGTAGGTAGCCAGCAGCGCGTCACGGACCTTCCCAATCTCCAGGTTGGCCGCCACGACCTCCTGATTGGTCTTACGGAACAATCCGATGACGCCGCCGATGACGCCGCCGGCGACCATCCCCCACGGGCCGAAGCTCGCGCCCGCCATCGCGCCGGATGCCATCCCGCCCAGCACATTTTTGGCTTTGCTCGCCGTATTCGTGACGGCCATGATCGACCCCACGGCCGAGATGGCGCCGGCGCCCATCTTCGCGAAGCCGGCCGCGCCCCCCTGGTCGAGCCCCTCTCGCATGGTCTTGGAGGCTGCGCTCGCCAAGTTCATCGCGGCCGTCACCGACCCCAGCCACGCGACCACCCCATTCCCGCCGCCGGTGACTTGCGCGAGCTGCACGAACGCACTCGAGAGGCGGCCGAGCGTCGCCGAGAATGACTCGACGTCCTTCTCGGTGTGATCGATCTCGCTCCCGACCTTGGCGATCGAGGGCGCCAGGACCGCCCCGTTCTGGAACGCCCAGTCCGCGGCGGCCTCGGCCGCGTCGGCCGTGTCCTGTAGCGCCGCCGTCATGAGCGTGCCGTTGCCTTCGAGGCCGCGGGCGATGTTCTGCAGCTCGTCTCCGGCGTCGGCCAGGGCCGTGGCGTAGGGCACGAACACGGCCGGCGCGGAGCTGATCGAATCGAGGAACTTCTGCTGCGCCGACGTGCCCTGTTTGACGACGGCCGTGTGCGCGCGCTGCTGGCTGGCCAGGATCTTCAGCGCCTGCTCGCTGAGGCCAAACCGCTTCGTCAATTCCTCGGTCTTGACCCCGAGATCCTGCGCGGCCGCGATCTGCCGGCGGGTCGGCCCGTCGACGGCCGCGGCCTCCTTGGCCGCCTGCGACAACTCGCGCGTGTAGTCGCGCATCGCTTCGGCAACCCGCTGCACCGGCGGTGCCGCCTGCTCGTGGGCGTGCGCCAGTTTCGCCGAGGCCGCGGCGGCCGCCGTCGCGGTCACGGCCGCCCGGGCCTGTTCGGGGGTCAACTTCTCGATCCCCAGCACCAGGCGCGACAGCTTCGCCGTCAGGTTCTCCGAACTGAGCGCCCAGCTCGCCACGGTGTTCTTGACGGTCTCGGTGTTGCCGAGCTTCCAGGCACCCCAGACGGCGCCAATCGCGGCGGCCAAGGGTAACGCCGCCGCAGCGGTGGCTGAGAAGGCCGCCCCCAGGGTGCCCAGCGCTCCCGCACCCACCGCTGCGGCCGTCATGCCAAAGAGCGGGGCGGCCAGGGCGATCGCGGCCGCCGTGGCCGCCACGGCCGCACCAAGCGCCACACCAGCCGTACCGAGGAGCCCGAACGCAATCGCACCGGTCCGAACCGGCTCTGGGAGATCCATGAACAGCCCGATCGCCGGTTGCAGGGTCCGGCCGATGAACGCGCCGAGCGTCTCCTTGACATCGCCGGTCGTGTTGTCGAGCTGCTTCAGTTGCCCGGAGAACGTCTTGGCGGCCGCCGCGGCCCGACCGCCCATCTTCGCCGCGATCGCGTCCATCACCGCGCCGGCACCGTCGGTCTTCAGCTTGGCCTGGTCGATGACGATCCCGTATCGGGTCAACGAGCCCGTCTCCCCTGCAAAGGCTTTCCCGACCAGTAGCGTCGCGGAACGCAGATCGATCCCCAGCGCCGCGGCCAGGTCGGTCGAGGCCGTCAGCGCCGCGCCCATCTGCTCCGGCATCACGCCGCCGATCGAGACCAGCAGTGCCTCCATTTCCTCGATCAGCTCATCGCCGTAGATGGTCGTCTTCTGAAACGAGGCGCCGAGGGCCTGGTACTGGGCCGATAACTGGGGCGTATAGGTGCCCTGCGCCTGCAACGCCGCGTTGAGGGCGACGACGGCGTCCTCTTGTGCATTCGACGCCGCGACGAAGTCCTGGCCGATGCGCACGACCGCGTAGATGGCGGCACCCGCGGCGACCGCGGCCGTCGCCGCCGCCGCGAAGTTCTCCTTGAAGGACTGGCCCAGAGTCTCGCCAGACTTGCTGGCCTTCAGGGTATCGGCATCGAAGCCGGCCAATTCCTTCCGCGCGGCATCGAACCCCTCTTTAGAGAGGTTCTTGCCCCGGATCACGATCGTGACTGACTTCTCTTGGTCTGCCATCAGCCTCTGCGGCGCCGTCGTGACGGGGTGCCGCGGTTGTCGTCCTGGCCGCCTCTGCGGCCCTTCCTGCTCGCCCGCTGAATCAGCGCGTTCTCTTCACGCGCGATCAGCGCCAACGCTTCCATCAGCCTCGCCGGTTGGTCCCCGACCCCACCGGCCACCGGCAGCGACGTCCGCTGCCACTGCACCCACCCAAAGCCGCCCTGCAGCTGGTGGGTGAGCTGAAACCACGCCAACACCTCTGCGACGTCCCGGGTGAAACACAGGACCGGGCAGGTGTAGAGCTCTACCTCTCGGTCGACCCAGACGGGCTCGGCGCGAGGACCGCCGACACAGCCCCGCTCGCCGCAGAGCCCAAGGGCCCGGCATCGGCCGCAGTCGCGTCCGGTGTCGCCCCAGCGGCCGCCGCCACGCCGGCGGGCGTCGGCGAGGAAACTGTCGAAGCGGACAGCGACCGCAAGGCTTTTTTTGCTTCGGGTGACAGCGTGTTCTCCTCGTGAATCACCCGCGTGAGCCGCACGAGCATCGAGAGGTTGCCGCCGAACGCCAGCACCAGGCCCGGCCCGTCGGTCGCCTCGACCTCGCTGTCGTCGTCCTGGATGACCGTGACCGTGACGCCAGGCGGGAGCCAGACGTGGTCGGCAATCGCCTGGCTGCAGAACGACGACATGAAGTCGTCGTCGGCGCGCGACGCGGCCTCGTAGGCCTGGCTGGTGGCCTCGTCCATCTCCACCTGCCGCCGGCGCTCCACTTCAGCCTGGGGCACGACGTACGTGCGGCCATCCGCGCGCAGCGCCTGCTCATCGCTATCGGATGTCCGGAAGATGAACCGCTCCGCCGTCGGGCTGACCACCCGTGCGAAGCCGCGCTGAAACTCCTGCAGCTGGCTCACCGTGAAGCGCCGCACCCGGACCGGAAAGGTCTGCTCCGCCCCGACGGCGTCCCCGTCGACGCCATCGTCGATGGGGATCTCCCGGGTGTAGTAGTTGCGAATCGTGAACGCTCGAACGTGGCTCATGCGTCTCCCTGAAAAGTGCTGGGCGCCGGCGGCCGGTGTGACGCCGTCCCGTGGGTGAACCTCACTTTCCGCGAGACGTCACGCTGTGGGTCGGCGCCGCGGGAGGGCTCTGAGGCCCGCGCGGCGCCGGGTGGCGACGTCGAAACCGAGGGCGAGACTGAGGGGCGCCGCTCTCCCGCCGGGCGCCCGATCGGCGTGTCGTTCAGCGCGCTAGCAGAGCGCGAGCTGCAGCGCATCGAGCGCGGCGTCGGAGGTCTCAAGGGCCATCCCCTTGAACGGGAAGTTCACCTCGTCGTCCGGGTCATCAGTGTCGGGCACCATGAACTCGGCGTTCGGCGCCCGGACCGCGATGATGTTGCCTTCGGTGAATCCGGTCTGGAGGAACACCCCCGCATTGGTGCCGGCCTCAGCCAGGTCATACAGCAGCGATTCCGATTCGGCCCGCATGTCGAGGCCCAGCGCAATGTCCGCGCGGCCGACCCGGAACCCCTCTTCCGGCGAGCTGTAGCCGTACGACTCGTTGCGCAGCTTGATGGCGTTGTTGAGGTCGACGCCGAGCTTCAGGATCTTCGCGGCGGTGTTCCCGATGAGAAACTCGCCGGCAATCCCCGACGGCGGCTGGCTGCCGACCATCGTGAAGCCGCCGGGCTGCGCCGGCGCGCCCGCCGTGTCGAGGAGCTTGCCGGGCCCGGTGACCGTGATCATCGGGTCGTCATTGGCGTCGAAGTTGATCGACAGCTTGTCGATCATCGCGCCGCTCAGACACCGCGACAACCCAGCGGTGCCGTCGGTGTTCTTCAGATAGTGCGCCACCGACAGCGACAGCAGCAGACCCGACGTGAGCTTGTACAGCAGGCCCAGCTTCACGGCCGCGCCGTCGGCCGGCAGCTGGCCCGCCGGGAGGTTGGGCGCCCAGGTCGTGACGCCCGTGCCCGTGTCCACGGCGGTGATGAAACGCACGCGCTTCTTGCCGTCCGGGCAGGTAATGAGCAGCGGGGCCCCGACGGTGGCGCCCGTCCCGGAGGCCAGCGTGGCGCCGCCGACCGCGCCCGTGCCGACCGACACCGTGGTCGACAGCGCCGTGTTGACCTTGGACCCGAACGCGCACTCGAGGAAGGCGTCCACCTCGGGCACGGTGTTGATGGTGCCGCTCGGCCGCAGGATCGCATTGAGATTGAGCCCGGCCGTCGTCCGGCCGTCGGTGCGCTGGCCCGCGATCGCGAACGGCGACTGCTGCTTCTCGATGATCGTCCGCTTGTTCTTGACGTCCGATCCCGGGAACGTGAGGGTCTTGTGGCGGAACGCCTCGGCGGCGGTCAGCGCCGGCACGGTGCCGTACGTCGACTCCTTCTTGGCGTACGCCTGACCGATGCGGCCGATCTGAATCGTGGAGAGTGCCATGTCCCGTTACTCCTGGCTCTGCGGCGCGGCCGCGGGTGACGCCTTGGCCGCCGACACCCGTTTCGGGCTGGCCGGCGCTTCTCGTTCGTGCCCTCGCACGGCAAAATTGGCGGGCGTGAGGTGTGGCCCCAGCGCGTCGGCCACGGTCATCGGGCCGCGGTCCGTCAGCCCGATCACCTGGTCGAGGTCGCCCTCCCAGCCCAGCCCGATGGCCACGCTGGCCTGGTTGCCGAGCAGGTGCAGCTTGAGGTCACCGGTGCATGTCGCGTGGCGCATAGTCTCCACTCCCCTATCCGTTGGGCTGGCCGAAGGTACGGTGCACGAGGACCTCGAGCTCGACGAGGGCCCACACCTGGGCGCCGTCGACCGCGGTATCGAAGGTCCGTCGCACGACGCGGGTGTCGGTCGCGAGGCCGCCGCGACCGATGTCGACGGCCACCGCCTGCTCGACATCGGCGCAGCC
>Ga0100403_1002180_pt1 | contig 16095 bp, 20 predicted proteins | sample CryGeymet201501t_FD_83663 | JGI IMG/M metagenome (GOLD analysis project Ga0100403, IMG submission 83663) | Groundwater microbial communities from Crystal Geyser aquifers in Utah, USA - Crystal Geyser metaG 2015-01t | ecosystem: Environmental > Aquatic > Deep subsurface > Groundwater | place...
ATTGGCAGAGGTTGGCATATTAACGCTGGTCAGTACCTTAAAATGGCGTTCGCAATAAGTAATCTTGACCTTACTGATATTGAGGTTTTAAAAGACCAGTTGGTAGGTGTTGACTCGGCATACTTTATGCAGTTAATTGACGCATTGGCCAACAAAAGCGAAAGCGACAGTAACTTTGTTATAAGTGAAGGTTATGTATCTGCCCTTATAAATAAAATATTTTAGAATACAGGGTGCGTAGCTCAACTGGATAGAGCAGCGATAGAAGGTTGAGGGTTCGAGTCCCTTCGCATCCACTAACTAATACTAAATACAATGCAACGAATACCAACAGCAGAAGAGAGAGAACTACTTAAAGTTAGCCTTGAAAAATTCGGAACATATGTTCTAGAAAAAGCACGACTTCGTGACCTAGAAAAGCCTATATCTAAAAATATAGTTGAGAACTGGCTTGATGTTATGATAGAGTCTGGAGACGTACATGTTACTGTTAAAGAAGATAATTTTATTTCAAGTCAACTAACACTCAGGTTACTTGGAGAGATTAGCAACAGTACAGAGGAGTTCATAAAAACATTGATTGCTATTGCAGTGGAATATAACAGAGCCAAATCAAAGCATCCTAACTGGCCAACAGATACAGTTTACGCTGCCGCAATTGTTGGTGAGGAGGCTGGAGAGCTTATACGAGCAGCTGTTCAAGCCAACATGGAGATGGGTAAGGTTTCTGAAATGAACGTGGAAGCAATACAAACAGCTGCCATGTGTGTGCGGTTTGTTACCAAAGAAGGCATACCAACAACCGTTGAAGAGTTTAATAACAGAGGTTCTTGGGAAATTAAAAGCTAACAGTATGAAACAGACAAAAATAGAGTTTAAACTACAAAAAGTTGGTAACTTGCCAACTGGAGCTAGGTTCCTATTTGGTGGACACTCTACACTAATGATAGCAACAAAGTGGTACAGAGGGCACAAGAAAACAGATGATAGGCTATGCGTTTCAGAGTCTGGTCTTGTGGAGAATATTCCATACGATACATTTGTAGTTGTTGCATCTGGACAAGAGTTTAATTTAATGACAAGAGGCCTAAATCGTCAAGTGAAAGAATTAGTAGTTCTTGCGTTTATGGACTCAAGCTGCTACCAGCAATATATGGTAGAAATTGAAAAACAAAGAAAAGAAAAACTCGATGAGCCAAAAAAGAGTTGATATAACTAAACTAAAGTCTTGGGAAGCTCTTAAGCTTGCTGGATTCGTAAGAAGACAATATAGAACTGTTGATGACAGATACAATACTGGTGCTGTTTTAAACAGAGTATCTAGCGAAAGTAGTGATTACTTTAACGCAATATCTACATCTACAGTTGTTACTATTTACATAAAGCCTCATACCGACAGAGGATACTGGTATCTTACCTTAAAAATAAGGGCTTGGTGTAACTCTGAATACGAAGATGTAGATGTAAGTATAAAAGTAGCAACAAAGCATATAGAAAATACATTGCTTAATTTACTATTTTTAAGTCTAAAATCTACAGCTCTTTCGCACAAAGCAAAAGAGATTAAGGTAAAGGCAGCTATATATAAGAAAAGCAAACCTAAAAAGTTATTCCTTGGTTACGAAATAAGCTAAGATGAACAACAAAGAGACTATATTATCTTATGTAGATACTTTTATAAAAACTAAAAACCAGCGACACTTTACTAATATATACCACTTCTACAAAAGAATGGTTATTGCATGGTACAGGGAGCAGGGTTCGCTTTATGAAGATGCTGAATCTGATTATGATACTGCAATGATGAAACTTTATAAGTTTCTGCTTAGTGGAAGATATGTAAAAAACAAAGGAAACATAAAGTATTTAGTTTTTGCTATATCAAAACAAGTTTACTATGATAGATACAGGCTAAAGAAAAAGCATCCATTTAAAGTGGAGATGTGCAACTCAATATTTTTATCAATGGCTGCAAGCGAAAAAGCCTTTGACGACTATCTTTTTGTAGAGCAAAATCTAAGTGTTGAGTATATATTTGATATAGATAAACTTCTTGTTGACTCTATTGACAGTATAAAAGAAGTTAAGCCGTCAAAAATAAATAGAAAAGTTGTATCTAAGCTTAGGATAGTCGGTTATGATTTTGAAGATATAGCTTTTATGTTGAAAGAAAAGCGACCATCTGTAAATGTATCTTACAATAGAATAAAAGGGCGAATTGCCAATACCTTTTTAAAGAACCCAGATAAATACTATTTACTTAATTACTAATACTTAAAAAACCCATTAACTATGGAATTACTATTTATTGCAGTAGCACTAGTTATAGGCTTAGCCTTAGGTGCACTCCTTCACTACAATGTAGTAAAGGATGAAATTAAAAGTCCAAAAAGAGTTAAGCAGCTTGAGGAGGAGCTAGAAGAAATGACCAACTTGGTTAAGGTAGAACGAAAAAACCTAAGCGAAGAAAAAACAACTTCCGCTGGATTTGAAGTAACAAACAGTAGCCTACAAGAACGGCTATCGGATGCAAATGCAAAAAATGCTTTACTTAGGGACTCTAATAAAGCATTGGCTAAAAAACTAGAAGTTCCTTCATTAAGAACTATCTCGATTGGCAACAAAAAAGCAAAGCCAAATGCGAAGACTACGTATCTGTATACATTTAGTGATACAGAAGGGCACTTGATGATACTTCCATCTGAGCTGGCAAGAGCAAAAACGAGAGCCGCTAACAACCCAGAAGATGTTCCGGAAGAGTATAGAAACTTTATAGCCGGAGAGTTCTTTACACAGGGAGAGAGTTAATTTTTGCCAATTTATACGCACGTACCGAGGGCAACGATACCAACGACCAAACCGAGCCCTCGGTACGCTATAAATTGTTATAACAACCAAATACAACGTAAAAATCACATGGAACAGGAAGCCGTACCGACAAAATTATTATCTGACTCTAAAAGGTACAAGTGGGCAAGAAAAATTGCTTATGCAGTATATTTTAGGTTACTAACTACAAAGCCAAGTATACTTGACAACAAAGAAAAAGTAAGGCTTCAGTTTATGAACAGACTGTTTGATGGGTTTGAGTTGCCAAAGCCAGATAAAGAAGATATTAACGAGACGAGAGTGTCTATTCAAAATGAAATGATTTCTATACTCAAAAGAAGAGAGGGCGCTGAATATGTTATGAGATTAGAAATGGACGCTGTTGATTCTATATCTAACGAAGGCTCTAGTCATGATGCAATACTATATAGACTTCATTCAGAAGAAAAGCTTAAAGTAACGGGTAGCGACAGGTTGTAGTTATTAAAATTATATTGCATACAATGTATTTATATTTATCGAAACCCTTGCCCGTAACACATTAAATTTGTACCTTTATTCAAATACTAATTTATAATACTCACACACTAACCTATGGAAGCTGGCTGCGATATAATGGAGATAGTCAATATGACTAACAGAAAAATTGGATTGGTCTGTAATGGAAAAGTTATTACGCTACAATCAAAAGGCGTTATATCTGTTGAGGTTGAAAGAAAATCTAAGAGAGTAGTAAGTAATGGAACTAAAGTAAAAGTAAACAAAACTGAATATCTTAGTAGTGTCATTAGACTACCGGAACAAGTTGATGGCACTGTATATATAGTTTCTCCTCTAGTTTACACTAGATACAGAGACGAAAGACCGGACTTCTATATCATGGATGAGAAAAACGATAACATGAATAGGACTGCAAAAGGAATAACTTATTACTCAGCTATATCAAGACCTGTTTATGACTACGATTGACGGGTTTAAAGTTGAAAAGCTTTTAAGAAATAAAGACTTTCTTTCTCCTTATGTAACTTACGATACAGTAGAGAAAGCTACAAGAGACATACTTAACTATCTTGTGTACGATATACTTTATACTATAGATAGTGCGTTGATAACTACTACAATAGGTTTTAATGACGCATTAAACAGGCACGCTGTAGAAAAAGTTATTTACGAGTCAAGGGACAAGTACATACCAAAGACGCTTGTACTTGATAATCTTAATCACCGTAGATATAACGATTCAGCAGCTGTCGGTAACTATGTACATGGGTATGACAAAAGTATAATTATATGTGACTATTTTGTATTTAAAGGTAACAGTCAAAAGGTTCTAAGATATGTTAGGCCAGAAAAAATTGTAATGGTTAACTACGAAGTAAACATGAAGCCTAGTGAAACGAAAGAAGCTAAAGCATCATCCCCAAGTTACTCTGTAGGATACATCGGAGACGAAGCCTTAGCAGATATAAGAAACTATGAATGCAAAAAAATATTTATAAGCTAGACAATTAAAAAGCTAAAATGGAAGTACTTAACATTCACAATCTACCAGCTCCACTGTACAAAGCACTGGCTAACGACCAGTACAAGAAAATAGGAGACACTGGTGTTACAAGTTTAATAGCTCCTCCCCAAATAAGGGTACTTACAAAAAGATACAACGAGCACGTTAGAATAGATGCGCTAAGTATGCTATGGAGTATGTTCGGTAGCTCGGTTCATGCTATTCTCGAAAGAACGGTAATAGGCAATCCTTCTTATGAAGTTTCAATAAAACTTGAGCTTCTAATAGAGATGATTAACGATGCCTCTATTATACTTAGTGGAATGACAGCAATGTCAAATGGAGATGATAACGAAAGGGAAGTTAGATACTTAATTAGGTTTTTAGAAAACAAATTAGCAGAAATAAAAGATGAAGAGGGACTGCTTGACCCTAACGAGTGGATGGTAGAGAAGCGTTTTGGTATAAAGATGAATGGCTGGATTGTTACTGGTCAAATGGATATATACCAAAAATCCAAGAAGATTCTATACGATTACAAAGTTACTTCTGTATGGAAGATAATAAAAGGACTTCCTGTTGAGTGGCTTGCTCAAATAAACTATTATATAGAGATAATGAGGGCTCATAATATGGAGGTACTCGAAGCCTATATAATAGTTATATTAAAAGATTGGTCTAAAGGTTCCATGCTAAAAGCAGGACTTGACTACCCAAGGAAGCCTGTAATCATAATGCCAGTAAAAATTTACGCATCAGAAGGAGTAAGGGAATCTATGAGAAAAAGAATTGTTTTGCATCAACAAGCAGAGCTTCTTCCAGACGAACAGCTTCCAGAGTGTACCGAAGAAGAAAGATGGGCAACCGAAACTATTTACGCAATACAAAAAGCAGGCTCCGATAGAGCTATTGCGAATGGAAAATTTACAAATGAAGTAGATGCTGTAAAAAAATTAGCAGAACTAAATAACACAGGAGTTCAACACGAGTTGCATATAAGACCTGGACACTCAGCTAGGTGCTCTGACCATTGTAACGTAGCAGAGTTTTGCGCACAAAATAGAAGAATTGACTTTCTAACACATACAACGAAGTAAAATGCCATACAAAATAATAGAAGATACATCGCTGTATATGTCTGCGATGGTTTCAAAGTTAGCCAATAACTATCTACTAGAAGGCACTCCAGCTTGGTATAAATCAGAAGATGGCGGAACTTATTTGTTCGATACATCTGACGAGTTATCAAGAAACATTGAGTCTTTTTACTTTGAGAACAAGCTAATGACGTTTATTGCAGTAGCAAATCCTAAGCCAGGTACTGTATTAACAAAAATAGAGCCGGTAAAAGAAGAGGTTATCGAAAGCAACAATGCAATACCAGCTCCTCCAGAAATAACCGAGCCGCAAGAGTCTGAAGAGTACAAGTTGATTAGCTCTATTGTAACAGGAGCTCTTAATGACAGGCTATTCAAGTCATACGAAGTTTGTGTTGGACTGCATAATGCAGAGATAGAAAAGTTTGGAAAGGTAATTAACACTTCAAACCTTAGATATTCTTGGTATATGGCTGTCTCTCCAAAAGACGAAACATACAACAAGATACTAGCTAAACCATTTATTGCTGCAACAAATAATAAGTATCTTGAGAACTTTATTTGGCTTTGCCCTGCAATAAAAAAATCAGGCTCAGAAAAGTTTGAAGCAGCAGAAAAAGTATTCTACTCGTACGAAAACAAACCGTCAATGTTTTTAGCGGAAGTAGCTAAAGATATAAACAACTTTATAGTAGACCAAAAAGAGACTCACGCAATAGCTCACTGGCTAAACAGAAAATCTGAATACTATCTAGTTACAATAAAAGATTCTGATGGAGATGATTACTGGATACTTTATTGTCCAATAGAAGACAGAGATGGCAACCTAAAGAAAGCTTGGAGAAAAGATGGCTACGAGTCTAGACAGATATATCCAAAGGCTGACATACCAGACGACTTGTTGGAAGCAATAAGAAGCGTATATCCTGTTGCCGAAGTTGATAGCCCAGAGAGGGCTTTGTTTACATCGCAATCTAAAAGTGTTGTTGACAGTATGCTACCGGTAAAGGTATGCAATAGGCTTTGGATAAAGTGGAGTTCGCTAATAAAAGAAAAGCCAGTGTATGGTTACTATCAAGAGGAAGATGGTAAAACATACAGCCTTTATACTGTTCCGTTAGAGCAGCAAGAGTGTGGCCTTTCCGATAGAAGATACGAAAAAAAGTTTGTTACCTATGCCTTTGAAAAGTCTATGTTTCCAATGCTGGATATTCCAAATCTATATGCATCATACATAGAGCCAAAGTCTCTTGATTCTGTTAATGTTATTGTTGACAAAATCTTAATTGAGCATTTTGGAGAAATAACAGTAGAAGAAATATCATTAGACTTAGAGCAGTCGGTTCGTGAGCATAACGATGTTTCTACTGTAGAGATAGATGATGATGGAGAGATTGTTTACGATGATATTGACAACGATATAGTTGAAAGTAGGTTAATAAGAGACAGTCAACACAAGCCAATAGAAACGAGCGACTTTAATCCTATTACAATAGAAGAGGCAAAAGGATACTCAGAAGAGGTTGCTCAGTTTCTTGAAACCGAAGAAGAGGTATCGGAAGACAACGAAGAAGAAAATCCAATAGGCTTCTCCGATGAAGTTACTGAAGATGTAGCTACCGAGTTTGAAATGGATAATGAAGTTATAGAGGGAGGAGACGATGATAGAGACATAATGTATATGGCAGCTGCCTCTGAAAACCTCCGAAGTAACCTTATACTTAACGAAGAGTTTGAAGACTCTATTAGGTCTATTTCACTGGAAAGATTTTCTGGTTTGTTTATCGACATTATAAACCCAAGAAGTAACCAAATTGCAGGAATGTCAATACTAACAAAAATATCTACTGCAATAGAGCTTGCAAAAACAAAGATGAAAACTGGTGTATACTGCCCAATAATAGTAACATCTAACCTTGAGTCGTATGACTCGGTACTAAAAGAAGTTACTTCAATGGGGTTTACCTGTTTTGGTGGCTATAATGTATTTGGCAATGCTGTAACGCAAAGTGATACTAAGCCAAGCAGCTTGTTTTATCTTTTGTTTTGGTATAACAATAGCGAGCGACCAATGCTTCCGAGTACACATATAATAGAGCCTCAGTACCAATACAACTTTAATTACAAAGACTCTCAATACCCTATAAACTTATTAACTACAGACAAGTACACAATGCTTGTTAACAAACTTATAGAGCCGGATTCTGAAGTTTTATTCTACGGCTCTATAACTGGCGAGTTTCAATTGGCTACAAAAAACGCTGGAAGGAGCTACGTTATAATAGAATCAAACGAACTTAGATATGAATTTGCAAAACTAAGAATATATGAAGGGCTAGAAATTGACCAGTACAAGGTTGACTCTACTGGCCAGAAGACATTCTTCTAAAAACAAGGATATGATTAAGGAGATTATAAAAGAAAGCAAGCAAACTGCAATAAGAGCAAAAGATACTTTTTTGCAGATAAACGGAAAGTCAAAGGTACTAACAATATCTGTTAAGACTGAAAAAGATTTGGGTCTAATTGAGGGTGGCCACTTAAGATTCTTTTTTGTTTCAAAAGGTGGAGCTAATTTTGTATCGTTTGCTTCGTCACAAGAAGTAGATGGTTCCTATAGGATAACCAGACCATCCGCAAAGCACCAACTAAGGATAAACAATAGAAACCTTATAGGTGAAATTATAAAAACCTATGAATTTGCAGATGATGTTTCTGAAAGGCTTTACCTAAATCTTAACGACCCTATAATTGAAAAACTAGTAAGGGAAGGGCAAGAGCCAGAACTAATAAAAAGCTATAAATTACACTTCGTAAAACCAATGACCAATGTCCAGAAATAAATCCGGTGTTTATATAAGTGACCAGACTTTCGGTAGCTATATGCTATTTTACGATGGAACATGCTATCATGTTCGTAAAAAAGTTATGCGTACCGATGGAACTGGGAAGATGGTGGAAAAAGAAGTTACTCTTTACTGGGTTACAACTCTAAGTTCTGCTGTTGACAAGATAATAGCAGAACGACTAGCAACAGAGGCTCCTTCTAGTAAAAAGAAAGGAACTGATATTTTGCAAAAAATGTACGTTTATAGCCTTAAGCAGTGGGTGTCTACTCATCTTCGTATACGGAATGACATATACCAGTCGCTTGGTCTTTTTACTGATAAAATGACAAACCCTGCGATACTCGCTACCGTTCCGGAAAGGTTTAAAGCTAAAATAGAGGAGGTTAAAAGAAGTATAAAGGAACTCGAAGATGACGAAGATGCTTTTATCTTATCCGGAGTAGAGGATAATGAGATGTCAATCTCAGATGAAGACGACGATGAATAAGTAAAGGCTATGAAGAGCAGTATAAACATAATAAAAGAAACCTCTACAGTAGAGGTAACTAAGCCGTCCTTTACAAAATACGAGCACGAGCTTATGTTTTGCCTTGGTGTAAAAGTAGATAATGACGGAACTACTGCTATACTAAACGCTAGGTTTTTATCTAAGGATGCTATGTGGACTTTAATATCTACTTTCTATCCTTCACTTAAAAACCCAGATGTAAAGGTAGGGGCAAAGGCTGCTGAGTTTTTTGTTTCACTATCTAACTTATACGCATACGAGTATTCTCTTGTTAACAAGTTAATACAAACAAAGCTTGATATAAAGACCAATTCTCTTAGACCGAGTATGCACGGCAAGAAAATTAGTGAGCTTCTTATGAAGCATCAAGTTGAAGGTGTGTTTAACGGGATAAGAAAAAAGCATAACTTTATATCTTTTCAACAGGGACTTGGTAAAACAATAACAGCAGCTGCTATATCAATATGCCTAGATATTCAAAGAACGTTAGTCCTTTGTCCATCTGTTTGCAAGTTAAACTGGTACGAGGAGTTCTATGAATGGGGTATAAACACAGATTATATTACTGTTATAGATTCAAAAAGAAGTATAATTGCAAAAAAGCAGGAGCTATTTGTATTTTGCAACTTTGAGATGCTTAACGAAAAAACAGTTAAAAAGCTAATAGACTATTCTCCTCAGCACATTATACTTGATGAGGCGCATAGGTTAAAAGACATAACAACTAGAAACTTTAAGTCTGTAAAGAAAATATATAGTGTACTTCCAGAGGAGCCAAAGGTAACATTTCTTAGTGGAACCCCAATGAAGAATACAGCAGAAGATATGTTCGCCTATCTTAATCTATCTAATCATTTACTTGGTAGGAAAAAAGAGGCATTCTTAAACAGATTTACAGTTAGAGAGCAAACAAAGTATGGTAAAAAAATAGTAGAGAGTAAAAACCTATACGAACTTCAGAGTTTAATATCTAACTTTGTTTTAAGAAAAGTAAGAGCAAAATGCCTTGACTTGCCTGGGAAGATACTACATAAATATCATTTTGATATTGAAGACTACCAAGAAGAGTACAATAATGCAATAGCAGAGCTAAAGAAGACAAAAAGTTTTGACTCTGGCTCAAACAGGTTAGCTGCAAAAAGGCTAATGATAATATTGACAAAGGCAAAGGTTAACGGAATAATTGACCTAGCAAACAGAATAATAGAGAACGGTGAAAAGGTTGTTATTGCAACAGAGTTTAAGGAGCCAATGGATATGCTACTTAAACACTTTAACCAAGAAGGCAAGCCAATAAGAGCAGTTACTATACGTGGCGGTATGGACTCTTTTGAGAAAAAAGCTGCAGAAAAGGCATTTAGAACAAACCCAAATATTGACGTTATAGTATTGCAAACAATAGCTGGTGGAATAGGTATAAACCTAGTTGAGTCTTCAAATATAATACTTGGAAACCTTCCAGATACATATGCCGATTTAGAGCAAGTAGAGGATAGGCTAGACAGGATAGGACAAGTAAAACCAGTAAACGTTTACTATACTATATGTAGAGGAAAGAACTCGCTTGATGTTAGGGTATTTGAAAGGGTTGAAAGAAAACTATTCGAGTCTTCAATAGTTATGGATAAAAAAGAAAGAACTTTATCTAACGACGTATTGGACTCTTCAAAGTCAATGATAGACGACTTGATGAACGATATATTTAAGAACTATAAAGACTAGATTATGCTATTTGGACAGGTTGATTATACAAAAATGAAAGATACTGAGCTTGAAGAGCTACTCGAAAAAACAAACTCGGAGTTACAGCTGGCAATTGACCACAAGATGCCACAAAGCTTTCAAGACGACCTTGCAAATAGAAGGCAAAAAATATCTGATGCGTTGAACAAAAAAGAAAAAAACAAGTTCCACGCTGTAACTTTTGTTTATAACGGAATAAAGTTTGACTCAAAAAGAGAGGCAGAATGCGCACAGATACTTGACTTAAGTGGACTTACATATCAAAGGCAGGTAAAGTTTGAACTGATAAAACCAACTGTTCTTGATGAGGAGGGAACTGTTAGGGGTACTTATATCAAGGTTGATTTTGTTGTAGACAACTGGATTATAGATATAAAGGGAATGGTTACAAAAGACTTTGAGCTAAAATGGAAGATGCTTAAGTCTTTGAACGGCAATGCCTATAAATATAGGCTTGTAACATCGAAGAAAGATTTTGATGCGGTTGTTCTTCTTATCAAGAGGGAGCTTATTAACGGTATAAAAATTAGCGAAGAATGAGTGACGAGAAGTATGTTGAACTGTGTAAGAATAGCTTTACAAATAGAAATAATTTGTTTAGAAAGTCTGACATAACTTTAGAGGTAAAAGATTATCCATGCTACGTTTCTATATTTTCATACACAGAAGATATAGTTTCGTATTACAATACAAATATAATAGAGAAAAAGAATACGATAGCTAATTATAATGGCGAGGTATTTCTTGAATATTTATGGCTGGATATTGATAATGACGATTTAGCTGTGTCAACAACTAGGTGTAAGGAGATACTGGGTCTTATATACGGGAAGTATGGGATAGGTGTAGAGAATCTACAGTTATTCTTTTCCGGAAGCAAAGGCTATCACGTAGGTATACCGTCCTTCTCTTTCAAGGCTAATGGCGTGCTCGATAAAAATAATCCTGCAATATGCAGGTTAATGGCTGCGTATATAGTTGATGCATACTTTAATGAAAACGATGTTCCAGTTGCCGACTCTGTTGATTTTAGTAAATACACTACAACTTCAATACTTAGGCTTCCAAACTCAAAGAATGACAAGTCAATATATTATAAAACACCTATTGACGGCTACCTTATCCTAGAGGAAAACCTTGAAAAGATAAAGGAGTTATCAAAAACTTGTACTACAGAAATACCATATAGGTACAACCCTATATACAGCGAGGAGTTGTATCAACTATATGTTTATTGCAAAGACTACGTAGAGAATGACAAGGATGAGATTTTGTCTGGATTTTTTAGTGACGAAACTATAAATAAGAATACCTCGATATTTAGAATACCAGATAAAGGAAATAGAAACGATATGCTTTACAAGCAGGCATATAGACTTTTTTCTATACCTGCAATAACAACACCGGAAGCTAATGACTTAATGAGATTGCTTTTGGAAGTTACTAATTACCGTTCTGCGTTTTTTAACCAAAGGCAGGTACAGGAACTGGAGTTTAGAAACTACGTTAAGTCTGCATTTAGAAGGGCAAGACACAATGCAAGTAAAGAAATAGAGCACAAGACCGCTGAGCAAATGACAGCGGAAATGTTTAAGTTCATAAAAGAATTGAAGTGGGTAGATACTGGAGTAAAGTCTTTTGATGATGATTTATCTCCAATTAAGAATAGAAAAGCAGGGCTAATAGCCGGAAACTCTTATTCGTTTATAGGAAAAGGTGGTACAAAGAAATCAATACTTGCACAGATGATATGTATACAGGCTGCGTTAAGAGATGAGCTTGTTATATACTTTAATCTAGAAATGTCAGAGTTTGACTTTTTTTCTAGATTGTATCTAATGCTGTTTGGAATTTCATTTGCAGAATTAATTGACAATGGCGAGATAACTGAAGAAAATCTACAGTTTTTTGTTGACAAATTAAAAGAGGCTTTAAAGGGAAACATGATTATAATTTCAGAAAAAGACCTTACGGTTGAGAATCTGGATACATCAGTAAAAAGAATAGAGACGCTTTATAAAAAGAAAGTTAGGCTTTGTGTTGTTGACTCTATGAATGCTATGGGTATGGTTGGCAATGAGCTAAACACTGCGGTTATAGTATCAAAAGGAGTAAAGGATTTTGCAAAAGCTAATAAACTTGCAGTTATACTTATTAATCACGTTACACAAGCCTGTAGCTATCACTTTAGAGATACTTCTGGATACGTTAGAGGTGGGGCAAAGGTTATTGATAACTGTGATGCTTACTTTTGCTTTAGCCTTATTGTTGATGAAGCTAATAGTAACATGTCTCAAGACCATGACAAGAGAGATGTTAAGTATAGAAGAGAACTGTTCTTTGTTAGGTTTGTAAACAAAAGAGGCTCTGGGAATGTTACCGATGAGGTATTCCAGTTAGATGACTCTTTGAAGGCATTTAGAATTGCTCCGGAGAACTTGACAGAAAGAATAATAGATGACGAAAAAGGAGAAATAATGGAGTATTAATAACGTTTTATAACGTTCAAAAATAATTGTTAACACATTGTATTAATTTAACAAAATACCGTGTATATTTGCGTATAACAACCAATAAACCGTATTTTTGCCACAATTGGCACACATAAACAAAGGATAGCGATGGCTAGAGAGTATCGACATGACATAGTTACCGACTCTGCTGAAATAAGAAAGTTTATATATACTAGGATAAATGAAACTGGTTATGATGTGGAAAAAATAGCAGAAGCTGTTGGCTTAACAAAGAAACAACTTACTCATTACTTAAATGCAGGTACAGAAAATAGTGCATTTGAGTCAAGAAAGTCTGTTTTCCATGAGCATATTAAAAAGCTTTGTGCTATTGTTGGTGCCGAGCTTAGGGTATCTGTAATAGTAAGCATGTCTCTAGATGATGCTAATAAGTTATATCAAGAATATTCAGCATCCTTTGTTTTTGAAAAATCTGAAATGCTTAGTTTTGAGGATTTCTTGAAGCTAAGGAAGTATAAAATTTTCGTACCTAATAACAAGTTAATGCTATGATAAATTTACCAAGCAACGTGCCTCCTGGCTATGACGATGATGGAAATCCAATAGGAATCAGAAGGTCTAGGGGGCCTAGCTATTCTGAACAAAAAATAAAGGAAGCTGCAAATAAGCTTATTAGGGATATAGCTGAAAACTGTAGACCAGTAACCGATGAGGAGATTAGAATAGAAGAAGAGAGAATTGCAATTGCAAAAAAGCACGAAGACAAAAGAGACTGGACATGAGCGATTTAATAAAGCCATTTTTTGCTTACATGGGAAACAAATCTAGTATAGCAGAGTGGATTATACCTTACTTCCCGCAGCACAAAACTTATATAGAAGTTTTTGGTGGAACGTTCTCTATAGGAATGAACAAGCCTAAGTCTCAAGTTGAGTTCTATAATGACATAAACAGACACCTTACAAACCTGTTTGAAGTTGTACGCTCTATGCCAGATGAATTTTTTGCTGAACTAGAAAAGTTACCAGTATCAGAAGCTTTGTACAAGCATTTCTATGATAACCATAATGACTACGAAGTTTTTCCAAATGTAGAAAATGCAATAAGGTACTTCTATATTATGACTTTTGCTCACATGGGTAAATACAATGGAGGCTTTATGTATAAAGACAGCCCTTCGTTTGGTCTTACGCTTGAAAGAAAAAAGAGTATTATTCTGGATATTCATAAAAGAGTAAAGAACGTAATTATAATAAACAAGGACTATAAGGCAATACTAAAGCAGTTTCAAAAGAAAAAAGATGTACTGCTTTATCTAGACCCTCCTTATGTTGATACAGAGTTTTATTACCAAAAGCTTGCTGGTGCGTTTACATTGCAAGACCACGTAGAGCTTAGAGATGCATTGTCTAAGTTTGAGGGTAAGTTCTACTTGTCATACGAAGATGATGATATGATAAGGGACTTGTATAATGACTCAAGTAAGTACTTCTTTCTATCAAAAAGAAAGTTTAGACCTGGGCAGAATTCTGACGAAGCTGGCAAAGGTTCATACAAGACAGAAATTGTAGTAACTAATTATAAACCGCAAAACACGCTATTTAGCGTAGAGGGATTTGACAATGAGTAAGCCAGAAGATAAAACTTATCTACAGTTAAACAACGAACTTTTACAAGACGTTATGAACTGCTCCGAGTCGCTAGCTGACCTTGATGTGTCGCCAAGTAACAGGAGGTTTCAAGAGACCGCAAAGTCTAAGCTATTTGAAGTTATAGCTAAGGCTCAAAATATTATTAACAATATTTCTTAATCACTAAAACAGTACCAATGAACAAGATTTTGATTGCAGTATTTATCGTAGACTTCCACGAGAAAGAAGTTTACCGTTCTTTTAACGAGTACGCTGAAGCGGCTAATATACCGCTAGATGACGACTTGACCGCTAAAGAATCCGTGCTTGATGCATGGGAAGAAAACCCTTCTTTGTATGAAGGCGTAACAGTTCTTGAGGCTTTCAATACCGAAAACTCTCAAACTGTTGAAGATTTTGAAGCATACCTTGAAAAAGAGCGACTAATTGCCGGCGGCGAAGAACAAGAAGAAGTTGAAACTGTTGCAAGTTTTAATGATGCAGCGTCTTTCGCGAGAACCGAAGAGGTAGACGACATCCAAATTACAGCCGAGGAAGTAGTTACCGAGGAAGCTACCACTGAGGAAGTAGTTACCGAGGAAGCTACCACTGAGGAAGTAGTTACCGAGGAAGCTACCACCGAGGAAGTAGTTACCGAGGAAGCTACCACTGAGGAAGTAGTTACCGAGGAAGCTACCACTGAGGAAGTAGTTACCGAGGAAGCTACCACTGAAGAAGCCGGAACTTCCGAAGAAGAGCCTGTTATTGGCGCATAATTTAGTATTGAATTGTATTTTTAGTGGCGGTAGCGTAAAACATGCTACCGCCCAAAAAATTTAAAACTTTTTTCTTAAATCTTAAAATTTTTGTTATGAGTGGTTATACAGTTGGAGAAGAAGTATCTAACAAAGACAGTTGGGACTTCGATGCGCAACCAATACTTGATTGCAGATTGCTTTCAAGAGAAGAAGGTGCTGGTAATTTTAACAGTACACTTTACAAAGTAGAGGTTTTAGGGCCTCAAGAATTTGAAGGAGCAGTTGTTGGCGTTTGGGCTAACGTTGTTCTTGACGATAGGCTAATGCTTAAGAAAACAGCACTTCGCTCTGAAAATGGAGTTGGAGATGCAGTTAGGATTCAGTATATGGGATATACTGGGAACAAGACTAAGTATAAAGACTACAAGGTGTTTAATTTGCAAGCAGCAGGTGGTGGAAACCAAAACCACAATACGCAAGCAGCTGCGCAGCAGCCGTATCAGCAGCCTGCTCAAACGCAACCAGTTCAGCAGCAAAGGCCGCAAGAGCAGCAGTACCAGCAACCTGCTCCACAGTACCAGCAACCTGCTCCACAGTACCAGCAACCTGCTCCACAGCAACCTGCTCCACAGCAACCTGCTCCACAGCAACCTGCTCCACAGCAACCTGCTCCACAGCAACCTGCTCCACAGCAACCTGCTC
>Ga0100403_1002182_pt1 | contig 16088 bp, 18 predicted proteins | sample CryGeymet201501t_FD_83663 | JGI IMG/M metagenome (GOLD analysis project Ga0100403, IMG submission 83663) | Groundwater microbial communities from Crystal Geyser aquifers in Utah, USA - Crystal Geyser metaG 2015-01t | ecosystem: Environmental > Aquatic > Deep subsurface > Groundwater | place...
AGTCATCAAAGGAAAGAAACCCCATCTGAGTGTCTGACACCCGATACTTAGAAAACCACCACAGTCGACCAAGACTGAGAAAGCGATCTGGATAGCGGTTATGCTGAAATCTGAGTAGAAGTACAGAGCAGCCAGATTCTCGACCATATACAGATGCCAAATCTCCCTGATCCCCATCATGACTCGAAGAGTACTTGCCGAGCACATAGTCCTTTATGGACCTCCCTCCTCCGGCTCCAGATTCATAGTCATTTGTGACACCCAATTTGACTGAGGCTTCGAAGGGGAGCAAGGCTATCATAAGAGCATCAATCAATGTTGTTTTCCCTGAGCCGTTTACACCGAGGATGGCACTTGCCTGCGGTGAAGCAAAAAGCCCCTCCCCTTCGCCGATACGCCGCAAGTTAAACTTTTGATGCTTATGAAAATTGCCCCAATTGACAATCTCCATTTCAATCAGGGAGTAACCGTCTTGAATCATGTTCGTCCTTCCTCTTGAAGCTGTGAACTCTCATCCTCGCTAAAGTAAGTCTGAATTTTTTGCCGTAAGCTTTGAATCTCATCTTGAGGAACAAGAAGATCACAGATGGCCGTGATCTCATAATTCCCGGACTCGACTTTAGTTTCACTTAAGACTTGAAGGTCTCTTAGACTCTGAAGGGCCGACTTAAAGGCCGTTTCAAAACGAGCTTCAATCTGGTGAGTATCGAAACCTTTGAGATACTCTCTCAGCTGTTCTTTGGAGACCATGGGTACGGCATTTTCTTTCGGGTTCAAATAAAATTGAAGCCTTTCGTGTCGAAGCTGAATCAAAAGAAGAGTCGAGTAGGCCCCCAATCGCTTTTTTCGAGAAATCTGAAAAGCCAAAGACTCTTCAATATCAGGGTCTGCTTCGCTGATATAGCTCACTCCTAAAGATTCATCGACAATCAATTGAAGAAAAAAAGCGTCCAAGACTTTCTGAAGTTGAAGCCGATGGTCTGAAATCCGCTGAAACCATTGAACATTGTTGCTCCTTAAAATGTAGCGATGCCTCATCAAACGACGGAGGCAGCCGGCAACCTCCAACTCAGTTTTTGAGACCAGCGTGAGATCCATAGTCCCCCCTAAAAGAAAGTGCATAAATATCCGCTCCACGCATCACCATCTGGCGTCCTCTAAGAGTCAGCACTAGATCGCGACTTGGCAAAGCCTCTTTTTGTATACTTTGATCAAACAGCTCAACTTCGCTCAAAACGTAGTACTCCGCAAGGCCGTACCGAAAAGAATAATCGTCTAGTCGAATTGATCCGTTCTCAAGAAGAAGAGTTCGGAAATGGGAAATAATTTGCTTTAAAGTCGTCTCCTCTGCCTGCAACAAGGCCTCAATGAGAAGCCGCCTTTCGCTCTCACCAAAGTCCTCCTCAATCAGATCGTTTTCAATCTCCTCAGAGCGCTCAAAAGAAAAGAGCTCCACTCCTCCCGCTTGAAGAGAGGGCTTGTAAACTGGGAGGTCATGCTCTTCAAAAAAGTCCGCAATTTGATCTTTGAGTTGAAAATTTAATCTGAGTAACTCTTTGAGATGAACTTGAAGTCCCTTCACATCTGTTGCCAACGAGTAGCGAACCTGGAGCTCCAATAGACGGAGCTGGGCTTGAATTTTATCAAGAATCGCGCTGTCGGCCAGTTCAAAGCGCTTCTGAAAGCCATTGAGTTGAGATCTTTTGATCAATTCCCCTTCTACCTTAGCCTCCTCCTCAAGCTTATGAAGAATTTTTGAAACATTTTTGAATGGAAAGCGGTGAGCGTAGGCCTCCAGATAAGAGAAAATATCCTTGGCTTGAATGTAACTTCTATAGGTCGCCGATTGGTGCAGCTGTTCATAGAATTCAGCAACCGCATTCACACTCTGCCCCGATGATCTCGTCGAGTCGAGATAGCTCTGCGCCAATTCCTGTCGTTCACTCTCAATCGCTTGCTTGACATCCTCAACCGCTGCCAGAATATCCTCTGCCGCTCCTTCCGCTTGGGCAAACAAGGCCTCCACGGAATGGGGAACCGGCAAAAGCTCGGCATGCTGAACTCCCAATGACTCTATTTTTTTTATATCCTCTCGGTAGGCTTTAATCTTTCCTTGGTGATGGGAGAGCGCAGTCTCTTGATCAAAGCCCTGTCCCGCAATGAGGGCTTCATTCAGTGCTCCAAGAAGAGTCTCCGCGCCCGTGCCACTGTACTTGATTCTTTGGGACAACAGCTGTTCAACTAAACTCAACAATTGCTTGCCTGAACGCGTAAGCTCAATAAGACGTTGCCCCTCCTTGTCATAAACGTCTTTCAAAACCTGAAGCTCCTCAATGCACATCGAAATAAAAAGACTTGATGTTTGCTCAACCGATTGAAGCCCCTTATTTCTAAAATACTTCATCACGAGTATGCGAATCGTAACATAGGGCACTTGTTGTCCATTCTCCTCGACCAAGTCATAAATTTGGCTCAAGAGATCAAGATATTCTTGCCAATTCTCTTTCTGAAAAATGAGAATATAGGGGTGTTTGCTAAAAAGACTCTGTAAACTCAAAGGATGGATTGCATCTTGCCGCCGCATGACTCGACACATAGCAAGTCCCAGGCCAACTGTCGCCAAGGAGAAGGGTTCTTGCGCACTGCCTAATGTCCGAAACACGACCCGCAGGAGCCTCTAAGACCTGATCTGACTTAAGCACTCGGTCTTGCCAAAGCCCTGAAGCACGAGGTGTTTAAAAATTCCAAAAGTCACTCTTATTACGCATATTTAAATGTATACATATCGTTGACAAAATCACATTTATAAGTATACTCTAAGTTTAATTATAGATACTTTTAAGTATACAAATAGAGGAATAATGAAAACCAAAAAGAAAAATAGTCAAAAGCGAATCGTACAGCAAAAGCTCAATCGCCTTTCTAAACTGAGCGAACCGATTCCCCCGTCTGGCTGGGTGAAAGCCATTCGAGGCTCTCTGGGCCTTTCCATTCGCCAGCTTGCTGAGCGAGTGGGCGTCGGCCACGGCTCCATCAACCAGCTTGAAAAGCGGGAACCAAAAAAGAGAGTGACTCTGGAATCGCTCGAAAATGCAGCCAAGGCCATGGACTGCAAAGTGGTTTATGCCATTGTGCCACTAGAACACGGCGCTACCCTCGATGACATTATCAAGAAGAGAGCCCTTGAAGCTGCGACAAAAATCCTAAAGGAAGTCGCCCACACCATGAAGCTCGAAGCCCAAGGCACATCAAAAAAGGAAATCAGAGAGGAAATCAAGCGCATCGCAGATGAGCTGATCGAGTCAGGAGACAATCGGATCTGGAATGTAGAAACAAAAAGAAAAAAGAATGCCTAAGTTCAAAGTGATCTACCCCAGCGGGGCCACTCCCATCGAACCAGATGGATTAAGAGACCTAATCCCAGACTACATTTCTACAATGAGCGAGCTCAATCAAGCCGAACAATCAAACATTGCAGATGGTTTTGTTTGGGCTGAAAAGCAAATTCGTAACGATCTATTAAATGCTTCCTTCACATTTAAACTGCACAAGAAAATGTTCGACCAAGTCTGGAGATGGGCTGGAACCATAAGACGAACCAACACCAATATTGGGGTTGCTAAAGAAAACATCATGAGTGATTTAGCACAGCTCTTAGAAAACACCAGATACTGGATGGATCACAATACATACGAAATAGATGAGATCGCAGCACGTTTTCACCGCCGCCTTGTAGAAATACATGTATTTCCGAACGGAAATGGCCGACATGCTCGTCTGATGACCAACCTTATATTGCAGAAGACCGGAGTTCCAAAATTCACTTGGGGGACAAGCAAAAGCCACACTCCCCTTGAAGTCGAAGGTCGGACTCGTTCTGAATACATCTCAGCACTCAAAAAAGCGGATAGGAAAGACTTTGAAGCACTGATCATTTTCGCTAGAAGTTGAGAAAGATCCCGCCATCCCCTTCGAACGCTCTCTCTTTCCCTCCAACTTCCACCAATCTTAAACAAGCCGAAATTTTCGGCCAGCTTTCACAAATGATCAAATCCATACCATCAAACCTTTACCCAAAGTGGGATTCTGGAAACACTAAGAAATCCTCATCAATACTGGAACCCCCTCAACCAACTGACCCTAAAGCAAGTTGTGACTCCACTCTCCTTCTAGCTGGTGACCTCAAAGACAAGCATCAAGGCTTATAGGTGATCCCAACAGAGCTGAGGTCACAGGAGGAACCACTCAACCTAGCCCTTTCTTTTCTAAAAGCTATATATTGACTCCCTCGCTCTCTCTGAAATTCGTTAATCCGGCTTAAAAAACCTTGCTCTTCACCAACGCCCCCCACCACCAAAGGGTTTTCCTTTCTCACCATAGACGACGAAACTGGATCTTTTAACGTGATCCTAGAACCTAAAATTTACGAGAAACACCGCTTGGATTTGATCTTTTACCCACTCCTTAAGATCCACGGAAAGGTCGAAAAAAAAGGCGGCGTCACAAACATCAAAGCCACCCGAATTGAACCGCTCAAGATTTAGAGACCAGCTATTGGGCTTATGCCCTAGGCTCTAACGAGCCTGAAGAGCTTTTTCGTACCCATTAATATAATAGATCATCTCGCTCCAAGAACTCGAGCAGTTTGCTCGACACGCCTTGGTCAAGGCTTCTCTTTTTGACCTTCTAAATTTGAAAAAACCACCGGCTTCAACAGAGCAACCCTTCGAGCAAACATTAAGCAAATCAATAATCATATAATCTGCGAAGTCTTTGCTATCATCTTCGCAAACGGACACCATATGAGGTCTCACGTGATTATCTAAAACCGCACCAACAATATTATCGATTGGCAAATCTGCAAAAATATAACCTCTCATCCTGAAGGGGTTGTGAAGACCCGAGACCATATCCGCGCCATCATCCTGCTTATCATCACAGAAAATAGATTTATTAGCTCTTAATGAAGAGTCTGCTCCGAAGGCACTCACCCCAACAAAAAGACAACAGAAAAAACACATTATTTTAAACTTATTCATAGAAACCTCCACTTGATACAACTGAAAGGCAAGAGTCATGCCTAAGCTCCATCACTCTCAAAGTCCCATAGATTAGATTTAATAGAAGTATGGCGCAAATGAGATACCTTCAACGGCCCGCTCAGGCTCAAAATTGGCAGCCTCAAAAATCAAAATTTTCTTGAATTCTTATAAAACCTAAAAAATCTAGTGGGTTAGCTAAGTACTGAGTTGACGGATTGATGGCTCGACCTTCGGCATACTCTTTGAACCTCATATTTCTGCCTAAAAACTTAAAGGAGATTTAAATGAAAAAAATTTTACTTATCGCACTGGCAACGTCCCTTTACTCAGCCTCAACATTTGCACGCACCTGTCAAGACCATGAGGGCGGACAAATCTATGAGGTGCCGGATGATCAATTCTGTGGACGGCACGGAGGACAGAGATACAACGTGTTTTCGGAAGTTGGACAAGTCATGATCTTTAACGAAGATTTCGATCTTTCGTATGATTCAAGGAGTGACAGCTTCAATGCTCTCGTGAGGGCCGGAGGAATCATAACTGGACCGGGGATTCTTGCCGGCATGAGCTATCTACTTAGCGCTCCTGCTTTTGCGCTTGAGGCACTTACTGGCATAAATGCTTCAGGAAGTGGCTCATGCCACTTCAGAACAACTGAAGAGGCCGAGAAGATCTCCAAAGGATCCCACTATAAGATCTATGACATGAACATCCCACCGCTCAAAAATAACATTCGTACATATGAATATTCCCTTACAAATATCGATTCATCTAGCAATAGTCCAAAAGAGATTGATGTCACATGTTTTTCCGCAAATACGGAAGTCTCATATGCATCAAATTTCCGTATCACCGTAGGTCAAACCGTCAGCATCAAGTATCTCAAGAAATAACCTACCCCTCATAAGTGCCTACTCCTTTTCTGCGACTATAAGAGTCGCAGAAAAGGAGTAGGCACTTATCTATATTACTTGATGAAAATAGCCTCTGCGTAGATCAACTGTTGTTAGCCTCAGAGCCTTTTGTCGTTGATTAGAATCAGTGGAGGTTGACTGTCTAAGCAGTTATTCAGAATCAGAGTCCGAGGATCCAAATTAGTGACCTAAATTTAAACGGAATCCAAAATTCGATCGTGCTCTATAAGAAAGAGCCATTCCATCTGAAATGGCTCCTAGAGATTGGCGCACACTCTCTCGCCGAAGCTAAACGATGTGGTCTAATTGACCTTCAGTGATGTGCGATCGACTCTTAAGCTGATGCTCGACCCATCCTTGAAACTAATATCAAGAACATCGTCATAGGCAAAAGTGCGGACCGAAAGACTTTTGACTTTGGAGTCAAAGGTCCCAAGATCATAGACTCTAGATCCGGTGCTTTGCTTTTCCTTTAAGGTCAAAATGAGCCCAGACTTCAAGGCTCCGTCATCAGGTCCGCCAACCAGCACCTCTGACTCGAACAAATTGTATTTAACAACCGCACCAGAAATGACGCTCCCTTCGACGGACTCCTGCGACAACATTCTGTCGACATTTGGCAAATAAACGGCCGTTTCGTTAGTGACTTCTCTCAACTCAACTCTCTCATCCGCATGAGCTGAACCAATCGCACACATCAAAAGGACCGTGATCACTATTTTTTTCATTTGATACTCCTATTTTAAGTTTTATTGTTCAGTCGAAAATAAATTCTCACTCTACGGCGTGGGCACCAAATCTGCCAAATTGACATAACTGTTGCCACAGCTTTTCTTAAGCACCGAACGCAGACGTTCCACGCTGCCTATCTCTCCAGGTAACCAAACTGAGATATCAGTGACGTTTTCATTGTCTTCGATAGAAAAATTGATGTGATATCCAGCCGGGGAATTTTGATTCGAATCCGCGCGAAAAGAGATGATGTTCCCAGACCGCACATCTTGTGTGCTAATCTTGGTGTCTCGCTTAGAGTCCGTATCGTGGGCGAACTTGCAGTAGGGCTGATACTCATCAGGTTTACGAATTGAACGTCCATTCTGAAGGGTGGCAACGGCTCTTCCTTTCAAAATGGTGAACGACTTTCCAATGCGCAAGAAGGCGCCACTCAGACCATTCAGCTCAACGATAGATTGGTCGTTTCTTGAGGTGTCGGAAAAATCAGCACTATTTTGGTGGAAATCTTTTTCATTGCATATCAAATTCACAGCCCATGAATACTGGTTGTCTTTGGTCCAACCTAAAAAAGTGGCGATTTCTCTGGCGCTGGCATCAGGAAATTTTATATTATTCACGCTGGCCTCTCGGAGCATTTTTGCTCCTGTGGGGTCAAGAGAGCCTTCTGCGATCATCTGAGAAAGATAAGTTTCCAATTGAAATTTATCTTTGCTGCCGCCGTCACAAAATGCGTCAATAGCCCGTTGATTCTTTTTCGCAGCAACGAACAACAGGGGCAGACGAGACGAGAGCTGGTAGCCTGAGGTTTCAAGGCCCAGTTTGCGCATGTATTCATGAAAGACCACGACGTATTTGTCTTTGCCCGCGCGCTTCAACTCATCATATTTTTCACAGTAGAGATGAATAGTGTTTGCACCATCATAATAAGCCTTTTGCTTATACTGCTGCATCGACTCTAAGGTTAAACCTGTCGCGCAGATGACTTCCGTCGTATCAATCGCCTCTTTATAGAGTGAAACGAGGCCTTCAACTTGAAAGATTTCATCTGCCTGACTTGGAGCTTTAAGAAGAGCCGCCTCGATCAGTCGAGCCGAGCTGGTAAAGTCGGCGGCCTGAGGGCCTCCCCCTCCACTTCCGGAAGGTCCAAATCGAGTATTGGCTTGAGCTAAAAAAGAGCTAAGAAAAATCACAAGAGCTGCTAGGTATTGATTAAAAACCATCATTTCGAGTCTCCTCTACAGATTTCATTCATATCTTGGGATCCGTCTCCCCCGCGTCCACATTGGTTTAGGGGAAATGATGCGACAGGTCTATATTTTTTTAATCAAAAATTAGCGTTTTTTAGTATATTTAGTCAAAATGAAGTCTCAGTCCGTTTTCGAATTCGATGCCTATAAGAAGTACATGGAGTCCCGCCTTTATGGAGCAGAAAAGCGCGGCCAGCTCAGCCGAGCCGCAGAAGCTTTGAACTGCCAGGCTTCTTTTCTTTCACGAGTGATCCATGCCGAAGTTCACCTCACTCCCGATCATGCCTATTTGCTCAGCGAGTTCTGGCATCTCGACTCAAATGAGTCCAATTACTTTCAAACTTTGGTCCATTGGGAGCGAGCTTCTCATCCAAAATTGAAGGCCGCTTTGAACCGCCAGCTCTCTGAGCTCAAGGACAAACACGAGTCCCTACAAAGTCGAGTCAAAAAACCTGAATTTGCCCTCTCCGAACTGCAGGCCAATTATTTTTCCTCCTGGCATTGGAGTCTTTTGCATTTCTTAGTGTCCATTCCAGAGTTCCAATCCTTGCGCGCGCTTTCGGATCGCATGTCGATGCCAGAATACATACTTAGCAAATACTTGGAAAAGCTCGCCGAAGGGGGCTTGGTGAGAGAGAACAATGGCCGATGGGAGTATGCGGGAGGACAGTTTCACCTCCCAAAAACATCACCCTTTGTCACCTTTCACCATAGAAATTGGCGCGATCGGGCCATGATCGACGCCCAAAATCCGGACAACCAAAGTGTCCACTACACAAGTGTGCTCACTTTAAGTCGCAAAGATCTGGGGCGACTCAAAGAACTGATTTTAAATTTCATCTCGGAGAGCCACGCCTTATCAAAGCCCTCTTCCCCTGAGGAATGTGCGGTTCTCACCTGTGATCTGTTCGTGCCATAAGAGATGGGAGGGGTTGGCACCCTCAAAAAAAGACGAACCACTGCTTGCCGAAACGACCACAGGAACTTCTCCTTAGTTTAAGGTACGCCGATACTTTCTGCGACTCAATCCGTCGCAGAAAGTATCGGCGTACCTCTCGGTGAGCTCTAGGAAGCTTTTCGAATAAGCTCTTCTTCGTGTTCAAGATCTTTGAGCTTCTTTTCAAGCTTGTCAATTTCATCCTCGAGATTAAATGCAGTCTCTTTTTCAGCTTCTATGTCCAAAGCAAGGCTTTCTTCGTTAATAGATTGAAGGCTAAGTTCATCGATACAAATCGTTCTGAACATTTGGAAAAGCTCGACCATTTGGTTCATAGTCCCCGTCATTTCTTTTCGCAATTGGACTGATCGACTGTGACGCAAAAAAGACCGCGCCATCGCCTGGAGGCCATCCCTAGAAACCGGCTTTTCTAAAATTGAGACAAATCCCAAGTTCGCTGATTCTATAGCCTTTTCCTTATCAATGTAGGCGGAAAGCAGAATGGCGTGCAGCTCGGGTCTCAGCTCAAACATCTCTCGTATCAAATCGATACCTTTCATATTTGGCATCATGTAGTCAGAGATCAGTAGGTCCGGCTTCAGCAAAACATTTTTCTTTACAAAGCTAAGAGCCTCAAGGGGGCAAGTAAAGGTAATGACATCGACATCTTGCAAAGGCTTTAGATACAACTTGTAGACATTCAATAGGTCCAATTCGTCATCCACAACAAGAACCGTTTGTTTACGGGCCAGATACGTCATAGAACCTCCATAAGTCCTATCGGTGGAAAAATGGGTAAGATGAGTAAAAAATTTGAGATTCCCATCTTGAGGCGAAGAACATAAATATTTTTACTTTGGCTCGCAAGCCTTCTTTCCGATAGCTTACTATGCCTGTCATTCCACGCGAGATTAAAATTGATACACTTCTCTCGTTGGTCTCAACCCCAATGATCGCATTAGAGATCCCATCATTGAAAATCATTTCCTTCAACGAAGAAGCCTGCGATCTTTCCGGATACCCTCAGAGTCAAGTTCAACGGCTATCACTCACTCATTTGTTCTCGAAAAAAACGATGAATCTCATCGAAGCCCTCACAGAGATGGAATTAATTGGCCCTGTTAAATTCACGGATCAAGAGACTTCTCTCTCCCGAAAGTCCGGTCGAAAATGCCCCGTTCACATCTTTGCCCGACGGCTCAAATTGGACGATAAAAATGTCCTTGTCCTAAATGTTGTCGATCAGAGTGACGAACGTCGAAGGGCGGCTGAGCGCAAAAAACTCATCGAAGAGAGTGCTCGGGTATCCAAGCTTGCCGACCTCGGACAGCTCGCCGCCGGGATGGCTCATGAGCTCAATAATCCACTGGCCATAATTACAGGGTACATCGAAGAAATTGAGACTGATTTGAGGTCAGACAATCCAAACCTTGAAACGATTAGAGAAAACTTTGAACCCTTAAAGAGAGCCTGCGAACGAATGGGAAAAGTCGTGTCAGGAATGCTCTCCAAAGTAAGAAATGATCCACAAAAATTGCTACCAATCTCCCTCGATCAATCCGTGATGGAAGTGCTAAGTTTCTACAATCAAATCTTCAAGTCTCAAAATATTGAAGTCGAATTGCATATCGAACACTTACTTCGGAACCCCGTAAAATGTGACCCTCTCCAAATTGATCAAATTCTTACAAATATTGTTTCAAATGCTTGCAACGCCCTGGAAAATGTCAAAAAGCCAAAGATAAAAATTTATTCAGATCTGAGTGACGATTCGGTCTCTTTGAGTGTCCACAACAATGGCGAGCCCATCCCACCCGAAATTCAAAAAAAGCTTTTTACACCTTTCTTTACAACAAAAGCTGTCGGTGAAGGAACCGGCCTGGGTCTTTACATGAGTTATCAGTTTATGAAGGGACACAACGGAAATCTGATCTGCAAGAGCCATCCAGATAGAGGAACATCCTTCACTCTTGTCTTTCCAAGGCAAAAATTATCAAAAAGTGAACTCCATCAAATATCTATCCCTAAGGCTTTGGTCATAGATGACGAAAGCCATTTCAGAAAACTCATCACGAAACGCCTAGAAAGATCCGGCTTCGATACCAAATCCAGTCGCTCCATTTCAGAAGCGAAAGCGTCCCTGGACAAAGAAGGTCCTTTTGACATCCTCTTTGTCGACTACAACCTCAATGGGGAAAAAGGAACAGACCTTGAAGAAAAGACCTTTCCTGTAGATTCCATTCCTTTCGTAGTTCTTATGTCGGGCAACTCCAACACAGCCCTTCTCGCTTCATTGCGCGACCAATATAAGTTTGACGCCTTTCTTTGCAAGCCCTTTACCGAATTGGAATTGCAGGACGTCTTAAGGAAAGCTCAATGCAAAGCCTTGGAGATGTTGAGAAAAGTGGGATAGATCAAATGAAATCAAAAAATTGAATATTTGATCCCAAATCGAAGTTCTGCAAGTTCTAAGCAAGAACCCGTTCACTTTTCACTCTCTCTGATAAATGACATCATAGTAGTAGTGAGCTTGCCGATCCTCCGAACTTTCAAACACCTCATCTAAGAAGATCATTCGCTCGCCGTCATTGAAATAGGGCCAAAAGTTTTCCCCTCCGAGGGAAAAATCCAACTTATCCAATCCACCTTTGGTTTCCCAGTAAATCACATCTGCTGTCTTTTCACCGAGCGCATAAAGAATGACGGGTAAGGACCATTGATTCAACGAATCGCCAGACCGAATCAATTTAGGCTCACCCGGCTGCTTGACCAATTCGAACACGCGGCCTCGATGAATCTGAGATAAAGCCTCTAAGTGGGAGGCTTCTGGCTCCCAAGCCTCTGTGGACACCCGACTGCATCGATAAGTTTGAGAGCGAAGATGAAGGCAGGAGTACTTCTGCTCTCTCAACTCCGCGAGTCTCTTTTCGCCCTTCTTGCCAACAGCTCTCACCACTTCGATTTCGATTTTGTGGGACGACTGAATTTGACCAGAGTAAGACCAGGTTCCATAAATGTCATAGGGCTCAGCCAGTGCGCCCAATGACATTCCCACTAGGATCAAACCAATTAAAATTTTCATCTTCTCTCCTTGTCGAATGAGGGGGCCTCGCAGTTCCTAGAAACCATTTCCCTTAAGCCAAATTAAATCTCCTTCATATCTTTGCGAGGACGCCTCAAAATAGACAGCTGTTATGCGATGTGCCTAGGAGAAGTCAGCTTTTTCTAGGCTTTGAACGCCTCCCCAATTAAGGTGTTCCCATGATTAAAGTGTGCGCCACAGGCAACGATTTTCTCGTCATTGATCAACTCAATGCTTCTGACCAAAAAATCTCTCTCTCGAAAGATCAGATTGCCCTGGCTTGCCATCGGCATGATGGTTTTGGAGCGGATGGTTTGGTTTTCCTCTCACCACACCCGGACCTCGCCTTCGCATGGCACTTCTTCAACTCCGATGGAGGTGAGGCCGAAATGTGTGGAAACGCAGCAAGAGCCGTCTCCCAGTACTTTGCCCACACTCGTAAACAATCGGAATTCAGCTTTCTCACCCGAATTGGTGAGATCAAGGCCCTTGTGGAAGACCCAGCTTCACTTTCCGGAACGGTTCAAGTCACTCTTCCAAAATGGAAAGACTACGAGCGGAAAATGGATTCCCCAGTGGGCCCTTTTTCTTTTGTGAACACCGGTGTCCCCCATGCTGTTTTAACTGTCGAAAGTCTTCTCGATCTGGAATCTTTAAGATCAAAGGCTCTCTCCATTAAGTCGCTCCCGCAGTTTCAAAAAGAAGGCGTGAATGTCACCTTCAAAGCGGGGAGCGGACAGCCCGACCGTATCCACTCTGTGACTTTTGAAAGAGGCGTAGAGAACTTCACCCTCTCTTGCGGAACGGGCGCTCTCGCTTCTGCCATTTGCGAAAAAGACGGTGCTGGCCTCTTTGATCTTATTGTTCAAGTCCCGGGAGGCATGCTAATTGTGAAGGCTAAAGACAATCAGATTGACCTCAAAGGCGAAGGTCGAATCATTGGCACTTGCAATTTAGGTTTATAAAAATAGTCAGGAGCATTTATGGGCCTCAAAATAGAAGATTTCACATTTCCCCTCACCGTCTCAAAGAGGACTGAGGAGACTCCACTGGCAACGAGCTTTGCTTTCGAGATCCCAAAAGATTTGGAATCGAAATTCAAATATGAGTCTGGTCAATTCGTTTCTTTTTTCTTAGATATTAACGGCGAGACGCTTTCTCGAAGTTACTCCCTCAGTTCTGCTCCAGGAGTGGACAGTGAGTTCCAGGTCACCGTAAAAAGAGTTCCTGGAGGAAAAGGTTCGAATTTTCTATGTGACCATGTTCAAGTGGGCCATCAACTTCGAGTGGCTCCGCCCTCTGGTCACTTCTTTAAATTCAAAGAAGGCACCACAAATTTTGTTCTATTTGGCGGCGGATCTGGAATCACTCCCCTTTATTCGATTTTAAAATATGTTTTAGCTAAGAAGCCAGAAGCTCAGGTGACTTTGGTTTACGCCAACCGTTCCGAAGACCAAATCATTTATAAAGAAGAATTAAAAAGTTGGGCTGAGAAATACTCTTCAAGATTTCAGATTCACCACCTTCTCTCCCAGCCTACGGCAGCCTGGGAAACACCAACTTCGAAAATCACCGCGGACTGGATTAAAGCTTTTGCAAAAAATCTAAATCCAAAAACGGAAGTCTACGTCTGTGGCCCAGATGGCTATATGGAGCTTTGTAAAAACTCCCTCTTGCAGTTGGACTTTCCAAAAGATCTTCTCCATCAGGAAAGTTTCACAACCACCGCCTCAACGATCAACGAGCCTGCAAAAGACATCGATGGAAAGACTCTTATAGGTAACAGCCCCTCCGAAGAATCCGAAATCTACGAAGTCACGGTCACTCTCCAAGGAGAGAGCAAGGTCTATCAAGTCAAAAAGAACGATTCCATTTTGGAAGCCCTCATTGAGGCGGGCGATAATCCTCCGTACTCCTGTATGGATGGAGCCTGCATGGCTTGCATGGCAAAAGTAGAAGATGGACTCGTTATGCAGGAAGACCCAGGAATCCTCACTCAAGAAAATATAGATGTTGGGGAGTGCCTGACTTGCCAAGCAAAACCTCGCGCTCAGAAAACGAAAATCACTTACGACATTTTCTAGAGCCAAGAACTTTTATGTTACAATTTTGGAGCTGCTGCTGAAAACGAAAGTGCTTTTTGCCCTCGGGCTGATTTTTTCTCAAATGAGCTTGTCCTCAGAGATCAGCTATCGAAGCTCCCATCCGATCGCATGGATGCACGGTCTTCCTTCAGGAGAGAGTCCGGGATGGAAAACAAAAAGATGGTTTCTCACTGAGCTTCAACATGGAAACTATTGGAATACAGATTCTAGTTTCACAGATTTGAGATCAGGAGACACACACTCCTACTTTGTGGATTTTGAACAGCTTCTTCTTCATATGGAAGCCGGGTTTGAAGTGTCAGAAAATCTTTCTCTCAGTGTCGGCCTCCCAGTAGTGTACCGGCTCGGTGGGATTTTAGACCGACCTCTTGATGATTGGCATGTCTTCGTCGGCGCCGATCGCTTCAGTCGACCAAGTTTTCCTGAAAACAAAAACAATTGGAGTGTAAAAAAAAATGGCCAAGAGCAATTGGCTTCGTCCTCATCCAGTGGTTTAGGGATAGCAGTCCTCAAAGCGAAGTACTGGTTTTATCAGCCCGGTGATGAAGATCAGGCCTTAGATAAAAAAGAGCTTCTTGGTGCAGCTGTGTCCGCACAACTTAAACTCCCCCTCAGAGGGGCTCAGAGTGGACTTTCAACGGGAAACATGGAGGCCTCGGTTCTTGGTCATTTTGGATCACAGCTCTTTTCACGCCTTTATTTTTGGGCAAGTGCGGGGCTCACAAAGAAAGCTTCCAATCCCGTGCTTGAAGGATGGCCCGTCAACACTTGGGCCCAAATGTATGAAACTTGGTTCGAAGTTCCACTCGCAGAAAAATGGGATTTCATTTTCCAGCTTCGCTATGAATCTCCTCTCGTTGAAGCCGGCCATTTGGATTTTCAATACACGGCCGTCACTGATAAATTTCAAGATGCAGAAAGAGCCGCATCCGGCTGGAATGGACTCACGGCTTGGAGAGGCAGTGACGCTCTTGGTTTTCGCTATCACATCAAGGAGGATCAAACCTTAAGCTTGTTCTTTCAAGAGGACTTTGCTTTAGGTGGAAATGATGGGAGAAAGAACTTCCTGTATGTTCACGGGTCCCCTGATGTGGCTTTAGTGGCTCAATTTCAAACTGCGTTTTAACAAACCCTAAAAAGGAGTTTTTAATGAAAAAAATAACTGTGCTCGGGCTTGGAGTCGCAATGATCACACTGATCGGATGCAGCTCACAACCCATCATCCCAACCTCAGACGATATCACTCTCACTCGCAAGGACTTGCCTGATTGTGAAAACTTAGGAAAACTCACCGGAAAGACCATGAACGCCACGGGCGGCAAAGAAGAAGCGCTTGAAGACATCAAGGAGCAAGCCGCAAACAAAGGGGCGACGCACATTCAAATTCATCAGTATTCGGATATGGGCACCTCTGTCACCGGAACTCTCTTCAAGTGTCAATAGCTCTTATGTTCACACTTCTTACAAGCCCGCTCAATGATGTGGTCACCTCCGATCAAGTGACCTTGAACTTTACGAAAATCCCGCTGAGCAGAGAGGTCTCAGCTCAGAGCTACGATTACGATCCAATGAATTTTCAAATTCAACAAAAGCTTCATCCCGAGGTCAAACCCCTAAAGATCAATCTCCCGCGGGAGACCGTTTTTGATGGGGCGGTTGAGGTGGCTCGTGAAACGGAACGACTTGAAGTGATCTCTTTAAATAAGGAATCTTTCGAGATTGAAGCGGTCACAACCTCGTCCTTTTTTAAATTTAAAGATGATGTGCTCGTGAAGATTCTGGCTGATGGCGGCTCTTCCATCGTTCATATGCGAGCGAAAGCTCGCTTAGGTAAAAGCGATTTGGGCGCCAACGCCAAACGGATTCAAAACTTCCTTAATCAGTTGGAAAAAAAACTTGAGCCATAAAGAGCTTGAGTCTTCGAATGGCCTCCATGGGAATTTCATGCTGGCCATTGAAAGCGTAAAACTGGGTGGGAAACTCGTTGCTTCGAAGAAAAGCATCTAATTTCTGAGCCTGATGAAAC
>Ga0100403_1002186_pt1 | contig 16070 bp, 17 predicted proteins | sample CryGeymet201501t_FD_83663 | JGI IMG/M metagenome (GOLD analysis project Ga0100403, IMG submission 83663) | Groundwater microbial communities from Crystal Geyser aquifers in Utah, USA - Crystal Geyser metaG 2015-01t | ecosystem: Environmental > Aquatic > Deep subsurface > Groundwater | place...
TCTTCATTCCCTATTTTAACCCTGATAGAATCTACTATCTATGCTTATTCCCGATTTTGATTACGAACTTTCGCTTTTACCACCCGGTACTCGTTATCTTCTCGGTATTGATGAAGTTGGTCGTGGTCCCTGGGCTGGTCCTGTCACTCTTGGCGCCTTTCTTCTCGATCTTAAGTCTTTCGATCTCGATCTCTTTCAAAAACTAAAGGTTAGAGACTCCAAAAAACTCTCTCAATCTCAAAGAGAGACTATTGTTAAAGAATTTCGAAAACTATCTTTTCCTTTTAAAACCTTTTCTGCTTCTTCTCAAAAAATTGATCAGCAGGGGATTGCCTTCTGTCTCGATTCTCTTTTAAACTCTGCTCTTTCTCATTTTTCTGGTAGCTTCGACTTTGTTCTTGTCGATGGTAATCAAAACTTCTCTCAAGAATATATTCGTGCTGTTATTTCTGCTGACGCTAAGACCTTTTCTGTCGCCTCTGCCTCCATTGTCGCCAAAGTTGTCCGTGATTTAAAAATGGAAGCTTACCATAAAGAATACCCTGACTATTCTTTTAAAGACCACAAAGGCTATGGCACCAAAAAGCACCTAGAAGCCTTAAAAAAACATGGTCCTTGTCCTATTCATCGAAAGTCTTATAAGCCGATTAAAAAACTAATCGATACCAAGCACTAGTGTTATAATTAGCACATGTTTGAAAGACTAAAGAGCTTTTTTGGATATACTTCAAGTAAATTCAATCCTCCTGACGGCCTCTTTTTCTTTGAAAACCCTGAAAAAGTTCCTAATACTAAAAAACAAATTAATCCTCTAGAATCTCTTCGTGCTTCACTTTCTGATCCAGATAGAAGAGAATATGCTCTTCAAGAGCTTTCCTCTATTGCCTTAGGTGGGAACAAAGAGGCGCGAGCTATTATCCAAGGTATTGAAAATCAAGGCTTACCCCCTATTGCACAAAGAAACTCTAGTCAAGTTCCCACGATCGAATACAGAACTTCTCAACCTCAGAAGGGCGACATCCCACTTCACAATCTCTAGTCTAATAAACTCTCTCTATTCCCTTACTTAGTACCCATAGTAATTCTACTGTTACCAAGATTCCTAATACTATTCTAATTATCTTAGATGCTCTTTTTGGCAGCTTTTTTAGTATTTTTATTATTAATACCGACATTACTATCTGAGCCATACTTATTCCCACCCACATCAAGATACCTTTCTCCCACAACCACTCCATTTTAAATTTCAACATTGTTTCTGCCTGCCATCCTACCAAGTCCTTGTTTACTATTCTCACTCCCTCATTTCCAACTTCTATCCCCACAAATCTAAAGCTATCCAGAAGCAATCCTATCATCTTTTTACCCTCAATTACCGAGTATCTTAAAAGTCTTACTACTGGCCAAAGCCCAAAAGATAACCACATTCCTCTTTCTTTAAAAAGTTTCTTGCCCGTCCAAAAGAAAATACTGGTCACTATTACTACTACCGCCTTTTCTACTTCTAAGTTACTACTCCAATACCCATAATCAATCTTCCACCCTAGCTCAATTCCGCTCCTCAACCATAGTCCGGCACTTAGTCCTACCCATAAAAGGTATTCTAAAAACCATTCCCTTTTTAATACAAAAAACAAGCTCGCTCCTATTCCCAATGCCACTATCCAGTAATAGTCATGACTCTCTCCTTCTTCTCTCCCATTTTTATTTATTTCTCTTTGTAAAAAGCTTCCCTTGTCTGCTACAAAATAATCACTAAAGACTTCTTGTCTGTACTCCCTATATTCTCCCAATTCTCTATTTTCTCTTTTCTTTGTATTCATTACCCAAGAACCCACATAAGCTTCCTTTCTAATTTCAGGGTAGCTTTCGTTAAATCTCTTAGCAAACTCCTCCATTCCTAAAAATTCACTCTCTCTCTCGATAACAAATAATCTACCTGTCTTTCTAATTCCTTCAGATTACCAACTCCTTCCTGTCCCACCTCCAGTCCTATTGTCAATTGTCTTATCTCATTCCTTTCCTCTCCCAAATATATTTCGGCCAACTTTTTAAAATAGTTAATATCCTTTCCCAGCGATAAATAGTCATTTGCTTGCACTGAATGATTTGAAAACTCCTTGCCTTCTCCTTTATAGGCTTCAACTGGATCTCTCATTGCCCACTGAATTAGTGTTACCCCGTTTTTGTCTCTCTCACTTTTTGCCGGCTCCAAAATATTATATTTGCTCGGAAAGTAGGGGACACTCCACCACTGTCCCCAGATACCGTAATTATCGGTAGTTTTTTGATCCGCACAAATCAGTACTGTTTCTATCCCATAAACATCTCTTAGAAAACCCAAAGAATAAGAGTCGATCCACCATGCCCCTACTGATTTTGGGTATTCCCCAAACTCTAGTTTAAAGTCTTCCATGGCTGTGTAGATTAGCTTTATTCTTTCCATCCTAGAATAAGCCGATAAAAAGACTACTTCTGGGCTATACCAGACCTTGTTCACCGGATAAACAACTCGGGCTTCTTCTGCCATCTTTTTACTGACTTCCAAGAACAGACCTATTTCTTGATCCTCAAAAGACTTTATCTCTTTTAACAATTCCTCATCCTTCAGTACATCGTACTGTATTAGCCAACTTGCCCTTATCTCTCTGTCTTCTGCGATTTTGTACTGTTCTCTGATAGTCTCCAGACTTTTATCCTTCCACAAATCTCTACTTCTTACAGGATTCACTAGGGTTACTAGACTCTTTTCCGTCGCCAATATCTCCCTTCCACTTAAAAGAAACACTATTGTTATGGCTAGGCCTAGTAGGTATTTCTTCATCTGTATTTATAAATATCCCTATTATTCTTTTTTGTTTTTGTCTTATATTTCTTTCCTCCCTCCTCCTTTCTCTGTCTGCTTAGCTCATACATCATTATTCCCGCTGCCACCGAGATATTGAAACTTTGTACCATTCCTTCCATGGGAATATATATCTTTCTGTCCGCCATTTTTACAGCCGTTTCACTCACTCCTCTGTGCTCATTTCCCATTACCAGTGCTATCTTTTTACCTAAGAACTTTTCCTTATAAATACTCTTCGCTTCCTTGTCCAAAACACTTACCACTATCTCGTAACCCTCTTCTTTCAGTTTTTCAAAAGCCTCTTTGCTTGATCTATATATCTGGTAATCTACCCACTTATTAGCACTTGAGGATGTCTTCTTACCAATTCTTTTCGGATTAAAATATTCTTCTTTTTCAAAAATAAGTCCAATTTTTCCAAAGCCCAAACCCTCGGCAGTTCTCACCACTGCTTGCACATTATGTGGATCATGGACATCTTCTAAAACTATTATCCCTTCCTGTCTTTGTTCTAGAACTTTTCTAATTTTATTCTCTCTTTCCTCCATCTTATATTTCCTTCAGTCCATAATATTTAACTATCTCTTTTTTCTCATCACTCATATTCTCAAAGAAGTCTTTTCTAATATAAAACTCACTTGCTCCTTCATCTTCTCTGTATTGAAACTTCTGATACTCAGTTAAGAACTCTCCAATCTTTAAACCTTCATCGCTCTTTATAATCATGTACTCTGGCTTTGACCGAAAATTGTCCATCTGTTCTTCTCTTAGCTCTTCCACACCACTCATCCATTTGTAGAAGAATATGAATCTTCCTGCTGGTTCTACCCCTGTTTTCCAGTAGGCTAGTGTCTGATCTGGCATCGACAATAATCTGTCACCTTCTTCCCTTGTTCTCCTTATTGTCTCGCTCATATTAAATATTCTCGAATAATAAATCTCAAAATCCTCCTCGTAATTTGCCTTCTCTCTTAATAGATTAAGGTTTGTGATAAGTAAGAATATAATTGGCAGCACCCCTATCCAGACCATCTTCTTTTTTTTACTCAGCAAAAACATTGCCATACTTATTATCAGCCCCACCCAAATTATTAGATGAAAACCATCATAGTAGATCTTCTCCAGCTCAAAATTTCTCAGATTCGATAAGCTAACCAGTATCCATATTAATGCGGCCTCTTTATAGTTCTTTTTCTTTAGAAGGTAAAGGGTTCCAATTATAAAGAGTAAAACCATTACCTTAATCACTCCCGCCTCTGCGCTCCTAGGTGCTTCAACTAGATATTCAAAAGGAGTTAATACTGATTTAACCAAAGATACCACCATATTATCACCACCTGCGATTTTTATATAGTATTCTTTGTTAATCAGTATTGCCTCTTTAATGTAGTCCCCAATATCTACAAAAAAACTACTCGCAACAACTACTGATAAAGCTGAGATCACCATCCCCGCTATCCTTGGTACATCCTTCCTCCATCTTATAAGCCAGCCTAGTCCTAGTATTCCCACCAAGGGCCACATTGGTGCCAAAAGCAGTCCTACCAAAGCAAACATTAGTCCTATAAAGACCGACTCAAGCTTACTATTAGTCCCTTTAATAAAAACTAATACAAGATAAATTACTGGTGCCACCGTCAGTGATTCTGCTAAAAACATGTTTCCCAAATATAGTTTCTTAACCAACTCAAAAATCATCATTCCCATTGCCAGCCCTGGTCCAAACCTCAGTCCTAAGAATACTAGCCATGCTATTGACCAAATACTCACCACCATTCTATGTTGTTTAACTAGACTCTGAATCGTGTTTGCTTTACTTATCCTCTGTATTCCTGCGCTTATCAAATAGCTTGCTGGTTGATGGTGTGTAAAAACCTTGTCATAAATCTTCGCCCCCTCAGTCACATAACTACCCACCACCAAGTTATCTTGTTCGTCAACAAAATTGATTGCCAACCATCCAAAGGAATTTATCTTCCACAATAAGGTCGCAAATATTCCCATTAACAATAACCCCCTCAACCACTTTTTGTTAAAAGCTCTTCCCTTCATAGACTATTCTATCAATATCTCTTTGACATAATAATACTAGTCTTGTAGTATTGTTTATGTTCAAAAAGTCACCAAAACCAGCTTTAGTCAAACTTACTCTTTCCCTCCTTTTTCTTCTCCCCGCCCTCTTCCTTTTTTCTCAAAAAACCTCCATTTTTACCCGTGCTACCGAATATTCAAGTCCTATAATTGTCGACCATACTAACCTCGATAACTACTTCTCCCTCCTTAAAGATAACCCCCAAGCCATCGCTCTCACTTCCTCTCAATCTCTTCTTTTTAGACATGCCTCAGTTGGTGGCAACATCAATGATGGTCTAAATTGTTTAGCCAACAACTATGATCGCCGACCTTACATTTGTGATCGTGATCTTGATCCTTCTGAAGTAATTTACGACCCTGCCTTTGATAGATCTAATTGGGATTTCGAATTCCACCTACCTCCTCCAGAGCAAAATCCTGGTTGGTGGGTCAAAGTCACTGAATACGTAAACCGAGTTGATACTGCTCCTCACTACGATTTCACCGCCTTTAAGTTTGGTTACGTTGACGCCTTCTACGACTCCGTCATTGATCAAGAGTTTTTCAATCCTCAGTCAGCCGCCTACCCCAATATTTCTCAAATCGAAGCCCTCGATACCCGTCATCCTGATCAAACCCAAATCTTTTGGACTATGGGTTTAGCCCGCACCATTGGCACTCCTCAGTCCACTGCCTTTAATCAACAAATGAGAGCCTATGCTCTTCAGAATAATAAAGTCCTCCTCGATATGGCCGATATCGAATCTCATTCTCCCACCGGAGAAGCTTGTTTTTATCAAGGAGAACCTGCTCTCTGTGCCGATTACACCACCGAAATTAATGGCGGTCACTTAAACGCCCGCGGCAAGCTCCGTCTGGCCAAAGCTGTCTGGGTCACCATGGCTCTCGCTTCTGGTTGGGATCCCGGTCTTCATCAGCCCACTGCTCTACCTACTGACACCCAGCCTTCTCCCACAGTAGTTAATCCTTCTCCCACCTCATTACCTACTCAACAGCCTACTTTGCTTCCCACTCAAGCACCTACAGCTGTCCCGACTCTTGCTCCAACCTTACCTCCAATAGGGGATAACTCCTCTCCTGTTATTAGTACTTCTTCTCTCTCCACTGCTTATCTAAACACTCCCTATACCAAGATGGTCGTCGCCAGAGACGATGATCCTAATGACACTTTGACCATGTCCTTTCAGTCTTTACCTCTAGGTCTTTCTCAAGGAGTCTGTCAGCTTACTAATACCACTAGAACCACGCTTGCTTGTCAAGTTACTGGCACACCCCAACAATCCGGCTACTTTGTTTTCTTTGCTACTGTCACTGACTCTTACGGAGCCTCAGTTACCAGACCTATTAGCATTACTGTCCAATAATCAGCAGTCTTTCTTTAGCTCTACTCACTGCTGTGTAAAGCCACCTCTTCCATTCTTCGTCTGACATTCTTGGGAATCTTTCTTCAAAGAGTATCACTTCCTCAGCCTCACTTCCTTGTGCCTTGTGTACTGTCACCGCGTAACCAAAGTCCCACAGATCTCTTTCTCTAACCTTAATTCTTTTGTCAGTAAAGTTAAGGGACTCCGAACTATTAAACTGTTTTTTGAATATCAGCCCCTCATAGACCCCGCCATCTTCTAGTTCTATCTCCGTCTCATAACTATCCTCATCCCTACTACTTATCGTTAATATTGTCCCCATCATTCCGTTATAAATCTCCTTGCTGTGATTATTCCTTAAACATATCACCTTATCTCCAGGACAGGGCTCCTCACTTTCCATTTCTCTGGCTTCTCTAATAAACTTATTTAGTCTTACCCTCGTTTGGTTATACCCACACATAATCAATTTGTCGTTAGAAAAATCTCTCAATCTTTCCTCCACCTTTTCTCCTGACAGGGGATCAAATTTATTTACCTTTTCCACTCCCTCTCCATACCTTCCTGTCGGAATAAAACCATCCTTTCTCGCTCTAATCGATAGCTCAATTATCGGATTCTCCAAAGCTTGCCTATGTATCTGCTCCAGCCTTAAATCTAGTCTTTCCATTAAGTTAAAATTACCCTTAATTGGCGCTAATTGTCCATGATCTCCCACTGCCAAAATTGGCACTCTGTAAGACAACAGTGCCTTCCAAATCTCTTCATCTATCATTGACGCCTCATCCACTACTATCATCTCCGACTCTATCTTTTCCTTCTTCTTCCAACCAATGATCTCTTCCTTCTTGTTTAAGATAGGGGAGTAGATTAGTGAGTGTATTGTTCCCACCGTGTCAGAGGGGAATATCGCCTTATTTTCACTTAATTTATTTTTTAATACTCGAGCCGCCTTTCCCGTATAAGCACAAAAAGACACCTTAATCTTTTTTTCTTTTTCCTTCACTTCCTTTCTCCACCAAGAAATTACCGTCGTCTTTCCTGTTCCCGCATAACCTCCCAAGGTTAAACTTTGACCCTTCTTGTTTAATCTCCATCCCTCTATGACTCTCAGTACTTCTTTTTGTTCTTCTGTCAGTTCCACATTCCTATTTTACCTTTAATCTCCCAGATCCACTCCTCTAGAAATTTCACTACCTTGCATTACAAACTACTTGGTGTAAAATACTAGCTATGACAGATATAAATCTGCAAAACTTTAAATCACAAATTCGCAAAGGTGCCCTCGACTTTGTTGTTCTTTTGGTTATTTCCAAAGGTCCTGTCTACACCAGCGATATCTTAAACAAGCTTAAAGCTCAACATCTTTTAGTCGTTGAAGGTACTATTTATCCACTTTTAACTCGACTTAAGAATGCTGGTCTCTTAAAATATGAGTGGCAAGAGTCCGCCTCAGGCCCACCTCGTAAATATTATTCCTTGACCTCTTCTGGTCAAAAAGCCCTCAAGGATCTTACCCTTGTTTGGCAAAAACACTGTCTTTCTATTCAATCATTAATTAATATCTCTAAATAAAATGAAAAAAACCTTTACCATCAATCTTAATCAGTCTGTCTTCAACATCGACGAAGACGCTTACCAAACCTTATCTTCCTATCTCTCCTCTTTAGAAAAACACTTTAGTAAGGAAGCCGATTCCCAAGATATCCTCTCCGATATCGAAGCTCGTATTGCTGAAAAATTTCAAGCTTCTTCCAAATCAAAGAATGTTATCACCCAAAAAGATGTTGACACTGTCATTTCTCAAATTGGTACCGTTAAAGACATTACTTCCCAAGACGGCTCTGAGTCTACTTCAAAGGCCGATTCTATTTTAAACGACGCCTCCAACTTCTTTACTTCCTTCAAGAATAAAAAGATCTATCGTGACACCGACAACAAGGTCCTTGCTGGTGTTGTTTCCGGTATTGCTTCTTATCTCTCTATTGATGTCACCCTTCTTCGCATTCTTTTTGCTCTTCTTCTTTTCATCCCTTATACCTCAGGTTTCATCGTCCTTTTCTATGCCATTTTCTGGTATGTCGCCCCCGAGGCCAAGTCCACTGTCGACAAGCTTGAAATGAAAGGGGAATCTCTGACTCTTTCCTCTCTCGATTCCGAAGTTAAATCTACCTCCAATTCTTCTCCTAAAGTTGAATCACCTCTTCAAAAAATCTTTCTTTTCCCCTTCCGTGTCCTAGGTAGATTCTTTGAACTTCTTATTACCATCCTCAAGAAACTTCTTCCCCTTCTTTCTGCCTTCATTGGTTTCGCCATTGTTCTTTCTATTGCTCTTTCCATCGCCGCTCTTACCTTCTTTTTTGTCCAGCTTCTTATCAATGACACCACCCCTTATCTTGGTTTTTCTATCAAAGACATTCTTTCTCCCGCCCAATTTTATTCTCTTCTCGCCTCCTCCTTCTTTGTTGCCTTTCTCCCTCTTGTCTTTGTCTTACAAGTTGGCTCTTCCTTCCTTTCTCGTCGTTCCACCTTCTCTCTATCTGGTACTCTCTTTCTCTTCTTCTTCTGGCTCTTTTCCCTTGTTGTTCTTGGAGTCACCTCCCTCAACATTCTTCCTGAAAAAGAAGCTCAGATTCGTACTCTTATTGAAGAGCGTTTTCATCCCTATTCTAGTCAACAGTTCTACGACATCAAAGACTTTCAGGCTATAAAGCTCTCTTATCCTGCTAAGTTATATATCGTCAAAGGTGATTCCTATTCTGTCTCTATTCAAGGTACTTCCGCTCAACTTGCCCAGATTACTCTAGACAAAGAAGGTGACACCCTTCTCATCTCTTCTCCGGTGACTTCCTTCCACCAGAGCCTCTTTTCTTACACTCCTTCTCCTCGTATTGAGATTACTCTTCCTTACCTCTCCTACTTAAAGCTCTCCGGTGCTGCCAAAGCTCAGGTTACTGGCCTCGATAACCGTCTCTTTGTCCTCGAAGCTTCTGGCGCCTCTAATATCACTCTTTCCGGAGAAACCGGCCTCTTTCAAGCCACCCTCTCTGGTGCTTCCAAGTTAAATTCCCTAGAACTAGTTGCTGACAATGTCACTCTTGATGCTGCCGGTGCCTCTTCTATTAACCTTAACGCTAGAGATTCCTTAGACGTTAAACTTTCTGGAGCTTCCAAGCTCTTCTATCTTGGTTCCCCAGTCATCAAGCAAGATGTCTCTGGTGCCTCTCTTATTGAAGCCATTGATCCAGATTCTTACCTTCTCGATCCCCAAACCGGGTCTAAAGTTACCCCTACCCCAAAAGAAGATCTAACTCCTCTTGATCCTTCTCTTTCACCGACCCCAATCTTAATGGTTAATTAATTATTAAAAAAAATATGACTACAAAAACACAAAAAAAATTAGTCCGACCCCTAGAGGGTAGAAAAATTGCTGGCGTCTGTCTTGCTTTCGCCAATTACTTAGATATTGATGTCACCTTAGTCAGGCTTCTCTTTGCCTTCCTCTTCATCGCTGGTGGCTCAGGTCTTCTTTTCTATTTCGTCTCTTGGATTCTTATTCCAGAGGGGAAGTAGGTAACAGTAAAAAGCCGTCATTTCTGACGGCTTTTTTTATCTTCCCTTATTTATCTCTCAAGTACCAAAAGCTAATACTCTTAACGACGGCTGCTCCCAATATTGCCACTGCTATCACTGGGTCAATATAAACTTCACCCACCATTGCTTTACTAATAGTTTCATACAAAAAGCTAGCCATCAGTACTCCTATCATCCACCATGCCGCATTTCTATCAGCGATGGCCTCTTGAGCTCTTTCTCTTTCGTCCTTTTTCATCTTTCTCATGATGTCAACGACATCCACAAAAAGTACTAAAAGCCATATTGTCATCACCACTAATCTTGTTGAATCATTCCACCAGGGGAGACTTTGAAAAATAATTATTGGCACTGTTATTCCGGCTATATAATACCAGCCTTCTTTTGTCGCCGGAGTAATTCCCCAGCCGCCAAATTTTCTAATTTTAAACCATTCTGATTTTCCTATCATCTTATATTTAATTGTTAAAAGTTTTTACTCAAAAATGAATAATTTATCTATTCCCACACCTAATTTCTTAGCCACATCGTGAGCTAATTTTAAAGATGGGTTATATTTTCCGGCCTCTAGAAAGACAATTGTCTCTCTTCTGACTCCGACACTACTTGCCAGTTCTTCTTGGGTCATGCCCTTTTTGCCTCGCAACTCTTTAATTTTATTTCGCATATATTAAGTTATTTATTTCTAACATTAGTATGTTAACAATATCTAACATTTTTGTCAACAACTACTACAAGGCCCTCTTGTGCTTTATATTACTTTGAATAATAATTTCTTATGTCAGAAGTATCCTTTCAAGAAAAAAGAAGACCTCTCCCTTCTCGTTACCTTGCTCATCAGAAATGGTCTGAGAAATCAGTTGCTCACCATCGGGACCAGTTGACAGGCTTATACAACAAAGATTACTTTAAAAGATATGTTGATGCTTATGACCTTAAGTCGAATCCACCCTTAACTGTTGTCTATGTTGATCTAGATTCCTTTAAGGCGATTAACGATACTTTTGGCCACCAAGTCGGAGACCATTGCCTTTCGAGTGCCGCCCAAGTTCTTAAAAAATCATTTAGAGAGGAAGATTCCTCGGACATCGTTGCCCGAGTTGGTGGTGATGAATTTGTTGTTCTTGCCTTGAGCCCTTCAAACAAAAAAGATCTTGCTTCCTTCTATAAAACTATCAATGATCGTTTAAAAAACAATCTCCTTGCTTATAATCAAAGTCTAGATAACAGTAACCTTCCCAAAATAACTTTTTCAGTTGGCTTTGCTTCTACTGATCCAACCCGAGATAGAACTCTCTGTGACACTATCAATAGGGCTGATGAGTCCATGTATCAACAAAAAAGTGAAGGAAAGACCAAAAAGGAGCTTTGCCAGCTGTCTCCTCTTCATGCCTAGGCTTGATATATAATTAATCATGGAGACTCCTTCTCGGCCTATTTTTGATAAGCTTCGACCCGACTATCTTCCTCTTTCCATTACTCTCGCCAAACTTCTCCCAAATGAACTAAAAACCTCTCTACCTCTCTTCTATAAACAGGAAAATAAAGATAATACTTATCTTCCTTATCTAGATACTCAGACCAATCAACCCCGTCTTCTTGCCGACATTCCCGAAACTACCAAAGCTCGAAATATCTTTATTAGAACAGATTATTTTAATCCTGAGCAGGTCAATCAACTCTCAGAAGACTATTATCAACATCTTAAAGGTATTGATGTTAATACTCCTCAAGGCCTAGACACCTTTGCTCGTGTCCTTCCCGACTTCGTTGATGATTCTATCCTCCTTCCCCACTTTCTTAACGCCCCTCTTTTTAAAGATATTATCCATGAAATTTCTTTCAAGTTCTCCTGTCTAAAGTTTGGTCCTGTCTCTGAAAAATTTACCCAACTTGATCCAGTTACTCTTGCTCATTCCCTTGGTACTGCCGCCTATTGTTACAACTTTAGAAATTTCCTTGCCGATAAAGATCGTTTCCTTTCAAAGGGGATTTCCCAGCAACAAGTTGACCTTCTTCTTTCTCAGTTGCCTGCTGACCAACTTGGATTTGCTTCTCTTTATCATGATCTTGGTAAGCTCAACATCGACCCTGATATTCTCCACAAGCCCGGTAAACTCGATCCAGATGAGTGGTCTATTATGAAAACCCATGTCCAAATTAGTTACGATTTCTTTCATCAGATGGCCCAGCAGCACCCTGATTTTCCTTTTAAAGAAGGTCTCCTTTCCATTCTCCAACACCACGAAGATAACCAGGGTACTGGTTATCCCAAGGGTCTTAAAAAAGATGATCTACCCCTTCTCTCTCAGCTACTTCATATCGCCGATATCTACCATGCTCTTACCAGTAAGCGCCCTTATAAAGAAGCTCTTACTCCCCCTGAAGCCATTCGTATTCTCTTAAAAGACTCTCAAGAAGAAAGAATCGATAAAGACCTCCTCACTCTTTTTATCCTCAGCCTTGGTTATGAATCTTCCTCATAGTCTTTCTCCTCACTTCTAATCACTCTTTTGTAAATTTCCTCTCCTTCCTCAATTGATATAGAATAGTTTATAGTTCTTAACCCTAGCTTGAACAAAAAAATACTTAGTCTCATCATTCTCCTTCTTCTCTCTCTTTCTCTTCCCCTTGCTCTTCTTCTTTTACGTCGTCAAGCTAACCTCTCCTCTCGAGCTTCCGCTTCTGGAAAAATTACTGGCACCTTCGTTATGTTAGATTACTCTAACCCTTCCTATGAGCGCACCTATCAGCTTTTAAGCGATATCAAAAACTCTGGCATGGATACTGTCATTCTCCTCGCCATGGGTTACCTTCAAAGAGATAACTGTCAAGTTGCCAATTATCGTCTCATTAATTACCTCCATGAAGATAATCAAGCCCTTGTAAACTTTCTCAAAGTCTCTCAAGAATTAAATCTTAATATTTATTTAGGTACTGCCGCTCATGACGAGTCTTGTTTTTCCATTAGAGGCACTGACTATCAAGCCATTAATCAAAAACATGCTGACGTCACTCTAGAACTGGCCCAGTCCCTAAAAGATTATTATCTTTCTCAAGGTTGGTCATGGGACAATGGCAATGTTAAAGGTTTCTATATCAACGATGAAATGGATATTGAAGAAACTAAATCCGCTCTCCTTCTTTCCCACTACACCCTCCTGTCTCAACGCTTAAAGTCTTCTTATCCTAATAAAAAAATCTTTATCTCTCCCTGGATTACTGAAAGATCTACTTACGATTCCGCCTCTCGAGCTTTTAATCTTATTTATTCCCAAACCAGCATTGATATTATTGCTCCTCAAGACAGTCTTGGTTCAGGTCTCACCACTTCTTTTTCCGCTGATAAAGAACATTTCCGTGCTCTTGCCGATGTTACTGCCCGTTATCCAGGACGAACTGCCTGGGCCAACATTGAGTCTTTTACTAAGAACACTCCTGGCAAAAGTCCCTCCTTCATTCCCTCCAACATCTTGAAACTGTCTACTCAAATAGAAACTGTCAATCCCTACGTCGAAAAACATATCACCTGGATCTTTCAACATACCCTAAATATTGCCCCTTCCTTCGATTCCAATCCCAGTTGGACTAGTCAATACACCCCAGAGCTTGCTATTAAAAGGTTCCAGCTTAGATCCGACTATCAAAATTGGCTTCATTCTCCCAACACCAAGATCACTTCTGTTTTTACTTATGGAACCAACCTTGTCATAAAAGGGGATTCTCTTAAAAATTCATCCAACCGCACCTATCTTACTATCCACTACCTCGATAACTCAGGAGCCCTTAAAAAACATTCTCGAATTTCTCCTGTTTTTGAAGAAGATAAGCAAACTGTTTATCTTCCCTTAGAGGCATTACCCTCTTTTTCTATCAATCAGCCCTACGCTCTTTCTCTTTCTCCTCTATCTTATCTGAGCCCTCCTTCTTCGCCAACCACCCCTCCTACTTCACCTCCTGCCACTTCAATCCCTACTGCCCTCCCTACTCTCGTCCCCAGTCCCACCTCTCTTCCTACTCAACTTCCTTCAAGCACCCCTCGTCCTACTAATATCCCTCCTAGCTCTACTCCAATCCCCACCTCTCTTCCTGCTAGTAGTACTCCCAGACCTACTCTTGAGCCTACCTCCTTCCAAGCTTCCCCTCTTCTAACCCAGGTTCCTAACACTTGTACCCCTTGTTCAAACTCTCTTCTAAAGTCTAAAGGTGATGCAAATTGTGACGGCTCTATTGATGTTATTGATCGCTCTATCTGGTCTTCAGAAATATTAATAGATGCTGGTACTCTTACTAAGAAATCTACCTGGCGCGCCGATTTCAATTGCGACGGTTACCTCAATGTCATCGACCGCACTATTTGGTCCACCAACTTCTCGATATAAATTATTTTTCTCTTTCTATTTACTTTCTCTATAAAGGGTGATTTTATTGGCTTTATCAGGTATAATTTCAAGACCACTGGAGGAGTCGGATAGTGGTTCATTCCACACGCTTGGAAAGCGTGCGTCTGAATAAGACTCGCGAGTTCGAATCTCGCCTCCTCCGCTTAAAAACTTACATTGTATAATCCTGTTATGAAAGCTTTGATTTTAGTAGACTTCCAAAATGAATGGGTTGATTCAAATTCTGAATATTATGTTGGTGATATTAGTAAGGCTATAGAAAAAACCAATATACTTGTGAATTGGGCCAGAAAAAACGAAGTAAAAGTTATTTTTACAAGGCATGTAGAGCCAGGTTCCACCAAAGAATTTGCAGATTCTTCAAAAAATTCTGAGCTGATACCAGAAATATCTAGAAACGATTCTGATATTGTCATTACTAAAAACAAGATAAGTCCCTTCTATAAGACGAATTTAGAAAACGAGCTGAATGGGGTAGATGAAATAATTATTGCAGGAATATTGACCAACTTGTGTGTAAGAAGTTTGGCAGCTGATGCTTACGACAGGGATTTTGGAATAATAATAATAGACGATTGTTGTCTTGCCTTTACTAAAGAAATTCACCAGTTCACCCTAAAGGACTTAAAAGAAACAAGGCCTGAAATTCAGATCACAAAGCTAGATGAATTCATAACATCTTAAGGATTGATTTTCTTAGCAACAATGAGAGCTAAAATATAGCCCGATTATAACTTCACTAACAGCTCTCCACGCCTATTGATATAATGGCTTATGAAAAATAACAGATGGATATTTGTCATTTTTTTATTGGTACTAGGTCTATTCTTGGCCTTAAATCTCAAAAACAAACCAAAGAACTCAGAACAATCTCTGCTCGTAAATAATAAAGACGAACCAACTTTTTTAATAGAAGGTTTTCCAATTGATAAAGTTCCTCTATATAAACTAACTAAGGTCAGCTCAAATAAAATATTTGTAAATACTGACCCTATAAATCTATCAAACTTTGGAGAAGAAAACTTTGCTTACTATAATGTTGTTTTCTATTCAGATGCTAGCCAAGAAGAATTCTTAAACTACTATAAAAGTCTATTTGAAAGTCAAATTGTAGAAGAATACGACAGTCCAGACATGGTTAAAGGAGTTATTGGGCAATACAAAGTTTCAGCGGCTCATTATGGATCAGGAGATACTGGTTATGTGCAAGTCCATCTAAAAGATTACAACGACGACAGTTTAAATAAATATTTCCTAGATTTTCCTGATGTCTTAGAAGTAAATTCCAGTCTGGTAGAGCATGAGAAATCTTATGGTTTACTAAATCAGAAAGGTGGAGAAATTGAATACACTAAGTATTTTACAGTGATTGATAGTGGAGACCAAAACGATGATGGTGCTGATGATGTAGATGAATTTTCATTACTTGAGCAAGATTTTAAAAAAGAAAACCAAGACAAAGCCGAATATTCTTATGACGAGGAATCTGGAACCATGAAATGGAATGATAAAGATTTCGAAGTGACACTAGTAATCTCTCGAGATCACGGACGAATATATTTAATGTTAAGAAAGGGCATGGACAAGTAACTTTGTCGTCTAAATTCCACGTTAGGGGAAAACAAAAATTAAACAGTTAAGTTGCTTTTTGTATAAGATAAACTTTCAACCCTTTTTCTATTAATAAAGCCTAGATCATTTAACTATACTTACTCTCTAGTTCTTGTTATAAATAAGCAATGACTAATAAAAGTTTGCTGGATTACA
>Ga0100403_1002189_pt1 | contig 16047 bp, 18 predicted proteins | sample CryGeymet201501t_FD_83663 | JGI IMG/M metagenome (GOLD analysis project Ga0100403, IMG submission 83663) | Groundwater microbial communities from Crystal Geyser aquifers in Utah, USA - Crystal Geyser metaG 2015-01t | ecosystem: Environmental > Aquatic > Deep subsurface > Groundwater | place...
AATGATTTTTTAAAATTTGGGATTTATACCGGACACTTCAACTCTGAAGGAGAAGTGCAGAAAGAAAAGTCTGTTGGAATGGCCTTTATGAGAAAAGGGAATGATTCTTACAGCATGAAGCTTTGGACATTCCCAAAAGAGAAATACTATTTGGTTCCCGCGAAAGAGAACCCAAAGAAAATTCTCATTATGACAAGAGAAGCAAAAAAGGTTCAAACCAATGACCGAAAGTACAACTGGAGCGTTGTAGGGACTGGTCAGGTTTATGATGATAAGGGGTTTGCTCAACTTGAATTCGACCTAATTCAACAACCCATTTTCATGAACATCGTCCCTTCGCCAGAACGAAGTAACCAACCTAATAATCTAAGTGTTGCCTAAAAGAGAGGATTTTATGAATAACAAAAGAAACACATTAATTGCCATGATGTTTATCGTTGGCATTGCACTGATCCCCGACTTGGCTATGGCAGGTCTTGAATCTAGCCTTATTGGGCTTAAAAGTAAGCTCACTGGAGTCATTCTACCTGTTTTGTCTGTTATTGGGATCGCAATGGCGGCGATTTCTTTTTTTACTGGCAACCAAAACGCAAAACAACACATCGCCTATGCGGTCATGGGTTGTATCTTTGGTTTTGGCAGTCAGGCCATCGTCGATTTCATTTCACAAACCGTCAACTAGGATTCATCAATGGAAGAAAAGGGACTAATCACATCATCCGTACCAAGAAGTTTAGACAGCAAGAATAAGCTGTTTGGATTTGAACTACCCGACCTCCTTTTTATCTTTATGAATTTAGCCATAACTAATCTTGTTTTTGGCTCTTCATCATATCGGTACTCATTGGTGTGGGGATCAACTGCATTCATTGCAGTGTCCCTTTTCTTCCTGAAGCGTGGGAAACCCGACAACTACATTCAACATCTAGGGGAATACATTTCCCAGAGTTCATTAAAATTGGCAGGAAAGCCAGACTTGAAACACAAACCTTTTAAACAGGAGAACGACAATGGGCGTATTTAAAGAAAAGGAAGCCTCACTTTGTGAAGAATTGCCTTATTGGGATTTTTTCTCAACACCTATGCACCATGCTGTTCTATCTGATTCTTCCATTGTCATGGGTTTTCAATCAGAACTCTTGGACATCGAGTGTATGGATGATTCTGAGGTCAATAATCTCACAATGGCTATCAGAAATTGTCTAAATTCAATTTCTGAAGGCAGCTACATTCAATTTTACCTGGATGTGGATTCCAATTTTAACGAGGTCGCTGAAAAGCATATTCAGCTTAGAAAAGCTAATATTCACCCTTTGATTGCCAACATTGCAAAATCAAGAGATTCCGTTATTAAACGAGATATTGAAGAAAGAAATCTCTACAACCCAAAACTTAAGATCTATCTTCGTAGAAATATTGAATCACCCAAAACAACGTCAATATTCAAAAAAGCAGAGGAATTCACCAAGGCAAGTTCCGACCTCTACGAGGATCTATATGAAAATGTATCTCAAGATTTGGATATTCTTCGTTCAGCCTTCGAAAGTCTTGGTCTGCACACCCAGGACCTCACTAAAGAGGCAATATTGGAGGATCTCTACAAGTTCTTCAATCCAAAGAGGTCAAAGGATATTGGAGCACCGAGTATTCAATCGGTGAATCAAAATAGTCTCGATGAAAAAATCATTTCTTCAGAAGAATGGCTTGCAAATTCATCCCCCCGGGAGCAACTGACTTTTGGCGACCTCGTCTTGAGTTTAAGGCAATTTACGCTGGACCTTTACCACCACCGAGTCATTAGTTTAAAAACGCTCCCTGAAAATACATTTGCAGGGCAACTAAGCCATTTCTTAAGAATGCCTTTTCATTATTCAATCTTGCTTTCTATTTATGTCCCCTATCAATCAAATGAGATGGCAAAATTACAGCAAAAAAGAAAGATGGCTCACTCCCTCGCATCCAATAACTCAGGGAAAGCCAGTGACCTAGAAAGCGAATCAAAACTTAGTGCCACAGAAGAACTGATTCGAGAACTACTGAACACAGGGCAAAAAATCTACTCAGTTCAGATGAATGTTCTTTTGAAAGAGGAAGCTTCAAAAGAAGGTGAGAAGAAACTCAATCGTCAGGTTCGAGATGTTCTTTCTAGGTTTCGCTCTCTTCAAGGTGCCGAAGCTCTAGAAGAAACTGTTGGGTCATGGAAGGTCATCAAAGGAAACTTCCCCATGTCTCCTGTTAAACAGGAACGTCCTAAGAAGATGAAAACCAATAATTTGGCAGACTTTATACCACTTTATGGACCGAGAAAGGGTGACGAAAAACCAGTGATTCTATTTCGTAATCGAATGAATGGCCTCATTAGCTATGATCCCTTTGATTCTAAACTCAACAACTATAACTGCTTAGTTACAGGATCTTCTGGATCAGGGAAGAGTTTTTTAAATAACTGTATTCTCTTGCAAGAAATGGCCAGAGGATTGCGGGTCTTCGTCATTGACATCGGTGGGTCATACAAAAAACTCACTGAGGCACTAGAAGGTCAATATATTGAAATAGATCTCTCTGAAAAATATAAAATAAATCCATTTCACATCAATGATCTCAAGGCAGGCCCAAGCAATCAAAAAATCAAAACCTTACTTTCGATGATTGAATGTATGGTCATAGATGAAGGAACGGAAAAGCTTGATAAGTACACAAAAATCGAGATTGAAAAGGAAATTATCGCTCTTTATGAACAAAAAAGAGATGAGGGAAAAATTCCAATTCTTTCGGATTTGGAATCTAAGCTTAAAAAAAGCTCTGAACCCTCTCTAAAGAAAATTGCCCGGATGCTTTACATTTGGACTGGGGATCGTCCCTACGGGAAACTGTTAGACGGACAAGGTGAACTGAGAACCAATGCCGAAATTTGTTCCTTCGACCTCAAGGGGCTCTCACAATACCCCGACCTCCAAAGTGTAATGATCCTGACTTTAACTGATTTCATCCTCTCACAAGTTGAGGGGGATAGATCAGTTAAAAAGCGAATCATCCTCGACGAAGCCTGGGAACTACTCAAGTCCCAAGCTGCTGCGACATTTATGGAATACTCGGCTCGAACATTGAGAAAAACAGGTTCAGGCATCACCTTCATTACCCAAGGGGTAGAGGAAATTGCCAACTCCCCTATTGGTTCCGCGATTCTCAACAATACGGCCACAAAAATTCTTATGTTACAACGGGGCGATATTGATATTTTGCAAAAGGCTCTAAAGCTAAATTCGCAAGAACTTGAGTTAATTCAGTCTCTAAAACAGATGAAGGGCCACTATTCTGAGGGCTTTCTGATTGAAGGTCTTGAAAGTCAGGTCATTCAGGTTCACCCGTCCCCACTAGAGTATTGGCTCGCTACCAGTGATGCTAATGACAATAACTACCTATATGGACTTGTCGAGGATGGCATGAGCTTTATTGATGCTATCAACGAGGCCGCAGAGAAATACCCTTACGGGATTAATCAAACTTAGGAGGAAACTTGAAACAGTTTAAGTATTTAATCATCGTTTTTCTCATGACGGTGACAACGACATATTCAAGACCTGCTAAAGCTGATCTTTGGGGAGGAGATGTTGCAGTATTGGTCCAAATTCTCGCGAATGCATTACAACAACTCGCGCAACTCCAGAAAATACTCTCTACGGGAAGTGACACCTTAGGAATTATGAAGGACATCAATAATGGTCTTAAGCAAGGTCTCTCAATCATCAGTATTATAAATCCAAAGTTTGACCCAGGACTATATGGCAATTTGGACACGGCTGACAAGGTCATGAGAGCCATTGAAGATTTATACGGGGCTATCCCACAAACCGCTGAGGCGAGACTTCAACAAGCACACGATCAGTCTGTTGCTGAGAGTATCGCAATGAATGGGACCCTTTTTAACTTTGCCGATCAAGCCGATGAAGAGAGTAAAAGAATAATTGCTCACGCTAAAGTTGCCAATCAAAAGGGAGCAGCAAAACTAACCGCCCAATCCATTGCAGTATTGATCAATGTAAGCACCCAGGTCTTAAGAACCAATTCTATGATGCTTAAAATGATGGGCCAAAACGTTGCGATGGAAAATAGGAAATCAAAGTTAGAGTCTGCTCAATTTAAAACTCAATATGAAAGTCTATCAAATGCAATTGAAGGCCTACCACAAGAACCAAAACTTCAACCTCTCACGGGGAACTAGCTATGCCAGAATTTGATGTGCTAGGCCCACTAGCAAAAGGGTTACACCAAGAGTTTGTGACGATCTATTACCTCTTGCTCCCTGTGTTTTTTGCATTAGCGATCGCCACGCAGTGGTTTAAAGCTGGCAAAGGCACCGCAGATTTTTTAGATATTTTAAGACGAGCTATCATCTCAACGCTTCTTTTGGTCGCTCTTCCAGATATTACCAATGCAATTCTTTTTATAGTTGAGGGAATCTGCGAACGAATTGATACGGTGAACTCACTAGACAATATCGTTAGGATGGCTCAAGAGAAGTCGAAGGAATATTCTTTATCAACTTCAAGCATTTTGTTGCAGTTTAACACTCTTTTGATCGCCATCTTATCGTTTCTGAGCTATCTCATCGTGTACGTCGCTCGCTACATAATGATCGCTATGTATTACTTTTACTGGATATTTTTTATGATATCCGCTCCCCTGCTACTGTTGTTCAATCTGTTTTCCTCAACAAGCCAGATCACGGCCAATTTGTTTAAAGGAATGATTGAGGTCGCCAGTTGGAAAATAGTTTGGGCCATTCTCGGTGCCATGCTCTCTGCCCTATCATTTGGAGATATTTACGAAGTAGAGGGTAATTACATTACATTGATTGTGATGAATTTTGTAATTGCCATAGCCATGCTCTTAACTCCCCTGCTTGTGAAATCTCTCGTTGGAGCTGGAGCACAGTCAGCATCTAATACGCTGGGTTCAATGGCAATTGGAGCAATGGTGGCAGCACCAGCAAAAGTTGCAGCAGTTGCCACCACGAGTAGAAGTACAATTCAAACAAGTCATCAATTTATAAAGGCTAAAGCGACTAGCGCAAGGCAAGCCTTTGCAAAAAAACCACTAAGGAGTGCAAATGATTACATCAATTACCCTCAAAAGAAATGAAATACCAAAAAAGCTCGCTGAGTTGATTCATTCTAACCAATTTTTAAAACTCTTTGGGTTCGGCTCACTTGTTGTTCTAGTTCTATCTTTTATCGCAATTATTATGATGGCCACCAAGGCACCGGAAATTATTGTTTTGGACGTCAAAGGGAATCAAATTGAAACTCAAGACATTCCAAGTGTTAAAAGTTTCATCGAGAAGGCTATTCGCGAGTATATCAAGTACCGCTATGATTGGACCCATAAAGACGTAAAAAGGAAACTTGAAAGCGCTGAAGTTTTCATCACCAAAAGCAATCGCAATGGATTCAACAACTCCATTCAAAAAGTAATCAACTTTAGCACCAGTAAAAAGGCTAGCCAGCTCGCCTACCCTAGAAAAATAGAAATTGATTTGAAAAAGCAGGTCGCAAAGGTTGAGGGAGACCGGATCACCTCAATTTTAGGCGCGAGAGCCGCAGGAAGCCTCAAATTAGAACTCCATTTCAAGAATGGCCCTCATACCCCTAGGAACCCTTGGGGCGTTTATATCGCAAAGGAGGTTGAGCTACTTTAACCCTATCTTAACCCACTGTATTTGCTTATTTTCTTTTGACCACTCTTAATCTAGGATTAATTCCTTGCTCTTAATCTCAGATTAAGTTATATTGGAGGTAGTAATGACACCAAAGTACGACCTCAAACAGATGCAATCTCTCGTTCAGACCGGAGATTTAGATAATATCTGGTTTTCAGCACCTAGCAGATCAGTCTATGAGGTTATCAGGGTTTTTAAAGAAACTGATACCCCCAAGAACTACGAGGAGGCCATTGATTTCATACTTAAAGGCCTACTCGCTTTAACTGAAGATCATTTTGTTAAAGTGTCCCCTCAATGGGATACTGAGTTTGCGGATGTTTATGGATTGGAATTTGAAAACTTACCTTGGTTTGTGAAGTTTATTTTAAAAGACGGAGAACTGGAAGAAATATCCTTTCACCCGCCAAAGGAAGAAATGAAAACTGTGAGTGGTAAAGTTATTCCACCCGAGGAGAAGAAAGATGGCTAAAAACAGTAGATGTGGAAATTGTGGTTCTACCAATTTAATTTCTTCTAAAGAAAATACACTTTCTTTACCATGGAAAGACTACCCTTCTGTTTTAATTACCGAAGAAAATAGTCTTATGACTTGCAAAGATTGTAATGAGCTTGTGTTTTCCGCATCGCAAGGAAAAATGATTGATGAACTTGTAACGAAATCAATCAATTCTCAGATTAATCTTTTCATTAAAATGATTATTCAAAGAGAAAAATGTGAGCAGAAGGAAATTGCTGAGCACATTGGGGTAAGCCCTGAATATTTATCCGAAATCAAAAGCGGAAGAAAAACACCAAAGTTTCAGACCTTTAACTTTCTAAAGACACTAGCTTTGGACGGGAATTCGTTTAAAATTTCCTCTCCAAATTTTAAAGACTGGAAAACAGCTTAAATAAAAAAATAGGATTTAACATGAATAGCAAGTGTCCAATTTGGAAGACATCAGCAAATATTGAATCTTTTGAATATGCAAGTGGTAGCTTAGGACCTCATTTGGTTTCTGGCTATCATGTGCAGTCTCCTCGCACAGGGGGGAATTATTCAATTGAAAAAAAAGCATACGATGAAGTTGGCGCTACTCATTTCGATAATTTCGCAAAAGCCCGCCTTACGACCTGGCTAGTTAACCAACGATTGATGGGAATCGAGTCCCCCAAAATTACTATAGAAATTGCAAATTATGCTAAAAATGGGTCGCCTATGTCAGTATACTTTAGAGCCGATCGTTTATTGAGATATATTGCAAACCTAAGCCCACTCCTAGGATATACTTTTTACTATTACCCAAACTTTGAAGTAGAATCTTCAGGACATGACGACCAAATAGCAATGTTGGCTGAATCGGAATCAACAGAGAAAAGTGAATTAGTCTACCTTTTTAATTTTTTAGAGAGCAGGGGCCTACTCATTCAAGAATCATCTTCTCATGACCGACTTTGTTTTATTGTTACTCCCAGTGGCCATGCCCATTTGGCTGAACTGAATGCAAAAAAAGTAGATTCTTCACAGGGGTTCGTTGCCATGTGGTTTCACGAGTCAACTGAGAATACATATTCAGATGGTATTGAAAAAGCAATTAGAGAATCTGGATACAGACCACTAAGAATAGACAATAAGGATCACAACAATAAAATTGACGACGAAATTATCGCAGAAATCAGAAGATCACGGTTTTTAGTTGCGGACTTCACCCAAGGGAGTGAAGGTGCCAGAGGCGGGGTTTATTACGAAGCAGGATTTTCACATGGAATAGGAATCCCCGTGATATTTACATGTCATGCAGATAGTTTAGAAAAAACGCACTTTGATACCAGGCAGTATAACCATATCGTTTGGAACACCGTGGATGAACTTAAAATTAAACTCAAGCAAAGAATATCAGCAACCCTTGGAGATGGCCCGTTTAGCTAAAAATCGACCTCTTAATAATATTGAAATTTAAAACCTTCACATGCCTTCCTATTTTTGGCGAAGTAGCTATAATAGTGTCATGGATTCTAAAAAAGAAAACGAGATTTCCTCTGAGGATCTCCATGAGTACCTGAGGAAACAAGAAAACCAAGAGTGGCTACACAGCTTCAAAATGCAATCTACTAAACAGCATCAAAGGTTTATGAAAAGGTTCTTGTTTAGCAGTAAAAGAACATTGCTTTCCAAGGGAACCAAGTCTAGCACAAAAGAACGGGACAAACTAAACTTTCAAGAAGAATTTTTAGACGAGATGAAGAGTCAAAATAAAAGGTTCTCTAAAGTTGATAATTGCTGTGAAATGACTTTTAATATCGGCCAAAGAAATGCGCCTACAATTGAAAAGCTCCCTAAATATTATCTCGATTTGATTCAGGAGCCACACTCTGATCTCGAAACATATAGAAAAAGACTTGGTATCGATGACGATTCCATAATTAGCTACTTACACGTCAAATATTACGATTCTCGGAACTATAAGGACGAGGAGTCCGAACTAACACTTACTCTTTACCCATATTCTCAAATCCTATTAGACTTAAAGTTTTGCGAATTTATAATTCAGAATCCAGACGAATGTGAAATTTCTGATTACGATATTGAAGATTATTTAGAAGAGCATAAATATAAATATCGCGACAATGACGATACACTTGAGCTCTACAATGAAACTTTAAGAAAACTTGAAAATGTTGCTGATTCTGATGAAAAAAATAGATTACTTATCGAGAAGTTTTTTTATCAATTTTCATTACAGAAAGAATTCCTAGAAGAAAGTGGTTTTGATCTGAAAAAATACCTGTTACTCCTCAACCACCAAATGATAGAGACCAAACCCATTAACCCTTTTATGAAACAGTTTCCTAATCAAGATTATAAACAGGTCTTCGTTAAACGCCCGACTTCAATTAATGTCGAGAATTTAACTTTTGATAAAGATCAATCTGATGAGAGATTAAAAAAAATTGATGCAGCTATAGATAATTACATGGATAGATATGGACGGAACTTTCCGCTATTTAATATGTTTTCACTAACAATATTTTTCATTCCACCGGAAAATAAGGACCCGAGATTCAAGGATATTGACAATGTTGCTCGCGAAGTGATTAAAGCTATTGCCAAGAAAATAACACCTACCAACGATTTTATTTATCCCGAACAAGATGGTGTAGATCATAGCTACAAAGACCTCCTGCAGACTTACCCTGTTGAATATCAAGTCATTAGGTTGCTCAGGAGTGAAAAGGACGATAAAATGGGCACCATTTCCGTTCATTTTCACGATTTAATGAACCATCAAAGCTTATCAGATTCAATCTCTGATTTTATTCGACATTTTGTGAAATAACAAAAGAAGTCCACCTTATAAATACACTTAAAAACTTAAAAAAGGAGTAAACATGCGTTCTGTCGTAGTTTTATCTCTTTGCCTTAGCATTTTCACATCTGTTGAAGGCAAGGCAGGAGTGCGCCATATTTCAGCCAAAAAAGATCAAATCATAACAGTTAAAACCGCACTAGGAATAGCAACAATTGTTCAGGTCCCCGACCGGCCCACAAGTGTTGTTATTGGTGACCAAGCATCTTTTAAAGTAGAATACTTGGATAAAGCCATAACTATAAAGCCTCTCATGACAGGAGCTCGCACCAACCTTTACGTCTACACAGATTGGCAAAGATATAACATTAAACTCATTCCAACCACTAAACAAACGGCAGACTATGTTGTTTATATTAAACCTAAAGTTGTGCAAAAGAAGCCTGAGAAAATTAATTGGAGCAAGTTCAGTAATTATCTTAGGAACGAAAAAATAAAACTCTCTATTTCAAAGATTGGTAACACAAAAAACGGCCTCTATTTAATAGATTTCAATTTGACCTCAAAAAAGAAAGAAAACTTTAAGCCGGAATGGATATGGCTTACACAAAATGGGAAGACCATACCCATTCATAGGCTTTTCATCGACGAACTCAAACTTCGGCCTGGAAAAAATGTTTCGGGACTTATTCTAGCCAAACGGAATGACCTCAATCGATCCTCCCCTATTCGTGTCGAACTGAGAAGAAAGAAAATATCGTACTTAACAATCAAGGAGCCTAAAAAATGGTAGATAAAGTTAAAGATGTCTTCCTCAAGGAACCTTTACCCTTTACGGATAAAAGGGACTTAAACTGGAGGGTTATAAAGAAGTCCGGAATTGTTTCGATTGTTGGGTTGGTTTTTGCACTGCTACTTATGCCAGAACCGAAAGCCAAATCAACAGACTTCAGTGAAAAACGATCGCAAACTATTGCAGAAAAAGAGTCAGAAATTGATAAGATCAACAATGACACTTATAACTTAATCTCAAGTGGCAATAACAATACGAATAACAGAAATCTGGGAGGACTTTATAAAAAAGATCCCTCTGCCAGCAGTCATAAGCATTCAAGTTCAATGGTTATTGCAAGAAATGACCTGAATTCAGGGAATACACTACCAATGAGTAGCAAAATTCAATTCTCTATTCCCACAGCCTTAAAGGTTGAAGGTAGTCAGATGCCCGTGATGGCTGTGGTCACCAATGATGTTTACTACAAAGAGAGCCTAGCGATTCCCAAGAATTCCTCCTTGTTTGGCCATGCCAGTTTTGGTGAAAATGAAAGAGTCTCCATCGACTGGAAGTTGGTTCAATTTTCAGACGGAAGCGAAAAGCAGATTCAAGCTACAACTGTAGGCTTAGATGGACGTATGGGAGTCCCTGGAAACTTAAAAGGAAACAGTACGGCAAATGTAGCTGGTCAGACAATCTCAAATGTCATTGCGGCCTACGCCCAAGGTTCTATGCAAACAGGACCATTGGGAGCTAATCGAGGAGGCCACGAAAACGGAGTGAGAAATGCTGTTGCTGTCACGGCAAAAGACCGTAGCGAGGCATGGGCTGAAGACCTTCAAAAACAAGTGAGATGGATTGAAGTGGATGCTGGGACGAACGCTTATGCCCTTGTAACCCAGCCGTTTGTGTTTCGTGACCCTGGAGCCACTTATGGGCAATGATCCAGATAGTGATTTTCACCTAATGCTGGCTCTTGTATTGGTGTTTCTGTCGGCAGTTGTATATTCCAAAACGCCTGAGATTTTGGCCTTTTCAAGACTGCCAGTAGTCCGCTATTCAGCCATCATTTTATTTGGAACCTTGCTATTCGGTGGTTCCTATGTTGTTTTTAAAAAAATTGAAGTCAATTCAATCGCCACAGGGATTAGAAACCAGCTTTTCAAAAAATCTGACGGCTCGGTTTTTTGTGGCTTTGAAAAAGGGACGAAAAAGCCCGTCTTTATTACGCAAGCTCAGAGAACAATGCACACCCAAATCGTGGGCACCACCAATGCGGGAAAGACGGAATCGGTCATTCTTCCCTGGGCTATTCAGGACATACAGAATGGGAATGGTCTAATCATTATCGATGGAAAATCTGATAGAGGCCTTCTTAATAAACTTTGGGCATACGCCTGCAAGTATGGCCGCGAAGATGACTTCCAGTTATTTTCCCTAGGACATATTGAAGAGTCATCTCAGTATAACCCGCTTTTGGGAGATAGTCCTGAAGAGATTATAGAGCGAGTATTTAGTGCTTTTGAATTTGAGAATTCATACTACAAAAACGTTCAGTTCGAGGTATTCGCTAATTTAATTCGACTTTTTTTCTCAGCAAATCGGCCGATAACTTTTAAAGAATTGAACCGCAGTTTGAACGACACCACATTCCTAGCGAAATTGAACAAATCAAATACCAATACGGAGCTCTCCGATTGGATTGACGAGTTTATTGAACTTCCAGCTAAAGACCGAGACCAAAAGGTCAGTGGGCTCAAAGCTTCTATTAGTCACTTTGCAAATGGCAATACGGCTGAGCTATTCAACTCAGCTGACCCAACAGTAGATGTTAATTTAGCTCTGAAAGAAAATAAGATTCTCTACTTTCAGCTTCCCGTTCTTCTAAGCCCATTTTTAGGCTCGGCCACGGGAAAAATGATTCTCCAGAGCATACAAAATGCAGTTGCTAACCGCCATAGAGGAGCTGATAGAAAGCCTCGATTTTTTTCCATCTTTTTAGATGATTTTACAGAATACCTTTACCCAGGGTTTGTTTCTATTCTGAATAAGTCTCGGAGTGCAAATGTGGGCATTGTTTTTGCCCACCAAGCACTTGGAGACATCAAGGGACTTGGTGACTCCATTGCAAATTCAATACTGACTAATTCAAACTTAAAGGTGTTTATGCGAGGCAATGACCCCGAGTCGGCTGAATATTTCTCGAATTTAATTGGGACTCAAAAGACCCATAAGATCACCGAGAGAAAAAAGAAAACTCTATTTAAGGAAACTTATACGGGAGACCAATCAGCAAGAGAAGTTGAAGCTTATATAGTTCATCCCAATAAATTCAAAAAAGGACTGGGAACTGGAGAAGCAATCATGGTCGCACCCGTATTCACTGAAACACAGACCGTTGAGTTGAAATTTCAAATGTTTCCAGATCTCGAAGCAACAAAGAAAATTGTTTCAAAAAAATCTTACCAAACAGACCCTCAAAATGAGGGATTGGAGGAAAAATGCAGTTAAGAAAATATATTGTTCTCACGACCCTACCTGTGGCTCTTTTATCAAGTGGGTGCTCCAGCCTTGGCAAATCTATGGGACTCGGTGCTGGGGTAGGCGCTGGAACGGGTGCTGTTTTAGGAGGCATCGCTGACCCAGGGAAAAATGGCAAATACCGCACAAGAAATGTTGTAATTGGTGCGACTTTGGGTGGACTTGCTGGTATGGCCGCCGGATCAGCCATTCATGGAATGAAAGAAGAAGAACGGCAAAAAGGATATCTCGCAGGAAAACACTCTAAAAGCCCCGTGGCACAAGGACTTCCCCCAAACCTAAAGGACCCAACGGTAGAAACGAGGTGGGTTGAAGGGCGCGCAGTCGGCAACAAGTATATCGAGGGTCACTTTGAATATATTATTGCAGAACCAACTCGGTGGGATGTTGACTAATGAAACCGTACAAAATCCCAGAAGAAGAAATCCGGCTTGCTGCCAAATGTGGTTTTCTATCTAAAAGGCTCTGGAACGATCACATCAATAAAAGAAAAAGAAGTTGGACCTACGAAAGATGGAAAGGCTTTATCAAGAAAGAAATCTTTATCCCCTTCGGAAGACACCGGGGGGATGAAGTTGTCTTCTTGAATAAAGAATCCGACATTGTAAAATCGGTTGCAAGGGGGCAATTTGTTGCTCCCCCGACTGCCTACCAAATCCTTCACGACGAGATCGTTGTAGATACTGTCTTATCTTGGACAAAATTTAAAAACGTCACTAACTATTTTTTTGAACCCGAGATCCGCAGAGCACCCCGAGCATTTGGCATCAGAAAGATTGATAAAATTCCCGATGCCATTGTTGAAATCAATGGTGAGCATTTCGCCATCGAAGTAGAGCTGAGCATAAAAAGTCCAAAGCGTTATAGAAAAGCCCTTACTTCTTATGCGATTTCTGACAACTATAGAGAGGTCCACTTTTTTACTGATCGTATAGAGATCAAGCACAACCTTTTGAAAGTAGCCAAAGAAATAAAGTACCCCAAAGATGAAACGCCAATGAAAATAAACCTTATAAACGTAGCTTAATAAACAGGACATAAACCGAACATTGGTTCGGAATACTACGCGTTGAATTAAAAAAGTCGAATTAAAATTTCAAACTAAAATTAAACAGATACCACCGCCGCCTCTTCTCCACACTTCTTAACCGGCTATTGACCACTCCCTCTCAACGATGTTTCCAGGAAGTGGTCAATAGCCTGAAAGTGTTCCGAAAGTCGGCGGCGGTGGTATCTGTAGAGGAGTCTAATCATGGATTTAAATAATGAAGTAATTAAGGAAGTAAAAGAAAAAAAGAGGACTAAGGGTCAATATAGAGTTGTTATTTCTAAGGATGCAAATAAGTCTTTAGAAGAAATTGTTAATCTCGTTAACTCTGATTTTAATTGTGGTGAAATAACAAAATCAAATGTAGCTGAGTGGATCTTAATGAGTTTTAACGGGTCTCTACCAAAAGCAGATATAAAGAAGATCCAAGAGAGTTACATTGATGAAAAGAAACTTCTACAAGACCTTCTTAAAGGCTCAACGAATGCTGAGTCCGAGCTTCCTCCAGAGATCAGTAAAGCCCTAAAAGCTCATTTCGGATTTTCTTCCAAACAGAAAAAGGTCCAATAATTCCTCCCCATCTAATTCTTAAATCTTTCCAGCCGGTTATGGCCTCGCCTGAGAGCCGCCATAGCCTTGATTCTAAATCCCTACAGGAGTAATATTTATGGCCGAAACAAAGGTTTTAGGGGCGCAAGCCCCACGGTTCTTTGACAATGAAATAGAGCATGAGTGGCTTTCAACTGAAGAAGCAGCTCGTTTCCTATCAATCTCTACTAACGCTTTAAGAATCATGGTTCATCGTGACCAGATAAAAGCTTACAGGCTCGGTAGAAGGTTGAGATTCAAAATGCACGATTGCAGGGCCCTTTTTTCTAAAAAAGGAGCTTAATTATGGCAATACGAACTTATGAAGTTAGTGGGAAACTGCTTTGGGAAGCACAAGTCAGCGGACGAGATGCTAGAGGTAAACGCATTCAGCGTAGACGCCGAGGTCTCGAATCTAAAAAAGCAGCCCTTAAAGCGGAGTTTGAATTAAAAAGAGAACTCTGCCTCATTAGGGACGGCGTTATAGATTACCGCTGGGGTGAGTGGTTTGATATCTGTATAGACAGAATTAAACTCAGTTACCGCAATTCCACAGTTGAAAATTACAGACGACTACTTGGTAAATGGGTCAATCCTGTATGGAATGATATTGAGCTTTCAAAACTCAATAAAAACCATGTCTACGATATGGTTTTTACCCATCTTTCACCAAAACTGACGCCTTGGACTAGAAAGACCATTTTGAAAAAGATTAAAAGAATTTTCGAAATGGCTGTTGAAGAAGGAGTCATCCCTAGAAATCCAACGGTGGGTGTTAAAGTCCCAACTCCTGAGGTTGATCAGAAAGTTTTTACTAATGAAGAAGTAGAAACCTTTTTGAAAAAAGCAAAGGAGCTAAATCATAGGTTTTATCCATTGTGGCTAATGGCCTTGATGACTGGAATGCGTTCTGGAGAATTATACGCCCTTAAATGGAGCGATATCGACCTAGATGCGAGAATCATCATGGTTCAAAGGCAATGGACAAGACTCAACGGTTTTGGCCCAACAAAAACCCAAAGAAGTCGAGTTGTACCAATCTCAGATGAACTTTTGACCTTTTTAAAAGAGTGGAAACTCCAGGCTGGAGACAATGAATTCGTACTTCCTCACCTACCCGAGTGGTCTCAAACGGGGCAAGCGAAGGTGACCCGAGAATTCTGTGAGTCCATAGGAATTACCCCTTTGAAGTTCCACGATCTGCGAGCGACCTTTATAACGAACCTATTGGCTCGTGGAGAATCGCTTGCTAGGGTGATGTCAATCGTCGGCCATAGCCAAATTAAGACCACCAACGTCTATTTAAGAAAGGCTGGGGTCGATGTGAAGGGCGGCACAGATAAGCTTGGCTACGGAGTTCCAAGAACCGAGGCCGGGAAGATCTTTGAAATCAAGGGTCGAAAGAAGAGCTGAAAAACTAATCAAATTGGAGCTTCAGGTTGCTTCAAATGGAGCCTTTTGGTATTAAAATAAATGAGTAATTGAGGGAACTTAAGCTTTGCGGCAAGGTTCCCCGACCAATTTCGCACCTAGAGAAATTGGCCAAGACCTTAAAATCCCAAAGAAAATTCAAATTTGCCTGGCGTAGTATGGACGCTCCCGGTGCAGTCGGTGCAAAGACTCGACACAAGAGGGGAGCAATCATGAAAAATCTAAGTGAACTCAATAAATTCATAGGACATTACAAAGGTGATGGGATCAATCATGAGAAGCAAGCCTTCAAGGGATTATTCTGCCTGACTCCTCTACTTGATAAAAAAGGGTTCGAAATAAAATTCAAAGCTGTGGGAAATGACGGCACCATCTATCACGAAGAAAAGTCTCTCATAGCCCCCTCGATGGATGAAAAGCTTTGTCTTTGGAATTTCAATTCGAACACTCCAGGGCTTGTGCCCCACGAACTCAAAAATACAGAATCTCGCAATGGCAGCCTTATGACATTTGTCTTCGGCTTCAACGACACCAACGACAAAAATGCTTTCCGTGAAGAAGTGTCTCTCGACCTGTGGGAGAGTGGAGAGGTTTCATACACCTACTCTTGGGGCCTTCCCGGCGGTGACTTCCAAGAACGCTCAGGCGTGAAAAT
>Ga0100403_1002190_pt1 | contig 16046 bp, 19 predicted proteins | sample CryGeymet201501t_FD_83663 | JGI IMG/M metagenome (GOLD analysis project Ga0100403, IMG submission 83663) | Groundwater microbial communities from Crystal Geyser aquifers in Utah, USA - Crystal Geyser metaG 2015-01t | ecosystem: Environmental > Aquatic > Deep subsurface > Groundwater | place...
GCTCTTCCGATCTGTTTACAACCTTGTTAAGACCATCTCTGGTTCTAAGAAAGAAGATCAAGTTGAAGAGACATTTATGGCAGCGCCATTGAAAGAGCAGGCGATTGAAGCTCATGCTGGTAATCACAGAAAGCTTGAAGGTCTTCCAGTTCTTTTCTCTGCACTCGCTTTGGTAGCGATTTTAATCGGAACATTGTTTGAACTTGTTCCAGCATTAATGTCAGACAAGTTTGTTGAAAAGAATCCAGCCGTTATGCCTTACACGGCTTTAGAACTTGCTGGGCGTGATATTTATGTCAAAGAAGGATGTTACGTTTGTCACTCACAAATGATTCGTCCTGCAGCTGCTGAGACTTTACGATACGGGAAAGTATCTCAAGCGGCTGAGTATGTTTATGATCATCCTTTCCAATGGGGATCACGTCGTATCGGTCCTGATCTTTTAAGAGTAGGTTCAAAATATCCAGATATGTGGCACTACCGTCATATGTGGGATCCTCGTGAAGTTACTCCTGGTTCAATCATGCCAAGTTATACCTGGTTGTTTTCTGAAAAAACTAAGTTTTCGATTTTATCGACCAAACTAAAAGCTATGAAGGCTCTTGGAGTGCCATACACTGATCAGCAGATTGAGTCGGCGGCTCAAGATGCTCAAACTCAAGCGCTTAAGATCACCGAGGGACTTCAATCATCAGGGGTTGAAATGAAAATGCAAGACAAACAAATTATTGCATTGATCGCCTACCTCCAAAGATTGGGTAGAGACTTAGGTGGTAAGGAGTAATTATGAAAAATGAAGCCTTGATGAATGCAGCTACTCCTGAAGTCGTCATTGTGATCATGTTTCTTTTTATTACTATCTTTCTCGGAGCCCTCTATAGAGTGCTCCACAAAGATTCGAATCAAAAATTAAAACAAGCGGAAAATCTCCCTTTTGAAGAAGGAGCTCTTTATGAGTCAAGAAAGTAACGAAAATAAAATTTTAAATGAGCAGGAGAAAGCGCTTCTCCTCGATCATAACTATGACGGGATTCAGGAATTTGATTTTCCACTACCTTCATGGTGGGTTTGGACATTTGTAGGTGGAATCGTTTTCGCATTCTTTTACATTATGTACTACCAATTTTTAGGCGCTCCATCACTTAAAGATGAATACAATCAAGAGATGGCAGTGGTTAAGCAGATCCGTGAAAAAGCAGCTGCTGCATCGGGTGGGTTTAATAATGACGAGTACAATTCTTGGATAGCCTCTAACGATGGCGTTAACAAAGGGCGTGAAGTTTTTAATGAAAACTGTGCCTCTTGCCACAAAGAAGGTGGTCTTGGAGATATCGGTCCAAACTTAACTGATTCTTATTGGATTAACGTTAAGCAAACAAACCCGGAATCTCTCTATCATGTGGTCTTCACTGGAGTAGAAGAAAATGGGATGCCAGCCTGGGGTGAGGTTCTTTCTAAGGAAGATATTATGGCAGCCGTTTCTTATGTTTCATCTCTCAAGAACACAAATGCAGAGGGCGGCAAAGAGCCTCAAGGCGAATTGATTCAAGAATAATTTTTCTCAATATTTGACCACGATCAAAGATCGTGGTCATTTTTTGGTATAATCTGAATTATGAATAAAAATAGAAATGAACTCCATGAAGAAAGACTAGCGACGACTGATGAAGCTGGACATCGTGTTTACCTGTACCCCGAAGACGTCAAAGGGAAATGGAAAGATCGAAGACAGAATTTCTTCTGGTTTCTTATTTTTCTCTACATGGTTGTTCCCTGGATTCATTTTCAAGGTAAACAGATCATTCTCCTCGATATTCCCAAACGTGAATTTGTTTTCTTTGGTGCTACATTCTACGGTCACGACGCACCGATGTTGGTCCTGGTTCTCTTGGGCTTTGTTTTTACTCTTGGTTTCATCACAAGTATTTGGGGTCGAGTTTGGTGTGGCTGGGCTTGTCCACAAACGGTCTTTATCGATGCCATTTATCGCAAGATCGAACGCTTTATTGAAGGTAAAGCCAGGGCCCGTAAAGAATTAGATCAAGCTCCATGGTCCCTTTCTAAAATATTAAAAAAGCATTAAAGTGGACGCTCTACATAATTGTGTCTCTCCACATTTCTCATTCTTTTCTTGGTTACTTTGTTGGAGCGCGAGAGCTCTTTGCAATTTCTTTAAACCCACCTGCTGAGCATATGCATCTCTTTATCACGATGCTTGTTATTACCGGTATTATCATTTTGGATTTTGGTTGGTTTAGAGAACAATTCTGTATTATCGCTTGTCCTTATGGACGCTTTCAAAGCGTGATGATGGATCAAAGTTCTTTGGTCGTTGGTTACGATGCCAAAAGAGGTGAGCCCCGAAGATCGCCCGATGTTCCTAAGGAAAATGAAGGCGATTGTATCAACTGCTATCACTGCGTAAAAGTTTGCCCTACTGGCATTGATATTCGTCGCGGAACCCAGCTTGAGTGTATTGCTTGCACCAATTGTATTGATGCCTGTGATGAGGTCATGGTCAAAGTCGGAAAACCAACGGGTCTTATTCGTTATGACTCTGAATTAGGATTTGAAGGCAAAGAGAAAAAAACGTTCCACCTAAGATCGGTTATTTATCTAACTGCAATTTTTGCTATTGCGACAACTTTTATTTTTGTTCTCTCTAAAAGTTCAGATCTTAGAGTTACTTTTTTAAGAGGAAGCAATTCTCCCTTTCAAAGAATTGAAAGAGAAGGATTGTCTGCCGAGATCGTAAACCATTACAAATTAACCTTTGATTACAAGGGGAGTGAACCCATCAACTTATCAATCAGATCTGCTGACAATATGCTCGACGATAAAGTTAATATAGTGATGCCTCAAAACCCAACATCAATTAAAGATGGTCACACTAAAGGTAACGTCTTTTTTAGATTCTCTCACGATGTCCTCAAGAATGGCTCTCTCTCTTTTCCAGTAGAATTGATTGATATTAAAGAAAATGGAACTATTAAGGTTTTAGAAAAAAAGGATATTAAACTTGTTGGACCACTTGAATAACATTCATCAAGCTTCATTATGGGCTATCCCATGGTTAGCCTTTTTAACAGGTCTTGGTGGAAGTCTTCACTGCGCAGGAATGTGTGGCGGGCTCACTCTCGCTGCTTCGGGAGAGAAAAAGAGTGGCATTTTCCTCTATCAAATTGGCAGAGTTTTCTCTTATGTTCTCTTAGGACTACTGTCAGGCTGGATTGGCAGCAAAATTCAACTTCAATTATTACCTAAAAATATGTTTATCTTCTCAAGTCTATTTATGAGCATCTTCTTTATTTATTGGGGAGTCATCGTTTGGAGAAAGAAGAGCTTAGATATTTCTCTTCCCGCTTTTGCCAAGAACCAAATGAATAAAAGCTGGAAATTTTTCTTTAGTCTCAAAAATGGATCTTTAAAGTCAGCGGGGCTTGGCTCCTTATCAATATTTTTACCTTGTGGTTTTCTTTATGGTGCTGTTTTTGCCGTAAGCTTACTTCAATCACCATTACTCTCTGCTCTCGCGATGCTGGCCTTTTGGCTTGGAACTGTACCCTCTCTAGTCCTTGCACCTTCCCTCATTCGTCGCTTTTTAAATCCTCTTGCGCAAAGAGTTCCAAGACTGACTTCTATTTTGCTTATTAGCTTTGGAGTTGGGACAATAATAATAAGGATGATTAACTTTTATGGACAACAAGGACCAAGCTGCCACTAAGAGAAAGCTGACGTTGGATGAAATTCTCTTTTTTACATTATTGGGAACAGTTATCATAGGATTACCATTAGCATCGGTAATCCTATTGATGAGCGTCGTTTAGATTTTATTCAAGATAAGATTTAAGTTTTTCTAACTTCTCAAGTTCTTCTTTTGGAACATGAGTTCCAGATGATCCGGTGTAGCCAAAGAAAACACTGTCTTCATAACTCTTGTAACATTTCTTTGCAAATGGGCTCTTCGGATAATTTGAGACACATTCTCTAAGGTAAATGTCCGATAGTGAGAAAAAGTAGCTCTGATTCAGTACCTTATCAGTTTCTGCTAACCAGAAAAGAACTTCAGGGACTTTTTCTGATTTCGCATTTCTATTTAAAAAAGAGTAAAGAACTCCGTTGGCCACAAGCAATGTGACGTCATTATCGCCGGCCGAAGCTGGAGTTTTTTCAAACTTAGCTAAATGTTTTGCGATAAAGGCATCAAGCTCTTTGTTATTCTTTAATTTGTCATTAAATTTTGATGCCTGCCAGGTTTTAAGTTCTTTGATCCAAAGATTCAATTCTTTGATTAAGCCAGCATTAAATTCTGTTTGGTTTTTATATCCATCTAAAAAATCAATCGCCTTTTGTGGGGCATAATCAACTTTAGTATAAATAGTGAGAACCTTTCGCAAAGACTGCTCAATGGAGAAATCTAAATAATGTGAATTTTCATTATTGTGAATATTTTTAAGATCTTTATTAAGTTTGATTCTCGATTGAATCTCACTGTTATAATAACGAACTGCCTTAGGGTAATCTCTCACTAAGAAAAGAAATTCTGCATATTCAAAATCAGTGGCAAAGTCATTTCGGCTTTTTTGAGCAACTAAATTCATTAAACTTTGAGATTTATTCTGAGGCAATTGAGCATGGCAACTCAAACAGATTTGAGTCGTCGCTTTCAATCTTGTCCTGGCAAATATCTTGTGGTCAGAATTAAAGGCGTCAATCGTAGCATCAAGATGCTCTCTCACGACATCAAAGCTTGGACGAAATCCAGGCAAATTAATAGCACTTAAGTGTTTCGCGCTTTTAAAAGCTTCAGAGATCTTTGTAAGATTCCCCTGGATATAAGCTTTAGCATTTGGATCTTTCCACTTCATCTCATCTGTAGAGTAGGGAATAAGATTCACAAACGATTGGAAGATATCGTCCATCGCTTGCTTAGTCGTATTATACTTCTTTTTTCCCTCAGCAGCTGAAGCTGAAATCAATAGAGTCATTGAAAGAACAAATGCTAAAGTTTTCATGCCTATTCCCTGGCTTTAATTTTATTATTTGGCGCAATTAATACATGTTGTTGCAAATGGTACAGCCTTCAAACGATTTGAGGAAATAGATTCTCCACAAGAAGAACATTCACCGTAACTACCATCTTCAATTTTTTTCAAAGCTGCCATTACTAAATTGAGTTCTTTGCTTTCCATAGCATCTAAAGCATTAACAACCTCATCGTTTTGTAATTCGACGGCTTGTTCTTCAGAATCAGCAGACAATGGAGCTTTAGCTCTATGCTTATCCATTTCCAATTGCTCAATTCTTTTAATCAATGCTTCTTTTCTACCAAGTAAATCTTTTTTGTAATTTGCAATTTCTGAGTTATCCATTTTATTTTCCTTTTTTATCCGTGATTATGATGGGCAATCTGCGCTTCAAGTTTTTGAATCACAAGATCATTTGTTTTATATAAATTATCAGCCGATGCTTTCGCAAAATACTCTTTACCTGAATCGTGGGCCAATAATGTTGAATAATGCTCATTATGTTCCACCCATGAAGTCCAGTGCAGATTAGCAGTAGGAGTTAGCTTGCGAGAAACACGCTCTACTTTTTCGCGAATTTTTTCATCAATATTTTCAGTATGCTCAAGATGGCGAAGGGTAATTTCTAAATTCATAACATCTCCTTTGCAGAGTGATTTTGTCATTATTGTGGCTCTCATCATATGACAATGCCATATCTTTTGGATGATTTAGATCACATTTTTGTCAATTGTGTGCAAATAGTTGTAACGCTAAGTCTAATCTATTCTTTTTAAGCCTTCGGGACTTAAAAATCGATCTTTTGCTTTGATATAAGACTGAAAATGTTGACCATATTTGTTCTTTTCTTCAGCGGTTAACTCTCTCACTACTTTCGCTGGTGAACCCATAATCATTGAGCCTGGCGGATATGTTTTGCCTGGAGGGACAACACTGCCGGCTGCGACGACTGAATTTTCACCTATGATTGCACCATTTAAGATAATAGCTCCCATTCCAATCAAGCAATGATCACCGACTGTACAAGCGTGAATGATAGCATTGTGTCCGATGGTTACATTTTTTCCGATGAGACAGGGAAGATCAAAATCAACATGAAGCATAGTGAGATCTTGCACATTAGTATTTTCACCAATCTCAATACGATTGATATCCCCACGGGCGACTACATTGTACCAAAGATTGGCATTTTTTCCGATTTTAACTTTTCCGATGACATCAGCAGAAGGTGCAATAAAACATCCCTCTCCAATTTCAGGTTGATCACCGTGAAAAGAGTAAAGAGCCATACTACTTATAATTCCATGGAATTTTTGAAATATATGTCCCGAGATCTTTCATGTCTTGATCTGAAAGACGAGAGACAAAAGGGTCCATCACTTTATTGATACGAACTTTATTCTTCATGTTGTTCAATTGAAGAGTGATATACCAATCGTGTTGTCCACCAATGCGAGGTGCATTTTGAGCTTTTTTTCCATTGCCATCACTACCGTGACAAGCAATACATTTTTTATAAAGTTCACTTCCTCTTTGTAACTCTGGTGTTGTCAGTTCAACAAGTGGTCCTGCAACTTTGACTTCAACTTCTGCCACTTCTTGTGCAGGAGCTGTTAAGCGAGCGTGCTCGGCCATTTGTTTTTCGTGCTCTTGTTTTGTTTTTTCAAAATCAAAACGTTCAATTTTTTTACTTTCACCAGACTCTCCATGCATAGCATGTTCCGTATGATGATTACGAAGATTGAGAACGAGAACTAAGCCTAATAAAAAGGCTCCAAAAGCGACTATGCGAGTCATTTGAACTCCTGTAAGGTGCTATTTTTGCATTGAGTTTAGTTGAAGAGAACGAAAACGTCCAGAAAACTACATGCTCATCCACTCAGTTATTGCTTCTTCACTACTGCTTTTTACCCGAACAAGATCGAGATGCTTCTTAGAGAGAAAGCCTTGCTCATGAATATGCTTGAGATGCTGCACGGCTGCATCATAAAATCCACTTTCATTGATCAGATAAATAGGTTTCTGATGAAGGCCCAATTGCGACCAAGTGAGAACCTCAAAAAACTCATCAAGGGTTCCTATTCCGCCAGGGAGAACTAAGAAAGCGTCGGAAAGATCATACATGCGCTTTTTTCTCTCATGCATGCTCACTACGACTTCCATATGAGTCAGCTCTTTGTGAGCAACTTCCCAGTCAGCTAAAAATTGAGGAATGACCCCCCAAACATGTCCTTTATTTTCAAGCACCGAATCGGCAATCACGCCCATGAGTCCTACAGAGCCACCGCCATAAACGAGGCCTATTTCTTTTTGAGCGAGTGAAACACCAAGTTGCTGAGCAGAATCAACGAGTGCTTGATCTTTTCCCATACTTGAACCACAAAATACGCAAACTTTTTTCATAATCCGATCAACTCCGAAGTCTCAATACATTTATCAATTTCTAAATGACTGTAAAAAAAATACTCTTTATTTCCATCTCTGCCTAGGATCGGTGAAGCACAAACAGCATTGATCGGCCATTTATGGTCGAGGTAAAATTCTCGCAAGGAAAGTAATGCTTCTTGTCTTAACTCATCACTTTTGACGATGCCTTTTTTATCAACTCCCCCCTTGCCCACTTCAAATTGTGGTTTCACCAGAGTTAATAACTGTCCGTTGTTTTTGAGAAGTTCAAACATTTTTTCTAAAACGAGTTTGAGTGAAATAAAACTTAAGTCAGCAACTACCAAATCAACTTTTTCAGGAAGTTCAATTCCATAGCGAATATTCACTCCCTCTAAATTGGTGACTCGAGAATCCTCTCTCAATTCAGGACTCAGTTGACTATGGCCAACATCGATACAATAAACTTTTGCCACACCATTTGATAAGAGACATTGGGTAAAGCCTCCTGTGGATGCCCCAACATCAGCGGCAACCAAGTCTTTCAACTTAGTAAGACCTAAGATTTTAAGAGCGCCTTCGAGCTTATCTCCCCCTCGACTGACATACATGTGTTCTTTAATAATTTTTAATTGATCACTTTCAACCGACTGGGAAGATTTCTTAACGAGTTGATCTCCAACCCATACCACTCCCTGATCAATTAATTGAGAAGCTTGACTGCGCGTTTTGCACAGACCTCTTTCGACTAATCCGACATCAGCTCGAACTCTGGAATTCATTTTAGATAAGGCCTGATTTTGATCGTGAATTGAAGATCATTGTGCTTGATATCGATATCTTTGATTCCACCGAGTTCAATCGTTTTTTCTATTTGACTTTCACTATCAGAAGACTTGCCTTGCGGGTCTACAATTTTTGAACGCATCTTTAAAAAATGAGTTGGCCCGATAAATTTTGGATCTTCAGAGTCATTGAGAAATTCAATCTGGGTTAACAAGCGGTAACCATTTCTCATCACCACTTCAACGATCTGAGAGGAATCAAAAATCTCTTTTGTCACATGAACTTCGCTGGCAAGTTTAAGATTTTGGTCAATCACTCTTTTGGCATTCATTTCAACATCAATGAAAAGCCGAGCATGTACGTCATGTATTATTAAGAGACACAATAAAGAAATTATCACTTTCATTCTGTTTAGTTTATTATTGTCTCATGTAATTGGAAATGATTATGATCCGTCAATTTCGCTTTAGCTCAATTTGGATTACTGGTGCCATCCTTTTGTTGGTCGGAATCACTGTTGGCTCTTTGATGCCCCCAAGTGAAGTCCCCGTTGACCAGATCCCCAACATGGATAAACTCATTCATTTTTCAAGTTACCTTTTCCTAAGTCTCTACCTCTGCTCTCTGATTAAACCCTCTTGGCTTTTCTATGTTGGAACTTTTTGTTTTCTATGGGGATTGGGAATTGAATTTATCCAACCAAGTGTTAGTCGAGATTTAGAATGGTGGGATGTCTTAGCTAATTCTCTTGGCGTTACAGCGGGTATTTTGATAGGTCAGAAATTTTCACCATTGATGTTTATTGAAAAAAAGCTCGGAGCTAAATAGAAAATTGCCCAACTAAAGTTACGGCACCAGCTAACCAAACATTTTTCAGATTCTCATCAAAAGAAACATCAAGAATCCCTCCCGGAGTATTGAGTCGCACTCTTTCTGTCCAACCTAAAAGGCGAGCACAAGCAAGCGCCGTCGCTGTTGCACCGGTACCACAAGATTTGGTTTCGCCTTCAACCCCCCTCTCAAAAGTACGCATTTCAACTTCGTTGAATCCGATGACTTTAAAGAAGTTTACATTAGATCCTTTTTCAAAACGAGTATCGTGACGAATCGCTGGAGCCACTTTGGCCAGATCAATGACTTTCACATTGTCGACTTCAAAAATAGAGTGAGGAACACCTGTGTTGATATAAAAACTTTTTTTGGCATTAGGATAAAGGTCGGAAACATTTATTTTTTGCTCATCAAATATTTCAGACATCTCAACACTCAAAGGATCGATGGGACGAACTCGATAACTTCCGTTAGCAGTCTTCACTTTATAGCATTGATCCGCACCTGGCTTTAAACCCAATTGCAAAAAAGCAAATTGTCCAAGCGTGCGCATTCCATTTCCGCACATCACTTCTTTATGGCCATCGGCATTGAGATAAACCATTTCATAATCAAAGTTCTTAAAGTTTTGAAGAAAGAGTATTCCGTCGACATGATGCTTAACCGCCAATTGATTCCATTTTTTACTATCATTTGGATCGAGTTCTAGCTGTCGATTATCAAAAACAAGAAAAGTGTTCCCAGTAGCAGAATAAGAAAAAGCTGTTGCCATTTTAATCACCGCGTTATCAAGGTTCGTGGACAAATTTATTCACTAAGGCTATAACAACTTTTACTATTTTCATACTTTTAGGCTCAGGGACCATAGCTCAGTTGGTTAGAGCCCCCGGCTCATAACCGGGTTGTCGTAGGTTCAAGTCCTACTGGTCCCACCAAAAATACAACCACCCTTCAGGTGGTTTTTTTTTGGGGACAAGTGGACTTGAATCGAAAATTGCGGCCTCCAGTGGAGGCTGAGCGAGCGTGATGCGAGCGAAAGCAATTTGAGGTGGTCAGGCGGAGGAGGAGCGTAAAGCGACGACGAGCGCTTGAGCAAGTCCTACTGGTCCCACCATCATTCCGCATCAACCCATAAAAAAGTATCACGCACCCATCTGGTCAAAAAAATCAGTAAACGATTTTTTTACATACTCGGGATGTTCAATCGTTCCGCCTTGATGTGTTCGCATAAAAAGATAGGCAGTCATAACCATGCGATGATCACGCGGTGGCGAGTAATCAAATGGCGAAGAATTTTTCACTCCACCAACAATGGTCCAAACGTCTTTCTCTTCATCGTAAGAATTCTCGACTCCATAATGAGAGAGAATTTTTTGTACTTCAGCAATTCGATCACTTTCTTTATGGCGGAGAATTTTAACATTTGAGAAGAGACTTTTCCCTTCAGCGTGAGCAGCAATATAAGCAAGTGTTGGCACCAAGTCTGGATGAGTTGAACAATCCACATCCAGTCCTGAGAATCCAGCCACCTTTCCAACATAAAGGGCCTTATTGGTCCAACGAACCAAGCCACCAAGATTGCCAATATAATCAACCAGTGAAGCATCAGCCTGAAAGATATCGCGATCGAGACAATTATCCACCCACACTTCTCCCGTCACAAAAGCGAGAGCAATGGGGTATGAAAGTGAGCTGAAATCGACGGGGATGCGATAATGCTTTTTCTTTTTTTGCTTAATCAAATCGAGAGTCATCTCCCAATAGTCTTTTGAATAATGAAGTTCAGTGGGAACGACTTTATTTTTATGATCATAAAGCGCCATTGCGAGGGCCGAAGCAAATTGAGTCGACTTGGCACACGAGACTTCAATGTCTCGGATGCTTTGATCATACGGCCCTTGAATAGTGAGCCATTCTTTTTCGCTTTGAGAGACATTAACATTTAATTTTTTGAGAGATTCAACAAGATCATCCATCGGACGATCACGCATGGGACCTTCTGGCTCAAGCACATACTTCTTTTGACCACGGGCCAACAAGGCTGCTAAAAAACGGGTTGTTGTTCCCCCTTCTCCGCAATGAATGGTTTTGTCGGTTGTTTCACATTCTGGAAATGAGTTTTCTATTTTAAGGTTGGAGTCCTTGCGTTCTATTTTAAGACCAATCTGAGTCAGACTTTTAATCATCCACTCCACATCTTCTGATTGAGGAAGATTTTCGACAGTAACTGATCCTGGAAGAATTGCTGCCATAATCAGTGCACGATTAGCGTGAGACTTTGAAGTTGGAACTTCAAGGTGTTTCGTAAGAGGACCTGCCTCTACTTTATAAGCTGAGGTTTTTGAGTTCATTTTGAACTTTGCTCACATCATTTGCCAATGTTTCAAGATCGACGGTTTTTAAATCTGGCTTCCCTATTTCGTGAACCACGACAACTTCAAGATCGAAATTACTCACCATTTTTTTATCTTTCTTCACTAATTCTATTATCTTTTCCATAGGAAAATCTCTTTTGATCCAAGGAGATTTTTCTTCATCAATACTGAGTTTACTCTTAAGTTCTTTGATGACATTTAAGTTTTTGCTTTGATTATAGATAATATCCATCACGGCCATGCCCCAAAGAACTGCGACACCATGAGAGAGGTTATAGATTTTTTCAAGCGCGTGACCAAAAGTATGCCCGAGATTGAGAATCTTTCTTTTGCCCGTCTCTTGAAAATCTTCTTCTGTTAGTTTTAATTTAAAACTTCCACAGGCATTGATAATTTCTTCCATTTGAGCATCTTTTATCACGAGATCGTGGATCGATTTTTCAAGGAGCGCATATTTTAAAATTTCACCTTTACCACTTTTCATTTCTTCCGGTGGCAACGTTTCTAAAAACTTATAATTCATCCAGATATTTTCTGGTTTATGAAAGGCACCAATAAGGTTCTTCACTTCTTTTGAGTTGATGGCAACTTTGCCACCAATGGATGCATCAACCATTGCAAGAAGAGTCGTTGGGATGACGGACCACTTGATGCCACGAAGAAGAGTTGCCGCCACAAAGCCCGCGAAGTCCGAGGTCGCTCCCCCACCGAAAGCTATGAGATGAGTTTTACGATGAATGCCTTTATCAAGGAAATATTCAACACAGGATTCGTATTCTTTAATATTTTTAACTTTCTCACCATCCGGAGCTTTCCAAACAATAACTTTTTTCCCTTCAATTTCTTGCAGGTTTAAAACTTTAGAATAGAGAGAGCTGATATTGTGATCAATGATAATCAAAATCAAATCAGTTGGCAGTGCTGCTATTTCTTTTTTTAAATTGTCTGAAGTCGTTTTGCTAATCTTAGTATTCACTTGCTAAATCCTGAGTATGCTTGCTGACGAAGATAATGATCAGCAATAGTTAATTTAATCATGGCCTCAACTACGGGAATTGCCCGAGGAATAATACATGGGTCATGCCGACCCTCTTTGGCCTTATCACCAACAGTTGATGTGGGTTTAAAGGTTATATTGAGAACGATCGGATCACCATTGGTGATTCCGCCTTCCATGCCACCGAAGTGTGATGAGTCTTTTGAAACGACTGAGCCATCGAGATTCGCCATCTCTTCACCTGATCCGTAACTAAAAGCGACAACAGCACCAATGGAAAGAATGGCTTTGGCGAGATCAGCCTTTAATTTATCAAAAGAAGGCTCACCTAATCCTACCGGACAATCATTAATTATCACGCGAACTTGTCCGCCGCGAGATTCACCATTTTTCTTAAGATCGAGGAGATAATTTTTAATCTCATCGCTTTTAGATTTATCAGGATAGGAATAGGGACCAAAGTCACCGTTAATATCAAGCTTTGAAATATCTCGTGATTCAAATGGGCCAAGTTTTGTCATCCAACCACGGACTTTCATTTTTGGCATCATGAGCTGAGCGAAATAACCACCGATTACTCTCGCTAATGTTTCACGTCCACTTGAACGACCGCCTCCGCGATGATCGCGAATGCCGTACTTAAGCATGGTCGTTTTATCAGCGTGTCCCGGTCTGTGATCTTCTTTTATTTTTTCGTAATCGCCACTGCGCTGATTGGTATTTTTCACGATGACACAAATAGGTGTTCCTAAAGTTTGATCTTCAAAAATTCCACTTAAGACTTCGGCAGTGTCAGGTTCTTTCCGCGCAGTCGTGCCTTCAATATTTCCAGGCGCACGACGATCGAGCTCACTTTGCAAATCTTTCAGGTTAAACTTTAAGCCTGGTGGAACGCCATCAACCACCACTCCAAGAGCAGTCCCATGAGATTCACCGAAGCTTGTGATTGAGAGCATTTTTCCAAAGGTATTGCCGCGCATTCCGATCCTTTTCAAAGTTCAGACTATTATAGCCAAATTAGCTCGTGACGGTTATAGCTATTATGTTTTAAAGTTTTTTAATCAGGAATTAAACACCGTGTCTTACGAAGATCATAAAAATATCATTGAGATGCAGAGCTTAGGCCGTGCTCTCAAGGTTCATTTGGATCGGATTGAGGAAAATAAGAAGCGTCTTGACTTCATCAAGCTTCAACGCACTTTGCGTGAAAGAGAATTGTTCGAAAAGCGCGAAGAACTCAAGAGCGCCGAGGAAGAATTCAAAAAATTAGAAAAGGAAGCCCGTGATGATTCAGAGGACAGAAGATTGGAGCTTCTGTTGGCGATCGACGAGTGCACCACTTCAATTCAAGATGCTGAAAGCTTTATAGCAGGTTCGGCCAATACTCTTAAAGAAATTCAATCCGATGTTTATTCTGAAGATGGCTATGAAATGCGAGACATGGAACACATCGAAATGCGAATAAAGCTTTTAACTGAAGCTTTAAGTCCTAGCTCACGTGATACTTTTGATTACGTCAGCAAATATCATAAAATTTGGAATTTTGTTCAGTATATTGAAGGCAATCGATGTTCCAAATGCCGGTTTGTGGTTGAAACATCGACTATTCAAAAAATAGAAAACGGATATTTAGTGGAGGCTTGCTCCGGTTGCAACAGCATCTTGATTTCCACTCACGCTCGAACCTAATTTCTTTGCCAGTCGCTTTTCTTTAAAACTCTCCACAATCAAATAAAGAGCTGGAATAAAAATCAATGTCACACCCGTTGCAAACGCCAGCCCCCAAGCAAAACTCAAGGCCATGGGTTGCAAGAAAGGATCAGAGTCCACAGAACGACCAAACTTCATGATCCTTCCAAGCCATGGATGGGCCAAAGGCAGAAGTCCTGCGACAGTGGTAATAGTTGTAAGTAGAACAGGTCTCAATCTCGACAGTGAAGCTTCATAAACCGCACTCAAAAGATCTGGGTGCTCTTTTCTGTATTCATTAATGAAATTCACCAGAACGATTGAATCGTTCACAACAACGCCAACGAGAGCAGTTACGCCCATCATCGCCATAAATCCGAGAGAAGATCCGGTTAATTTAAAAGTAAAAATAACACCAATGAGTCCCAAGGGAATCGCCGACATCACAATTAGAGGTTGAATGAGTGAGCCGAAAATGAGAACCAAAATAGTAAAAATCGCGATCATTGAAAGAACCGCTGCCCGTCCGAGTCTAAACATCGATTCTTCAGTGTCTTTATTCTCGCCACCGAAATTATAAGTAATATTAGGAAATTGAGACAAGATTTGCTCAAGGGCCGGTTTAAAGTCTTTCACAATTTTAACTGGAGTTGTGACCTTCCGATCAAGTGTTGCCGAAACACTGAAAACACGCTTACCGTTTAATCGACGAATAATAAAAGCACCTGGATTTTTATCGAGCTTTGCCACTTGAGATAGAGCAATTGATCGACCTTGATTATTTAAGATTTCGAGGCTGAGCAAGCTCTCTACTTTTGTACGAGAACCTTCATCAAGAAGAACTTTAATAGGTATATCCTCATCTGATTCGCGTATTTCGGTAATCGAATCTTGTGAAAAGGCACGTCGCAATCCAAGAGCAATTTGAGTTGTCGACAAACCAAGTCGTCGAGCTTCGGCATCAATGACATTTACTACGATTTGCTCTTTGCCTTCTTCGAAATCAATTTCAATAGCAGAGGCACCAGTTACTTTTTCAAGTTCAGTAGCAACGACTTTTGACGAAGCTCTGAGCTCATCGATCGAGTCTCCAGTAAGTTCAATCTCGACGTCTTTACCTCTAGGAGGACCCCCTTGAAGTTTTTTAACTGTTAAAACAAATTCAGGAACTAAAGACTTGGCCCGTTCGGTTAAATCATTAATGATCTGATCAGCAGTTCTCTCTCGATCATCAGGAGGATTCAAATAAACAACCAGAGAACCGTAATGACTTCCCGTCTTTCGACCATTTTCACCTAACAGCACTCCGACTTGCGCTTTTATTTGGTCATATTCTTCAGACTTTAAATTTTCAAGCGCCATTTTTTCCAGTTTTATCATAGCTGCATCTGTGACTTCTAGTGGTATACCTACTTTGCCTTTAAATTGAAGAAAAACAGTTCGTACATCATCTCCTGGAAAGAGTTCAAAGGGTGTTGATTTAGCGACAAATAATGAAACTACAAATAACAAGACAAAGGAAAAGATAATGGTCTTAGGTTTTTTAAGAACTATTTCGAGAGTTTTTCCGTAACTTTTCAACAGAAAATCATACCAACGCCCGTGACGTTCAGCTTCGCCTTTTGAACAAAATTCCGCAAGATGAGAAGGCAACATGACAAAGCATTCAAAAAGTGAACCGATAAGACAAATCATAACGACAGCTGGAACCGCCCACAGGAACTTGCCCATGATTCCCCCCATAAAAAAGAGTGAGCCAAAAGCCACGATTGTCGTAGTAACTGTCCCGATCACAGGTAAAACTGTTTCCTTTGCAGCCGCAAAAGCAGCATCTCGACCAGATAAACCTTTTTCACGTTTCTGATAAAATTGTTCCGCAACAATAATTGAATCATCAACCAACATCCCTAAGACTAGGATTAGGCCAAACATGGATATAAGATTAATCGTTAATCC
>Ga0100403_1002191_pt1 | contig 16044 bp, 18 predicted proteins | sample CryGeymet201501t_FD_83663 | JGI IMG/M metagenome (GOLD analysis project Ga0100403, IMG submission 83663) | Groundwater microbial communities from Crystal Geyser aquifers in Utah, USA - Crystal Geyser metaG 2015-01t | ecosystem: Environmental > Aquatic > Deep subsurface > Groundwater | place...
GTAGGCACTTCTTGTTTTCCTTTCGTAAGTTACTGATTCTTTGAACAAATCAATAATTACAGAGAAAACTCTAAGTGCCTACTTGTCTGTTTTAGCTTTACCCACTCTCAATCGGGATCAACCCAAATTAAAGCCTTAGAGGAAACTCTCGTGAGGGAGTCCTTTTGTTTGAACCTGCCTTGAACTGCCGCTGACAGCCTCATATTGGCTTTTAGTTGGCTTGTCTTTGGCTTTTGGGGACCCGCTCCATTGAGTGCTACAAAACCTTGTAGCAAGTGAAGCTAAGTTCTCAATGTCATTCACTCAAGGCCGCTGTGCGCGTGTTGATACACGCACAGTGCTAAAGTAGTCGCCCAATCCAGATTTCTTCAAAGTTCCAAACTGCTTCGAAACAAATTGTGAATGCAGCAAAGGAGCTCAAAATGAACATCTCGGAATATCAAAGTAAACACGGTACCCAACTCAAAAAATCGATTTTAGCATTTAAGGCGGCCAGACTTCTCAAGGGTCTCAGCCGCAAAGACGTAGGCCGCATGTGTGGCTGCTCTGACAAATCCATTTCACAAATCGAGAACGGACAATGCAACTTTTCAGAAGAGCGCATACGGCGGCTTGTGGAAGGCATGGGAGTCACCTGGAAAGAGTATGTGGCATTGAGAGAGGACCCCAAAAGGACTCTCGCCCAAATAGTTGAGCAAAAGCCTAAGGAGCGCTCACTTGATCGAAAGCCTAGGCGCAACCATTACAAAATTGTGACTAAAGAAGTACGTGCTATTCGGGCATTGCGAAAGCGCAAAGGCGTTTCCCAATACACGGCATCACAACTTTGCGGCTATGTGCCCGGAGGTTTTGGTCACATTGAGGCTGGACGCATCGAACTTAGAAAAGAGCGAATCGAGCACATACTCAAGTGTCTTGGTTACGAATGGGAAGATTTCGAGAAAGTTCTAAATGCCCCAATATTTCGCGACGACCTGATTGAAGAAACTATTAAGTCGCTTCATCGTCTCGATGACTCAGCTTTGTCATCGGCAGCCAACATCATCAAAGCCTTGATCAAATAGGAGGATCAATCATGTACCAGTTACTCATTCGACTCATGTTCATTGCTGCTCTTGCAGAGTTCGGCATGAAAGTGTCTGACATCGGCGAGTGCCGATCACGCCAATGTGTGAAGATGCTTCAAGCACGAGCACTTGATGTTTTGCGCATCGACTGGAAACCCATAAGTGTCTTTCCGGAAGAGGCTAAGAGCTTTCGCTAAGATGTTTTTCTAATTTCTCGTTGGAGCGTCACCATCAAAAACGATTGATGACTGACGCTCCTTCGGGAAATGTTCACTAACTGCTTGCACGACTACGCATGCGCAGAATTACTTAAGAAACACTTCATCGACTGGGGTGTGGGCTACGTGGTTAACGTAGTTACTCAGCGTTTTCATACTTACGCCAAGAATGACTTCTAAGACGTGTTTTGGGGTATATCCCTTCGAATAGAAAGCAGCCAAATCCTGTTCGGATGGGTTTCCTCTTGCGCTCACAAGTTTTCTGGTGAAAGCACTTAGCGCATTCAATTTAGAGTCACTAAGCTGAGTTCCTGTTTTTAGTTTATTGATGGTCTCGGAATCCATCTTGGCGATGTTTCTGGCCAACATCGAATGCGCCGCCAAACAATAGGCACACTCATTTTCCTTGCTCACGGATAAAAGCACGACTTGTTGTTCTACAGGGCTAAACGAAGTCTTTGAGAAAAAGTCGGAGAGCGCAAGGTACGAGCTCAGAACCGCCTTACTTTCAGCCATGACTCCCATAAGGTTAGGGACGAATGTCATCGCATTTTTGACGCCCTCAAGAAGCGGCTTCGATTCTGCAGGACTAGTTTCTGTGGAATGGACTGTAAATTTAGACATGATTTTCTCCTTCTTTGCTAATGTTTATATATAAACATTAGCGACGCGGCAATTCAACCTCTGTGTTTATTGAGGTGAATCGCAGCCGGAATGAAGCGCTGCAAGCCATCAAACTGGATAAGTTATGAAACTGCTTCAAGAATCGAAGTAATGACGCTACAATGAATAACTATGTCCGAGACACGCAAAGCACCAAAAAAGATGGCTGCCATGAAGGAGCTACTGGAAGACCCTCAGGTTCAGTCTTGGCGTGCCATTATGGGAGCTTTTCAGTCTGTTTTGGCAGAACTCGAAAAAGGTCTCATGAGCGACGGGTTGCATGTTTCACGCTTTCAGATTCAGTTTTATTTATATTTTGAACCACCTCTTTCAGCAGCTGAAATTGCTCGAAGGCTTTTGGTGACACGCGGAAACATCTCAACCTTTCTAAAAAGGCTTGAGAAGGACAAACAGATTGTTGTCTGCCCCTCCAGCCCAAGTATGCAGCGACCTTTGTATCGCCTAAGCTCCGATGCCGAGCGACAGTTCGAAAAAGTGTTTCCGGACCATATCAAAAGGGTCAAAAAACTTGTCCCGGCTTTGCCAAAGAATGTGGTTCAATCTCTTCAAAAGCTCGGAAAATCAGACTCCGAAAGCTAATCCTAAAATTCTAAGCCAGTTTTTGCAGCATTCTTATGGATCGAGCGGGTAAAATAGGCATCGACACCTTTACTCGTTCTATGTGTTCAGGAAAAATACGTTCAAATAGTCGGTTTCCTTCCTCGGTAAGCATGTAACACGGGCGCTTCACCGAGGAAGACTCTGGGCACTCGGTCACAAGCCCATCCCCAATCATTCTTTTTAAGAACATGGAAATATTTGAGCGTGTCACAAGCATCTTTTTTGAAATTTCAACCGGCGCAAGTGATCCTTCGAAGTATAAAAAGAACAAAAGCTGAAATCTTGAATAGCTGCATCCATTCTTAAGAAGGGCTTCTTCAAAAGATTGATAGAGTGTCTGGAAAGCATTCATGAGAGCTCTCCAAGATTCAACCTCGGGGGATTGAAGTAGCTGGCGGAGACTCTTTTTTTTGTTTTTCAAAAATTACTTAGCCTCGTTCAGATTCCAGTCGTAATCGAGATACGAAATTTTTGCAGATTTCAGAATGGCATCTTTAGAGGGCTGTCCGAGATCTGATCGGTCAGCAAAAAACTTCCGCAGGTCTTTTTCTTCTCCGAAATCTGATCCATACCACTTGAAAATCGAAGAGAGATTCAGAGTGTTTGTAGTTGGATCATATTGATTAAAGTTAGAACTATTCACAAAGTTCCTGGCAGCTATTTCGAGTTGCTCATCGAGACGGATTGCCTCAAACGGAAGTTTTTGCAGTGGTGGACAGCCAATGGATGCGCAATTAACAGCAAAGTGAATTCTTGGTTCTTTGTAATCTTTCCTGAGAATTTCATGTTCAATGCGGTCGAGGCTAGATTCCACACCTAAAAATTGAAAAAATTTCTTTTTCCAAGGATTCCCAAAAATCCCACCAATCTTCTTAATTGAGGAAACCGGATAATGTTGAACGACAATCTGAAGAGTAAATGAATTGTAGGCATTGATTAGAAACGCGATTTGCTCGTTTTTAGGCCATCCTTTAAATTCACTGAGACTAATTGCTGAAACTGTCTTGTTAAATTCGATCAGTTTGGAGGGATCTTTTTTTAGGGCCGCATACTTCACTTTTGTACTTTGGCCGGACTCAACAACATTCATCTCAAGCAGTTTTCGGTACACCGAGTAATCAAAGGTGGCAGCACTGGCAGGCGTGGAGACTCCCCCTAAGGACAGAAAAATCATTAAAAAAGCAAAGATGATTCCAGAGAGTCTAGACTTCATAATGTTTATATATTAACTTTTATTGCATGGGGCAAGTGGGCAAACTTAAAAAGACAATCATCATCCTTCTTATGGCGGCGGGCATCATTTGGGCGTTCAGAGCTTTGGGCCTCGGAGAATACCTTTCTTTTGAGTATCTCAAAGCAAATGCGTCTGGACTCCAGTCGCATGCTATTCAGCGTCCGATTTTAAGCTCGGCAATATACTTTGTAATTTATGTTTTAGTGACAGCTTTTTCATTACCCGGCGCTGCCGTACTCACTCTAGCGGGAGGGGCGCTTTTCGGATTTGCGCAGGGACTTGTCCTAGTTTCATTTGCAAGTACCGCTGGGGCGACCATCGCATTCATCTTGTCTCGCTACTTTCTTAAAGACTGGGTTGAAAAGCAGTTTGGATCAAAGATTCAAACCATTCAGGAGGGAGTTAAAAGAGACGGTGCTTTTTATCTTTTCTCACTGAGACTTGTTCCCCTCTTTCCTTTTTTCTTGGTGAATCTGCTGATGGGACTCACTCCAATGCGGGTGTGGACCTACTACTTGGTTAGTCAAATTGGAATGCTTGCGGGTACTGCGGCTTACGTGAACGCAGGTACAGAGCTTTCAAAAATTGAATCACTAAGCGGGATTGTTTCTCCAGGTCTACTTGGTGCATTCGCAGCATTGGGACTTCTTCCAATTTTATCAAAATGGGTTCTTAATTCACTGAAGAGTAGAAAAGTTTACTCTGATTTTAAAAAACCCGCTCAATTTGACTACAACATGATTGTCATCGGTGCGGGCTCTGCGGGACTTGTAACATCCTATATTGCAGCTGCGCTAAAAGCTCGTGTTGCGTTGATTGAAAAACACAAGATGGGTGGAGACTGCCTTAACACTGGCTGTGTACCAAGTAAGGCTTTGATTAAGAGTGCGAAGGTTGCCCATATTTCACGCAAACTTTCGCAATACGGACTTGAGGCCAGTCCTGCAAAAGTTGATTTTGCCAGAGTCATGGAAAGAGTGTCAGGAGTTGTTAAAAAGATTGAACCTCATGATTCTGTAGAACGTTACTCAAGCCTTGGTGTTGAATGCATTGAAGGTGCCGCCACAATTGAAAGTCCCTTTGCGGTTCAGGTGAACGGAAAAACTCTCACCACTAAAAATATCGTTATTGCGACTGGAGCGAGGCCTCTTGTCCCTAAAATCCCAGGACTAGAAAACGTTCCTCACTACACAAGCGATACGATTTGGGCATTGAGGCAGCAGCCTGCACGCCTCTTGGTGCTTGGTGGAGGCCCCATCGGCTGCGAGCTGGCCCAATCATTTGCCAGACTTGGATCAGAAGTCACCCAGGTAGAAATGGCGCCTAGGCTCATGATTCGCGAAGACGTTGATGTTTCAAAACACATCGAAGAAACGTTTAGAAGTGAAGGAATTGATGTTCGTTGTTCTCATAAGGCCCTTGAGTTTTTAAGAAGAGACAATCGCAGCTTTCTTAAGTGTGAAACCAAAGACGGAAACGTTGAAATCGAATTTGATGCAGTTTTATTAGCTCTTGGAAGAGTAGCAAACACCAAGGGATTTGGTCTGGAAAAGCTTGGGGTCGAGAGTTCTCTTCGCGGTACTCTCGCTCATGATCCATTTCTTAGAACGAAATATCCCAACGTCTATGTTTGCGGTGATGTAGCTGGACCTTATCAGTTCACACATACAGCAGCTCATCAAGCTTGGTATGCTTCTGTAAATGCACTGCTTGCTCCTTTTGTTAAATTTAAAGCTGATTACCGAGTGATCCCTTGGTGCACTTTTTCTGATCCAGAAGTTGCACGTGTAGGAATCAACGAAGCAGAAGCCAAAGATCAAAAACTAGAGGTTGATGTCATTAAGTACGGAATTGATGATTTAGATCGAGCCATTGCAGATTCAGAGGACGAAGGCTTCGTTAAAGTCATTGTTCAAAAGGGGTCTGATAAAATTCTGGGCGCAACTATCGTGGGCTCACATGCTGGCGACATGATCACTGAATTTGTAAGTGCCATGAAACATGGAATTGGCCTGAATAAGATTCTGGGAACCATACATATTTATCCCACACATTCTGAGGCTAACAAATTTGCAGCCGGACTCTGGAAGCAAAAGAACAAACCTGAAAACCTATTGCGATGGGTTGAGAAGTTTCACGCATGGAGAAGGAATTAAATATGCATTACGATAATGGCTTCGAAAACAAACTAGAAAAATCGCTCCTCTGCCTAAGGCTTGGGGTCTTTCTCGTGATGTTCATGTGGACTCTCGATAAATTTGTAAATCCCGAACATGCGCTTGGAGTATTTGAGAAATTCTACTTTCTTGGCGGCTTTTCAAAGCAACTTCTATTTGTTCTTGCTGGAGCCGAAATGCTTATTCTTGGCGCATTTCTTATCGGGTACAAAAAAACTCTTAGCTACGGATTTGTGCTTGGCTTCCACTTTATTTCGACAATTTCTTCTTACAAACAATACTTAAATCCCTGGCAGGGAGCGAGTCTGTTGTTTTTTGCCGCTTGGCCAATGTTGGCCGCGTGCTTCGCATTGTTTTGGTTGAGGGACTATGACAAACGTTTCAGTATCACCTAAAATCGAAAGTCGAGTTCCTGGGTTCTCAAAACTGCTTCAAGAAAAAGGACTGAGACTTTCGAGATCTGCGGTTAGCACTCTTCAAGTCAATCTAGGGAAACTTTGCAATCAGGCTTGTCGGCACTGCCACGTTGAAGCCGGTCCCACAAAAACAAAAGAGAATATGAATGAGGAGACTTTTAGTCGTCTCAAATCACTTATTCAGAATTCCCAAGATCTTCAAAGCATTGACATCACCGGTGGCGCTCCCGAGCTCAATCCTCATTTTCGTGATCTCGTCAGCTTCGCAAGATCCCGCGGAATCGAAGTTATTGATCGCTGTAATTTGACTGTTTTATTTGAAAAAGGACAAGAAGATACAGCCGCGTTCTTGGCCAAGCAGCGGGTGCAGGTTGTCGCCTCTCTGCCCTGTTACTCAAGAGACAATGTAGACAAGCAGCGCGGGAACGGAGTGTTTGAAAAAAGTATTAAGGCGCTGAGACTACTGAATCAGCTTGGCTTTGGTGTTGAGGGTTCAGGCCTAAAGCTACACCTTGTTTATAATCCACTTGGTCCCAGTCTGCCCCCAGAACAAAGAAAACTCGAACTTAAGTACAAGGAAGAACTTAAGGAAGATTTTGGCATTTCATTCAATCAGCTTTTTACGATTACCAATATGCCCATTAAGCGCTTCTTAGATGACCTCAATCGCTCTGGGCGTTTGCAGGAATACATGGAACTTCTTGTCAGCAGCTTCAACTCTTCAGCCGTTGATGGTGTTATGTGTCGAAATCTTCTTTCGGTTTCTTGGGATGGAAGACTTTTTGATTGTGATTTTAATCAAATGCTTGATTTGGGAATGAGTTCTGATCTTTCAAAGTCAATTTTTGAAATAGAATCATTTGATGACTTTAAGAATACAAACATTTCAGTAGCGAATCATTGCTATGGCTGCACGGCCGGTAGCGGCAGCTCGTGCACGGGCGCACTAATTTAAATTGAGGGGATGAATATGGAAACCATGTCAGAAAATACAAAAAAAGAAGTGCAGGAATATTACGGAAAAGTTCTTGCCACGAACAAGGACCTAAAGACCAATGCCTGCTGTCTTGCGGATTCCGTGCCTCATTATCAGAAAGCATATCTCTCTCGCATTCATGAAGAGGTTCTTGAAAAGTTCTACGGTTGCGGTTCTCCGATCCCTCACGCCTTAGAAGGCAAATCAGTTCTTGATCTGGGCAGTGGTAGTGGTCGCGATTCATTCTTGATTGCGGCGCTTGCTGGCCCAACCGGACGCGTGATTGGCGTGGACATGACCGATGAGCAGCTTGCCGTGGCCGAAAAACATCGTGAATTCCATGTTAAACAATTTGGTCTTAAAGACTCCTGTATCCAGTTTAAAAAAGGATTCATCGAGGACCTAGAAGCTTTAGATATACCGGATGAATCACTTGATGTGGTTGTCTCAAACTGTGTGATCAATCTATCCCCAAACAAGGAGCAGGTTTTTCGTGAAATATTTAGAGTCCTTAAACCTGGTGGGGAACTTTACTTTTCGGACATTTTTTCGACTCGTCGACTGCCTGAGAGTTTCAAATCGGATTCGGTCCTTGTGGGCGAATGTTTGGGTGGCGCTCTTTACACTGAAGACTTCAGGAGAATGATGTTAACAGTTGGCGTCAGCGATTTTAGAATTGTTAAAAGCTCTCTTGTTGCGATTAATGATCCAGCAATCGAAGCTCGAATCGGAAAGACGCAGTTCCTATCTAACACTGTTAGAGCCTTCAAAATGAATCTAGAAGATCGTTGTGAAGACTTTGGGCAGGTCGCTACTTACAAAGGCGGCATTCCCTTTTCTGAAGAACTCTTTATGTTGGACGATCATCACATTTTTGAAAAGAATCGTCCCATGCTTGTCTGTGGCAATACTGCAGACATGCTCTCAAAGAGCAGATATGGAAAGTTTTTCGAAGTTAGAGGCGACAAGCAAAGTCACTTTGGGCTCTTTGATTGTACTCCTATTCAGGGCGCGGCTGAGGTGGGAGTCCAAGCCGGAGCCTGCTGCTAATGCTAGCGATCATCGGTGGTACTGGACTCTATAATTTACCAAATGTAAAAATAGTTTCCGAAGAAATTATAGAAACTCCTTTCGGACCGCCTTCGGGTCCTATCATACGAGCAAGACTCGACGACAAGGAACTTCTGTTTTTGGCAAGACATGGAGTCGGCCATAAGTTTATTCCTAGTGAAGTTAACTACCGAGCCAATATCTTTGCTTTAAAGAAAGCCGGCGCTAGATCTGTGCTTTCGGTTTCTGCTGTAGGTAGCCTAAGAGAAAATCTGCATCCCGGAGATCTGGTAGCCATCGATCAATATCTAGATTTTACAAAAGGGAAAAGAATCTCCACTTTCTTTGGTGAAGGTATCGCGGGGCACATTACTGGAGCCTATCCGGTTTCAAAACTTCTGCAGCAATTGATTTTAGACGTTGGTGATAGTCTGGCCTTTGCGAAACGAAAAATTCACGCCTCCGGAACTTATGTTTGTGTCGAAGGTCCAAGACTCGGGACGCGAGCCGAGAGCATGATGTTTCGCACCCTTGGGGCGGACATTGTGGGTATGACAAATGTCCCAGAATGCTTTCTGGCAAGAGAAGCACAAATCGCTTACGCGTCGGTTGGCGTTGTCACTGACTACGATAGTTGGCAGGATGATCCGAGCCAACATGTCGATGTCTCAAAGATCTTTGCCCTCTATTCAGAGGCACTGAGCGATGTTGTCAGTCTCATTGAATCGCTTATTGTTCGTTATAGTTCATCTTTGATTGAGGGATGTCCGAACCGAACGGCTCTCAAACATAGCATTTTGACTGACGAGGGTCGTCTCACAAACGATTCAAAAGAGCTCTTGAAAGTATTGAGGCTTTAAAAATGAAGCGTGCGGTCAAGCTTTCAGTAATCATTCCTACGCGAGAGTTTGAGCCCAATCTTTCTAGTTTAGTAGAATCAATAGAGTCCAATCTTAAAGGTTCATCGATCTCTTTTGAAATTCTTGTTTCATACCCAGAGGGCTGTGCTCTTAGTTCCGAGCTTAAGGGTCTTTCGGCTCAATTTCTTGCGTGTCCAAGGATTGGTCGCAGTTACCAGTTGAATTATGCGGCAGAAACAGCAAAAGGTGATTGGCTGCTCTTTTTGCACGCTGACTCGGTTGTTGATTCCTCTTGTTTAAATAAGCTTGTTGATGTGATCGAATCACCTGAGACTTCTCGCGATAGTCTCTACTATTTTTGGTTGCGCTTTAATTCAGATGGTCCACAAATGTGTGCACTCAACGCTGCGTTAGCGAATCTAAGATCCATGTATCTTAGATTACCGTTTGGCGACCAAGGATTTTTGCTGCTACGAGATTCATTTTTTAAAATCGGGGCTTTTCCCAGCAAATATGCCTCCGGCGAAGATCACGCGTTTGTTCAAAAGGCAAAAAGTGAAAATGTTTCGATTAAGCCAATCGGAGCGTGGATCAAAACGAGCGCCCGTAAATATAAAAAATTAGGTTGGATTCAGGTAACCCTTAAGCATCTTTATCTTACAGCTAAGCAGGAAGTGTTACGAGAGGGCTTGCGATGATGAAGTTACGCTTCGCTCTAGCTGTATTTGTAAAAACTCCGGGCTTAAGCCCCATTAAGACCCGACTGGCCAAGAGCATTGGAGAGTCGCAAGCCTTAAAAGTTTATCAAAAATGCCTTGAAATGACTCAATCAAAAATTGATCGGCTCGTTGCCGAAACTTCACAGACTGTCATTCCGTACTGGGCAATCGCAGAAAAAGACGGCCTTACGGCCGCACATTGGCAATCATGGAATCGTATCTATCAAGGCGAAGGAGAGCTTGGAGATCGACTGAGTCAAGTTTACGACCAACTACTTAGCCAGTTTGACGGAGTCATTTTGATGGGGGCGGATTCTCCCCTGTTCCCGTCGGCTGAGCTCGGCGGTGGGATCTCGTGGCTTGCAAGCAATGAGTTTGGAGCACTGGTTGGTCCTACGCTTGATGGAGGCTATTACGCGTTTGGATTTCGCAAGCCTGTTCCGAAGTCAATCTGGACTTCAGTTCCCTACAGCACATCAACAACTTTAGCCTCTTTTCTCGACTTACTCCCAAGTCAAATTGAGAAGAATTTTTTGAGCAAACATTGGGACGTGGATACGCAGGACGATCTAAGGCGTCTTGAACGTGAGCTCCCCAGTTTTATGGAAGGGACTTAAGATGGAAATTGCAATCTTTTTAGCGGTCATCATTCTTGCCTACGTGAACGGAGCTAACGATAACTTCAAAGGAGTTTCGACCCTGTACGGTGGCGGCATACTTAACTACAAAGAAGCTCTCACCTGGAGCAGTATATCGACAGCCGTTGGATGCCTCGGAGCTGTCTTACTTGTTCAAGGATTGGCCAAAAAATTCGGCGGAGCAGGCCTTGTCGATTCTGGCCTTCTCGGCAATCCCATGCTTCCGCTAAGTGTTGCAGCGGCCGCACTGGCAACTGTGGCACTTGCCACCAAGCTTGGATTTCCCATTTCAACAACCCATGCACTTTTGGGATCACTGGCCGGCGTCGGATTTTCTCTTGGTTTTGCTGATGGCTTCGAGAGGCAATTGGGTACTCTTTTTTTACCGCTTTTATTGAGCCCATTGATTGCTGCTCTTATTGCTTGTTGGGGTTGGATGTCTTTTCGAAAGATCAAAGGTGAAGACGCATCCCAAAGCTCCATTGAAGACTCGTGTGTTTGTGTTAGCCCAGGACTTGCATTGTCTAGCAACGCGACTTTCTCAAGCACGGTTGCGATCCCGGCCCTTAGCTATGCAAGTATTGGCTCTTGTAAGCAGAGAGGTCTGACTGAAATCGTGCGTCTTCCCAGGCGCGATCTTATTCATCTCGGGAGTGCGTTCGCTGTTTGTGCAGCTCGTGGACTTAATGATGCCCCCAAAATTGCTGGCCTCTTACTCTTAACCTCTCATAAGGGCGTGAGTCTCACTAGCTACGCAGCTATTTCCATGGCAATGGTCTTGGGGGGAATTTTTCATTCTCACAAGATCGCTGAACGGATGAGCGTTAAGGTGGCGCAAATGAGTGAAAAAAGTTCCGTCTGGAATAACTTGGTAACGAGTTCACTCGTCTTATTTGCTTCAAAGCTCGGGGTTCCAGTTTCTACAACTCATACCTCTGTTGGAAGTATAGCTGGAACTGGAAAGTCAGAAGGTAAACTGCAGTTTGCTGAACTTAGCAAAATTCTTGGAGCATGGATTCTCACTCTACCTTGCGCCTTTGTCATAGCGTACCTTCTCTCAAAAAGCGGCCCTGTTCTGAGTTCAATCGAGGCTCTTGCAAGATGATTGATAACGGCTTTCGCGCAATACTACCTCGCTATGTTCAGCCGCTTCTTAGGCTGTATCAGAGACTTGGACTTAGCCCGAATGCCGTAACGATTCTGGGTTGTTTCTTTGGGATTTTGTCTGCTGCTATTGTCGCCAAAGAATACTTTGTTTTTGGCGCCGCTATTTGGTGGCTAGGTAGACTTCTTGATGGCACAGACGGCATTTATGCTCGCCATCTAAATCACTCATCAAAGTTTGGCGCTTTCTTAGATATTAATTGCGACATGCTTGCGTATAGCGCGATGATTTTAGCTTTTGCAAAAGTGTGGCCTGAGCACTCGCTAATTTGGATTGCTATCGTAATCCTGTATGTCCTTTGCATTTCAGGAGCTCTATCGCTTGGAAGCTTACAGGGGTCGTCGTTCAAAACTAGCAGTCGGAAGCTAAACTTAGCGGCTGGTCTTGCAGAGGGCGGCGAGACCGGAATCTTTTACACGATTTGCCTGCTGTTGCCGGCTTACACTCATACACTGAGCCAAGTCTGGATCGGAGTGCTGGTTGTCACCGTTGTAGCAAGGACCGTCATCGCGTTTCAGACTCTCCAGCATGATAAGGAGTCAAAATGATAGGAAGTCGCGAACTCATACTTGTTGGCGCGGCGCTTGTCTTGATCATGCTTGGATTCTTGTTTCCACTACGCCATTTTTCTCGAAACCAAGCCATTCGCCATTTATTATTTCATACGCTTTTTGCAGGAATCGTTTTGGCTGAGGTCGCAGCTTTAGAAAGATTTAGGATTTTCGAGGGAAGCTTTTTTAGCTTTCAAACCTTTGGCCCTCCCTGGTTCAGAGTTTTGATATGCATACTTGTTCTAGATCTTTTCTCCTACTTCTGGCATCGCCTCAATCACACTTGGTCTTTGCTTTGGAGGTGGCACAAATTTCATCACCAAGCGGAAGTCATGGACCCACTTGCTGCGTATCGCTTTCATCCCATTGAGGTATTTTTTGGATACCAGTTACGAGCCGCAGTGATTTGGTTGCTAGGCTTTGGTGCTGATGAAATTTCAACATTTGTTATTTTGTATGGCGTGTTGAATCTCTTTCAGCATTCTAACTTTCGCATTCAATCCACTATCCAAACAATTCTATCAAAGATTGTTGTCACACCGAATCTTCATCATGTTCATCATTTGAGAGATCGAAGCTCACAAAACAGCAACTATTCAACAATTTTCATTTTTTGGGACAAGCTATTCGGCACATACACCGAACCGGGAGTTATTCGGGAAAATGACATTGGTCTAGATTGGAGTTCTAAATGAAGGCTGCAATAACTTTAATGAAAACTATTTTTACGATGAAGTTTCCATGGAATCTTTGGGTCGCCGTTATGGCTATTGCGAACATGGCGCTTGGGATTCTGTATTTCTCAATGCCGGAAGGAAAGCTGACCCTTACGGCACTTATGGGGTCATTTGCTGTGATGACAGTAATTTTTTCTAAATTCGGCTTCGTGAGGCTCCTTGGACTGGGACATGTCCTTTTTTGGACTCCACTTTGTATTTGGCTCTTAGCAAGACTTCGAGATGGACAATACGATTCAGCGAGCGGTCTGAAGACCTGGGTATACTGTGTGCTCGTCGTTAATATCCTATCGCTTTTGATTGATTACGCCGATGTGATTCGCTATCTGCGCGGAGAAAGGTCGGCACTGTGATCATGCTTCAATCACTTCTCGGGATTTTTGTTTTCATTGGCATTGCGGCACTTTTTTCGAAACAACGAAAAGAAATTTCTTGGAAATTCGTGTCTGTAGCGCTGCTCTTGCAGTTTTTTGCAGCGTTTCTATTTTTGAAAATCAGTTTCTTCACTGATGCGTTTTCTGTCTTAAACAAGGGAGTCATTTTAATCCAAAATGTCACGGATCGGTCCTCTCAATTTCTTTTTGGTTATCTCTCTGGTGGCCAGACTCCCTTTGAGGCCATTGCTCCTGAAAATGGATTTATAGTTGTCTTTAGAGTTCTTCCGCTGATTGTCGTTGTCAGTGCGATCTCTGCGCTTTTGTTTCATTGGAGAATCATTCCCTTTGTTGTGGGATTACTCGGCAGAGCTCTTCAGAAAACCCTTGGCCTCAGCGGCGATTTAAGTCTCGGGAGTTCGGCAACAGTATTTTTTGGAACGATTGAAGCTCCTCTGCTTATTAGGTCTTACTTGAGCAACATGAGTCGCTCAGATCTTTTTGCGCTCATCAGCTGCTCCATGGCGACTGTGTCGGGAACTGTGATGGTGCTTTACTCAAGTGTTTTAGGAAGCGTCGTGCCTAATCCACTTACACACCTGCTCGTCGCGTCGATTATGAGTGTGCCCGCAGCGCTCTTGCTTGCACGAGTTATAATTCCCCAGCAAGCGTTAGCGAATGACGATAAAACCATTTATAAAATCAAAAGTCCTTACTCAGGATCTTTCGATGCCATAACCAAAGGAATTCAAGAAGGCATGGGAATGGTCCTTGGAATTATTGGAACCATTTTGGTTTTCTTTGCTTTGATTTACCTTGTTAACGAAATGCTTGGAGCCTTAAGTCCGACTCTTTCACTCGAAGGAATTGTTGGGACTATATTACGGCCGTTTCTTTGGCTCACAGGAATCAGCTGGGAAGAATCGCAGATCGCCGGAAAGCTTATGGGCACAAAAATTATTCTCAATGAGTTTGTCGCTTACCTTGAGCTTTCTAAATCTTCGACAATGCTCTCAGCGCATTCCAGGCTTCTCTTGAGTTATGCACTTTGTGGTTTTGCCAACCTAGGAAGCGTTGGCATTATTGTAGGCGGCCTATCGTCTATAGTACCTGAAAGGCGGGTCGAGTTGACCTCGCTAACTATCTTAAGCCTTCTGAGTGGAAATCTTGCCACGCTTATGACTGCAGCAGTCGTGAATTTTGTCGTTTAATTAGTTAACTTGCACAACAGCTCAATGACTTTATATCTTTATCAAAAGTCTGCGCGGCGAGTTTTACCGCCTCACCGAGTGTTAGGTAGGGGTGTAACTCTTTGGCAATTTCCGATATGGGGATTTGATATTTTATCATTAGACTAAGCTCCATTAACAGTTCAGCCCCTTCTGGAGCGATTATACGAGCACCGATGAGTCGATCTGTGCCTGTTTTTCTTAGGAGTTTAATAAAGCCTCTTGTATCTCTTGCGGCAATTGCACGGGGGACATTATCAAGTTCTAAAATAGAAATGTCGTATTCGATTCCTTGAGCTTTTGCTTGCGACTCGTTGAGGCCAATTCCAGAGATTTGCGGATCAGAAAATATAACCCAAGGAATAACGTCGTAATTAGACTTCCGAGAATTACCTGAAAAAGCATTTTCAGCAGCAAGATTGCCCTCATAAGCCGCGACATAGACCAGTGCTGGAGTTGAGAGGACATCACCTGCGGCATATATATTCTCAATATTTGTCTGGCCAAACTCGTTTACAACAATGCTTCCATCGGTGGACGTATCCACTCCGACCGATTCAAGGGATAGGCTGTTTGTATAGGGTTTTCTTCCTGTAGCAATCAATATCTTGGAAAAATGTCTTGAAAACGATTCCTCACTTCTTGATAGTTGGACCGCGACCTTGTTACTTGACACTTTTATTTCATCAATAGAAGTATGATTTAAAATCTCTATTCCTTCAGAACGAAGGTAATTGGTCATCCAGCGAGAGATGTCATTATCTTCTTGAAATAAAAGTTCACTTCTTTGGATGATAGTAACTTTTGAACCAAGTCTATAAAACATTTGCGCAATCTCAAGCGCGATATATCCGCCACCAACGACAGCTAGAGTTTCTGGCAATTCTTTTAGCTCAAAAGCCGTTTTGCTGGTCAAGTAAGGGACGTCTCTTATTCCTGCGATTGAAGGAATGACAGCATCACTTCCTGTTGAAATAAGTATTTTGTCAGCGCTAATTGTCTGGCTGTTCACTGTTAAGTGATGTGGGTCGTTGAATTTTGCTTCTCCGCTAAGAAGTTTAATGTTTTTGTTCTTATCTAGTACTGATTGATATTTTCCCGCCTGAAGACTTTTGACGAGCTTCTCTTTTTCTTCAATTAACTTTTTGAAATCTATTTCAACTTTGGTGTTTGATATCCCTTTGAAGTGCATATTCTCTGCTTTGAATTTTGCCTCAGCAGCTCGAATTAATGTCTTAGATGGCACGCAGCCAAAATTAACACAGGTTCCCCCAAGCGAAGATTTTTCGATCATCACAACAGACTTTCCCAGTTCAGTCGCTTTGATGGCGGCAGCAAAAGCCGCAGAC
>Ga0100403_1002192_pt1 | contig 16032 bp, 30 predicted proteins | sample CryGeymet201501t_FD_83663 | JGI IMG/M metagenome (GOLD analysis project Ga0100403, IMG submission 83663) | Groundwater microbial communities from Crystal Geyser aquifers in Utah, USA - Crystal Geyser metaG 2015-01t | ecosystem: Environmental > Aquatic > Deep subsurface > Groundwater | place...
AATCTCTGCTGATGGCGCTGGCAGAACAGTATGCCGAAACGCCGATGGTGCGCGGGTTGATCAATCGCAATGCAGCGCTTGAGCTTTACGCATCACCGGCGGGCACGTGGACGCTCACGACAGTTGGGCTGGACGGACAATCCTGCATCGTCGCGACGGGGACAAACCTTGAGAACGTGCACAAGGTGGTTATTCCCGGGGTGCCGGGGTAGTCACCTGCCGGGCGTTACTGTATCCCCGTGGCACTCAGGACAAATACCTGGGTCGCCGTTATCGCATAAAGTCATGCCAGACCCAGAACATCGTGAACAGGTTTCTAGCGGTTTTAGCGGTTCTCCATACCGATTCAGTGGGATATCATGACCGTCACAGGCAACGGTGTAGCGATCACCGCTAAAATGTGATCCATACCAGCACACAATGCCATACACACTGCTTTGGCTACATATAATTTTAGTGTTTTTTGGTGTTGAGTCGGCATTCATAAACACCAAAGTGACGATCTTGTCAGACATTGAGTTTTCCTTTCTCTACGGGCGCGCCCTTGGCCTCGGCTCGGGTAGTGGCGGCATCGTATCGCTCCATTAGCGCGCAGTAGTCTAGAGCACCTGCATCACGGTCTGCTGTCACCCGCGCCACTTCGGCCCGTAACCGCTCGAGCTCAGCAATCATTTTTGCAAAGCGCAGCGTGCCAATCATAGTCGCATCAGGTCCGGCGCCTGCCAATGCCACCTTGGTGTGGCCTTGAATGTTGTCTGTCATGGACGTGCCCTCGGTCTCGGTGAAGTAGCTGGGACCAACCCCATGATCGGGCTGGCAAGGGTAGCTGTGCGGCATTCCACGCTGTAGCCTTCATCATGCAGGGCGGTGGCATCGGCCCAGCATTTCTCGCTGTCGGAGTAAGGCAATGCCGGGTAGGCCACACCGCCGGACCAGATGAACAGGATGAAAAGGTAAGTCATTTGATAAGTCTTTTCAGGGCATTCTGCGCGCGGCGCACGTCGCCATAGGTCAGGCGGCTGTCATGCGCTGCAAGTTCCCGACTATCGGGGCCATCACTTGGCAGATGATCGGCCCACGCAGCAAACGGTCGGAGTGCCTCGCGCATCGCGTCAAACTGCACTTGCAGGATTTTTGCCTGCTGTTTTACCTGCGCCTTAACGATGTCTGCGCGGACGTATTCATCCGCATCGTCAGCATTCCCATCACCTCCGGGGTCCGGGTCATCACACCAACACCGCTGTTCACCATCAAATGGCAGGAGCCAAAGCCGTTTCGGTGCGTCACTCATGGTTGTTCCTTTCATGCAAGGCAGCCTCCAAGCGGGCCACAACCTCAGGGTAAGAGTCGCGGACAGCGTTAAGCGCGTTGTTCACGACACCGCGCGGAATTGCTTCCATTTCATCAGCAAGGTAATAACCTAGATCGCTGTGGTCATAACCAACTGCTTTGACAAAAGCTCCCCATGCGGCATGGCAGTCCGCATGAAATTTCGCCTGCCAAAAGCCCTTTTCGGAGGCACCAGAAACCTGAGCATAGATGGTGTCTGGCGGGATCGAGCTTCGGCAGGCTTCTGCATGATCCTCGTCGTTCATTTTGTCTTTCCTTCATCTAGTCTTCAAGGTAGATTTCTTTCGCAATTCTTTCTGGGATTTCGATAGTGTAGAATTTATTTCCGCAGGATTTGCACTTGCGCAGCCGGCGCATAGTGATTAGTTCTCCTAAGACGGCGAAGCGAGAATCTACTATGGCAAGTCTTTTTCCACAAGTGCAGGTGATCATGTTATCAGTCATTGTAGTCTCCTACGTTGTTATATTTTCTGTCGTTCTTTGGGTTTGAACGATCGCCCTACTTTATCCACCATCTCAACTTTCAGCACTTGAGATTGGATCATTACTGAAACGATCCGCTCAACGCTATGTGCGGGCACCCGCTCTTGGAGGAACTGGAATACTAGAAACTCAGGCACTGCTGTTTTCTTCTTTACGTAGTATTGCATACAGAAATACCAGCACTCATCGATTACTTTGAAGTCCCCACCGGCGGACATAGATTTGAAAATGTCTGGCATAAAGCTTTCAGCTTCGAGTAGCCAGCCGAAAGCTTCTTGGAAGTTCTCCACGGAGATTACTAAGGATTCGCTATTGGAAGCGGAACTTATCATGCATAGTTTAAGTAGGTGAAGGGTTCGACGAGTGTTGTAGTTGTTGAGTTTGGGGTGCGTAGGTGCGGGAGCCCGCCCGTTCATATGCCAATCGGTGATAAGTTTTGCGGACTCAGGGGCGAATTTCATCTGACCGAAAAGGGTGCCAATGGCGCGTAAATCTTTACTCAACATGCGCTTCAATTCTACACTACCTTGGGCGGTCTCAAATAGCGGGCGTAATGTCATTTCCCCAGAATAGATTAGAAAGCAACGGGAAAGGAAGCCTTGATCGAACGCCCCGACGGGGAGGAAATCGGATAAATGTCCGGGGGTAGTCGCGGCGAGGATATTGAATTGCGGATGGTCGATGATTATCGGGTCATTTTTCGTGCCCCGGCGGCGTTCGGCGTAGCGAGAACCATCGTAGATGTCAGTGAGGGTGGACATAAATTCATTATCGTAGGAAGGAAGGAGAACGCCTAGTTCATTCGAGAGGATTTTCAGAGAGTTAAAAACTACTGTGGTAGGGGTTTCATTAGGGCGAATAATTGTGCGTTCAGCGAAATTGAGTTCATCAATTAGCGCCGCCTTGGTTATGTTACTCGATGCAACGAAATGCCCCGGCAAGTCTTGCCAAAGTTTCTCTACGCGGGAGGTGAGGATGGATTTCCCGACCCCCGGTGGGGAGACGAAGATTACGTAAATGTTCGGGTATAGGTCCGCGCCTTGGGAATGCACCCAAGTGCGACGCTCGAGTGCCCCTGCAATGGTGGCAATTCCTGCCCATTTGCGGAAAATCGGTGGGGAAGGGAGAAAGTCGGTGTATTCGTAGAAACTCTCTACCCAATTTGGGAGAAGTCTCATAGGTAATTCCTAATTGACACACGACGTTGAGGAATTATCACGGCGGGAGGAAGACGAGTTTCTGTGCCTTTCCATTTAGCAAGGCCGTAGGGGTTGTCTGGGCCGAAGTCGCCCCAGTTCCAGCCGACCTTGGCCTCGACTGGGGCATGGAATTTTCTTCCTCCGGCGAGAGTGATTTCGACTTTAAGTAATTCTATCGCGAGGGGGACTAGTTCGTTCAATTGCGTTTGATCAACCTGAAGAAGGATGGAGTCATGGACTTGGACGAGGAGTTCAAATCGAGGATCGCGCCAGAGGTTTAAGATGCCTAGGTTAATTTCGTCCCCAGTCATGCCCTGCGGGCAATAGGCGATTGCCGCGTTGATAGTGGATTGTGCATCGAGGCGCTTAAAAAAGTAGCGGCGGCGTCCAAGTAGGTGAGTGAGGCTGCCGGTTGTCTGTAAACGACGGATGGTTTCCTTGTGCCATGCAGGAATGCAAGGGAATGCAGCGAAATAGTTGCGCTGGAATGCTGCAATTTGTTCTACAGGAACTTTTGTGTGCATAGCCATGGTGCCTGGCTGGCCGAGATAGTTTGATCCGTTTCCGAGTTTTTTTGCAAGATCACGATAAGAGTATGTGCGATAAGCAGTTTGATTTGCGATCGCACGAAAATTTGCGGGATTGTTCCCCCAAGGAAGTTCGGGCCAAGCCATACGGCAAACTAAAGTATGCAAGTCTCCGCTTTCGCAGGCGTCGAGGTAAGCTCCAGCGAATTCCGCACCACGGGTTTCGTAGAACATATCCCACACGAGTGCGCCTATATTTCGAGGGTCTGCTTGCTCGAGGTCAAGGTTAATGAAAGCTTTGCCGGGTTCAGGCACGAAGACATAACGAAGATTCCTGTCAATGTTTTGCAAATTAGTGCCTGTGCCGAAGTCGCTGAAACTAGAACTCACCCTGCCGGTATTGGTCCCAGCAAGGTTGAAGTTGCAACGGATTTTATTATCCGCGTCCCGAGGGGTTTTAAGGAAACTGATACGCTTTTGAATATCCCGCATGGAAAGGATGAAATTGCAGAAGATTTCAGCGACGAAGTTGGTGGAGAGTTTCTCTAGTGTTTCGCGATCGACTGAGGCGGCCATGATACCGTTAGCGTTCCGTTTGCGGATTTCCTTTAGTCCAAGGACACCGTAGAAGAAGGTTTTTAATTGCAGGGGGCTGGCCCAATTAAACTTAGTGGGAAGACCAAGACCCTCAATACAGAGGCGATCAAAACGAGACTGAAGAAGGGCGAGAGTTTTCTCAGATTCTTGGATAACATGCTTGACGTGCTCGGTGTTTATGAGAACGCCCCGCAGCATCATTTCAAGAAAAGGTGCTTGAAGTTGGATAGTGCGGTGGTAGGTGGCACGAGAAGTTTCGTCGAGGTGCTCGTAAAGAGTGGCGCGAATTTCGCTAGTAAGGCAACAATCCAAACCGTTGTAGAGCCAATAGACTTCATCAAGGGAAAGCCCCTCGCCATTAGGAGGGAGCGTGGAAGTATCGTAGATTTTCATAGGGTGGCCCTTTCAGGCAGGAAGGTCATCAACGTCGAGGTTAGTCCCGTCAATGGTGATGTAGCGGACGGGGAGACAGTGCTGCTCCGCAAGTTTGATTTCTGCCTGAACACCTCGGCTGTGGGACCAACCGGGGAGACATAAGACGTATAAGGTGTCGCAACGAGTGAGGAAAGCGAAATCTAACTTAGCCCAGTAGGCATACTCTTGAGGGAGAGCATAGCGTTGGGTTGCTGGGTGGCAATGCACGATAGGGGAGTATACAATTTCCCCCATTCGGCAAAGAGTGGCGAAACACTCTAGGGCCTGATTGTATCGAAGTTCAACCTCCTCAGGATTGACACTGGTGTAGGGAGATGCGAGATAAATCATTCCAGGTCTCCTTTCTTAGCGGTCTTATCGGCTACGGCGATTTTGTGCATAAATTTCCAACTCAACTCGTCGGTATAGACTGAGCCGAGGAAGCCGAGGCCCTTGAGCATTTCAGGCTGGTGGGCGTGGTGCATTAGCATAGTATCGTCGGTGAAATTGGGGGATTTAATTCCCATCTTGCGCCAGAGATACTGCATGTCGAACTGGAAGTTCTGCCCACCTACACGTTTGCCAAGGCGAAGAACGCGGGCGACCCATTTCCAAGCGAGATATTCTTCGTGGACGGTGCGCCAGTAATTTCCGTCGGGTTGGGCCTCGGTGAAGAAGGGAACTACAATAGCGCGATCTTTGGAAGGGGCGAAGCCTACGCAGGTAATCATCTCCCCTTTTGTTTCGATGTCGCAATCGAGATTGGTGCAGGGGAGAATGAACTCGGTAAGGAAACTCTCTAGGTCCGCAAGAGTTGGATGAAGATGGATGAAACGCTGTGGGCGGCGAATTTCGGGGAAAGCCTGCTCCCGACGAGCCTTAGTTAGGTCCGCGAGAATGATCGGGCGCAAATGCCACTCGGCGATAAGCTGTCGGGGAGAATGGCAAGGAAGGATTTTTATCCCCGGAATAGCGGAATTGCCGAGGGTGATCCTACCTCGCGCCGATTTGATTGAAGTTTCACTAGTGAGTGCCCAAAGGGGCATGTCGCCTAGGGCTAAGACGAGGTTAGGTTTGCGCTCGTTTATGTGCGCCCATAGGTGTTGAATGTCGGAATGAAATTCTGCGCGGACATAATGTCCACGTTTGAGATAGCGCATGTGAGGGATACCGTCCTCTTTACTGCCGCAAAAGCCAAACATGGAATTCCCTGCTGGGGTGCGAGGGATTACATTTATGTATTCGCATTCGGAAGGATCAATGCCTACTTGATGGAGAAGGGCTTTGAAGAGTCTACTTGGACCGTCGGAAAAGGGGCGGCCTGTCTCGGTGTCAGCGGCGGAAAGAAATTCCCCTACGATTAAAAGCATGTGTGGGCCTCGAGTATGGTTGTTGCGCCAAGTTTATATACCATACTAAACTACTCCCCTTTCGGGGTCAATCGCGAAACATAGGCGGCAACGGCGCTTTCAAAGAAAGTCTCATCTTGTTCGAGGCCAAGAGTGTAGGCGGCCCCCATAGTCTGGGCGGCAACTACTGCATTTCCGCTACCCATTGTCGGGTCGAGCATGACGGTGCTGTCGTCGACGAACATGCGAAAGAAGTGACAGAGCATATCGGGATTTTTCTCTGACATATGAATAGTTTTTATGCTAGGTGCAGAATAGAGATTGGCTACGGCTTGAACAATATGTCGATCTCCGCGAGAGCAGAGGAAGGCGGTTTCGTAAATTCGCCGGGGGCCGCGTTTAGGATCGGAGATGATACCGGAATTGTCTGATTTATGCCAGATAAGTGGGAAGGGATTGACGGTCCAGCCCATAGCCTCTAAGCGAGATTTAGTTTCGGTGTAGTAATCAAGACTGAACCAGAACATCATGTGTGCAGAGGAGGCGATGATGGTATCCATAGCCTCGGAGAGAGTGGAAATGAGAGACCAATAGAGGTCTTCACTGTCGGCGTAACCGCCGAAGGAGGAGGCTGCACCTTGGTTGTGTTTACTAGCATTGATACCATAGGGGAAGTCGCAATGAAGAAAATTAAACTTCCGCTCGGTATAGGTGCGCGCCCACTGGGTGAAGTCCGCGAGAAGAAATGGGTGGGTGGCGGATAGTTCCGGCACAGGGGTTACGAGAGGGGCGTTCGGTCCATTTAAGGAGGTTAGTGGTGAGCCAACCATAGAGGAAATGGCGTCAGCTTCTGAGGAAACTTTTCGCTGTTGTTTGCGTTGAATGATGCCTCGAGCAATGGAATAGTTATTGGCTTTGAGGACCAGCGGATCGCCTTCCTCGAGGGCTTCAGAGACTAGGATGCGATTATGAACCTCAGTAGCTTTCATGCCAATGGCACCAGCGGTAGCGGAGGCGGTCCAACTTTCTTCCAGGTTTTTTCGAATGGCGTGATATTGTGCAACTGCATGACACTGGTCCTGCCAGGGCAAATCAACGCGCTTTACATTTTCCTCCAATTCGATTAGATGGAGTTCCGCTGGCGAGCACTCTTGCGCGTATTGGACGGTGATGGAAGTCCAGCCAAGGATGTCTCGGCAGGCGGTGAAGCGGCGCTCCCCAGCGATCAAGTTTAATTCGCTGTCCACAACTAGGGGGTTGATTAGCCCGACAGTGTTTATTGACGCCGCTAATTCAGCGAGGCTGGTAAGTTCCCGTCGCTGCCGTCCTTCGCGATTGACATTGATGGAGTCAATTGAGATGGTGTGGAAATTACCGGAAATCATAGAGAGGTTCCTTCTCTGCGAATAGGGTCGTTCTTTTCGTGGTGAATAATGTAGCGTAAAGCGGCGCGGAGGGTGAGGAAAGTGGTGTCGAGGAGTGGGTCGGGTGCGAGAACTGCAACGTAGCCTAGCATGGGTTTGCGTTGGTAAGTCCAGCCAGACTTACGGCGGTAGAGTTTACCGAACGAACGCTTGGAGTAGTTTCTCATCACAGTGGCTCCTGCCTAGTAGCGCATTCAAAAGCGATAGCTGCGTATGCGGCAGCGTCTTCGTAGGTGTCGGATTTAGGTTCGCGCCAATAGGTGCGGGCAATTTTCTGCAGCACGTTGAGCCAAGCGATGTCTTCGGCGGTTAAGTAGAAGGTGCTCTCATCGAGAGTGGTGCCGGCAAATTTACCGACAATATAGGCGGTGAATAGTCGCGCACAATCGGAGAGGTTGCGATAGGGTGGGCCATATTGTTTGTCCCGATCGCCAACTGTAAGAGAAATTGCAGCATGAAGAATAGCTTCACGCGGAGAAGTAGGTTCTTGGGGCATTTTATTCTCCTTGAATGTGCGGAAAAGGGCGCGAACGCCCTTCTCGAGTTTATGTTTCCCGGGAGAAAGTTAGTCCAGCGGCGCCCAGTGCTTCACGTCCACATAGACGTTATCGTTTGTTGAGTTCCAAGTGGCGACGCCAAGGAACTGGCAATCTACCGCATTGGCGAGAAGCTCTTTGAGGGTGCTGTTGCTTTCATAGTCGACCCGGAGGATTTCGGTAAGGAAATGCATCAGATCGAAACGAGCGCGTTTCCGATTCTTGATCTTGTCCGCTGCAGTCGGGAACAGGAACGAAATTCGATTGAACTCGGAACTCAAATCCCCGAACTCTGCAAGTTCATCAGGGTCCACATCGGACTCGGCTGACACGGGACGGAGAGGGAATTCGACAATATCCCACTCCCCGCTCTTCGAGGTGGAAATCACCGGGACTTTCGAGACCCGCCAGACATAAGTGCCTTGCGGAAGGATAGGGGGTTTATCCACATCGGATACGCGAGTGTCGAGGGCGTCTGCGAAGTTCATTGCCATAGTTGTTGTCTCCAGTTGTGCAGTTGGCAGTTGGTCGTAAGAACGATCCTCAGGATTTTAGGGTTTTGAAGATCGTAGCCATCCCGGTTTCAAGCGGGAGGGATTTCGGTAGCTCGAGCGACTTGGGGTTTTTCAAGTCGATGAGGGAAGTTGGGACGGTAGTGATAGTGCGACGCACACTGTCTCCGGTTCCGCGAGACTCTGCGAGGACGACCGTGTTGAACACTACGGGAATTTTTGAGCCAAGGGCCTTGCCGATTGCGGAGGCAAAGCCTTTAGTGGTGCCGTCAGCGAGTTCTTGCAGGTCGATGTGCGTTATTACAATTACGTTGGAGTGAAATTCGCCCCCAGTGAGCATATCCAAGACGGTGAGGATGCTTTCTTGTGCCGCGCCATACCATTGCCGCGGGTCTTTGGATGAGGGATTTATGCCCTGCGCCCAGCGATAAGCGGCGCGTCCGAATAAGGTGAGGGAGTCAAGAACGAAAATGGTATCCGGTCCCCACTCAGCAGGAACAGTGCCGTCGTCCCAGATGGTCATGGCTTTAATTGCGTCAGTGTAAGCTTTGGGTATGCCGGACACGACTGCGCCTTGGCGAGCATCCGCTCGCATTTTATCCCGAAAAGTGATGAAGTCAATGTTGTCTAGTTTGTCCGGACAGGATTTTTTAATTACGCTAAGCAGAGCATTGAGGCCATTGTCCATGTCAAGGATGCGTAGTTTATATCCGGCCTCGACAAGGGAAGCGAGAGAGCCAGTCTTGCCGGTGCCGGAGTTACCCAGATAAAGTAGCTTAACGAAGCTGCTGGATTGATGTTCGGAGGCTTTCATGGGGAAGGGCTTTCTTCAGTTGCGGGTGGTGGTTGTGAATGCTGCTGTAGTTCTATCTTCTTTGCAAGGGGTCCCATTGCGTTTCGCGGGTAAATTCAGCGGCGAGAATATTGTCGCGATGTTCAGGGGCGCGGGAACAAATTTTCCTAAACTCACAGCCGCCGAAATTGCCACAAGCTGTGCGGTTCATTCGGTAATGGTTGGACTCGTGCGCCGCTTTCGCAGCCTCGATTGTGGTAAGAGAGTTTTCATACCACTCGTCGAGAAGGGACTGGGGGCGATGAATGAAGCCGCGCTCAAAGCGGGTGAAGCCAACGGCAATTTGCGCTGCGTCGATGATGACGCCGGAAACAGGGAGGTTGAAGATGATTTTCCCTGCCCAAGTGTAGCCGGACATTTGGATATCCGGGGTGAAATTGGAAAAGAATTTTGCAGTGAGAGTGGAACCGGTAGTTTTTTGGTCCATTACATAGATACCGCCGGAATATTCTACTAGCCGGTCGATGTGACCGCAATAAAGGTAATCTTTGGTGAACGGAACGGTAAAGGAATATTCGACCGCGGGGGTGCCGTCGGAAAGAATTACTGTCGGGGTGTTATCGTCGGCAAATTGATCGAGATACCAGATGATGGAACGCAAGAGGGTATCACGGGTTTTGGCATTATGGAAGGATTCCCATGGGGTGCCGGGACCATCCTCAGGATCGGCAGGATAAATCCAAGTATCGACCATAGCTTGGCGCAACACAAGGCGGGTGGCCTCTTGTTTCGTCATACCTGCGGCGACGTGTTTGTGATAGTGCTCAAGAGAGGAGGCGTAAATGCCACCGAAGGTTAGGTGAACGGAACGATTGATGGGTTGCCAGCCCTTGATGTGCCGAAAATAATAGTAGCGCGGGCACTTCTCGAAGGCGGCGAGGGAGGTGGCATCCCAAGCGGTTTGCAGCCCCGAAGGGGCGAATGACAGCAATGCGGACATTAGCGGGTTCCTTTACAGGCCGAGTGCGGAAAGGTCCACGGGGCCAAGTGCACGGGTAATAGCTTCACGCTTTTTTTGCGCTGCGGATTTCTTGACTTCGGGTTTTCCAGCGGTCATGTTGCCTTGGGCGTAACGAGCACGTTGGGTGCGGAGGCGTTCGATGATGCGGTCAAGGTCTTGATCGGAAAGTTTCAGCGGGTCACGGGAATATAGTTCGGCGATGGTGCTTTCGAGGGGCTCGGTAGGGGTTTCGTCGGGCATGAGCGGGTTACTCCTCATCGGTGGGTAGGGGGACGATACCGTAATGTTTGTCAACAAAGGCGGAAAGCAACTCGCGGATAGCGGCGCTCGAGCCTTTGGCGGGGAAAAGGTGCCCCATTTTAGTGAAGTCTCCGTCACGCAAGTTAAGCGTAACTTTAGTCAGGTCGGTGCGTTTAGGCCGTGCCATTTTTAACCTCGCGTTTGATGATCCAGAGAAGGGAAGTGGGGTTTGTAGGCGGGATCACGAAAGCGAGAGGGGCGAAGGCACTGTCCTGCTTTCGTATGGAATAGAGTTTTTGACGTAGCTGCTCGGGGGAGGATGTTTTGACCTCAATCCCGTGGGGGCTGAGCAGGGCGGTGAACATGAGGGATTGAAGGTCGAGGGCCATAAGTGAGACCTTAGGTAAGGGGAGGGGAGCCTAAAAGTGACAGCTAAAGGCTCCCCGAGTTTGGGACTAGATACCCAACTGGCTAAGGTCCAGTTGTGCAGTAGTTGCGCGCTTCTTGACGTTCTCCTTAGCCAGTTTACGCACCTCAGGAGTTGCGGCGTATTGTGCGATAGCGTTTGCCAGCACATCGGGTGTGATTTCCTTGACGAGACGCCCGGCAGCCCGCAGTTGCCGAGTGATTTCGGTGCGGGCGATTCTCGCGGCTTCAACGTCCACAGGGTCAGTAAGCTTCCTGCCACCGCCAACGGAAGCGAGATTGAATACGTAATTGGTGTCGTAGTCAACCAACTTCGCTTGCAAGCTCGCGATAGTTTCGGAGCTGAGTTCCACGCCCTCGCCAGCTTCGGTCTGCGCGGCCTTGACGAATCGCGCCATATTGTTGCGGATATTCTCCAGACGGGTCTGGTTGAGGGCCTTGGCTTCGGCGTCGGTAATGACGTGCCCGGCTTCGTAAGGGGTGGACACCTCGAAGTTGAGATTTTGTATGGTGATAGTTTTGGTCATGGGTTGCTCCTTGTGACCGGGTTGGATGGGCTATGGGGTTTTCCCATGGGGGTGATTATATGGGATTGTGCGGGGGAAGGCAAGCGATTTTTGCAGGTTTTGTATGGTTATTGCACGGGGCAGAAGGACCATACTTTAGGTCTTGTTCCATTTCTATTCCTTCTTTAGCTATTACAATTTCCCCAGTGCGGACGCTACTGGGGAAGACGCAGTAAGTTTCGTCACTCCATAGGCCATGAAAGCTGCGCGGCCCGCTTGGGAATTACGTGCGTGATCCATCGCGATTTCCTTTGCAAGGGGCACTTTTGCTACCGCTTCAGCTAGGGTAGCATACGGCCCGGCGAGAGGATAGTATTTGTCGGCATCCATTGCAGTTACGTAGAAGAATTCGCACAGGTTGGGGTAGTCGGATGCGCTAGTTAGAGTTGTAGTGTCCATCGGTATGGTCCCTTAGTTGAGTTTTGATTTACGCTGAACTAGTTAATAGTCTTCCTCCAGTTCGTTAACATGCACTCTATATTCAATAGCATTGAGCGCCCAGTCGGTGCAGTTCTCTGCGGGGGTATTCGGTGTGACGAACCAGACCTTGAGAGTGTTGGAATTTAATCCCCCGTAGTTATCTTTGAAAGCTTCGAGAATTTTGTCGATCAGTTCATCTTCGTTGGTGACGGGACCGTCGAGGATGTCGCCCCAAATACCTTCAGGCGGAAAGGGCTTTCCTAGGAACAACTTGTAGGCGACGAAGAAGGTCGAGGGGAATTCGGGGGTCATTGTAGGGTCTCCTGTTCTAGTTGATCGAACCGCGTAAAGACGCGGCTGTTGAAGTCTTGCTCGATACTTTGCCACACTAAGTGAGCGATAGCGTTCTTGTTATTGGTTTGCGCGACGTCCCATTCTTCATAGGTCATGCTATGGAGTTTTACGGTTTGTTTCCAAGTTGTAATTGCGGACTCGTTTGTAAGGATATACTTTATGGCATTTACGACGCTCCAAATCGGTGGTCGGTCGCCGCACTTAAACTGCACAGCCGCTGCTGCGATATTGCTCGCGATGTTCCCTAGAGTGGAAGGTTGTTTTTCTGCGTCGAACGAGATTACTTCGAGTTTTTTAATCTTCTTCAGATTTTTGTCGAGGGTGGTTAGGTAGATTCGAACATCATCCGACATGGGCCAAAGGTGCGCGACGGATAGAGCTTGGTCGGCCATGAAGCGGTGCAAGAGACCAGAGGCCTCGAACGAGGCAAGGATTGTTCGCTCAGAGGAGCAGCTCTTATCGGGGCCCTGAAGGATTTCACCGCCGTATCGAATTTTATGCAGTATTGAGCCGGGAAGGAATTGCAGTGCGGCAAGGGGAGACTTTGACCAATGGTAGCCATGATGGCATAATTGCAATTTCCCCTCGAGACGGAGAGTCTCACCGATCGGGGGGATGGGCCTGCCGTCGCTAAGAGTGCTGCTAGTGAAATGATAGGCGATGTTTTCTGTGGGCATGATTTGGGTCCCTTTTTACTGAAGTTCGGAGTTAAGTTCATTCCCACCACATAGAGATATTGTCCTTTAGATAGGCGTTAACGTGCCGTTTGAGGATATACATTAGAAGGTCGTCTAAGATTTCCTCCGACATGTTAAGGGAATGGACGTTCCTGGTGAAGAACAGTATTGGGCGGAGCACCTGCACAAGAATGTTCACTTCTTGCGCATATTTGTCCGCCGGATATTTTAATTCTGTATGGTCATGGCGATCCGCAAACCAAAGCCAAGCTTTCTTCGCCATTTCTGTGGAGAATTGCGTGAGGCAGTTTTGATATAGGATTGGCAAGTTAGAGGAGGTCATGGTAAGATTACTTTCCTAAAAGCCGAGGGAGGCAAGAAGTTCCTCGGCGGTTTCAGAAATGGGCGCAGGCATGGACACAGCTTTGGGGCAATTATACAGGAACTTGGTGAGGCTGTCAATTGGCCCGACGTAGATGATTTGCCATTTCGGGCCGAACAGCACTGCGTAATTTTGTGATAGCGTTACAATGTGATAGGCGGCCCAGTAACGCGCGGCGAAAACTTCAGCCCAGATTTCCTGTGGGATACCGGGCGGGGGGTCGAGGATGCTTTGGCTGAGAGTCATTTTCCATGGTCCTTTCGTGCACTAATAAAGGATAGGTTTAGTCTTGTTGACTGCGGGTGAGGTGTTCCTGGTTGCGGAAGATATTTTCTAGCAGCACCGTATGCTGCTTATTGACTTCTAGGATTAGCTCGTGAAGATCTTTACTGGAAAAGGCTTTGCCCCTTCGGTAGAGGGCTGTCAGGACGAAACTCGCGTGGAGGAAGAAGGAAAAGTCTAGGGCCTCACCGATAGTGTTTTGTTTCGTAGCTTCGAGATAAGCTAAGATGTTGTTAATCTGCTCACGGAGGAAAGCATTGTTACCGGGAGAGTTTTCTTCATCCTCGGGAGGAATGTCCAGCAGTTTTTTGATCTTTTCAAATTCGGTCATAACGTAACTCCTAGAGTGAGGATGAGGAAGAGGACGACGAGACTGATGGCGAGGGAAAGTGCCCAAACGATGAGGCTATTTAACATCGAGGGACTTTCCGAAGTTGATTGCAGTGACCAGCAGCAGATCGTCCGAGGGGTCTTCAACGGGTGCCGGGGAAGCGTCGAGAGTGAGGGGAACGATCTCTCCGCTTTCAGTCGTTACGGTTGCGTTGATGAAGGTTTTGCCTATACGGAGGGTGGTTTCCGGCAACCCCTTACGGGAGACCATTATTCCGTCATAGGGAGTGGAAGTTGTGGCGACCTCGTTCCCTAATTGGGCGCGCTGCTTTTCATGCAGTAGGGCTTTGTAATAGTAAAGTCGGCTGCTGAAAGCGGTAGCAGCACCGCGAGAGTCAAAGGTAACGAGGATGCTACCATTGGCGAGGGCGGCGTCCATAACTGCCTTTACGTCAACGTAGCGCCCGAGGGCTTTAGACATTGCCATTTTAGGGGGTTCTTTCAAGCTAAGGAAAAAGAGGGAAGTTGGACTGAGGGGCTACTTATTACTGGAATAGTGGGGATTGAGTTTAGTAAACAGGACCGTGCCGTCCTCGCGTTCGAGAGTCCAGTGGTGGACTCTGGGGTAATATAGGTCGATGCCGAGATTGAGCCAGTTGCGACTGCGTTCTGGGCGGCGGTGGCGAATGATAGCTTGGCCACCTCTATTGCCGAGGATTCGGTCGCCTGCTCCCCCGTCCCAAGCACAGATATAATAAGGCATAGGTGAGTTTCCTTTCATTGTGGATTGTGACTGCATGTCACAAGAATCCTCTATAAAGAGGCACCATCAAGTTTCTTCTTTGACTGCCTGCTCCGCTAGTGCAGCGAAGTCAATAGTGGGTAATACTATTGCAGTTCTGTATATTGTTCGATTTGTTGCAAGTTTTATCCCTTTTTCTGCCCATTTTATTTCGCGAAGTTCTTCAGTCCATTGCAGACGAATTGCGGCATTAACTGCCATTATCGCGACAAATTCGCCGCTATTTTCAGCCAATGCGAACGCCCATGATAGAGTTTTTGGCGAGCGGTCTTCACCTGATAACCAGACGTCAGTCCAAACGTTCCATTCGGAATCGATGCAAACTTGACGGGCGCAAAGAATTGCAAATTTTACATGTTGAATGAGAGTTATATTTGGAATTTGAATTTCTTCAGTTAGGACCATTTGAGAAAATCCTAGATTGAGATTGTTGTCGTAAGGGCATCTTCCATAGCCATCCCCTTTGAACATGCGGAGGTTGCTGATGTTAGCACGAGTGGGATTGAGTAGTGCGGCCAATAATGGGGTAGTATGGCAATGTAGCCAATTAGGACCGTTGAGATTACCTTTACCGCTAACAATATGTGGAACGTCGATTGACCACTGGCGTCCCCATTGAGTTCGCATATGCCGATTAGTCAACTTAATGATTGCGGTCATTGTGTTGTCTTTCACTGTGGGTTGTGACTGCATATGAATGGGCCGCCAGTTGAAACGGGTTGACGGCCCATGGCAGATACGGTCAGTCTTTGGGCGCGGAGAGGATATTCTCCGAAAGATGTTTCATCGTCTCGAGCAGGGGATTAATATAGTTAATTTCCAGCCCGATATCTTTGCCTTTGGCGATCAAGTCGGAAAGAGACTGAAGGAAGTTTTCCTTCAGCACTTGCTGGGGGGATGGCAAACCGTGAATATAGTTGGACATAGTTTCCAACAACTCTTGCAAGTCATAGTCGTAATGGAATTTCTGTTGGTATTCGTCGTTTGCGCGGTAACTGATGTTACCGGAGAACGCGCCACCAGCTTTGATCCAGACTTCTGCCTCAGGAAGGGTAAAGTCGCGCGCGATGAGGGCATGGCAGAAGCCGTCGAGGATAGTTTGCAGTTCATAGATGGTTGTGAGTTTGGTTGAAACTGATGCGGGCATGAGAGGATTCCTTCTGTGAAGTTGAGGGTGAGATCGGGACTACAGTTCATTCTCGGTGAGACCACTGGCGAGGAAAAATTTGTCACGATCGAAGTTGGGGTTGATTCGACAGTTATTGCAGCAACGCCATCACCAACGACCTGAGATATAATCCGACCCACCACCCACTGAGCAGGAAGGTCACACCGATCAAGTCGTCGG
>Ga0100403_1002193_pt1 | contig 16027 bp, 18 predicted proteins | sample CryGeymet201501t_FD_83663 | JGI IMG/M metagenome (GOLD analysis project Ga0100403, IMG submission 83663) | Groundwater microbial communities from Crystal Geyser aquifers in Utah, USA - Crystal Geyser metaG 2015-01t | ecosystem: Environmental > Aquatic > Deep subsurface > Groundwater | place...
CACCGTGACATCGTGCCGCGACTCGAGCACGACCGCATCCACCACGATCGAGTCGAGCACGGCCGCATCCAGAAATTCGATGCACACTACTGGACCCGGCGTCTCGCCACATTCGATCGGATCATGAATCCCACCCGCGCACGCCATTGCGGCCCTCATTACGATCGGCTGGTTCGTCGCCGCCGCAAGGGAAGCCGCGATCAACATCCCCACCAGGCACACCCACGCTTTGGCTCGCATACCCCTCCCCCTCTCGCCAGTCACTCGTTTAGGCCGCCACCGCCGACCATTCCTGAGGGCTCAGCGTCAAAATCCTTCCGCCAAGACCCTCAAGCTCCGTCGCCCGCCCGTAGTCCTGCACGTCCTGCGAGAACCTCGTCACAGCATTGGTCAATCCCCACGCCGACAAATCCATCCCCGAGGTCAGCGCCCCCAAGATCCCTCCCGTCTCTTCCTCGGACAGCGCGTTTCGCTGCGCCAAACGTTCGACCGCGATATTTGGAGCGACCGTGATCGCCCGGTCCGCAGCCGCCCGCGCCCTGTCGAGCATTCGGGCGAACATCACCTCGGTCAGAGTCCCGCGGAGGGTGTCTTGGAACTTCATCCAGAACGCTCGGTCGTCGACATTGAGCGTCTCTGCGGAGTAGAACTGGTACGCTTCATCGGTTTCCTGCGCGGCCCGCCCCACGTGCGTCGCGCGCGTCCCGAACTCGTTCATCGTCGCACCGTTCAAGCAAATCAGACGAAACAGCATTGGCCGAATCTCTGCCCGCGAATACCCAATCTCCGAGTTCCGGATCTCGACACCGGCGCTCACGATGTCGCCCTTCTTGACCTCTCCGGTCAGGTGGGAATACGACGCTTTGATGTAGCAGCGCTCCGGCGTCAACTCCGCGCTCTGGATTGTCAACGCGTCGTTGCCGTGCTGCTGCTTGAAGTCGGCAAACACTGGCAGTGTGGCCTGCGCGAGGTCGTAGTTGTCAATGCGCCGGTAACGCCCCGAGAGCACCGCGCGGACTCCGCCGTCGAGCAGTCGCACCATCTTTTGCGACCGCTTGACGTCCGCCCCGAAGTCCTGACGGAACGAGCCCAGCCACGTGTTTACGTTCGCTGCCAGCAAGGACGGCGCGTCAGCGAGCATCTTCCGGTAGTACTTGCTCGGAATGTCGAGCGCTCCCGCGAGCAGCGCATGCGCCGTATCCCGCACCGGGAACACGCCACCGCCGCGGACTGACATTGACATCGCGTTCGCGCCAACGGCCCTGACCTCGATCGCGTCCGACGCCGCGATGTAGTCGATCTTCGCCGCCTGCTGCCGTTGAATTTCGCTCGCCCACTCGACCAACGTTCTTCCCTGTTTCATTTCGCCTCCCCTTTCTGTTCGCTGTCGTTCAATGCGCCACCGCCTCCATGCGATGGCGCTAGACCCTTGACGATTCTCACGGCTGATCCGTGAAGCATTGAAAATGACACTCCGGAAGCCCACGAAATTCGGGCGCCCGAAACGCCTCGCAGGCGTACGCTCCGCACTGCCACCATCCGTACATCGAGGTATTGCGGATCAGCGGAGTCCCGCACTGCGGGCACCGCCCTGTCGAGACGACCAGTACCGCTTCAGCGGTGATCTCCGCGAGCCGCTCCTGCCGTTTTTCCGCCCGCGTCATTTCCGGGCCCTCCATGCCATCACTGTAGCGCACCGTTTCGCGCTTGTCAAGCCCCCCAGCAATGGCAGCAGCAACAGTGCCTCGGCCCCGAGCAGATGGGATGCCCTGCCCTCCGCGTCACTCATCGTCCGCGCTCCCGATCGGGCTCCGCCGCGGCTCGAATGTTCCCGGACTGTTCACGAGATTCCGGAACAGAGTCCACTGCGGGATGTAGCGACAGCGCCGGATGCCAGTCGGACCAAATCTCTGTTTCGCGACGATAATCTTCGTCTCTTCCAGCACGACCGGAGAATCCTCGATACGCTCCGACACTTGACGGTCCAGCAGGATCACCGCAGCCGAGTCTTTCTCGATTGCGCTCGACTCGGCGAGGTCGGACAACCGCGGTATCTCGTTCCTGTTCTTTTCTTTCCGGTCATCGAATTTCCGGTTGAGCTGGCTGACGACGATAATCGGGATGCTCAACTCGCGCGCCAGGAGTTTGAGTCCGCGCGACAGCGATGCCACTTCCGCCGCGCGTGAATCGGACCGTTTCTCGGTCAGCATTAATTGCAGATAGTCGATAACCAGCAGATCCAGACCCACCGTCTGCTGGCGCATCCGTGCGCGGACCCGCAGCGCTGGTAATGAGAGCAGCGGGTATCCGTCCAGCAGCAGCCGCGCTCCAGCGAGTTGGTCGTGCGCGGCAATAACCGCCGTCATCTCTTCCGGAGTCAGCCTATCCTCTTCAATCGCTGCTGCATTTACGCCCGCCATTTGCGACCCCAGCCGCGCCGCGAGTTCTGCGATTTCCATCTCTAGCGTGCAGACCATTACGGAAGCACCTGCCAGGGCATTTGTCATTGCGATCTGAAGCGCCATTGAGCTCTTCCCTACGCCGGTTCCGGCCGCAATCGTGATCAATTGGCCGGCCCGCATGGGACGGAGCACCTGGTCGATCGCAATGAGTCCGGTCCGACACCCACCGCGCCCTGCCTCCATCGCTTTCCGCAGAGCCGGACCGGCATCAATGACGGCGGCGAGCGCGGCGGACGCCTCGCCGCGGTCACTGTCTCTCGCCCGCGTCTCAGCTAGCGACATCAGAGATCCGAGCGACGATTCGATGATTTCCATCGCTTTCTTCCGTTGTCCGGCGCGTGTCACCATAACCCGCCCGAGGTGGATCAATATCCGTTGCGCCGCCGCCTCCTGTACCAGCTCAGCGTACTGCTCGATATTCCCTGGATCAGGCAGTCCCTCGGTCAACTCCGCGATGTAAGCGACTCCACCCGCCGCCGCCAGCTTACCGGTCGACCGCAGTTCTTCGGAAACCACGAGTAAATCCGCAGCGTCACCCCTCGCAGTAACAGCGCGAGCGGCCCCAAAGATGATCCCGTTTTCCAGCGAGTAAAATTCTTCCTCGCGCAGCCAATAGACTCTCCCAATGGCTGTCGGGTCGGCAAGGATTGCACCCAGTACTGCTCGTTCCGCGGCATTATTCGCCGGCCATTCTCCGCCAGTTCCACTCGCGTTTTTGCGGTTTCCGCTCCCCATCATGCCACGCCCGACCGTTTCCGCTCTGCCTGCCATTCTGCGAACGTCCCCGGCCGTTTGCAGCCCGCACGGTGTTGGAAGACGCTTGCCCGGACGGCCTCTTTGTAGGCCTCATATTCACTGACGTCGGCCGGCGGCTTCTGCAGCTCCGCTTGCCTCTTCGCCTCGATCCAAGCATCCCATCCATCCGGAGTCGCCTCATGGTTTCGGATAGCGCACCTGAACTCCTCGAACAGCGGGTCTTCTCCGTGCACCTGCACGATCTCTATCCACCGATCATGATCACGCCTTTCCGGCTCCATTACCGCATGAGCGGACATCTCACCGCTCGCCTCACTCCTCCGACCGAACCGGATTTTCGCGATTTGTTTTGTGTTTTCTGCCTGCTCCTGCTTCCGCGCCAAATATGAGTCCACGTACCGCCAAATTCCCCGCTTCCCAGGAACGTACAGCCGAGCATTTGCACATCGTCCCAGGTAATCACAAATGCCGTAGAACGGCCCGAAAATCGCCTTGTGAACATCAGCGTCCGGGAACCTCGCTTTCAACTCCTCAAGTCGCTCCACCGTCAGCGCGACGTACCGTTGCGGATACGCGTTTCCTGGCCTTCGCAGCGGCAACCATGCCGCGACACCCGGCCGCGCGACGGCGCGGTCCGCACCGACCATCTCCGCCCCGGCGTCATCGGTTTCGGCGAGGTATGCTGCCAGAGCACGTCCTTTCTTCCCGGCGCGGTTTGTTTCTGGCGAGTCGCCTGCCGCCGCGTAGCGGTCGGCGGGTTCCTCCACGTCGGAGCATCCCGCCCCTTCCCCCCCGGACCCCCCTATCCTCTCTTCTTCTTCTTCTTCTTCTTCTTCTTCTTCTTCTACCTTGCGTTTCCCGGCGTTTCCCGGCGTTTCACGCGTTTCATGGCGTTTCATTTCCGCCCCGGCGTCATCGGCCTTCGCACCTTTTTGCTTCTCGCGAAATTTCCGGAGGCGGAGTCTTGCCTTCTCCCTCTCTCCGTCGGCATCCTTAATCTGACGATACTTCGCGTAATTGATCAAGAACCACGAGTTTCCGCCGACGCGGAGGATTCTCCGGCCATCCTCATCCGGAGTACTCGACGACGGGTCCGGCGCTTCGAGCTCCGCCAGCGCCCGCTCGGTCACATCCAACGGCATGTTCGCGAGACGCGCCAGCGCGGACGGTGTTCCGTACACGTTTCCGTCCTGATCCGCGGATGCGAGCAGCACCACCCAGAGCCATCTCGTTTCGACTGGCATCTCGACGATTGAGGACCGAAGTAGTCCATCGAATAGCTTCACGTAGTGCATGGCCTAATCATCCGCCCTTTCCCTTGTTATGTTCAAATACGCCTCACTTAGGTGTGGCATTCCCCCCTCCCTCGCCTTTCTGGATCTTCGCCCGATCCGCTTGGCCCCTTGACATCTGGCCGACATCAGGTTACCATTACCCCGTCGCGACTCGTCGGGGTTCGATTCGGTGCCCTCCAAGCGCCCTTTCCCACGCCGCCCCACACAAGTCGCCTCCCCGACCGGCCTCGCCTGGCCGGTCTTTTTTTGCCTCAGAAACCCATTTTACTCCGGATCACGTTCGGTGCGAGCATCGGCCATATTCTGGTGATCGGTTCGTGGTACAGCGCCGCGACCGCAGCCGCTTTCTCCAGTGGCGGGACATTTACACCGAGCTCCCAGAAGCCGATCGCGCTCTTGCTCACCCCACATACAGCGCCGACATCCGCCTGCGTCAATCCCGCCTTGGCTCGCAGTTCGGCCAGGCGATTCCCGGCAAACATCGCCGCTCGTTCGTCTGAGCTCCTCATCTCATCCCCCTTCCGGGTCCGGAGCGAAATCCGGGCCCTCAGCCTGTTTCAGGTTTGCGGTCAGCACCGGCCACGACCGGAGGTCGTCGACGACAATTGATGCGCATTTCCGGCCCTTGCCAGTCGCAACGTCTGTCACATGCCGATACGTCAGCCGTCCCCGGACCACGACCAAATGCCCGCGCCGAATGTTACGCGCTACGTCCTGTAGCGCGGCAGGAAAAATCACACAGTCGTGCCAGTCCGTGATCTCTTTCCCTTGCGCCCGCCGATGCGTCGCGACGGAGCACGTCAGAAATCGTTCTCCACCCGTTTCGTGCGAATGGGCGCGGTCGCCAGCGAACCCAACCAGCAGCACAGTCGCCTCTGTCAGCCGCACTTTCTCCCCCGCCACCTGCGACTCATCCAACCGACGACGGTAGATGCCAGCGCAGTGATCCACGGACGAACATTGAACGAGAGCGACTCCTGCCTCTGGCGCTTCTCCACCGGCTCAGGTTCCCCGACGCTGCGGCAAATCCGCAAGAACTGGCTCCGCACCACCTGGCCCGTGCAGCCTCGCCGCAGCCACTCCGGTGCTTCCGGATCATCCTTCGATACAGCGAGCACCGCCGCTTCCGTGGCGTAGTTTCCAGATCCCGCCAACCCGTCCAGCAGGCGGCATCCCCATTTTCCGATAATCACATCTCCGTCGGTGATTTCGTTGGCCTGGTACCGCCGCGATATCCGTCTGGCGATCCCACAGATCATCGCGCGTCGATCGAACCGCGTCCGTGTCATCATGCGCCTCCCGTGATAGTATCCGCCGCCGCTTCCCGCTTGTCAAGCGACGCCAGCGATGGAACCCACGACGCGATCCACCGGTGCACATGCCCAGGCACGTGTTCCAACACGTACGGAACCGGAGGTTCCTGCCCGAGTGTCACCCGGTACATGCAGCAATGGAGATCCGCGAGGAATAGCTTGACAGCGTAGCGCCGCGCCCGTGCGTTGATCCGCCCGTCCGGCAATTTCCCCGCCGTGTAGGCCCGAAACGCTTCCGTGTCGTGCGCGAAATTCTTCCTCACCAGAGTATCAGCGGCCTGATCCGCAAACTCGCCCGCGTCGTTGCGAGCCCGCTCCAGCGCCTTCCGCGCATCGAATATAGGCCCGTAGATTGAACGCGGGTTCGCCTTGCTCTTGATAAACGATTCGCCGGTTTTCCAGCACAACACCTTCAAATCGGCATTGAATGGCCGTTTCGTTCCCTTTTCCCACACGCAGGTCGGGTCGAGCCCAGCGAACCGCCAAATATGCCCAACCGTTGGCGCCCGCGTGATGTCGATCTCGCCCAGGAACCCTGCAGCGAGCACAGGACCAATCCCGATCACCTTCCGCAGGTGCAGGCCCACCGGATGCGCGGACGTGTATTTGTCGAGCGCCGCCCGAATCTGATCTTCGAGCAGCGACAAATTCACGGCCAAATAGGCGTGCAGCTCCCACGGCTCGTCATTCCCCGCGCCGGCCCGCGTTTGTGCGGCCGTTGCGATACGTCGTTCTTGTAGCTGGTAGTACTGGCTCACCAAAAAACGCGCCTCACGCGCGCCCATCCGTTTCGCTGCTTCGCGCAGCGCCTGGTCGAGCTTCGTCACGGCCTCGGTATCCATCGTCCCATAGCCTCTTTTCTGGGAGCGCCCGACGCATGCGGACGCCCCCATCCCCACGCCCCATCTAGCGAGATCCGCTCGCAAACACAACGCTCGTCACGACGCCCTTGATCTCCGCGGCCCGCGCGAGGAACGCATCCTCGTCGGGCTTCAACGCCTTCCACAAATCGTTGATACGGCCCCGGATTTTCGCCTCATCCGGTGAGCAGTACGCGCGCTCAATAGCGTCCGGGTCATCGATCCGGAACACCGGCTTCCGCCCGGACCTCTGACCAGCAATCGGAACCACGGCCGGCGCCGGAGCCGGAGCAGCGGCCATGATGTTCCGCGCTACCGTTCGTGCCGCCTCTTCGTTTCCGGTTTTCCGCGCTGCCGCGGCTGCGGTCGCGGCTTCCTGCTCCAGCCGCATCCGCTCACGCTTCTCCGCTGCGGCCTTCTGGCGCTGCCGCTCACGGTAGGAATCCAACTGCGCAGCCAGGACGTGCTCCGCGTCAACGATCGGTCGCAGGAACTCCGCCACTCGGTCCATGACGGTTTTCTTCGCCGCGTCCAGCGGACGCGTGTAAACCAACCTCGCCTCTTCGATCCGCTTCCTGGCTCCAGTGAGGCGCTGAACCATCAATCCAGCGGCATCCGCGCTCGGAGGATCGGTCACGACGATCTTCAGCGCCTGTCCGACAATCTCCTCCCGTTCGCCGATCCAACCGGCTGCCAGAGTGACGTCCGCCTCCCGCGGCGACAACACATGCATCGTGACGATCGCGTCCTTCTCGCACGCTGTCGTCTCGGCAGGTTCGGCCTGCCCCCGACTCGGTTCGTCCTTCGAGAAATCTACCACCATCGGTCCCCCATTCCGGCGCTCCAGCGCCGCGCCAACATCCCCACCAGCCGGCTGCGTGACAGGCTGCATCCCAGCTCGCACCGGCCCCGGCCGGAACCCGGCGACCACAACCCTTTCCCACGATCTGTAGCCGTCACGCACGCCTCTACAAAACTCCTCTGCCGCCGTCACCAAATTATCCTGCGTGTCGTCATCGGGATAAATCGTCAAGCCAATCCGAATTGGATCTGCGGAGTATTGCGTCCCCCACTGCATCCCGAAGAGGTGTCCCACCACCGCTCCCGACAGCGCTAACTGTGCTTGCACCTGGACGTAGTACTCTGGGGGCGCCAGCTCCCGCCGAAACCACGCAAATCGCTCACGCCCCAGCAGCTTGAATTCTGCGTCGATCAAGCCATCGAACGTCAGCCCATCAAGCGAGGCGATCAGCCACGGAGCGTCGACGGCAGTGAATACCGCGGGTTGGGTAACGTTCCTCGTGTCTGCGAGGTACCAGTCACGTATGACCTCCTCGGCCGCCGTCCCTCGCGCCTTCGGGAACGCGCCGTCTCTCTCCCGCGCCTCTTCCTCCGCACCGCTGGTGAGATGCGACAATTTCCGCCACAGGTATTCGCGCTTATCGGCCTGGCCCAGTACGAGCGCGGCGATATCCGATGCACCCAGAGCGCACGGATATGGGTTCCGCGCGGAACCGCGCTCACGGAGCACGTACCACTCCGCACTCCGCTGCTCGACGTCCAGCCTGAGCGGCTTCAGTTTCATTCATCCACCTCAGCAGGAGCGGACGACGCATTCGCCCCCACCACCGCCCGCGTCCGTTTTTGAGCCGCGAAGTCCGCGAGCAACTTTTTCGCCAGCCCGAACTTTCGCTCCGGGAGTTCTGCGAGCGCAGTGACCCCGAAATACCTGCAAACTTTCGCCATGTCGGCGTCGCACTCGATCACCCACGCCGTGAGTTGCGCCACTTGCGTTTCCGAAACCTTGTCGTCTGCGGTAACGGACGGATCAGCGGGCGCCGCCACTCCGCCGCGGTTCCCGGCGTCGCGCCCGCGTGCGCTGCGATGGGACGCAGATGCTCCGTCGTCGTCGTCCTCGTGCGCGACCACCCCAACTAAGGCGTTGTAAAGATATCTCCGGCCATAGGTCATCGCCATTCCAATCGTCTGCGCTCTGCCGTCCTCGGAGATTAACGTCAACCGTGACCGCACCCATTCGCCGGATTCGGCGTGGACCAGACGACACTCGACAGTGACCTCTTTCCCGCCCCGGTAGATATACCCCCACATTGTGAGGATGCCAGCCTTGACGAGCGCCGGCCGCGTCGCCTCGATCACATCGGCGAGATCGGCGTATTTGTACTGATACTCGTACGCCTGGCCCGCCTTATTTCGTCCTGCGATCTTGCCCACCTGGCGTGCATGGGGGAGCAGCAGCTCAGCTTGCGCGGCGAGCAGCGCCTTCGCGACCGCCCCCCACGACGCTGAAAACTCCAGCGGCGCCTCCTCCGTGTAGGTGTCCACAATTCCGTTGATGGTAACTTCATTCTCGTCCATCATTCGCCTCCCCTTTCGTTCCAACCGCGCCATCGTAGCGTGGCGCTTCCCGCTTGTCAAGCCCCGGCACAGCGACGCAGATTTCCGCCGGGAGTTGGCGCCGATATTTGCGGATCAGCCGCATCCCAAGCGCCGCCTGCTTCGCAGTCAATTGGCTCTGCTCCGCCAGCGAGTGCCCGATCTGGACATCGATCCGGGCGAACCCGACCCCGTTGAGGACCGAGGCGTGGTCGGCGTCCATCCCGGCGAGTATCCGCAGTCCCCGATGGATCGCCGCGACCGCATCCGGAGTCATCCGCGCCGCCAGTCTCGCGATTTGGTCTCTCGATTCACTCGGTTCCCCATTCTGCAATATCGGGACCAGCGGCTCGGTGTTGAGGTCTGTCGCCTCCGCGTCGAGCGCCCGGTCGATGACGTTTTGTTTCTCGACCAGCACGCGCGCCATGCGCGCATCCAGCGACCCGCCGAACACTAAATGCTGGATCAATACTGATTCCGCTTGGCCAATCCGGTGGACGCGGTCTTCCGCCTGGGTGATCGTGCCAGGAACCCAATCCAGCTCCGCGAACACAACGTGCGATGCCGCCGTGAGCGTGATCCCAACACCAGCGGCCCGGAGTTGGCCAACGAACAGCCTGACCGCTGGGTCGCCCTGGAACCGGTCAACGGCACGCTGTCGGCTGTCCAGAGACACCGACCCGTCGACCTTTACCGCCTGCCCCGGAAATGCCGCGACGATCGCGTCGAGCACATCGATGTGGTGAGCGAATACGACGACCTTGCCCTCCTCGATCGCATCACGCAGGTGTTCGATCACGGCCGGGATCTTCGCAATTGCGGTTTCGTGGCGCATGTGCGCCATGGCCGTGAACGCCACCGAAATCGTGTCGCGTAATCGCGCCACAGCGGCTCGGTAGGAGTCGTCGTCATTGTCTGCCTTCGCCAGCTCCACGGCGGCCCGCGCGCCCAACACCTCATCCTCATGCGCAGTCCACGCGGCAGTTTCTCGCTTCACCGCCTGGCCGGCACCGTTGGCATCGATTTCCACAATTTGCCGGCGTTTTGCTGGCAACTCTGTCAGCACTGCCGACTTGAGGCGCCGGACCATGATCGTCTCGCGCAACGCCGTTTGCAGCTCAGCGAGATTGGAGGAGCCGGAGAATGTCCACCCATAACGATCTTGGTGCGCATCGCAGTACCGGATCGCGAATTGAAAAAAGTTGCACCATCGCTGCGGGTCGAGGTAGTGCAGGAGCGGCCAGAGTTCGACCGGTCGATTCTCAATCGGAGTGCCAGTGAGAAACAGCTTCCGCCGCGCTGTGATCCCCGGTTGCGCCGCCACCCCTTTTCGTGGCTGAGCGTCCCCCCCTACGACCGCCCGCGTTCGTTTTGCTTTTGGGTTCTTCAGGTAATGCGCCTCGTCCACCAGCAACAAATCCCACTGCTCGCGGTCGATGAACAATCGCATTTTGTCAATCACATCATAGTTCACCACGACGACCTTTGTCGCAGGCCAATTGTTCGAGTTGGCGATACCGACCGTCAGCGGCCGGACTAACCATTTCTCCAGCTCGTTTTTCCAATTCAGTTTTAATGTTGCTGGACAAATCACGAGCACCCGCTCAATCGTCTGGTCGCCATTGATCACGCCAATCGCCTGGATTGTTTTGCCTAGGCCCATTTCGTCGCCGATCAGCGCTGCATGGTGGCTGAGACCCCATGCGATCCCTGCGCGCTGGAACGGCATGTATTCTTGACCAGCCGGCGCCTGGATGTCCACAACCGCGTCGGTCGCCCGCGACTGCTCGACCGCCTGCGCGAGGCGGTCCGCCTCGGCCTGCAACAGCGCGGCAACATCCCCCTGTGCGTACTGTGCGAGCCGTGAGGCGACTGAAATGTCGGTCGTGGCCCAGCGGTGTGCGACGATCTTGTCCCAGCGGAATCCCGCGTTTTTCGCCATGTCCTTTTCCGCGAACGGGCACTCGGCGACGAACACTCCTTTCACTAGCGTGACGTTCATCGCGTCACCGCCACGAACCCCGCCACGAGCCCCTCCAAATTCACGTTTGCCATTTCCATGCCCTCCATGCCATCACTCTACCCCGCCCTTTCCCGCTTGTCAAGCCCCCTAGAACGCAGCACGGCGCCAGGTCCCCCCGGCGCCGGCGCGACTCTTCCTGGCACCCCGACTCCTACGCTCCCGGTGCGGGCTCCGCCGTCGCTTGTTCTGCTCCGGGCTTCCGTTCGGCCGTCCATGCGTCGGCGTGCAGCATCTCCAACTCGCGCCTCAGCGACCGACCGCGGAGGGCTGCGGCCCCACGGAGCATCGAGATTGCCGCCGTCTCGATTCGCCGCGCTGCCAGGTTCGCCACCGTGCGGCTCATGGTGATGTAAAACCCTGTCCCGTCGTCGCAAATCATGTGCCCGTGGAGCCGGAGCACCGCGATCGCTCCGCGGACAACACGCTCCGCGTCCGCCAGCTCACGGACCTCGCGTGCTCGCCAATCCAGCACGAGCGCCGCCGCCAGCTCGTGGCGCTTGATCCTTCGCCCGCCGGCGTTACGGAGCAGCTCCAGCACCACGGGTGCAGCCGCCTGGACCTGACTTTCTCGTTTCATGCCATCACCCCGCGTCGACAACCGGCGTGCGCAGCCGCACCACGCCGCCGCGTCCAACCTCTGCCATCACCCCTGCCGCTTCGGGAAACGCCGCGTAGATCGCGCTTTTCGCCACGTTGATCACGGATGCACGGAACGCCTCCTCCCCACCCCCGATACAGCAGGCTGGTGTCACTCGCGCCGCAACCTCACCCAGCAGCAGCATCCGACCGCAGTCATCGCGGTAGATCGCACCCAGGAAGTGTGCCATCGTCCCATCCCCGGCATCCTCGTAGGCCCGGTACCGCGCCAGCACAGTCCGGCGCCCCTCTTGGCTCGCGACTCGATTCACCCAGTACTGGCACCCATCTAGTCCAACCGACCGCCACTCGCTCATCGTCATTTCCGGGCCCTCCATGCCATCACTGTAGCGCACCGTTTCGCGCTTGTCAAGCCCTTGGCGCGCGCCGGACGCAACAAAGCGCCCCGGATCTCTCCGGGGCTCGTGGCGGTTTAGGGGTAGCCCGCCTCCCCTTGCGCGGCTACGCTCGCGACCTGTGTGTCACCAGCGGTAGCCGATCCCAACTCTGCCCGCGTACCCGTCCGAGTAGCGTAGGTCCCACTGCAGCGCCGTGTGCCTACCGAGCAGTGCCATCGCACGCAGCCCGACGACTGAGTAGTACCCCCAGTGGCTCGGACCACGCTGGTACGATGCAGATGCCTCTCCGCCAGCACTTCGCCATCCAACCTCAGCCTGGGGGACCGTGACTGCCTTGCTCCACCCTGATCCGTCGGCGAACGTCGTGCCGTACTGGCTGCGGTACACGCCAAGCCCGGCAAACGTGTGCGGCGAAAGCGAAATACGCCCCGTGATGTTGGCCTGTGCCGTGTAGCCGCTCACAGCCCGGTGCTTCCGCTCGGTCGAGATGGTCACATCGGCCAACCAGTGCTCGCCAGACGCCCGAGCCTGCACGTAGGGTCCGGGATCAAACCCGAACCCAGGAGCGGCAGAAATACCGATGACCACGCTCACGCCCTGCGCCCCGGCGATCGAGGCGCAGAGCATGGCGGCAGTAACGACGAGTTGCCTCACTGCGGAATTCCGTTGACTGTTACCGATCCCGCCCCATTGACCGACACGCTCCCGGCCCCATTGACCGCGACCGACCCACCGCTAAGCAGCACCGGCAGCGACGTCAGCGTAATTCCAGAACCGTAGCCGCGCACACGCACACGGACCGCGATTGGCAGGGTTGAGGTGTTAGTCCACGACAACGAGACCGACTCCCACGTCGTCGCAGTCGCCGGAAACGTCGCGCTGGCGTATGCGGTGCTGCCCGGCGCCAGCGGGTCGGCCCCGACACCCACGATCTCCGCGACAGCGTGAGCATCGGCGGACTGGTACCGATACACCCGCAGTGCGATCGTGCGTCCCGGTTCGGCCACGAGCGGCCGCTCATAGCATCCCCACGATGTGGACTCTAGCGCGGTCGAGTACGCGTAGGCGTAGCCGGGCGGGATCGTTGTCGCCTGCTTGTCCGTGATGCCGCCTTTCGACCACGCCCTGTAGGCGCCGGTAACCTGATCGTGGTCAATACTCTCGGCATACGACATCGCCCCGAGACTGGCGTATCCGCTGTTCTCGGTCGTTACCGACATAAGCACGTTGCGCGCCTCAATGTCCGAGCACCATACCAGTGCATTGTTAGACCCGGATATTGTTGCGTCGGACAGCGTGCCAGTGCAGTAGGCGACTCCGTTGGTGTTGCCCGACAGTATCGCACCGGCGATCATTGCGCTGGTGCAGTAGGCGACTCCGTAGATGTTGCCCGACAGTATCGCACCGGCGATCATCGCGCTGGTGCAGTAGGCGACTCCGTAGATGTTGCCCGTCAGCACTCCGCCAGTGATCGAGGCACTAGCACATCTGCTGAGCCCGTTGGAGTTGCCGGACACCTCCGCTGCCAGCGTCAGGGCATTGGCGCTCGTAAACGCATACCCCGTTGCTCCGGTTACACGCACGTTGCGGGTGATGATGCTGATTATTGATCCGATGGCCTTGTCGGCAGTTAGGCCGGCGGTAATCGTGATGGTGTTGACTCCGACCGATGCGATGGTTCTGGCTTCGGACGAGACTGCCCCGTATTGGTCCACGCGCACGGACTCCGTAGCCAGCCACGGCACGGTACCCGCCGACAGATCGACTGCCGTTCCGTCCATCGCCCGCACGTCAAGTACGGTGGCGCCGGCGCTGGCGGAGGTGTTCAGGCGCACGCTGGTGACGCTGGGCTCGGTGCAGATCAGCCTGACGGTTCCAGCACCCGTGATGTAGTGGGCGCCGTTCAAATTGATGATCCATTTGACGCCGTAGGGGACAGCCCCGGTCGCAGTTCCGAGTCGGCCGCCAGTGTTGACCGTGATGTGCCCGGCGCATTTGATTGCGTAGGTGCCAGCGGTCACGGATGGTTCGAGCGAGCCGCCGGTATTGATCGTGATGACAACCCCGGTCACGTAGGCGGCCATGTCAATGTCCTGCTCGACGGCGTGGCCGATGATGGCGGTATCGCCGTCTACTGGCGCAATGCCGCCCCAGGTTGCAGCGGCAGACCAGAGCCCGGCCTGCGTGGTGGTTCGTGTGAAAGCGGAGGCGGAGGTAGCGAGGAGAATGACGGCGAGTGCGAAGAGGCGCTTCATGGTGTCACCGTATTCCCTTCGCGACTACAGTCACTGTCCCACCCACTATTTCAGTCGAAATCCGCGCCCGCACGACTCCAACTGATGCCAGATTCTGGATTAGATCGACTGAGTTTGCTGCGGAGAACGGGATCACCGCTAGCATGCGCCACGTCCCGGCGAAGTCCGCCGATGCCGCAGTTTCGTACGTCACGCCTCCCGCGGTGCATCCGGAAGACCAAATGACGTAAACAGGAAACCGCTCGGTGCGGCCCTTCGTGTTGAGCGCCCATCCGTTCCCGACGGTAGCCGCGCTCTGAAATGTAAATTCGCCCTCTTCGCCCGTAGCGACAGCCACGCTCCCGACCATTATCGATACGCCTAGCAACATCATTGCCACGGCCCGTTTCATGTCTTGCCCCCTTTTCCTCGTGCTCCATCAGTTTTCCATCGCCGCCACGCGCTCACAATTCTCGCGGCGAGCTTCAGCAGCCCGCCCCAGCCATGCGGCTGCGGAGTCGGCCCCTGGGCCGGCCGAGTACCGGTTGCGGCCCAGGGGTCCTGCATCGGACTCATCATGCCCGAAACCGATCCGCGATCCAGCCGGCCGCGCCGACCATACCGCCAGCGGCCAATAGCGCACAATGCGCCACCATCGCCACGATCGGTCCGGCCCCCAATTCTCGGTCATTTCCCGATCGCTTTCTTCGCCTCGGTTGACGCAGTCGCATCCCAAGTCTTCATCGCGAGGTATGCGGCAACTAGCCCTTCGATCAGCGACGCCAGTACAGTGCCAGTCACTGCCCCATGTTGCGTTGCGTCCGTGATTGCGGTACCGACTGCTCCGAGCACCAATGAAATGATCTGAATTGCCTTGGCCGGCAGGATAATCCCACCGAACGACGCAAGCGCGCGCCGCAGCAATCCAACCACAGCCAGAATTGATCCGAGCGTTCCAAGCAGCGTTAGTGGCAGCGACCACGTGATTTTGTCGCCTAACGCCTGAAGCAGAATTACCAACCAGCCGCCATACTGCTGAACGGGATCGGGACCGGGAGCTGCAGTCGGATCAGGTGCGATAGTCGGAACCGGCACCGGCGTGCCGACGGGGCACGGCTCGTTGATGAGCTGGTAGCCCACGGGGCACGGAAAGCCGACGAGATGCGCTTCCCATGCTCCCGTGGTGGGATTCGCGCAGCATTCATCTGGTGATGCGATGCCGACGGAGATGCTGTACTTCGGCATCGGTACCGCAGTCCCGACGGGATTCTGCGGCCTCTGTGCGGCCGACCAGCCGGCCGCGAGCGTGAGCAATACAGCAGCGATTGCGATGTTCGTTCGTCTCATTGTGCCCCTCCTAGGGTAGCGTCAGGTGCCTGCGCGGCACCGGTAACGTAGGTGTTGCGGTCGGTTGTGGCGGCACGCGGCACCATGCCCCGGATGCCCCGGATGCCCCGAGCCAGATGAACCAAGTCTCGCCGTCGGTGTACAGGCCGGTCCACGCGGGGACGGCCCCATGCCCCACCACCGCCCGCAGCAGTGGAACCGGGGTCGTTTGCCACATTATCTCCGCGCCCGAACACTCCGGCTCTTCACCTGGTGTCGGAGTCGGAGTCGGAGTCGGAGTCGGTGTCGGAGTCGGTGTCGGAGTCGGTGTCGGAGTCGGTGTCGGAGTCGGTGTCGGAGTCGGTGTCG
>Ga0100403_1002195_pt1 | contig 16022 bp, 15 predicted proteins | sample CryGeymet201501t_FD_83663 | JGI IMG/M metagenome (GOLD analysis project Ga0100403, IMG submission 83663) | Groundwater microbial communities from Crystal Geyser aquifers in Utah, USA - Crystal Geyser metaG 2015-01t | ecosystem: Environmental > Aquatic > Deep subsurface > Groundwater | place...
AAGCTCCCGATCAAGCTGGCGACGCCGTTCAAGCTCGTCGGCAAGGGCGACGCGCCGGAGATCGATCCGGCGAGCGTGATGACGGCGCGCGCGCTCGTGCTCGAGCTCAATCGGCACCGCGACTGGCGGCTCTTCATCGGCGTGCGGCCGGGCGCAGGGAAAGCGGACGAAGCGCAGCGGACGGCGGTGAACCGCGCGGCGGCGATCTCGTCGCTCGTCGACAAGCTCGCGCTGCGCGACGAGGCGTCGGAGCCGGTCGGGTGGGACGCGGTGAAGCAGCAGCCGGGCGCGGAGACCGGGATCGCGTTCATGATCGTGGTCGCGCCGGCGACGCCGGGCTCGGCGCCGACGCCGCTGCCGCCGGCGAACGCGCCGCCGCCCAACGCGACGCCTCCCAACGCGACGCCGCCGGCGCCCGCGCCGCAGCCGGGCAAGAAGCCGCATCGCGGCGGCGGCCGCGGGCACGGCGGACACAAACCGCGGAAGCCGCAGCCGTGAAGCTTCGCGCGCGTCATCCGGCGCTCGGCGTCGCGACGAGCGCGTTCGCGATCGGTGTCGTCCTCGCGGGAGCGTCGGCGCTGGCGCAGCCGCCGCCGCCGCCTCGGCCGATTCCGCCGCGGCCGATCCCGTCGGGGTCGACGGCGGTGCCGGAGCCGCCGGGGCTCGCGCCTTCGCCGGAGCTCCGCGCGCACTTCGGCGCGGAGATCGCGACGCGCCTCTTGCGCTCGCCCGACCCGAACGAGCGGCTGCGCGGGATCGCGCGCGCGGCGGCGACGAAGTCGCCCGAGGGGCTCGCGCTCTTGGTACGCGAATCCGAGGCGACGGGCGCGGCGCGGCGCGACGCGCGCGCGATGATCGAGGTCGCGCGCGGGCTCGCGGGGTTCATCTCGGAGCAGTCCGCGAAGACGGCGCTCGTCGGAATCCTCAACGCGCCGACGACGGCCGCCGCGTCGCGACCGACGGGGCGACCCGGGCCGCGCGATTTCACGCTCGACGAGGCGGAGCACGCGGCGCGCCTCCAGCTCGCGCGGCACATCGCGGCGATCGCGCTCGCGTCGAGCGGCGATCCGCGCGCGTACGAGTCGCTCATCGCGGCGGCGCGCGGCAGCGGCGCCGGGCAAGCGGCGGCGATGCACGCGCTCGCGATGTCGCCGCCGCAGCACGCGGGCGCGCTCGGCGCGGTGACGCTGACGACGCCGGGGATGGTGCGGCTCGCGGCGCAGATCGGGGACCTTCGCGCGATCGAGCACGTTCGCGGTCTCACGAAGTCGGGCGATCCGCTCTTGCGCGCGGCGGCGTTCGTCGCGCTCGGCGAGATGGGCGACATGCGCGCGGTCGAAGCAGCGACGGCGGCGGCGACCGATCGCGATTTGCGCGTACGCGCCGCGGCCGTCGAAGCGCTCGTGATGCTCGGCGGCGCCGAGCGCGCGAAGCACGTCGAAGCGCTGATCGGCGAGGACGCGACCGCGGCCGCCGGGATTCGCTTGGCCGAACGCACGTTCTCGCCTGGAATCGTGAAGGCGCTCGCGGCGCGCGCGATCGCTACGGCGGACCCGATCCTGCGAAGCGCGGCGATCGTCGCGCTCGGGCGCGCGCCGCTCCCGCTCGCGATCCAGGCGCTCGTCGAGCTGATGAAGAACGGCACGCTGCACTCGGACATCGCGAGCGCGATCGCGCGCTCGCCCGCGCCGAACGCGATGGCGGCGATCGAGGCGATGGCGGTCGCGGCGCCCGCGGCGACGAAGCGCCTCGGCGCGCGCGCGTACGTCGTGCGCGTCCTCGCGCGCGGCGAGACGAGCGCGAAGCTCGACGATCTCCTCGAGCGGCTCGCGGCGTCGGCGGACGCGCACGATCGCGCGGTCGGCGTCGGCGCGCTCGTCGCGCTCGGCAAGCGCGCGCTCGACGCGGCGATCGCGGACAAGGACGCGCGCGTTCGCCGCGCGGTGGCGGTCGCGTCGCTCGTCGACGGCCCGAAGCCCGCGGCGCTCGCGGTGCTCCTCGCGCGCCTCGCGACGGAGAAAGACGAGGCGACGCGCGAGGTGCTCGCGATCGGTCTGCTCGAAGGCGATCCGGACGCGCGCGTTCCGACGCTCACGCTCGTCGAGCGCGCGGAGTCCGCGGCGGCCGACGCGCCGCTCTCGGTGCTCGCGCTCGCGCGCCGCGGCGACGACGCTTACAGCGCGAAGGTCGACGCGTTCCTCGGCTCGCGCGATCCGATCGTTCGCGCGCACGCCGCGCGCGGGCTCGGGCTCGGCGCGTACAAAGACGCGGTCGGGCGGCTCGCGGCGGCGTACGCCTACGAGGCCGACGCGGGCGTTCGTCGCGTGATCGTCGGCGCGCTCGCGGCGCGCACCGCGGACGCGACCGCGCCGTCGCGCGTGGAGACGCTGCGGATCGCGGCGGCGCTCGATCCGGATCGCGTCGTGCGATCGATCGCGGCGCGCGCGGCCGCGGGGATCGCGCTGTCGGCGCCGGGCGTGCGCGCGATCCGCGACGTCGCGTGGCTGCACCTCGCCGCGCCGGACGGCGGCGCCGCGCCGGCGAACATGACGGGCGCGCTCGAGCGTCCGGATGGGCTCGCGGTGCCGATCGCGTTCGACGACGAAGGCTACGCGCTCGTCCCAGGCATTCCGCCGGGCGACGCGAGGCTCGTGCTTGCGCCGCGGCTGCCGGCGTACGAACCTCCGAAGCTGCCATGAACAAAGACGAAACGCCGGCGACCTTCGAAGCCGCCATCAAGCGCCTCGCGGAGATCGTGGCCGCGCTCGAGCGCGGAGATCTCCCGCTCGAAGAGTCGCTCGCGCTCTTCGAAGAGGGCGTGAAGCTCTCGCGCGTGTCGCAGCAGCGGCTCGACGCCGCGCAGAAGAAAGTCGAGAAGCTCCTCGCCGTCGACGAGAAGGGCCGCGCGACGACCGAGGCGTTCGCGACGAGCGCGGACGACGAGTAGCGCTACTTGCCGATCGCGCCGCGGTACACCCAGCCTTCGCTCGCGAAGTCCGCGCCGAATTTCACCGGGTACCATCCGTCCTTCGCCGGACCCAGCTGGAGCTTCGTTCCGCGCGGCAAGCGCGCGATGATCTGCCCGTTTCGCGGAGCGTCGCGCACGAGCGCCGTCTCCCACGAGACCGTCGCCTCTTTCGAATCGCCTGCGACCGCGCTCGCCGCCGCGCTCGCCGCCGAGGCCGCGCCGCCCGGCGCCGCGAGCGTGAGCGTGTAGAGGATGCTGTAGCGCTGGTGCTCGTGCTCGAGCCCTCCGATCGGCGCGCCCTGAAATGCCGCGCGCATGCACGCGTACAACCCGTCGGGCGAAGCGATCGTCGTCTGCTTCCCGGTGTCGACGCCGATGTGGCTCGATCCGAAGTCGACCGTGAGAACGACCGCGAGCTTCCCGGAGACGCCGTCCGCCGCGGGACATTGCGAGAGCTTCTTCAAGCGCGGCTGCGCGAGCCCTTCGAAGCCGCCGACCTGTCCGCACGCCGCGCCCTTCAACGTCTCGCCGTCCTTCGTCTTGCACGACAAGACGAAGCCGTGACCGAACGTGATCGTCGGCGCGTTGCTCGCTGCGGTCGGCGCCGCGGACGGAACCGGCGGCGGGAGCGGCGGCGCCGTGAGCATCGCGCTCGGCGCGCTCGTCGCCGGATCGGCCGACTTCGCCGGAGCCGCGCTCGCGTGCGCGCCCGGCTCGGGCGCGTTCGGCCCAAGCTTCAACCCGGTCACGCGCGGCCAGATGATGCCGACCGCGAACCCGACCGCGGCGATCACGCCGACTTTGACCCACGACGGCCGGTCCTGCGCGGGCGCGGGAACTTGGAACGCGGGCGGAACGTCGGCCTTCCGAGCGAACATCGGCCCCACGATTAGCACACGCCTTCGAAACGGGCGAAAACCCGGCAGATGCTACCCACGCGAGAGAGAACGCCGCGAAGCGCGCGCGCAATCCGCGCGCGAGTCGGCGCTCAGAGAACGTGAATGCCGAAGAAGAGCGTGCCGTTCTGGTAGTCCGGCCCCGCGATGAAGACGCGATCGTCGGACTTCATCAGGAGCCCCATCGGCGTCGTCTTATTCGGCGTCGTCAGCACCGCGCCGAAGCTGTAGCGGTCCGCCTTCTTGTCCTCGTGGGCGATCTCGCGGAACGTGAGCGACAACGTCGGGCCGTTCGGCACCGTGATCGGATACGCCTGCCCTTGCGGAAGCGTCGCGGTCGCGATGTGCTGCAGCACCTTGCGCGTCTTGAAGAGCGAGAGCGGCGGCTTCGCGGCGCTCGGCCACTTGGCGATCTCCGGATCGTCCGGGCCCGACGGGTTCTGCAGCGCGAGGATCACGACGAGCTCCACGCTCGGAGGCACTTTGAGCGGCGCGACCGACGCCGACGGCGCCGCGTGCGGGCGCGGAAGCACGCCGGGCTGGGGCGAGCGCGCACCCGACGCCGGCATCGCCGCGAAGAGCGCAACCGAGGCGCCCGCGAGCGAAACGGCGAGGACAGTGCGACGCGAAAGCTTGGTCATCGTGCGCTACTTTCCTTGAGGTTTGTCGTCGATCCAGACGATGACACTGCCCGGCGTATTCACGTTCGCGCCCACCGTACCCGGAACGTGGAAGATCGTGATGTTTTCGTCGGACGATTCGATCGTCACCTCGGGCCCCTCGTCCTGCTGCGGCGCGGGGTCGGCGCTCGCGAGCGCGGAGGGCGACGGCATCGGCACCGTGACCGGCGCGGTCGCCGTCTGCGTCGGCGCGCTCGCCACCGGCGCCGGCGCGAGCGGCTGACTCTGCTGGCCACCCAAGTAGAAGAACGCACCGGCCGCGATCGACGCCGCCGCGACCAGCATCGCGGACGCCTTCAGCCGCGCGTCGCGACGCGCGCGCGCTGCGTCCAGGCTCGCCACCTTCGGCGCCTCGGCGATCCGCGCCATCACCGCGCCCGCGATCGTCTCCGCGGCGTTCGCGCGCTCGAGCGCCGACGTCGCGACCCAATCGCCGATCGCGTGCGCCGCAGGACCGCGCATCGTCTCGAACGCGCGGCGCGCCTCGGCGTTCGTCGCCACCAGCGCCTCGGCCTCGGCGCGCTCGTCCGCGTCGAGCTCGCCGTCGGCGAGCGCCATCAGCTTCATGAGCTCTTCGGCGTAGAGGCTCACGACTCGCCTCCGTCCTCGCCGTCGCTCGCCTCGCCGTTGTCCCGCGGCATCGCGCCGACTTGCTCTTTGTAGCAATCGGCCAGCGCGCGCTGGAGCTTCTGACGGGCGTGAAACAAGCGGCTCATGATGGTCCCTTTGGAAACCCCCATGGCCTGAGCCATCTCCTCGTAGCTCAGACCTTCGACCTCTCGAAGCACGATGACCGCGCGGTGGTAGCTCGGGAGTGCGTCGAGAGCCGTCTGCAAGCGAGCGCTGATTTCGCGGCGCCGTACGACGTCGGCCGGATCGGCGCCGTCGTACTTGCTCAGAAACGGCAAATCGAGATCGTGGGTTTCCTCCATTTCCAGCCGGGCGTCGTCGAGGTCGCTCGTTTGGCGACCCGGCTTTCGAATGAGATCGATGCTGAGGTTCGTGATGATTCGGTAAAGCCACGTGAAGAAGCTGGAGCCGCCCTGGAAAGAGGAAAGGCCTTTGAAGACCCGGAGAAAAGCGTCCTGGACGAGCTCGCGGGCGTCGTTCTCGTCACGGACCAAGGCGAGGGCGATGGCGAAAGCTCTCCGTTGATGGCGCTCGACGAGCTGTCGAAACGCCGCGGTGTCGCCGGCTTGCGCTCTCGCAATAAGCGCACGATCTTCTTCTGCTTCCTTTGCTCTCTGCTGCTTGTTGTTGGACGCGCCCATCTTGCGCGTATTCAAAGGCATCGGCGGCGGAGCGGACGGAAGTCCGGGCTGCGGGTCCGCGCTGTCGCGTCCGTGACGGTCCGCGCCGTCCGCGCCGTCCGCGCCGGACGGACGCGAGCTCACCCCGTCGTCGGAGTCGCGATCGGCCCCCGCGCCAGCGGAGCCGTGAGGCTGGGTGCGCACCACCGACATCTCGGAGCTACACGGTAATATGCTTTTCGCGCTGCGGCGCGCGCTTTCGGCGCGTCAGTGCGGCGCGGGCCCGAAGCCGGGCGGGAGGCCGCCCTTCGGACGGGTGGGGGCGTTCGGGAGCTGACCGAGCGTCACCTTCACGTCGACGCGCTTTCCGTCGCGCGCGATCCGGAGCGACGCGACGCGCCCGACGCCGTACGTGCTCGCGAGCCAACGCAGCTTCGCGCTGCGGTCGATCGGCTCTTGCTCGAACGCGAGGATCACATCTCCCGACGCGAGCCCCGCGCGGTCCGCCGGTCCGCCCGGATCGACGTACTCGACGACCGCGCCCGCCGGAACGAGCGGCTGCCCTTTGTCGTCCACGAGCTTGAGCGCCGCGCGATCTTCCGGCGACAGCTCGCGCACGTCGCGGATCCGAACGCCGAGCGCGCTCCGCGTCACGTGCCCGTCGCGGAGGAGCGCCGGCAAGAGCTGCTTCACCATGTTCATCGGGATCGCGAAGCCGATCCCCTGCGCGCCGCCGCCGCGGATCGCCGTGTTGATCCCGACGACCTCGCCTCTTAGATTGAGGAGCGGCCCGCCCGAGTTGCCCGGGTTGATCGACGCGTCGGTCTGCATGAAGTCGTAATAGCCCGCGGGATCGAGCGGAACGTCGTCGCGCGTGCGCCCCTTGGCGCTGATGATCCCCGCGCTCACCGTGTGCGACAGGCCGAACGGGTTTCCGATCGCGACGACCCAATCGCCGACCTCCATCGCGTCCGAGTCACCGAGGGCGAGCGGCGTCAGATCCTTCGCGTCGATGCGCAAGACGGCGAGATCGGTCTGCGCGTCGCGCCCGACGATCTTCGCCGGGAGCTCGCGATCGTCCGAGAGCTTCACCGTGATCGCGTCGGCCGACTCGATGACGTGGTTGTTCGTCAGGACGACGCCGTCCTTCTCGATGATGAAGCCGGTGCCGAGCCCTTTGAGCTCGTGCGTCCGTCGGCGCCGTCCGAACGGCGACGTCTCTACTTCCTCGCCGACCGTCGTGATCGTCACGACGCTCGGATCCGCCTTGCGCGCGATCGGCGCGAACGTGAGCGGCCCGCTCTTCACCTCCACGTCCGGCGGCGCCTGCGCGGCCGTCGCGGTCACCGGCGCGATCGGCGTCAGCGGCACCACCGACGTCGCCCCCGGCGGCATCGCGACCCCCGCGTCCGCCGTCGACGCGTTCCCCTTCCCACACGCACCGAGCGCCACGAGCGACACCGTCGCCAGTGCGCGCGCGCCCGCTCGCCTGGTTTCTGCCCACGACATCTGCATGGTCACTTCTTCGCTTCGCGCTTCTCGAGCTCGACGAAGCGCATCCTCAAGTCGAAAAGGATCTGCCCGATCAGGCGCTCTTCCTCGCCCGTCAGGTTCCCCTTCGTTTTCTCCTCGAGCATCCCGATGAGATCGATCGTCTGCTTCGCGAGCGGGAGGCTCGCGTCGGTCTTCCCCGTCTCGGGATCGGGCGCTTCGCCGAGGTGCATGAGCGCCGAATGGCTCAGCGACAAGACGAACGTCGAGAAATCGATGCTCGGCAGCGCGACGTCTTCGGGCGTCTTCGGGTCGCTCACGGCGGCGTTCAGTCTTCGCGGCCGCCGAGCGCCGGTTGCGGCATCGACACCGGCTCGCACTGCTCGGCGACGTCCGGGAGCTTGCCGAGATGCTTGCTCACGGTGTCGTCGTCGAGGATCCCCTTCTTGAGGTTGCGCTCGCGGACGCGCACGTCCCAGTCCCAGCTCTGAATCTGCTTGTTGCTCATCGGTTCCTCGGTGCATGGCTCGTCCGTGTCAACGTACGAGCGGGCCAAATATGCCTAAGACGGGCTAGTTCAACAAGTCGGGCTTCTTTTTGCCTTTGCCGATCGTGACGACGTCGGGCGCGTCCGGGTGATCGTGGTCGCAATCCTCGCCGTGGACGTGCGCCTCTTCCAGCTCGGCCGCGGCTTTCTGCACTTCTTCGTCCGTCGCCTCGCGCACCGAGCGGACCTTGATTTTGTAGTGCAGCGTCATCCCTGCCAGCGGGTGGTTCGCGTCGACGACCACCGAGTCGGACTTCACCTCGACGACTTCCATCGCGATCTCGTCGCCGTCCGGCGACTCCGCCACGAGCTCGTCTCCGACCTCGACCTTTGCCGGATCCGGGAGCTCGCTGCGATCGATTTCGAGCACGAGCTCTTCGTCGCGCTCGCCGTAGCCGGACGCCGCGGGGACGACGACCTCGCGCTCGTCGCCCGCTTCGAGGCCTGCGAGCGCCGCTTCGAGCCCCGGCACGAGCATGCCGTAGCCGTGGACGTACTCGATCGGCGCGCCGTCCTCGACGTCGCTCGCGTCGAGCAAATCGCCGTCGTCGTCGCGCAGCGAGTATTCGAGAACGACGAACGAGTTCGGTTCGATGGCCTTGGGCATTCGGCGCGAGGAGTAGCGCGGGGCCGGGCGAACGTCGAGCAGGAAGCGGTCAGCGCGGCTTGGCGAAGCGGACGTCGTGGGCGCTCGCGTCCGGCTCGACGAAGCGGACGAGGGCGGCGGCCTCGCGCTCGAGCTCGGCCCGCGCGCCCTTCGGGATCGCCTCGAACGGCTCGACGGCGATCGCGGCCGCGCGGGGGCGTCGTCGTCGGGGTAGCGAAGGATCAGCGCCGCCGGATCCGCTTTCGTCGCGAGCTTGCCGATCCATTCGTCGGCGAGCACGGCGGCCGCGGCCACTGCGCCTGCATGCCGACGAGGCGCTCGATCGCGCGCGTCGGCGTCGCACGCTCGCGGGCGAGGAGCATCTGCCGCTCGAGCGTGGCCCGGTCGAGCGCGCGGAGCGACACCGGGCATTGGCCGCTCGCACCAAGACAAAATGAAACTTGTTCTACTTTCACCTCGACCGCGAATAGAACGTGTTCTATCGTCACGCCTCTCCGAGGAGGGGACGCGATGCGCTGGACGTTCGTTTGGGTGCTCGCCGCGGCGGCCGCGTGCGCGCAGTCGTCGGGATTCACGGGCGGCGCGGCGCCGGCGGCCGACGCCGGCATTCCGGGAGATCCCGCGGGCGTCGCCGTCTACGTCGCGACCGACGGCTACGACGACGCGGACGGCACGACGCCGGCGACCGCGATGCGCTCGATTAAAGCGGCGGCGAAACGCGCGAAGGTGTGCGCCGGCGCGCCGTGCATCGTGAAGATCGCGGCCGGGACGTACTTGGAGAGCGTGTCGCTCTACGCGGGCGTGCACTTGTACGGCGGCTACGCGCGCGACTTCGCGTCGCGCGACGCGCAGAACAACGTCGTGAAGATCGTGTCGAGCGACGTGCGCGCGGTGATCGCCGACCAGCTCGACATGCAGACGATCGTCGACGGCGTGACGATCGTCGGCGCGGACCTCGCGTCGGGACGCACGGGGAAGTCGAGCTACGCGCTGTGGGTGAGCACGTCGCGGGCGTTCCTCGTCTTGTCGCACGTGAACGTGATCGGCGGGCGCGGCGAAGCGGGCGTGGCGGGCGCGGCGGGCGGCGCCGGATCGTGCACCGCGACGGGCGGACCGGGCGGGAGCGCCGCGGACTGTTCGTCGGCGACGGGCGGCGACGGCAACGCGGGCGGTGATCCCTAGAACGGCGGCAAAGGCGGCGACGGGGGGAGCAACAACTGCCCGAGCGCGTGCCCGCTCGTCGGGACCGACGGGATCAGCAACGGCACCGACGGACATCCCGGCGCGGACGGCGCGAACGGCGCGGCCGGGTTGCCCGCGGACGACGTGATCGGCGCGTACCTCGACGGCCAGTGGACCGGAAAGGTCGGCGGCTTCGGCACGAGCGGGACGAACGGCACCGGCGGCGGCGGCGGCGGCTCGGGCGGGACGAAGCGGATCCGCGCGTGCTTCGGCTGCGGCACGCTCCTCGGCGGACGCGGCGGCGACGGCGGCGCAGCAGGATGCGGCGGCGGCGGCGGCGCAGGCGGCGCCGCCGGTGGCGCGTCGATCGCGGTGCTGGTGATCGCGTCGTCGCCGTCGTTCACCGACAGCACGATCGTCGGCGGCGAAGGCGGCGCGGGCGGCGCGGGCGGCGACGGGCACGATGGCGATCCCGCGAGCGCGATGGTCGACATGGGGCGCGCGACGGCGGTCACGCAGCGATGCGGCGCGATCGACTACTCGTCGGGCGCGGGCGGTCACGGCGGCAAGGGCGGCGCGGGCGGCGCGGGCGGAGGGGGCGCGGGCGGCAACGGCGGACCGTCGATCGCGATCGGCCTCGTCGGCGACGGATCGAGCGCGAGCAAGTTCGGGACGGTGACGATCACGCCGGGCAAAGGCGGCGTCGGCGGAGCGGGCGGCAAGAGCAGCGGCGCGAGCGGCGCCGCGGGAAAGAGCGGCGCCGCGCTCGGGGAGCACGCGATCTAAAGCAGGCGTCCTTCGGATGGAACGATCGAAGCGGATCGCGCCGGCCGCGGCGCGCGTCCACCCCGCGGCCGAAGAGCCCATCGCGCGGGGCGGCACTCGGAGGAGACTCTCACCCCTCCGCTCCTTTCGTGACGGCGCGTCGCAGCCGACGCTGGAACGCGCGCCAGCGCCGGCGCGAAAGTCGGCAAGGGTGAGAGCGACGAAGAGCGCCTCCCCGGGCGATGGGCGATCCGTTCCGATGAATGGACCTTGGCTCTAAATTTCGTTCGGGCCGACGATGCGCCCTGCGATCGCGCTCGCGGCGACGACGAGCGGGCTCGCGAGGTACACCTTGCCCGGACCGCTCCGGCCCGGGAAGTTCCGGTTCTGGGAGCTCACAGTCACCTGATTCGGCGAGTCGCTCGATCCAGGGCCCGCCTTGATGCACGCGCCGCACGACGGATCGACGAGCTCCGCGCCCGCCGCCGCGAAGACGTCGAGGTAGCCGCGCTCTTCGGCGTAGCGCCGAATGTCCTGCGATCCGAACTGCAGATAGAAATGCACGCCGGGCGCGACGCGCTTCCCCTTCGCGACCGCGTCCTTCAAGACGGCGGCGTACATGTCCATGTCCGCTTTTTTCCCGCCGGTGCACGAGCCGCCGTACGCGATGTCGATCTTCACCGCGCCGCCGCTCTTCTCTTCGAGCGACGCGAGCGCCACGCCGTTTCGCGGATCGCCCGGCGTCGCGACCATCGGCACGAGCTTGGTCAGATCGATCTCGAACGTCGCGCAATACTTCGCCTCCGGATCGGCGCGCACGATGCGCGCGCGCACGTCGTCCGCGTTCGCGCCGCGCTGCTTCACGAGGTAATCGACGACGACGTCGTCCGCCTCGATGATCCCGGTGAAGCCGCCCGCTTCGACGGCCATGTTGGTGAGCGTCGCGCGCTCGTCGAGGCCCATCGCGGCGACGCCGTCGCCGGTAAACTCCATGACCTTGCCGATCCCCTCGCCCGTCTTGAAGAACGGCGTCGCGAGGATGTGCAGCATCACGTCCTTCGCGCACACGCCCGCCGGCATCTTCCCGCGCAGGACGAACTTCGCCGTCTCCGGCACCGTCACGCGCACGTCTTTGGTGAACCACGCGTTCGCCATGTCGGTCGAGCCGACGCCGAACGCGAAGCACCCGAGCGCGCCCGCCATGCACGTGTGCGAGTCCGTGCCCATCACGAGCTGCCCCGGCAGCGCGATCTCCTCGACGACTTTGTTGTGGCAGATGGCTTCGCTGCCGACGAGCTTCCCGTCGCGGTGCACCTCTCCGTAGAGCTTGATGCCGTGGCGCTTCGTGAACTTCTCTTGCACCGTGGCCAGCGACGCGGCCTGCTCTTGCAAGCCCATGTCCTTGTGCGCCTTCGGAATGATGAGATCGAGGAACGTGAGGTGATCGCGAAACGCGTACACGCTCTCCGGATCGGTCACTTTCGCGTCCTTGCCCAGCCCCGCCACGAACAAGGCTTCGGCCATCGGCGTCACGTACTCGTGCGAGAAGCGAACGTCCGCGCGCGCGAAGAACGCGTCGCCCGGCTTCACGCCCGGCACGCCGATCTTTCCCGCCTTCGCGTCGACGATCGCGTGCGCCGCGAGAATCTTCTCGCACAACGTCATCGGCCGCTTCGGCGTCATGATCGGCGGCGGGTCGACGCGACCTTCGAGGCGCGCGCGGTTGTACGCGAAGAGGCCGCCGTGCTCGACGATCCCGGCGCTGATCGGATCGAGCCCCTTGGTGAACTCGCTCATCGGAATCTCTTCGCCGCGCGCGATGCGATCGAGCAGGCCGAAATCGGTGCTCGTGAGCAGCCCGATGTTCTGCGCGTTCTGGCGATAGATCTTCTCGATGCTCTTCGCGATGACGAGCTGCACGCCCGCCTTCAATTCGCTGTACGGCGCCGTCTCGCGGCTCGAGCCGCAGCCCTTGCTGATGCCGCTCACGATGACGCCGAAGCCGCCGTTCTTGATCGCGTCGCGCTTGATCGTCCCGCCGCGAAGGCCGACGAGGCAGTAACGAGCGAGCGTCTCGTCGTAGTAGTAGCAAACCCAACCCGGCGTGAGCTCGTCGGTGGAGATGCTGCCGAGGAGCGGTCGCTCGGGATCGAAGGCGATGTCTTTGCCGGAGAGCTGCTGTTCGAGGAGGGCGGGATCTTCGGTGAGATAGAGGACGCGGCCGTGAATCTTCACGGCGCCGGCAGACGTGCTCATACGGCGAGCATTACCACTCGGGCTACGCGTGGGCTATCTCCTCTCCATGCGGATCGCCATCGTGACGACGAGCTGGCCGCGCTCGCGGGATGACGCATCCGGACATTTCGTGCGCGCCGAAGCGCGGGCGCTCGAGCGCGCCGGGCACGAGATCGTGGTGATCGCGCCGGGCGCGAGCGACGATGCGTTCGGTTGGCCCGGCGTCGCGACGCGCCTGCGCGCGCGGCCGTGGCGTGCGATCGATGCGGCGCGATGGATCGCGCGCGCGCGCGCAGAGGTCGCGGCGAGCGGAGCCGAGCGCGTCGTCGCGCACTGGGCGGTGCCGTGCGCTTGGCCGATCGCGACGAGCGCGGCGTTCGCCGACGCGCGCGCGCTCGAGGTGGTGTCGCACGGCGGGGACGTGCGCTTGCTCGTGCGCATGCCGCCGCCGGTGCGCACGGCGATCGTCTCTGCGATCGCGCGGCGCGCGACCTCGTGGCGCTTCGTGTCGGCGGAGCTTCGCGATCGATTGTTCGCCGTCGTGGACGACGCGCGTCTTCGCGCGATCGCGCGCGTCGAGGCCGCGGCGATCGAGATGCCCGCGCTCGACGAGCTGCGCGCCGCGGGCGAAGCGCGGCGTCGCGCGCTCGGCGACGGACCGCTCGCCGTCAGCGTCGGCCGCCTCGTGCCGAGCAAGCGCGTCGACCTCGCGATCGCGCACGCCGCGAAGCTCGGCGCGCGCATCGTCGTCGTCGGCGACGGCCCGGAGCGCGCGCGCCTCGAGTCGCACGCCGCGTCGCTCGGAGCCGACGCGCGCTTCGTCGGGAAGATCGATCGCAACGACGCGCTCGCGTGGATCGCCGCGGCCGATTTCGTCGTGCACGCGTCGATCGAGGAGGGCTTGTCGACGGTCGTTCGCGAAGCGGAGGCGATCGGCACGCGCCTCGAGAGGATCGCGTCGTGAAGCGCGGCGCGACCGCGTCGTTCGCCGTCGGTGCAATCGCGTCGTTCGCCGTCGGCGCGTTCGCGCTCGGCGCGTTCGGCTGCACGTTCCTCGTCGACTTCGAGGATCACCCGCCGGATCCGTGCGCGGACGGCGGATGCGTCGACGCGACGATCGATGTCGCGCCGGACGTCGCGCCCGACGTCGCGGATGCTGCCGTCGAAGCAGACGCGCCGCCGAACCCGTGCGCGACGCTCGAAGCCGGTGCGATCTGCGAGTACGCGGGCGGCTGCACGTGCAACACGTGCCAAAACGGGACGTGCTCGGGCACGAAGAAATGCCCCGATGGTTACAACTGGGATCCGAAGAACGCGCTCGCGCGCTGCTGCGGCGGTCTCGCCGTCGTGACGAACACGAACGCGAACTGCGGCGTCTGCGGCGTCGTCTGCAAGACCGCAGGCGTGACGACGCCGCAAGACTGCAAGCTCCTCGACGGCCACTACTTGTGCGTCGGCTGCTCCGCGAACAGCGAGTGCTGGTCGCAGTGCTGCTCGAGCTCTCCCACGCCGTCGCACTGCGCGGCGAGCGACTGCAACACCGGCAACTGCCCGAACGGCATCTGCCCCGCGCCGTCGAAGTGCGTGATGGGCACCGGCAACGCGCCGAACTACTGCTCGTACTGAGTCACCAGTCCCACAGCCGCAGGCCGATCCATCGCCAGTACGCGAGCCACACGACGATCGCGCACGAGCCGAGCGCGACGAGGAGCGCGTGGATCTTCACCGCCGGGCGAAGCTCGTCGCGGCGGACGATGCTCCGTATCGACACGCCGAGCGCGACGCCCGACGTCGCGACGAAGACGAGGGGCAAGACGAACGCCGCGACCGTGCGCACGTTCACGAGCGGCACGAAATGCCGGATCCCCGTCATCGTCAGGTAAAGGCCGACCGACGCGAACCCGACGATCGACGCGACGAGCGGCGCGACGCGCACCGCGATGGGCCGCGCACGCACGCGGAAGCGCTTTCGGAAGATCCATCGCGGCCCCCAAACGAGCGCGTACAGAATCGACGACGCCATCAGCGCGAACCCGGCGAAGACGACGCCGCGGAGCGCGCGAATCTTCCACGGCGACGTCTTCACGTAGTACCGCGTGCCCGCGAGCATCACGTTCGCGCCGTCGCGCTCCGTGAAGACGACGCGCGTCGTCCCTTCGTCCTCGCCGCGAAAGCCGCCCTCCGCGCCCGTCGGGACGAGGCGCTTCGCGGGCGAGAGGAAGCTCCGCTCCCACAGCTGTCCGTTCTTCGCGAGGACCGTCACGCCGCCGAAGAGCTGATCGAAGCCGCGGAGGATCTCGATGCGCGAATTCGCGTGCTCGTAATATCCCGTGTATTGCGCAAGCATCTCCGGCGCGAGCGTTCCGGTCAGATACTCCGGCGCCGGCTTGCTCCGCGTGAGGTAGCGCACGATCACTTTGCGCAGCCGCTCCATCCCGTTGCCGGGCGACGACGTGTTGACGAGGAAGACCCAGCCGACGCCGCGCTCGGGGATGTACATCGCCTCCGACAGGAAGCCGTCGAGCCCGCCGTTGTGCCCGTGCGCGACGTAGCCGTTCACGAGCGCCGCGTAGCTCGCGAAGCCGTAACCGACGCCGAGCGCGCTCGGCGGGAGCGTTCGCGGCTTCTGCATCGCCGCGATCGTCTGCTGCGACACGATCTCTTTGCCGCCGAGGTTTCGGCCGAGCCAAAGCTCGACGAGGTGCGCGAGCTCGGCCGCCGATGCGTGCAGATGCCCCGCCGGGCGATGTTGAATCGCGATGTACGGCACCGGCGTCGGGACCGCGTCGACGTAGCCTTGCGCGAGACGCGCGTCGACCTCGGGCGTGCGGCGCAGATCGGCGCGCGTCATCCCGAGCGGCAGGAGCAGCGTCTCTTTGATGTGATCTTCGTACGGGCGCCCGGTCACCTTCTCGATGACGTAGCCGGCGATCGTGTACCCGGGGTTCGAGTACGAGTGGCGCGTGCCGGGCGGCCAGCGCGACACGCGCGATCGCGGATCGACCGCGAGCACGTCGCGCAGCGGCACGTCGTCGCGCGAGGCCACGTACTCGGGCGGCCGGAAGTCGTCGAAGCCCGCGGTGTGCTCGAGCATCATCGCGACCGTCACCGGCCGCGTGCTCTCCCACGGATTGGTGAACGCGATCTCCGGCGCGATCTCCGCGAGGCGCGCGTCGAGCGCGATCTTCTTCTCCTCCGCGAGGCGCACCATCGCTAGCGCGACGAAGCATTTGGTGATCGATCCGACGCGGAACATCGTGTCCGCCGTCACGTCCGTCCCTTTCGCGACGTCCGCTTTGCCGACGCCGCCCGCCCACTCGACGCCGTCGCTCGTGACGAGCGCGATCCCCGCGCCCGGGATGTGCTCCTCCGCGAGGATCGCCCGTACGCGCGCCTTCAGC
>Ga0100403_1002196_pt1 | contig 16018 bp, 12 predicted proteins | sample CryGeymet201501t_FD_83663 | JGI IMG/M metagenome (GOLD analysis project Ga0100403, IMG submission 83663) | Groundwater microbial communities from Crystal Geyser aquifers in Utah, USA - Crystal Geyser metaG 2015-01t | ecosystem: Environmental > Aquatic > Deep subsurface > Groundwater | place...
AGGCCGGCGTTATAACCAACTTAACTACCGCCCCAAGGCTACGACTCAGATTTTCAAGCTGCTCTCGTCGAGGTTCGAACTTCGTCCAATCCGAGTGGGCGGGACAGGGTTTGAACCTGCGACATCCGGCTTGTAAGGCCAGCGCTCTACCGCTGAGCTACCCGCCCGACAGTCCGGAGCGCGCAATGTACTTTCGCGAGCCGAACGGTCAAGGAAAAACGCGAACGATTCGCTCGCTTTCTCGGTTCTCGCTTTCTCGTTCTCGTTCGCCCGCCGCGATCACTGCGTCGGCGGCGCGGGCACTCCCATCGGCCCATCGCCCGACGTCGGCACGAGCTCGCTTTCGCGCGCGCCCTCCTTCGCGACGGCGCGCCCCTGCGTGACGACGAGCTCGCCGCCGACGTACTCCCACGTCTCTTTCGCAGGACCGAAGAGCGCCTCGGGCGCCGGCAAGCACAGCGCCTCGCGCAGCACTTCGTCCATGTGCTCGACGAGGACGATGCGCGTCGCCTTCAAGACACGACGCGGCACCTCGCGGAGGTCCTTCCGGTTCTCCTTCGGGATGATGACGGTCGTGATGCCGCTTCGATGCGCCGCCAACAATTTCTCTTTCACGCCGCCGATCGGCATCACGCGACCGCGCAGCGTAATCTCGCCGGTCATCGCGAGATCGCGCTTCACCGGCACCTTGATGAGCGCGCTCGCGAGCGACGTCGCCATCGTCACGCCCGCGCTCGGCCCGTCCTTGCGAATGAACTCGGGGAAGTGAACGTGCACGTCGAGCTTCTGATAAAAATCTGGCTCGAGCCCGAGCACCTGCGCGCGCCCGCGCACGTAGCTCATCGCCGCCTGCGCGCTCTCCTCCATCCCCTTCTCGAGGAGGCCGGTGATGACGAGCTTGCCCTTCCCCGCGACGACCGCCACCTCGCACGCGAGGAGCTCGCCGCCGCCGTTGCTCGTCACCGACAAGCCGTTGGTAAGCCCGATCTCGTCGTGCTCTTCCTTCTTCCCGACGCGGAACTTCGGCACCCCCAAGAACTTCGGGACGTCCTTCGCCAGCACCTCGATCGGCTTTTCTTTTCCTTCGGCGACGACCTTGCGCGCCACCTTGCGCGCGATGCTCGCGATCTCGCGCTCGAGGGAGCGAACGCCCGCTTCCTTCGTGTAGTGGTGGATGATCGTCCGAATGCCGTTCTCGGTGAGCGTGAACGGCACCTCGTCGAGGCCGCACTCTTTCCGCTGCCGCGGCACCAAGTACTTCACCGCGATGTTGAGCTTCTCGAACTCCGTGTACCCGCTGAGCTGGATGATCTCCATCCTGTCCTGCAAGGGAACAGGAATGCCGCCGAGCGTGTTCGCCGTCGTGATGAACATCACGTCGGAGAGGTCGTAGTCCAAATCCAGATAGTGATCGTTGAACGTGTGGTTCTGCTCGGGATCGAGCACTTCGAGCAGCGCAGCTGCGGGATCGCCGCGGAAGTCGGTCGACATCTTGTCGACCTCGTCGAGGAGGAACACCGGGTTGTTCGTCCCGACCTTCTTCAACGACTGAATGAGCTTCCCCGGCATCGCGCCGATGTACGTGCGCCGATGCCCGCGAATCTCCGCCTCGTCGCGCACGCCGCCTAGCGAGAGGCGCACGAACTTTCGCCCCGTCGCGCGCGCGATCGACTTCGCGAGCGACGTCTTGCCGACGCCGGGCGGCCCCACGAAGCAGAGCACCGGGCCTTTGAGCTTCTTCGTGAGCGCCTGCACCGCGAGGTACTCGACGATCCGCTCTTTGATCTTCTTGAGGCCATAGTGATCCTCTTCGAGGATCTCTTCGGCCTTGCCGAGATCGTACGTCTCTTCGCTCTTGTCGTACCAAGGGAGCGAGATGATCCAGTCGATGTAGTTGCGCACGACGGTCGCTTCCGCGCTCGTCGGGTGCATCATCTTCAGCTTCTTGAGCTCCTTCTTGACCTTGGCTTGAGCCTCTTTGCTCATGCGCTTGGTCTTGAGGGTCTCCTCGATTTCCTGGATCTCGTTCTTGAACTCGTCGCGCTCGCCGCCACCCAGCTCCTTCTGGATGGCCTGCATTTGCTCGTTTAGGTAGTACTCCTTCTGCGTCTTCTCCATCTGCTTCTTGACGCGCGATCGGATCTTCTTCTCTACCTGGAGGATCTCGATCTCCGCCTGCATCAATTCGTGGAGGCGCTCGAGGCGTTTGCTCGCGTCTTCCATCTCGAGAAGCTGCTGGCGGTCGACGAGCTTGATGGTCGGGAGGTTCGCGACGATCGTGTCGGAGAGGCGCGCGGGATCGTCGATCGTCTGCACGCTCATCAAGACTTCGGGCTGAACCTTCTTGTTCAGCTTCACGTACATCTCGAACGCGCTCTGAACGCTGCGCATCAAGGCTTCGACCTCGACGCCTTTGTTCGTCGCTTCCGGGAGCTCGTCGACCTCGACGAGGAAGAACTCGTCGGTCTGCGCGAACCTTCGCACCTTCGCGCGGCGCTTTCCTTCGACGAGCACCTTCACCGTGCCGTCCGGCAATCGCAGTAGCTGCATCACGGTGCCGAGCGTTCCGACCTGGAAGATGTCGTCGGGCGTCGGCTCGTTCGTCTTCGCGTTCTTCTGCGCCGCGAGGAAGATGTCTTTGTCGCGCGTCATCGCCGCGTCGAGCGCGTTGATCGATCGCTCGCGACCGACGAACAGCTGACTGACCATGTGCGGGAAGACGATGATGTCGCGGAGCGGGAGGAGCGGGACGATGCGCTTCTTCGTTGCCAAAGGCGCACTCTTCCCGTCGTTGTCCTTGTTGAAGAACATGGGCCATCTTTAATAGCCCTAAACGCGCGTCACCGCGACGCCCGCGGACGGAGATCACAGGGAGACGGGAGGTTTGTGGGGATCAACGGCCGAGATTTGGACTGCCCCAAATCCTCCCCGTCTCCCCGTCTCCCTGTTGAAGCGACCCGCGCCTCTCAGGCGAGCTCAGCCTCTTTTTGGTACACGATGAGCGGCGGCTCGCGCTTCGTGATCACATCCTCGTTGATCACGACTTCCTTGATGCCGCTTCGCGACGGGATGTCGTACATGATGTCGAGCATCGCGTGCTCGAGGATCGCGCGCAGACCGCGCGCGCCGGAGTTGCGGCTCAAAGCTTCTTTCGCGACGGCCGCGAGCGCGCCCTTCGTGAACTTGAGCTTCACGCCGTCCATCTCGAAGAGCTTCTGGAACTGCTTCACGAGCGCGTTCTTTGGCTTCGTGAGGATGTCGATGAGCGCGTCCTCGTTGAGCTCGTGGAGCGTCGCGAGCACCGGGAGACGACCGATGAACTCCGGGATGAGCCCGAACTTCAGCAAGTCCTCCGGCTGCACCTGCTCGAGGAGCTCACCGAGCTTGTAGTCCTTCTTGCTCTTGATGTCGGCGCCGAAGCCGAGCGTCGACTGCCCGATCCGCCGTTGGACGATCTGCTCGAGCCCCACGAACGCGCCGCCGCAGATGAAGAGGATGTTCGTCGTGTCGACCTGCAAGAAGTCCTGCTGCGGGTGCTTGCGTCCACCCTTCGGCGGAACGTTCGCGATCGTCCCCTCGATGATCTTCAGCAAGGCCTGCTGCACGCCCTCGCCGCTCACGTCGCGCGTGATGCTCGGGTTGTCGCTCTTCCGGCTGATCTTGTCGATCTCGTCGATGTAGACGATCCCGCGCTGCGCGCGCTCGACGTCGTGATCCGCGTTTTGCAGAAGCTGGACGATGATGTTCTCGACGTCCTCGCCGACGTACCCCGCTTCGGTCAGCGTCGTCGCGTCCGCGATCGCGAACGGCACGCTCAGGATCTTCGCGAGCGTCTGCGCGAGCAGCGTCTTGCCGCTTCCGGTCGGACCGAGGAGGAGGATGTTGCTCTTCGCGAGCTCGACGTCGTCCGCCGAGACGCGCGAGTCGATGCGCTTGTAGTGGTTGTGCACCGCTACCGCGAGGATCTTCTTCGCGCGGTCTTGGCCGATCACGTAGTCGTCGAGGATCGCCTTGATCTCGGACGGCTTCGGAACGGGCGCGCTGCCCGCATACGGCTCGTCCTTCTCGACCTCTTCCGCGATGATGTCGTTGCAGAGACCGATGCACTCGTCGCAGATGTAGACGGTGGGTCCGGCAATGAGCTTTTTCACCTCCTTCTGCGACTTTCCGCAGAAGGAGCAGTTCAGGTTGCCGTTCTGATGGTCGTCCCGCCTACGTTCCAATGTCTCGCTCCACGAAATGAGAACGCGTCCGGCCTTTTCCGAGACCCGAAAAGCTTAGACCCACACATCTGGCGCTGCAAGTAACGGGGGCTCGACCTTTTCGGGCAGCGCGGTCAGCGATCTTTCTTGTCCTTGTCGTCCTTCTTCGCCCCAGCCGCGCTGCGGGGCGGGAGCACGTCGTCGATGAGCCCGTACTCCTTCGCGGACGCCGCGCTCATGTAGAAATCGCGGTCGATGTCCTTGTGAATTTGATCCTTCGGCTTGCCCGTGGCGTTCGCGAGAATGTCCGTCAACGTGTCTTTCAGGTGCCGGATCTCGCGCGCCTGAATCTCGATGTCGGTCGCCTGCCCGCGCGCCCCGCCCATCGGCTGATGGATCATGATGCGCGCGTTCGGCAGCGCGAGGCGTCGCCCTTTCGTCCCCGCCGCGAGGAGCACCGCGGCCATCGACGCCGCCATTCCGAGGCACGTCGTCGACACGCTCGAACGCACGTACTGAATCGTGTCGAAGATCGCGAGCCCCGAGTAGACGACGCCGCCCGGCGAGTTGATGTAGAGCATGATCTCCTTGTCGGGATCTTCGCTCTCCAAAAAGAGAAATTGGGCGATGATGATGTTCGCGACGTCGTCGTTGATCTCGGTGCCGAGGAAGACGATTCGGTCCTTCAACAGGCGGCTGAAGATGTCCCAATTGCGCTCGCCCCGGTGAGTCGTCTCGACGACCGTCGGGTACGGGATGAAGTCTCTCGCGCGCTCCAGCGTGGCGATGGCTTGCGTGCGGTTCTCGGGGCGCTTCGTCGACATGGACCGTCTCTCTTTCCTCGATCGAGTCCGCACTCTCGCTGCGCTCGAGCGTGCGGCACCCATCAACTGAGATGCACCACCGTCACTTATCGTCTTTCTCTTTCTTCTTCGACTTCTTCTTCTCGTCTTTGCCCTCGACCTCTTCCTTGACGTCGGGCACGCCGCCGACGGGGGCGTCGGTGATCTTGGACTTGCCCTCGAGGAAATCGAGGATCTTGTCCTCGAGGATCATCCCGATGAGCATGTTTCGCTTCGACTGCTCGCGGTACTCGACCTTGAGCTTCGCGACGTTCTTCCCCGTCTCCTGCGCGAGCTCGCCGAGGCCCTTCTCGATGTCCTCGTCGGTGACCTTGAACTCGTGCTTCTTCGCGATCGCCGCCATGAGCAGCCCCGCGCGCACCTTCTTCTCGGCGTCCTCGCGGATGCGCCCCTGAAGCGCCTGCGCCTGCTCTTGGGTGAAGCGCTGCCCCATGCGCCGCGCCTGCTGCACGAGCTCCTGCTCCATGATGCGCGCCTGCTGCTCGACGAGCGACGGCGGCACTTCGAGCGGGTTCGCCTCGTTGAGCTTCTGCACGATCTGCTCGGCGAGCGCCGCTTCGGCCTGATCCTTCAGCGCCTTCTCGAGCTTCGTGTGGATGTCGGCGCGGAGCTCGACGAGCGTCTGGTACTGGCCGACGTCCTTCGCGAACTCGTCGTCGAGGTTCGGCATCACCTTCGCCTTCACGTCGCGCACGGTGACCGAGAAGTGCCCGGTCTTGCCCGCGAGCTCCTTCGACGGATGGTTGTCCGGGAACTTCGCGTCGACCTCGAGCTTCTCGTCGACGTTCTTCCCGACGAGCGCCGCGTCGAGATCCGGGAGCACCTGCCCGCTCCCGAGCTCGAGCTGCACGCCCTCACCGCCGCCGTCCTTCATCTCTTTGCCGTCGACCGACAGCTTGAAGTCGATCGTGAGCACGTCGCCCGTCTGCGTCGCGCGCGCCGGGCTCGGCGCTTCGAGGCGCGCGTGGCGCTGGCGAAGCTGCTCGAGCTGATCTTCGACGAGCTTCTCGTCCGCCGTCGTGCGCGGGCGCGTGAGCTCGAAGCCTTCGTACTTCACCGTGCCGCCGTCGATCTCCGGCTGCACCTCGAAGCGCGCCTTGTACGAGAACGCGGCGTTCGCTTCGACCTTGCCCGCCTCGACGTTCGGCGTGGAGACCGGCGTCACGCTCTTCTCTTCGAGCGCCTTCGGGAGCGTCGTGTTCACGATCGCGTTCATCACGTCGTTGTGAACCTGCGGCGCGAAGAGCTGCGTCAAGACGTTGCGCGGAACCTTGCCCGGGCGGAACCCGCGCACGTGAGCCTTCTTGCCGAGGTTCGCGTACGCCTTGTCGACTTCGGCTCGAACCATGTCGGCCGGAACTTCGACTTGAACTTCCATCATCACCGGGGAGATGCGCTGCACGTTCACTTGCATGGGAGGCGGGAACATACTTGCCCGCCCCGGTGGGTCAAGAGCCCGTAAAAAAAAGCCCCCGCGTCACGAGGCGTGTGACGCGAGGGCCATGCGCTCCCTCGTTGGTGTTTGGGGCCCCAGCCCCAAACCCCGGGAGGTGGGAAGCGCATAAGTCAGTAGTCGTCGTCGTCGTCGCCCTGATCCGGGTCGTACTCGTCGACGGTGTCGTCGAAGAGAAGATCGTTTTCTCCGAACGTCGTCTCTTGCATCAGGTCTTCGAACGAGAAGCCGACCTTGAACTGCGGGCGAAGCTCTTCGCGCTCGAACTCTTCGATGGTTCGGTAGCTCTTCGGGACGGCCATCTCGCTCTCTCCTGGTTTGTCGGACGGGGCCGGGCCCCGTCCGGTGAAGGCGTTCGTATCCGTGCGAGCGCGCGCGGGCGCGTTCGCGTGACCTGTCGAAAACGTCGCGTGATGCGGCGGGATCAGTCCTCGCGCGGTGCGCTCACGCTGCGTCGTGACGCGAGATCGACGATCTCGGCGGCCGGCGCGTCGACCCGAGGCGACCAGAAGCGCGTGCGAAGAACTCGGTCGGCGGCTTCACCGCTTCGTCCTTCTTCGAGTGCTCGCGCCAATCGTTCTCGCATCGTCGTCGTTTCCTCTTGACTACGTTGTCCTACATCTGACGACAACGTACTACGCGACTCGACGCACCCAAAAAAAGTTGAGTCGAATTTGGTGTAGAGACGTTCCCGCGCATGGCTCGAACGACGTCGAAGAACACTCCGCGCGTTCTCGCGGTCGTCAATCAGAAGGGCGGCGTCGGCAAGACGACGACGGCGGTGAACCTCGCGGCGAGCGTCGCGGCCGCCGAGCGGCGCACGCTGCTCATCGACATGGATCCGCAAGGCAACGCGAGCTCCGGCGTCGGCGTGCGTCCGCGTACGGTCGAGAAGAGCGTCTACGACGTGCTGATCGGTCGCGCTTCCCTGAAGGAAGTAACGCTCCCGACAGAAGTACCGGGGCTCTCGATCGCGCCGGCGACGCAGGATCTCGTGGCGGCCGAGATCGAGCTCGTCGACGCGCCCGATCGCGCGTCGCGCTTGAAGGACGCGCTCGCGGAGCTTCTCGCGAAGGAGAAGTACGATTTCGTTTTCATCGACTGTCCGCCGTCGCTCGGGCTGCTCACGGTGAACGCGCTGGCGGCCGCGGATCGCGTGCTCGTGCCGATGCAGTGCGAGTACTACGCGCTCGAAGGGCTCACGCACTTGATGGCGACGATCGATCGCGTGAAGCGCGGCACGAACGATCGGCTCGAGGTCGAGGGGATCGTGCTGACGATGTTCGACGGGCGAAACGGGCTCTCGCATCAAGTCGCCGAAGAAGTGCGGCGGCACTTCCGGGTCTTCGACTCGGTCATTCCGCGCAACGTGCGCTTGAGCGAAGCGCCGTCGCACGGAAAGCCGGCGCTTCTCTACGACGTGCAGTCGAAGGGCGCGCAAGGATATCTGTCGCTCGCGCGCGAGCTCCTCGCGGAGTCGCGATGAGCGACGCCAAGAGGCGCGCGCTCGGGCGCGGGCTCGATGCGCTCTTGCCGACGACGGCGCCCGCGCCGGCCTACGGGGACAAGAGCGTCTTCTCGTGCCCGCTCGAGAAGATCGCGCCGCAGAAGGGGCAGCCGCGGCAGCACTTCGACGGCGCGCGGATCGAGGAGCTCGCGGCGTCGATCCGCGAGCACGGGCTGCTCGAGCCGCTCGTCGTCCGGCGCGTCGGGAGCTCGGACAAGTTCGAGCTCATCGCGGGCGAGCGCAGGTGGCGCGCGCTTCAAAAGGCGGGCGTGCGCGAGGCGCTCGTCGTCGTGAAGAACGTGTCGCCGGCGAGCGCGTTCGAGCTCGCGCTGATCGAGAACGTGCAGCGCGAGGACCTGAATCCGGTGGAGCTCGCGGAGGCGCTCGATCGTCTCGTGAAAGAGCACGGCTACACGCAGGAGGCGCTCGCGGAGCGGCTCGGCAAAGATCGCACGACGATCACGAACAGCCTGCGCTTGCTCAAGCTGCCGGCGCGCGTGCGCGCGAAAGTCGTGAGCGGAGAGCTCAGCGAAGGGCACGCGCGCGCGCTGCTCGGCGCGGAGGCGTCGGCGATCGAGGACCTCGCGGAGAAGGTGATTCGCGGTCGCCTCAACGTGCGCGCAACCGAAGCGCTCGTGCGCGGCGCCGGAGCGAAAGGCGGAAAGGGAAAGAAGGGCGCGCCCGCGAAGTCGACCGCGGTGCGCGATCTCGAAGCGCGCCTCACGCGCGCGCTCGGGACGAAGGTGGAGGTGCGCGATCGCGGCAACGCCGGAGAGATCGCGATTCCGTACGCCGATCTCGATCAGCTCGATCGGATCCTCGACAAGCTCATCTAGTCGTCGCAGTCGCCCGCGCGGCTTCGCGCAGCGTCGCGGCGCGCAGCGTGTTCTCGAGGAGGCACGCGATCGTCATCGGGCCGACGCCGCCGGGCACGGGCGTGATCGCCGCGGCGCGCTCTTTCGCTTCCTCGAACGCGACGTCGCCGACGAGGCGCGTCTTCTCGCCCGCGGGGATGCGGTTGATGCCGACGTCGATCACGACCGCGCCTTCTTTGACGAAGTCGCCGCGGATCATCTCCGCTTTGCCGACGGCAGCGACGAGCACGTCGGCCTCGCGGCACACCGCGGCGAGATCGCGCGTGCGCGAGTGCGCGATCGTGACCGTCGCGTGCTGCGCCAAGAGAAGCTGCGCGACGGGCTTGCCGACGATGTTGCTGCGCCCGACGACGACCGCACGCGCGCCCTTCAGCGTCACGCCCGACAGCGCGATGAGCCGCATGCATCCGATCGGCGTGCACGGCACGAGCGCCGGGCGTCCCGACGCGAGCAGCCCGGCGTTCACGGGATGAAAGCCGTCGACGTCCTTCGCCGGCGACACGAGATCGAGCACGCGCTCTTCGTGGATCTGCTTCGGGAGCGGCAGCTGCACCAAGATGCCGTCGACCGCGTCGTCGGCGTTGAGCCGCTGAATCAACGCGACGAGCTCCGCCTCGCTCGTCGTCGCCGGGAGCGCGTGCAGTCGCCCGCGCATTCCGACCTCGTTCGACGCCTTCTCCTTGTTGCGCGTGTAGACCTGGCTCGCCGGATCTTCGCCGACGAGGACGACGTCGAGCCCGGGGACGCGCCCGTGCTTCGCGCGGAACGCGTCGACGCCCGTGCGCACCTCCGCGCGAACCGTTTCGGCGAGCTTCTTACCGTCGAGGACCGCGGTCATTGGCGCCAGGCTAGCAGAGAGTCCGTTATGTGCGGCGGGTGCGCCTGGGCTATCATCAAGCGCCATGAAGGTTCGCACCGTCACGCTTACGCTGGTCACTTCCGCCCTTCTCGCGCTCTACAGCGGCTGCGGCAACGACGGCAGCAACCCGCCGGGGATCGGCGCAGGAAACGACGCCGGCGGCATCGTCCACCACGACTCTGCAATCCCCGACGCGCCCAGCGGCGACACCGGGCCGAACCCGGCGACGTGCACCGATCACGTGAAGAACGGCAACGAGACGGACGTGGACTGCGGCGGCAGCACGTGCCCACCGTGCGCGGACACGCAGCACTGCGCCGCCCCCACGGATTGCAAGAGCGGCAACTGCGTAGCCATGACCTGCGTCGCTGCGACGTGCATGGACCACATCAAGAACGGCAAAGAGACGGACATCGATTGCGGCGGCGGCGATTGCACGCCGTGCCTCGTCGGCAAGAGCTGCAAAGGCACGGCGGACTGCCAGAGCAACATCTGCACGAATGGCACCTGTCTCTGCACCGGCGGCATGGTGACGATCCCGACGGCGCTGACGCTCGGCGGCTCGTATTGCATCGATCCGACCGAGGTGACCAAGAAGGAGTACAACGACTTCTGGGTCGCCAATCCGAACCTCGGGACGAACCTGCCCGCGTCCTGCTCGTTCAAGACGTCCTATACGCCGTCGTCCGATTGGCCGCCCACGCTGACGTCGAGCGGTTACAACGGCGGCGATCCCGTGCACTACGTCGATTGGTGCGATGCGTATGCGTACTGTCGATGGAAGGGGAAGCGACTTTGCGGCGCGATCGCCGGTGGCGCCGTGCCGCAAGCTTCGCTCGCGGATCGCTTGCAGGACGCGTGGTACAACGCCTGCTCCGCGCTCGGAGCGAACGCCTGGCCGTACGGATCGTCGTACAACCCGAACGCATTCTACGGCGCGGACAAGTTCATCGACGCTGGCCCGCCGGACATTTCACCGGTGCGCGACATGGGGTCGAACATCGTGACGAGCTGCCAAGGTGGCGCGTCGGGACTCTACATGATGAGCGGCAACGTCGCGGAGTGGGAAGACTCGTGCGACGCGAGCGCGGGGTCGAGCGACAACTGCCTCGTGCGCGGCGGCTCGTACACGTCGAACATGAACCAGCTGCGGTGCGACGCGATGGCCGCGGCGACGCGCGGGACACGGAGCGCGACGCTCGGCTTCCGCTGCTGCCTGTAGCTCACGCCGGCTCGCGCTGCGCGGCGCGCGGCGCTCGCAGCTTGTGAACCGCCACCGCCGCGAGAACCAGGCCGATGCCGATGAGCTGCGACGTCGACAAGCTCGCGACGCCGCCGCGATCGTCGCGCCGCAGGATCTCGAGAAGGAAGCGCGCGACCGCGTAGAGCGCGAGGAAGACGGCGAACACCTGACCGTCGTAGCGCTTCCGCGGCAGCACGTACGCGAGGCACACGAACGCGATCGCGAGCGACGCCGCCGACTCGTAAATCTGCGTCGGGTGGACGAGGTGGCTCCACGATCGCGCGCTCGCGAGCTCGTGCGCCTTGAACTGCGCTTCGCTCGCGGGGCTCCTCGGCGGAAACGATACCGCCCACGGAAGCGTGCACTCTGCACCGAAACAGCAGCCGGCGAGGAGGCAGCCCATGCGGCCGAACGCGAGGCCGAGCGGGATCGCGAAGCCGGCCATGTCCGCCGCTTTCCAGAACGAGAAGCGATCGCGCTTCAGCAAGAACCACGCGGCGATCGACGCGCCGATGAAGCCGCCGTAGTACGTGAGGCCTCCGGCCCAGAATTTCGCCCACGCGAAGCAGTCGGCGTTCTTCGGGTGGCAGACGCCGCGCGCGACGTCCCAGACGCCGTCGTACGTCGCGGACAGACACTCGGCGCGCTCGAGCGGCCAGTCGACCTTCCCGGGGTCCGTGCAGAGGTGGACGTAGTCCCAGAAGTACCCGTCGGCGAGCACGTGCAAAATGCGCGAGCCTGCGACGCCCGCGAGGAGCATCGCCAGCCCGAGATCGACCACGACGTCCGGGTTCTCGCCGATGCGTCGCGCCCAAATCGCGCCGACCGCCGTCGCGAAGAGAAAGCCCGACAGCAAAAGGACGAAGTACGACGGGAAGCCGACGCCGAAGAGGTTGAAGAGCTCGGGGCGCACGCCCTCTCCTTCTACCAGCGGCGCGCGCGCTTCGCGAACGCGGTCACGCGGGCGGCGCGGCGGGCGGCGGCTCGGGCGGCGAGGCGGCCGCGTCGGTCGGCGGCGGCGCGTCGGGAGAGGGCGGGGGCTCGGGCGCGGGCGGCGGCTCGAGCGCGACGACGTGGTTCGCCGCGGGCTCGCCCGCTTGCGCCGGCGGAACGCGCGGCGAGAACCCGACGCCCCGCGGTCGCTTCGACGTGAACATGTCGACGGCCATCAATCCGACGCCGACGCAGATCGCGATGTCGGCGACGTTGAAGGTCGGCCAGTGATCGCTCGCCGCTTCCTGGCGGAACATCATGTTCATCTTCCGGATCCACTCGGCGTGGTAGTCGATGAAGTCGATGACGTGCCCGTAGCGGACGCGGTCGAACACGTTGCCGAGCGCGCCGCCGAGGACGAGCGGCAAGCCCCAACGGAGCGCGCGCTGCCGCGGCTGAAGGCGCCGGTAGAGCGTCATGATGAACGCGATCGCCGCGACCGAGACGAGCAGGAAGAACGGACGGCGCACGTTCTCGCTCGTCCCCTGCAAGAGGCCCCACGCGCCGCCGCGGTTCTTCGCCAAGATGAGCGTGAGGTGATCTTTGACGAGCTCGAGCGTCCCCGGATAGCCGTCGAGGTGCTTCTCGGCCCAGAGCTTCGTGCCGATGTCGGACGCGAGCGTGATGGTCGAGACGATGATCAAGAAGAAGAACGACGTCGTCGGCTGTCCGGGCTCCCAGATGCGCCGCGACGATCCGGTCGGGACGCCGAGGCGATCGCCGGGAACTTCGACGGGGGCGGTGGCGGTCGCGGGGAGCTCCGGAGCGGGCGCGGCGGCCTCGATCGTCGGCGCGGGCTGCGCCGCCGGGGGCGACGCTTCGTTCGTCGTAGAAGGCTCGTTCGTCGTGTCGGTCACGGGAGCGCTGCGTTCTACACAATCGGCCGGCGTGCAGCCAGCACGCTGCGTCGCCTGTCTTCGGGCGGTCACGGGACAGTTGCGCGACTACGGCACATTTGTTTAGTGTCGATCCATGGCCGTCAAAGCTCCCTGGTCGCAGCCGCGTGGGGTCGAGCCGGTGCTCTCGCGCTGGCTCGCGAGCAACTACGTGAAGCCCTGCCTCATGGCGGACGAGACGCTCGACGCGAAGCGCGGCGCGTTCGCGAAAATCCCGGACGGGCTCGCGCCGACGCTCGCGCGCGCCCTTCGCGCCGGAGGCATCGAGCGCCTCTACACGCACCAGGCGCGCGCGTTCGATCTCGCGTCGCGCGGAAAGCACTTCGTCATCGCGACGCCGACGGCGAGCGGGAAGAGCTTCTGCTTCCACCTGCCCGTCCTTCAGGCGCTCACGGACGATCCGGACGCGCGCGCGATGTACCTTTATCCGACGAAGGCGCTCGCACGCGATCAAGAAGCGGGGCTTCGCGAGATGATGAGCGCCGCGGGGATGGGGAGCGGCGCGGTCGTCTACGACGGCGACACGCCGGGCGACGCGCGGCGCGCCGCGCGCGAGCGAAGCGGGATCATCATCACGAACCCGGACATGCTCCACACCGGGATCCTCCCGCATCACACGAACTGGGCGCGCACGTTTCAGAACCTTCGCTACCTCGTCGTCGACGAGCTTCACACGTACAAAGGCGTCTTCGGCTCGCACGTCGGGAACGTCCTCCGGCGTTTGCTGCGCGTCGCAGAGTTTCACGGATCGAAGCCGGTCGTCATCGGCGCGACCGCGACGATCGGCAATCCGCGCGAGCACGCCGAGCGATTGTTCGGGCTGAAGGACGTTTCGCTGATCGACGAGAGCGGCGCGCCGCGCGGATCGCGCCGCTTCTTCCTCTTCAATCCGCCCGTCGTGAACGCGGAGCTCGGGATTCGCGCGAGCTACGTCAAGCAGGCGGTGATGCTCGCGAGCGATCTCGTGCGCGCGCACGTGCCGACGATCGTGTTCGGGCAATCGCGAAACAACGTCGAGGTGATGCTGCGCTACCTGCGCGACAAGCTCGCGGTCGGAGAGGACGGCGCCCCCGGGATCGATCCCTCGCGCGTCGTCGCGTACCGCGGCGGCTACCTGCCGGGCGAGCGCCGCGAGATCGAGCGCCGCCTGCGCGACGGCGAGATCCTCGCGGTCGTCGCGACCAACGCGCTCGAGCTCGGGATCGACATCGGCGAGCTCGACGCGGTCATCTGCGCGGGGTACCCGGGATCGGTCGCGGCGACGTGGCAGCGCTTCGGGCGCGCTGGGCGCCGCGGCGATCAGAGCATCTGCGTTCTGGTGACGAACAGCGCGCCGCTCGATCAGTATCTGGCGCGCGAGCCGCAGTACTTGCTCGGCGCGCCGGTCGAAGAGGCGCGGATCGATCCGGACAACGTCGAGATCTTGGTGCAGCACCTGAAGTGCGCGGCGTTCGAGCTGCCGTTCAAGCGCGGCGAGCGCTTCGGATCGCTCGCAGCCGAGGAAACGGCCGACGCGCTCGGCTTCCTCGCGCAGCACAAGGTGCTCCACGAGTCGGGTGGGACGTTCCACTGGGCCGCGGACGCGTACCCGGCGAACAGCGTGTCGCTCCGAAGCGTCGGTTGGGACAACGTCGTCATCATCGACGTCGAGCACGACAAGAGCATCGCCGAGATGGATTGGCGCGGCGCGCACACGATGCTGCACGAGCAGGCGATTTATCAACACGACGGCGCGTGCTGGCAGGTCGAGCGCTTCGATTACGAGAACCACAAGGCGTTCGTGCGAAAGGTCGCGCCGGACTACTGGACCGACGCGATGACGTACGTGCAAATCTCGGTCATCGAGGAATCGGCGACCTCGCGGCTCCCTGGTTTGTCCGACGGGGCCCCGGCCCCGTCCGGTGAAGCGCCGTGGGGCGCTGGGTGGGGCGAGGTCGCGGTCGTCGAGAAAGTTGTAGGATACAAGAAGATCAAGTTCCACACGCACGAGAACGCCGGCTACGGCGACGTGCGCTTGCCCGAGATGCAGATGCACACGACCGCGTTCTGGCTGACCGTGCCGGAGCACGTCTGCGACGCATTCGCATCCTCACTCGCTCCGCTCGCGGGGGCCCCTCCGATGGGACGCGCGGCGGTCATCGACGGCCTGCGCGGCGTCGGCGTCGCGCTCGAAACCGTGGCGACGCTCGCGCTCATGTGCGATCCGCGCGATCTCGGCACGTCGCTCGGCGACACCGCCCTCGACGAAGACGTCCCCGCGAAGGCGCGCGGCGGCCCGCGCCCCGGCTACTCCCCCACCCTCTTTCTCTACGAGCACACGCCCGGCGGCATCGGCCTCTCGGATCGCATTCACGATCAACGCGAGGTGCTGTTGTCGCGCGCGCTCCGCCTCATCGAGACGTGCCCGTGCACGTGCGGTTGCCCGGCGTGCGTCGGTCCGGATGGCGGCGTCGCCGGCGTCGGCCCGGTCAACGACGGCGCCTCCCATCGGCCGGTCGCCTTCGGCGGCGGCATGCCGCGCGGCTCGCGCAAGGCGATCGCTATCGACCTGCTCCGGCGCATCGTGCCGACGGGGTGATTGCGGTGTAGGCTCACGAGATGCCGAGCGCGCGTTTCATCGGAGCGAGCGCGGGAGCGGCCGCGCTCGCCTTGATCGCCGCGTGCCTGCCCGGCTCCGGACCGCCGCTCAATCCGTACTCCGACGACGCCGGCGCGCCCCCGCCGATCGGCTTCGGCGACGGCGGCGACGAACGGCAAGACGTCGACCTCGGCGATCCGTTCTCGATCACCGGCCTCACGCCGTCGCACGGACCGTACGCGGGCGGGACGCGCGCGACGCTCCGCGGCCGCGGATTTTCCTCGACGATGCGCGTGTGGATCGGTGGCACCGAGATCCCGGCGAGCGATCGCTTCGCGAGCGATCCGACGCGCGCCGCGGTCGTCACGCCCGCGGGCACGCCCGGCGCCGCCGACGTGAAGATCCGCGACGAAGCGACGGCGAAAGAGCGCGTCTTGCCCGCGGGGTTCTTCTACGACGCGTTCGTGGTCGAGCCGAACACCGGGAACTCGACGGGCGGCACGCGCGTCGCGCTCACCGGCAGCGGCACGAAGTGGGTCGCCGGCGCCC
>Ga0100403_1002198_pt1 | contig 16006 bp, 15 predicted proteins | sample CryGeymet201501t_FD_83663 | JGI IMG/M metagenome (GOLD analysis project Ga0100403, IMG submission 83663) | Groundwater microbial communities from Crystal Geyser aquifers in Utah, USA - Crystal Geyser metaG 2015-01t | ecosystem: Environmental > Aquatic > Deep subsurface > Groundwater | place...
GTCTATGGCCACTTCCTTGGGAGCACCCTCGGTCAACTCCGGCTCCGTCATCTCCGGCGTGAGTATTACCGCCAAATCGTCAGCCATCTGGTCCGGCGTTTTCCCTTCGGCCATACCCTGCTTGGTAACGTCCTGAATAATCTTAAGCCCCGCGTCCCGGTCCGGGAAAACATTGTCCATATCTTCGCCAGTAAGACCCATCTTTTCCATGGCAAGGCCGAGGACCTGCATATTGGCCTGCAGGTTAGATTCTTCTTTTACGCCCTGTTCCTGTACATCTTCCGGCATGGCAGGCGATACGCTATCCGTCATCATTTTGGCGAGCATTTCCTGGGATATTCTTCTCTTGTTTTCGGCAGGAATAGACGGGTCATTCTCAACGGCCTGGACCACGGACCGGGCTATCCGGTCTATATTATCATGGTCGGCGGTCTTTGATACCAGCTTCATAGCGGATATGGGGTCAGTACCGGCCATTTCCACGGCCTTAGCTTTAATGTCGCTGTTTACGGACGGGTCTACGGGAATGCGGAATTGAGCAGGTTGTTCTTCGGCCATTGACGATAAAACGCCGAACGGACCGGAAACAGCGGCCCCTATCGCGACCGCTTCCGGTACGCCGGATAAGACGTTCCTGCCCGCCGCTATGTTCTGCGGCAGCTGCTGTAACCCTTCCTGTAAGCCCTCGCCAACACTCGTTTGACCGGCTTTTAACGCCCGTCTGGCAAATTTCCCTATCTGTGTATTCGTTTTAGCGAATAAGCCGAGTTTATCCGTAAGGGCTATTATCGGCAAATTGGAGAAGAACACCATTTCGGCCCGCCTGTCAGCCTCGTCCTCGCTTATACCGCCCCGTATAGCCTCATCCCTAGCAAACCCCGCCTCAAAAGCGGACTCCATAAAAACATTTGAGGCTATACCGAGCGCTCTGGCTATCGCGGGAGTGAACTTAAGGGCACCGGCCAGCTTCATTACGCCCATGGACGGGACCACGAATGTCGCCATAGAGGCCGCACCCTGGACCAGCTTATCGGCGGCTTTAGGGTTGTTTATCGCCATATTTTCGGCAAACGCCCGGCCTTGTTCCGATGAGAACTCTCCGCCCATTTTCAAAACCTCGCCGCTCTTTTCGTAAAATTTACCGAGCAGGCTGATAGTACCATTGTCGCCTAGCTCTTTGGCAAGTTCCTTATACCCTATCCCGGCCTTTTTCGCCTTATGGCCAGCAAACTGCTCCATTTGACCGAAAGCGGATACAAATTCTCCGGCCACGGTTCCCACGTTCCGGGCCTGTCGTATGGCGAAATTGATATCTTCCGGCTCTTCGGCCCGGATAACGCCCCTGTCCAAGGCAGAATCCTCGGCCCGCAGTTCCGGCCCCTTTGGGAAAGCGGGAACGCCTTCAAGCCCTCTAACCGGCGCGCCTGCCCCTTCCTGGGCCTTTATCTCCGGCCTCGCCTTTATCCCATATTCGTCAGTAACCGTTTTATCGGTCTTGAAAATGTCCGTCATACTTGCCGGTTTCGCCTTCATTTCCTTCAACTGCTCCGGCGTAAATTCAGGCTCCATTACCGGCGGTTCCATTTGGCCTAGGGATATGGGTTCCTTGACCGGCGTTTTCAACATCTCTCCGAAATCCATTTCCTCGAAACCGCCTTTCTCTGCGGCCGCTTTCCGTATAGCTTTCTCATACTTGGCCGGAACGCCGCCGACCATTTCGCTGACCAATGCGGCTATATCAACGCCTTCCGGTATTTGTGAAAAGTCCAGGGATATTTTCCCCTTTTTAGTCTTGCTGTCCTGGATAGCTTTTATATAGTCTTGGGTGGTCATGCTTTACTTAATCCTTTTCAAGCCTGGGAGATAATCCGGGTTTTCGTCTTCGTCATCACTTCTGTATCTGCCAGAAGGCGCGTATCCTGGGGTTGTAAGCGATAGCGGTTTTCTTATGAAATCCAAAGCCGAGCCCCAATTGAAACCTTTCTTCTTTTCATTTGTGTCAATGGCGGGAACCGTTGCGCCCGTTCTGGATATACCCTTAAGCCGTCTTATTTCAGCGTCTATATCGGCCAGGTCCTGCTTGTCAACGTCAAACCCGGAGTCATAAGAATCAGTCAGGCTTTTCCGGTAATCTATGAGCTCTTTTATGCTGTCCTCTTTTGACTTTAATCCCACATCTTTGAGGGGCCGCGCCCTTTCTTCCATGATTTTTTTGTACTTATCAAGTATGGCATTTTGCTGGTCTGTGAATTTTATCGTTTCAGGTCCGCGATAAGTTATAAGGTTTCCGTCTCTATCATACCTCTGACCCACGTTAAAATTAAGTCCCCCTTCTGGCTCTACCCCATAAGCTGAAGAGCCGAGTTCAAAACCCTCAGACGAACCCTCTTTTGTCTTGTTGAGCCTATATGCTTCTACCATGTCTGCGGCTGTCATGCCGTATTTGGCAATAAACTCAGCTGTGCTATTATTAGAGGCACCGTTGCTACCGCCTGTCCCAGACATGGCGCCATACGCCGGAACACCCTTGCTTAGCCACGACATGGGGCCTCCGTAAGCGGCTGTATAATTGACCCCTGCCCCGCCCCTGCCGTGTAGCCGGTCAAATGCCTCTACCTCATGATTTATCTGGCCCAAAGGCGCGGAAACGGATAACATGTGTGTTAAACGCTGTAACTTCATTTCCTCGTCCTTTCTTTTCGCTTCAAGCTCTTTCTCAAATTCTATCATGGTTCCACCTTTAATAGACCGCAACTCTGCCCTGCCTGTTCGCAAGTTTCGCGTAATAGGCTTCGAGCTCTTTCCTTCTTTTCTCTAAATCGTAACTTGCAAATTTTGACGGATTGTAGGCCGGGGGAACGCCGAAAGAAAGGGCCGGTCCCGTCATGGGATGGGTAGGCAAGGCGGGCCGGGCCAGCTTTAACGCCCCGGAATAGGGCGCGGCGTAGGCTTCGGACGGGGCCGGGCTCGGTGGCCTTGTGGCACTAAAACCCGCAGGAATGGGCATTACGGCCTCTTCCGGCGGCGAATATGAGCCCAAAGGCTCGGAAGGCCGGTATTGCGCGGCTAAAGCCCTGGAGATTACCCGCTGGCGAGCTTTCTCCCTCTCTTGAGACTCCGCTCGCGCCGCAAGCCCTCTTTCCTGTAATCGCCTAAACTCTTCCCTCCGGGCCGCGTTCAGATCGCCTATCGCTTGCCCTTCCCTGGCTCTCCAGAATGGGTCATCAGCTTCCGAGCCGGTAGCCCGGACGTTTGATGAAACGCCCGTCTTAATCTGGTCCAAAAGCCGGGCATACCAATCTTTATTAAGCAGACTGTTATATCGTATCGCCATATTTTTAATCCTTTATCAGGGCGTTTACCGTGTAATAAATACTGAACAGTTTCAGCCTGAAATATTTATCCAGTTCGCTTCCCGATATTTTAAATTTATACTGCCGACCCAGATATTGGGTTTCGAATAAGCCTTCAACTTCCTTATTGACGAAATCGGAACCGGCGAGCGAGGTCGTAGTGCTATGCCATACCCCGTCGCGATTAGCCTGCCATGCTACGCCAAGGTCCTGAATGCCATTGTTCTCTGCCGCTATCCAGACCCGGTTTATGACCTTATGGTTGTTCAAGGCCCCAAGCGGGTAATTCTTCGTTTCCCAATACGAATTTATTGCCGTCCCATCAAAAGAAAAGGAATCCGGGTCCATAATGTACCACAACTTAGAATCCGTATCGGTCGCGCTGCCCATCGGTCGGCCATTGTAAACGCCAAGCGAGCCGTAGCCTTGGTCTGAAAAAACCCATTTCTTATTCTTCTGCCAGATATAAGTGAAATCGTTTTCCGTATCGGATTCATGGGATACGCTGGCTATATAGCGGTGATCGTTTACAACGGAAGCGCCGCGAGGGGCCGCCGAGCCGATGGTATAGGCCATGCTTATCGAAGTGACTATTAAAGTTTCGGTGGAAGTTTGGATGTCCGGGTCTATCTGGAACTGGACATACGGGTTAGTGCTTGCCGCAACTACCGCATTTTCGGTCTGGTCTATAAGGGCCGGTGTCGCGCCGGTAGCCGAGAAAGCATAGGTCGCGGTCCTGACCTGGTAATCTTCCGGGGCGGTCGAATCCGTGGAATACGAAACGGAAAATATTTTCCAAGCCGACATATCGGCGTTAGTTAAATGAACTTCCGATTTATACGTTCCCGTGGAGAACGCGGATATCGTTTCCGAGTAATAATCGGGGGCCGTGGCTCCGAACAAAATCCCGTATTTCCAGTACCTGTCCTTCTCGGAATCGGCAAGCGGGAAAGTTAAAGCCTCCGACCATGTAATGAGATCGGCAGAAGTGTAGAAATACGGCGTAACGTCCGTCCCGCTTGATGTCATGCTTATATAGTTCGGCGTTGTAAGCCAGGTGTCGTATGTGGACGACGTTACTGACGAACCGGCCACAAATTCAACGTGGTCTATAAAATTACCATCTACCCAAAGGGTCGCGCCCTTGTTCCCCCAATATTCATTCGAAATAAGGTAATTTGTGCCCGCAGAATTGGAAAGCTTAAGCCGGACCATCGTATTTGACGAAACGTTTAGGTCTACAAGACCGTCACGGACAACGGTAGCCGAGGCGATAGTCACGCTGGAAACGGAATTTATCAACGACAATATCGTCAAATCGTAATCCGGGCAAGATATCATGCTCCCTGTACTTGTGCCATAGCATATTTCATAAGAGCCGTAATGACGGCCGAGTTCTAGTACGGGCGGATGACCGGAATTAACACCGACCATAGTCCAAGCTGGGCTCCAAAGCGAGCCGTCCTCGCCGCCTTCGCCGGTAAGGCCCATTGGCGTTAATTCCTGCGCCTTCTTGTAATACGTCCCGGCCTTTATCTTGCCCGGCAATATCGCGGTATCCCACCCGTCATAAGTCCCGCCTTCCCATAGCGTTTTTGTGTTAACGGTCCACGCCTCGTCCACTGACTGGCTCTGCCGTATAAGCTGGGTCTGCGGCGTTATCTCGCGAGAGATAGGGACCGGGTGATGATTGAAATCGTAGGAATAAAAGCCATCTTCGGACAGCCAAACGAGAAGCCCGTCCACCATTTGGACCATATTATCGTCAACACAGCCCATAGTCTGGGAGATTTCCTTCCAGTAAAAGGTTTCATTGCTATCACCTTTCAACATACCGCAGGACGAGTTTTTACCAATGAAAACGCCTTCCGGCGTTGTGAAAACGCAGTTTATGCCCTCGCCGTCGTCTTTATGGAAATACTTTATCGCCGCCGAGTCCTTGGAACTGGTAACGGTCCAATTAGTGGGAGCATTGTAAGCCGAGAGATAGACCTTCGACGTTTCCGTAGTGGTGTTAACGCCAACAAGCCGGGTCTGGTATATCTCTATATATTTGAAATCTTCCATATTGCTTATGACCGTAACGGACGAACCGGTAGAATAAAAGGGGGAAGTACTGCCGTCCACAAAATACGCCCGCCCGAAAGCGGATACCATGTCAATGTCCGGCGCGGATGACCAGTTGCGGATTAAGGAAAAGGCGGTAGAACTGGACGAATAAAGCCCCGTCCCGCTTACGGCGAAATTAAAACGCTCATTATCCGGGCTCATGTATTCCCTGCGAAAGTTTATGGTGGAAGTGCCAACCGAAGAAAAGAGAGTATTCCCGTAAATGGTCCGTAAATCGCCGTCATCGGTTAGAACATTGACGGCATAGGTAGCGTCCTTTTCGTCTATGAAAAGGCTGTCATCCTGCGAATTAACGCCGCCGAAGCCGAAAACGTGCTGGACCTCTTCGCTGTAGGATATATTAGCGAAACCCAAGAAAAGAATAGCGGTTAAGGTTTTAAACAACATAGCCACGACTCCGATTGATAAGTTTCCTTCTCAAGTACGGTGGTAGCTTTGATGTAGCGTCTCTCGCGGGCTCTGTGGCTTCTTCGCCCCGCCAGTCTTTAAGTTTCTGTTCGGCAAGGTTTATTTGCGGGAAAATGAGGTCCTTTTTATCTTGTAGCCGGTATATATCGGCAAGGACAAAGGCGTGTAAAACGTCTTCGCCTTCCACGGGGAAAGGGAGCATTGACTTATCCGTGCCCAGATCTGAATCGGCGAATCGGGTCAGGCGTAGTTTAGCAAAGCCGGTCAAAGTCGAGGTAGAGGTCGGAATGTTCCCTATCCTGACCTTCCTCGCCCCGGTGGACGAGTTCCGGCCTATATAGAGATACCAGGCCGCTGTCCCTTCATTTGTCTGGCCTAAGGCCGCGTCAGGCTTCTTATAAGCGTGATATTCCTTTAACGAGATATTTGTCAGGCGTAATCCGTCACCGGCGAAGATATCCACTATTTTGGCATGGTCCGAGTCAAGGTCATAGTCCTCCGTCCCGGAAATGAGGGTGATAGACAGCGGGTCATAAAGCCAGTCCCACATCCAGTTCTTACAGATTCGGTCAAGGTTGCCGTTTATGGATATGCGAACGTCTTTAGCCGCTTGGTCGGTCTCCGTGGAGGGGTTCCCGTATTGGGTCTGCCTCTTAAGATTCGCTATGAATTCGTCAAGGTTCATCTATCACCCTCTCAGTACTATTTTTTTACTTCTTTTTCTTTTTCGCGAGTGCAGGCTTGGTGTTCTCGTCGGCCGGTATATCCGCTTCTTCCTCAAGCGTAGGGGCTTCGCTTGCTTCGGCTATGACCACCATCTTCCGCTGTTTGAACATCGGGTGGTTTTCCAGGAACTTCTGCTCTTCCACGTCGGCAGTTTTATACTGGCCCTGGCCCTGGTGGTTCGGCTGGAACTTTATAGCCCGCCTTTTAATCTTTATTCCCCTGTCGTTTACCGCGCCCATCGGCGAGATTACAAATTCAGGTTCTTTCAAACCCGGCGTTATGTATACTTTTTCTGACATTGTGTTCTCCTTTGCTTTTATATAAGGGGCCGGGATTGCCAGCCCCTTAATAATTTTAGCAAATTGCTTTGCTTATTTCTCGTTCCACAAACACCATATATAATTTGTGGACGCTTGAGCGGCTGTGCTTCCGGCTGATATCACTACATGCTCGTCTTTCGCAAATTCCATCCAGACATCGTTTCCGATAGTGGTGGAATTGGGGAAGTTGGTAGCGGTATCATCGGCATGAACCTGAGACCAGTTTAGAGTGGTATCGTTTCTGGTTACGCCATCGGTAGACCCGGCATATTTGCCGAGTTTTCCGTAGACGGTCAGATTCCCGGCAACGTTTATATTACCGGAACAATGTTTCAGGACCACTCTTTTACCTGTAGACGGGGTTATCCCTATCCTCATTATGTAGGGGTCGGTCTCAGTTAGACCGCCGGTGTCTATCATAATGCTGTACCCGCCGGACGCTTTAGCGTCGGTCGCGGCCGCCGCGGTCACGAAGTCCAGCAGAAGGGATGAATCATCCCTCTTCCCGCCCGTAAGGGTACAGGCGTAGTCATCTTCCAGGTTTATGACATCGCAGAGTTCGCCCAGCGTGTCGTAGCTCGCATAGCCGAGGTCGTATGACAGGTCCGTAGTCCCGAGCGGGGCTTCCGTGGTCAGAAGACCGGACGAAACAGCTACCACCGCTTCGGTAGATGAACCGGAGTATAGAATGTTTATCAGCGTGCTGTCGTTATAGTCAACGTATTGCGCAGTCGCTTTAGCATTGTACTCCCTTACTATCACGTCATCCGAAGACAGAGCGAAAGAGTTAACTCCCGCTATGGTCAGGATGAGCATTGTGAGGCTTAACAGTCTTTTCATGTTCGTTTCCTTTGTGAAGCTCTCCCCCGGCGTTAACCGGGGGGTCAAGCTGAGTTTACTCGGTCACTCCGTCGAAATAGGAGTGCATTTTTTCCTGAGGTACTTTTATCGTACACTCGGAAAGGATCTGTTCTTTTTCTTCGTCATCGTTGTTGTCCTGTATGCCGGTGGTGTGAATCATGTACCTGTTCGGCAGGTGGTGGACTTCCAGGTTGGCGATGTCGAGGATTATGCCAGTCCCGGCGAGACCGTCAAGGTCGTCCAGGGAGGCGTTTTCGAGCAGAGGGCTATACGCGATGTCGAGGTCGCCGAACGGCGTGGTGTATTTCGACAGTTTCAGGCCGTAGTTCGGATTGAACACTGCAGGCTGGACCTTGCCCTTAACGAATCCGTTTATTACGGAGACAACCTTCCCGGACGCTATCAGGAGCTTCTTCTGCGAGCCATACCTGAACGCTTTCCTGAGGTGGTTATCGAACTCGCTTTCGGTCATTGCGCCGCCCATGGACTGGTAGTTTGAGCTTATCCAGTTCAGAACGCCTCTCATGCACCTGTGCGCCTTGGAGTCTATCGCCCCTGAGGTTGTGGTGTATCTCTGACCTACTATAAACTTCTTTTCGAGTTCTCTCGCGTGCTTTACTATCGCTTTAACCCTGTCTACTTCCGGGTCCGATTTGCCGTAGACTTCCGAGGCTTTCGCCGTTCCCGTCCAGCCTATGGAAGTCTTGGTGATTTCCATATAGTTGTAAGGGTTGGTTTTGGTCGTCATGACTATCGGAGCGTCGTCGGTTCCTTCTTCCGAAGAATCGCCGATTATGTACAGCTGGTTGCCTAGCGCGGCGGCGGCGGCTGAATCCTCGCCGACTGCCCGCGCTATTGAGACCGTGGTCGTGGTCGGTGTGGCAGTAACACGCACGATTTCGCCTCTGTTCACCTGGACTAGCTGTCCGGCGGCGAAGTAATCGTAATTAGTGACCATCATTGTGGTAGCGTCGGCTGTCAACGCGGCGGCCAGTAAATCAAACTGCGCCGGGAGCGCGTCCTCGTACCACTCCACCTTCACGTTACCGGACGATATGAGCCGTCCGGCGGCTTTGGTCATTATGACCGTAAGCGGGGCCTTGTCTATTTCCAGTTCATGGATTACAGGCGAGACGGACCTGACAGCCCTTCCTTCGGTGGACTGATAGGCTACCGTCTGCACTGACTGTTTCTGAGCCATTGTGCTTCTCCTTTATAAAAAGGCCGTGGGGAACGCCGTTAGAAAGTATTTTTAATACTTTTGGCGCACTTACTAACCCTCTTAAGCCGTCATCTTTCTTTTGTTTCTTTGGTTCCGGTGTCGGGGGAACTCCCGAATTACTGTTCGCCGCGTCAGCATTGGCCCTTGCCGCCGCGTTTGACCTGCTCTCCGCTTCAAGACGGGTCGCTTCATCCTTCTCTGCCTTGGCGGCTATGCCATAGGCCATAAAATAGGATATATACGGCGAGTCCGGTCTGTTGGCTAAATGCGAGCTCTGGGCGAGTATCTCGGCCCTTAGCGGGGCGAGGACCTCGAAATCGGGGAATTTGGCTGTATCCTGGGCCATTATCGCTTCATTCCTCGTTATCTCGGCGGCGGTCGCTTTCGCTATCCGCTCTGACTCTTCCTTTGCCGTAGCCAGCTTATCCTTGAAGTTCGTCACCTTGTTCTTCCAATCCCGCTGGCTTGACATATAGTCAAACTTTTCATCCTCGGTCATGGAATCGAGCATTTCGCGTTCCGTCATATCCTTGTACTTTTCGGGGATATTCGGCATAAATGCGGCATTGCCGAGATATTCCTGCATAGCGAGGATACTCTGGTTGGCTTCGTTCAGCTTATTGGCGAGGTCGGTGTTGCTTATCTTGAGCGTTTTAGTCTCGCCGGCCAGCCTTACGGCCTCCGTGGTCGAATTCTCGTAGGTGCTAAGCAGTTCAGTCGCGTCCTTGAACGTCTTTCCGTTCTTGGCTTTAAGGACATTCACAACCGTTTTTCCGTCGGCGGGGTTATCGGGTTGGCCGTTCTCGCCCTCGACTACTTCTTCGTCCCCATCCGTGGCGGCGGGTTCCTGAGGTTCAGGTTTAACTGCGCCCGCTTTTTCTACGGGTGTAAACCTTGATCCTTTTTCATACCCTATCACGGGGAGGCTATCCAGGCTAATCCGCTTGTCGCCGTATACGTCCCTTGTCTCAATATTGGTCGAGGCCGGGGTTACGGGAACGTCGGGCTTAACGCCTGTTCCGGGTGCTGATGTCGCTTTTGCTGTCTTTGGGTCCATTTTACTGCTCCTTTCACCGGGTTGTCCGGCTTATTAGTTTTTTGGGGGTTGACCCCTCAAATCTGTTATCGTCCTCTATTCGCCTCGTTAATCCTGGGCTGTGCCCGCTTGGCCAGTTCGGCGGTCGCTGACTCGCCGCGTTTCGCTATCGCCAGGCAAATCGAGTTTATCTCTTTCAATCCGTCGCCTTTCCCGGAATTGTAGGCGTTATAAAGCAGGTTTTCTGCCGTATCGCAGGTCCGGCCCGGCTTCCATTCCCCGCTGATCTTGGCTGCTTCGGCCTGACCTTTAAGAGCAGGCGCAAGGTGTTTTACATAAAATTCATTATTGCTAAGGAAATTGGAAGCGTCTGCGCCCGTCTTTTGCAGGGCCAGTAATTCGTCAGTCGTAAGCTCTCTCAATGGTTTCATATCCCCACCTGTTCAGCCGGGGCGGCCATACCATTATTCACCGGCAGATTTTGGCCCATATTCGGAGCCGCTATGCCAGGGGCGGTCATGCCCTTCATAGCCTCTTCCTGGTAGAACTCGGCGGCGAACGCTTCCGGGTTGCTGACCACGTCCTGAATATCGGCCCTTGTCTGCGAGATATGGGTTATCAAAGCCGACATTACTTTCGGGTCAAATTGCCTGTCGTTTTCCAGCATTTTCTTTTGAATCATGTGCTTTATCAAATGCCATGACTTATTTTCCTTGGGGTGAGTGTCAACGGGAACGCCCTGTAACATCATCTCGTATTCCTTGTCCGGGTCCATAGACCCGTCCGGCAAAACCAGTATTTTCGAGCTGTCGCCCTTGCCGAACGTCTCCAGAACCCATTTGAAGACCTCACCGCCGTCAATCTCGGCCCATTTGGGATTCGCCTTCTGCTCACGGGAATAAGCGAGCGACTGCCCCAGGAGGACGAGGGCCTGATTACGCTGGACCTGTGTATCGCCGAAAGAGGGGTCATCAGAAGCCACGAACAGGAACCCTTCCCCGTCCGTGTCGATATCTTCTCTCTTGTAACTCACCGCCCCTATCCCGCCCGCGAACTTCTGGAACGCCATCGGCTCAAACATGAACTGCTCATAAATCCAGTACATTTCCTCCATCTGCTTCATGGTATTGCACTGGTCGATATTCATCATTATCCCAAACCGGCGGGCCATGGACGATTGAATCTCCATAAGGCCGCCGAATGTGCTATGGTATGGCCGTGTGCCCATAGTGCCGGGTGTCATCTCGGCAACGGAGACAATGCTTTCTATATTGCCCTGTATCCCGCTTTGTGCGGTTATCATGGAGCCGGTGTTGTCTCGCTTGGCTATGGGCAACATAGCCTTATTCAAGTCGGTATGAGCGGCCGCCCGGATATTGCCGCCAGCGCGGGAGTCGAAATCGTCCGGGTACGGGAACGCCGATTCGTCGTACGCGACCATCTGATTAATATTGCGGAACCAGTCCTGCATGGACAGGGAATGGACATCGGAGTATTCGTTGAGCGAGTCTATTATCGGCTCAATCGCGCCCATCCCGTAAATAGAGTGATTGCTCTGTGTGTAGTACCGCGCCCGGACTTTTAAACCCGGCTTATGATATAAATCTTTCACGTTCTGAATAACGTATCGGCCATTGGCTACTACCGTTATCTCCCTCTTCGTCCGAATAATGAGTAGGTGGAGCGCGTCTATCCCGTCGTCCTTGTCTTTGTCCTTCGGCGCGGGCGATCCTTCCAGTGCTTGCTTGAAATTGGACAAGCTCTTATCGTTCTCCGGGAAATCCGGCGTTATCCGTATACCGGAATCTTTCAGCTTTTTAATTTCCGACAAATCGTAAACCGGCACGAGCGAGCCGCTATCATCGGTGTAGGTGCATTTTTCCAGGTCGGCTAGGGTCTTATACGGCACTTCCTCGATAATCCAGGACAGGTCTTTTACCCTGATTATGCCTGGTTGGGGGAATACGGAGAAAATAGACGGGAACCGGGTATTGTAGCCGACATTTACCGGGAACTTGTGCTTGACCAGTTTATGGCCCTTAAACGCGACTTTACGGGCTACATTGACGGCGGATGATAAAAGGGGTATCTTCATGTCAACTACGGTTTGGGCCGCGCCCTTGGCCCATCTGAACCCCTCCTCGTACTCGTTTACCCACTCGTCGAACTCCCAGGCCAATCCGCAGATAACCCTCTCCCGGCACGATGACACATATTCGAGCCGATAGTCCGGGCTTCCGAAATACGTCCGAGCCATATTGTGGTAATTATCCGCTTGTCGCTTGTGATTATCTTTTTTAGGCTTGGTCTCTATGCTCAATTTGCCGAGCACGGTCTGGGAAATGCGGGCGACAATGCTCTCCACAATGCCGTAGGCCAGGGCGATCTTAATAGACCAGTCGTCATCATCCCCGGAATCGTCCCGCATGGCTTTGTACTCTTTGTATAGCCTCTGGAAAAGGGCGAATTTATCGGAATAGAAATCTTTGGATAGATTAAATTTATGGACTACATCTTTGGCGAGTTCGTTTCGCTTATTCTGGTCAAGCGTTGCCAGTAAATTTTCCACCAAAGCCTCCCATTAATTTCCGATTTGACTCAAATTCTTTCTCCCGGCCCCGGTACAGGTCGGCGTAATATTTCTTTTTCCCGGCTATCAGCATATCCTCAATGGCCAGGCATTGATGGAGTTTCGCGGCCCGCTGCAATATCCATGTATCTATCGCGCCGGGCTTCATACTGTCAGGATTGCCCTTGAACCGGATATTTACCTCGGCCCCGCAGAGGTGGCATTTGAGCTTGGCCTCTATGCAGGTTTTAAACGCTTCCCAGGTCCCGGAGAAAAACGAGGACGGCGGCCTGACGAACCCGAATTTTTTCTCAAACGCTTTAGACATTTTCTCCTCGCTTGCTTCTTAAAGTGGCCCCGAAATAAAAAACCCGATGTCGTTAGACACCGGGCTAAATCCGGGGCGAGCCGCCTATTTAGCAGGTACGGGGTAATTAATCCCTCAGCTCAATTATGAATTATAACAACTTTTTCGATGGTCAAGGCCTTTCAAAATTATTCAAAACGTTTTTCCCTATGCGATGTATGATGGTGTAGACCGTTGACCGCTCTATTGTGTACTGCTTGGCCACCGCCTTGGCCGGAACCCTATCGACTACCACCTGCTGGTAAATGTTCAGGTCTCTCTCCAGTCGGGCGGCCTTGTTCGCCACTCTCAGTATTGCTACGCGCGTAACGCTTCGCCTCTGTTGATCCGCTAATGGTAAAACACTACTGGAGGTGGCCTCCACATCCTCACGCTCCTTCTTGGTCAGGAAACTACATAGGGTGGCATAGAGCCTATACATTTCGCGCCGGGTCATTTCCATACCTCACATTTTTTGTAATCGTGGCAGTCCTCACACCATTCAACTGACTGACTGCCATCATGTGATTTTTTAGTTTTAGGACAGGCTACGAGGTTTTTTATTGGGATTCCAATCGGACCGGCCATTTCGTAATTTATTTCCCTCTCGATTCTATGTTCCTTCTGGACATAATGCCCCCAATTAAAAACCTTTCCGAATAAATACACCCGTACCCACTTCCACGGCTGGAACGTGAACGTGAAATATGGGCCGCCCTCGTTTACCACGAATAAGCCCATAGAATTTAAGAATTTCATTTTCCCCTCCTAGCACAATGTGGAACATACGCGGGCTTGATTGCTCTAGCTCGCGGGGTGAACATATTTCTCGGTTTATCCGGGATAGAGAACGTCAGGGCCAGAGCGTCAGCCTCGTCCGGCGAAAATTTCAACTGTGTTTTCATTATATCTTTTTCCACCACCCGTATTTTACCGTTTTGGAACGTATACGTTATGGCGACCAGCTCTTTCGCCAGGGTAGGGCTCCGGTACAGACACCCGCCGCGCTTTACCCAATCGGCCAGGCCCCATAGCATTTGTGAGCGCAGATTGAAAAATTTATCGTCGGTGGCCTTGCTCGAGAAATTGACCGGAATGGGCTTAAAACCACCTTGCAGGAGGCTATCCTGCGGGCTCCCGCCATATCCACCGGTAGCGTCAATGAAAATGCTGTCAGCGGGCCAGTCCATGTTTACCTGTGCGACTTTTGCGGCGACTGCGGGGCCGTCGGCATTACGGAGGGTCCACCCCTCAAACGCCTGCAATCCCTGCCGCCGGGCTATATAGGAGCGGTCATCCCCGAACCTGGCAACATCTACACCTATACGCCGCTCGCTATTGGCCAGCTCTCCGGTGGGCATCTCCCTACCCTGCGCGGCCTCTACGTCCTCGAGCCCTAAAATAGCATTTATCGCGGATGGGGGGAACTGGCCGAGGATATACGCCATCACCCATGGGTCGGTCCGGCCATAAAGATTTATCTGCTCCCGAGCCCATTCCAAATCTATACGGCTGGACCTGTTCGGGTCATCCGGGTCGCCTGTGATTTTTACCCTATCCCATAGCTCCCGGCTCGTTGTGGCGGCGGCGTAGAGCATACCATCATGCGAGAGGGGGTTGCCCCCCTGGACGAGCCAGCCTTTTTCACAGTTGGAGAGTACCTGCTCCCCCGCTTTAGCCACGGCAACCGGGATTGCCCCGGATTCGTCGAAAATCACGAGGGCGTATTTGCCATGCAGGCCGGATAACGTGCGACCCATCTCCTCGGCGGAGGCCGTTTTAGGCCAGCTCCTGGCAGAAATAAACCAATCCTGATACCCCTTAGCCACAATGCGGGTCGAGGTCCAGTCGAACGCCGCCATTAAAAAATTAGACCGCTGCTGCCATTTATAGAATTCAGTCCAGAGGTTATCCCGGAGATTCTCGGCAGTTATTGACACCGCCACGCCCTTGGGGTGTTCCCCCGGCGAGCAATAGCACGATAGGAAATTCCAGCCCATCCACGCCTCTACCGCGCTTTTACCAGGTCCGGCGCACGCCTCCAGGGCTATCCGCATTTTTGATTTTTCCCGCCGGGCGAATAGCCGGAGAGCCTCTGCCTGCCAGGTATCCGGCTCCACCTGGAAATTATCCCGGACAAATAGTACCGGGTCATTACGCCATTGTTTAATTTTTTCGCTGGCTGGTGATAGCATTTTTATTGTTTTTCGTCCGTTTCAATCCCGGTCCCGAAAATTATATTCTCCAATGAGATATTCCCCTCAATGGTGAGCGACTGTGGGGATTTACCATACCCTCTGTCTATGAGGTATTCCGCCGCCGCAATACGTAATTTTGTGCCCTCGCCATCATCGGCGACGACAGAAAATAAATAGTCCAGTCCATATTTATCGGCCCATTCCCGGCAACGAGCGGCTAGCCCCACGGCCCCCTTAGGCCTTCCGCTGGGATTACCAGATTGGCCCTTCTGAAAAAGGACCAAATGTTTAGAGTTATCGGCGCGGCCTTTTTTAATATATTTCATTCCTGATAGCATAGCATTTTTTTGTTTAATGGTCAACCCTGCGCGGTGGAATAAATTTACATTAGGTTATCGTTAGTGTTTTTCCCATTGGGAAAAAAACGGCAAGTTAACATAATAAATCGTCAAAAATTAAAAAAAACCGGCGTAGGCCCTTGACAATCCCGGAGAATATGCTACACTATATATAGGATACGCTCTCTAATACACACTCAAAAAAAACAAAAAAGGGTTGTTAAATTTTCCCCCTCCCGGCTCCCGCGTATCCCGCCAGGGGGGGGAATAAAAAAAGGAGATAATATTATGAAAAACGAAAAATGGCAGATAAAAAAAATGGCGGCTACAGAAATGAACAATACCGAGGCGGGGAAAATAATCGCCTCCTTACTGGGGCTCACCCAGAGGCAGGGGTACATGGTTGCCGCCGCTTGGGTGGAGAGGAGAGCATTAGGACTCGAGAAACGTATTACGGCCGAAGAAAAACGGCAGAAAAAAATACAGAAAAATCGACAAA
>Ga0100403_1002200_pt1 | contig 16002 bp, 12 predicted proteins | sample CryGeymet201501t_FD_83663 | JGI IMG/M metagenome (GOLD analysis project Ga0100403, IMG submission 83663) | Groundwater microbial communities from Crystal Geyser aquifers in Utah, USA - Crystal Geyser metaG 2015-01t | ecosystem: Environmental > Aquatic > Deep subsurface > Groundwater | place...
AACTTATTGTTGCCGGCTCGTGGTCCGATTCAAACTCGAAAACGTCTTCGGTGACGGGAGCTATTGTGGGACTCCCTGATACTGGTGCTACATCTTGAAATTCGTTGTGTTTTTCGAGCTTAACTCTTGGCCTTCTGGTTGGTAGAGGTGAAGGACTTTCGGGTTTCGATGTGTTCGTCTCCTGAGGAGCCTGGGTTCGAATAGTGATTACCGGAGGATTATCGACGATGAACTTTTTAATTGATCGATCGAGAGACTCGGCCAAGTTACTCGAACGAATCACTTTCAAGGTTTGAAGAATGACGATTTTTTTTAGGGGAATGGCACCTGTTCTACTCAGGGATAATATTGCTTCTACTGGGGTATGCTGACTTCCCAAAGGAGCACTTTTTGCCAAGAGGACGACAAAATCAGAAGAATATCCCCAATCGTCTATGATTTTCTCTAAATCTTCACATTGAAAAGCAGGAATAAGCGAGGTTCCCGAGGGGATATAGATATTCTTGCAGTACGAAATATAGGAGTAATGGTCCTCAACGAGAAATAACCAAGCAGGATTCTGTTCATCGTCGCTATAGACGGCAAAGGAGGCTTCCGTATCTGATATTTGCCAAAAGAGGAGATCTTCAACCTCGTTTCCAAAACGTTTATAGGCCTCTAAGATCTCTTCCTTTGTAACATCTAAAAGGACGGCCGGTGGCTTAATGGTCGACGAAGTTCGTAACATGAGGCTTACTTCAAAAGGTTCAAACCCGGAAGATGTAGGGGTTCGTAGTATGGGTACGGTTATGTTTATCGCCGACCGAAGAGGTCTCCAATCGATTTGTTCGAATGGGAGAATCTCAAACTCTGGAGTTACAAGGATACCCTCTCCCATTCGCTTTTGGAAAAAATCGGGCACTGTTTCTGGGGGGAAGAGACTTTCATGCCAATAAATACCTGGAGACTGTTCATAGTGCCAGTAGGTTTCTGCTCCAACTTCTTTTAAAAATTCACTTTCTTGTTCAAGAGACCAAAAGGACGGATTGGGGTCAACAAAACAATATCCTGACACTTGGGGTAATATTCGATCCACATCTTTAGCAACTTGAACTTCGGTAGTTCTCCAGACCGTATATCTACTTAAGAATTGGGTCATGTGGCCCCAAGTTGAAAAACTCAGGAACACCGACTTTCTTGTCAAGGGAACTCGAAATGTCGGGGTCTGACTGGCAAAGAAACGATACAGAAGTTGTGTATTAAATTCGCTTAATCCCTGAATGGTAAGGTCAATCGCCGATTCGGCCGGAAAGACTGTCGTTTGATTCTTGGACAATTTTGGATCTGGGACAAACCAAGTTTTTGTTTTATTTGGGTTGGTGTAGATTTTTCCCGATGACCACTTTGATTGTATACAAAAGTGAGTAAAGATAATCTGTCCAGGCGATGAAAGTAGAAACGCCTTCACTGGCCATTTTCCTTCCACCATTCGGAGATCCATTTTCCATCCAGACTTTTTTTAAGGATAAGCTCTCGAGACAGATCATCTAGCACAGTCTTATATTTGGGGAGTTTTGAGTCCAGGAATTCTTGAGCCTCATTCAAGATCGACTGCACGCGTCCCATTAGGAGCCCCTCATACACTGGATCAATGGGATCTGCATCACCAAATATCATCGGCGATTCTGGGCTCCCCATGGCCATTTGCCCCACCATAAGTTTTGCCATAGTGGTCGCTTTTTGTAAGTCTTGATGGGCTCCGGTAGAGCCTTCCTCGAATATAAGAAGCTCCGCCGCCCGTCCTCCGAGAGAAATGATTATGGAATTTCGCATTTGGGTCTCGGTCATAAATGGTGCCCGGGACTCGTTGTGTTCTACAAATCCCAAGGCATCCTGGGTTGGCCGAAGGCTCACTCGATTGATCTGATTCAGTTCTCCTACTAATGCCGTAGCCAAAACATGCCCCGATTCATGAATTGCAACTCTTCGTAATTCTGGTGCCGCCAAAGACGTTTGACCCGACGAGTGCCGCAGCCATTGTTCAAGGGATTCGGCCGACTGAATTATCTCAGTTCCATGCAAGACTACCTCACGTTTTAACGAAGCCAGAACATGTCGTAAATCATCGGGGCTATGGGGTGTTCCACGGGAAGTATACCCTTGAAAATACCCAACGAGAGACTCGAATTGCTCTTTGTTTAGTTGGAGCGAGAATTTCTTAAGAAAGAATTCGGTAATTTCCTCGTAGTCGCGGATTTCCGGATAACCAACCTCCCACAGAGAGCCAAATCGACCAGGTCGAAGGAGAGCGGGGTCTAGATCGGCCAGCCGGTTGGTGATACCCACGACAAAAACACGGTCATAAGGCTTCAAGGTCGAAAGTTCGGTCATTAACTGAAGTAAAATACCACGACCTGCCGTCGAACTATTGTCATTTCTCGTACCTGCCAAGGCATCGATCTCATCAAGGACAATGAGGGTGGGGGGATTACTCTTGGCCCTCGAGAATAAGAGGCGAATGTTTTCTTCACCTTGTCCAACCCACTTGGATAAAATTTCCGGCGCACTAATTAGCTCAATTCGAGCACCGATTTCTCCTGCCATAGCTTGGGCAAAATGGGTTTTTCCTGTTCCGGGGGGACCATGAAGGAGTAAGGCTTTTGGCAAGATTGCTTCAAGACTTTGGATGTCTTCCAGCTCTCCGCTGGTAGCTGCAAGGTTTATCTTTTTCAGTATATCGAGAATCGTATCCTTCAAGTCCATTTTGAGTTTGGCGTAACCGGCAACATCGGCCAACGATAATTCGGGGACCTGTTGTGACGACTCATTTGTTACAAACTCGGAACCAAGCCAGGCTCGAATCTGATCCCAGGTGAAGGATCGTATGTTTTCTCGTAGTTGCTTACGCTTCAGTTGTTGACCCAGAGCCCGCAAATGATCGCCGGCGTAGGGAGTACCAGTTTTTGTAGGTCGGGCTGTCCAAGACGAGAGTCTATCGATGTCCTCGTTCGCAAGCCCAAGCTTTAACTTTCTATTCCACAGGGAAAGGATAGCTTTACGGTCCTCGAGTCCGGGGTACGGAATTTCTATCTGGAGTGCAAAGCGTCCGGGTCTTAGCAGTGCTGGATCGAGTAAATCGGGAAGATTCGTGGTTCCTATAGTAAACACCATCTCGTCAGGGCGAAATCCATCCATTTCGGTGAGAAGTTGGTTCACCATTGTTCGCGAAGCCTCACTGGCGGAACCGTCCTGGCTTCGTTTGGTTGCTAAACTATCAATTTCATCAAAGACAATAACCGAAGGAGCATTTGCTCGGGCCTGGGCAAAAAGCCTTCGAATATTTGCCTCTCCTTCTCCAACCCATTGGGACTTGAGTTCGGGACCGTTCACGACTAGAACCGTTCCATTTATTGCTTCTGCAATACCCCGGGCAAAAAGGGTCTTTCCGGTTCCGGGCGGGCCGTAGAGAATTATACCCCGGGGAATGAGGGACTCGAGTTCCTTTACATCTTCCTCATTTTCAATCTCGCGTGACCGTTGATAAAGGGTAAGTATTTCGTCTTTGATTATTCGTTTCACCCGACTGTAACCGGCTATATCTTGGTCAAGATTTATTGGGCTAACTTGTAGGTCACCACTCAAGGTTAGTTGTCGAATCGCCTTGAGGTTTTGCTCAACTTGATTATCGTTCTCCTGAGTGGGTAAAGGCGAGGCCAGAATAAATTGAAAAATACGTCGAATCTGAATGGGGCTCTGGCCCGAAAGAAGGCGATGGAGTTCGAGGAGTGGGAGGTTTTTGACACCGAACCGTCGGGCTTCTTCTTGGGTTATAAGACTAATTAGGTCTTTACGCTCGATACCCACACATGACACCCGGGTAAAAAAGGCTTGTGATACTATCGAGTTGAGAGGCAAGTCCGGGTCTTCAAAACCGAGAAGTTTTAGTTTGGGATTTTCATGAATTAGGGTGAGAATTTCTTTTCCGTCGGAGCTTAGGCCCCTTCCTCGTTCACTGGTCAGAACATCAAGATAAGGGACGACAAACACCAGGCTGGGATCGTAGGTATTTACCGCCGATTCGAACTGGGCTGCCATTCTTTGTAATCTGCTCCCTTGTATGCCTTGTCCATCTTGGGCTTTTCCGTCGATATTTGTCGTGCTCAACCCAAGGGTTTTGAGTTTTTTTCGCAGGATCGTCATAAGGAACGGGACGACTTGTTTAGGGGTTTGAATGAGGATCGATCGGTCTTGGGAAAGATGAGTCAGAATCTGATCAATTTCCTCTTTGTAAGTAAGGTCTACGGCTAACGTATCAGAAATCTGGGATGGAAGTTTTGAAATTTCATAGCTAATCATGAAACAAGAATCAGTCATAGATTTTGAGTTGTCAATACCTTTGACAATATAGAGAAAAACCTCTTAGCATAGACTAATGGACGATGATGAACTTTTGGACCTCGTTCTTGGAAGAGATTTCAAAACCCTTTTTCAATACCTGGCAAAAACACCCGATCTCTTTGTGCAGGAGGTCTTGGGTACCTACTTATACTTATGGATCTGGTGGAAAGTTGACGATTTTGATTATCTGAAGTACCTCCCAGTTCTTCCGCGTTACTTGGAGTTAACCTGCCCCAACGGGAATACGGCGGTGCACTACTCGGCCATGAACCCTTATCCCGGAGCTTTAAAAATCCTTTTGGATAAACTCGGTACTACTGATTCGACAATCCTGAAAGAACTCATCGATGCCCCGAATGGCCAAGGATACACTCCCTTAATACAGGCGGTCGTTGATAGCAACGCCGGTGCGGTGCGGCTGTTGCTGAAGGCTGGAGCCAATACGGGGATGAAAACCAAAGCTGGTTCTGACATTTTTCAGCTTCTTTTGAACCCTATGGAATCGGGCCTGCTAAAGATGTATCGAATCCTTTGCTTCCATTCTTTTCGGCCCTATTGGCCAGTCAGTAGGCTACCAGGTAAAGATTCAGGAGACTACCTTGCGCTCTGGTACTTTGCCCTTCAAAATACAAGAATACCCGAAAAAGTAATTCGACAGACAAAAGCCGAGCATTTTTGGGACCTGAAGGTTGAATGGTCCAACGGTAGTTTTTGTGTTTTTTACTTGGACGACTGTTATATCATCGAAGATGAACGAGATCGAAATCCGAATTCCTGTTACTTCAATCTGAAGAAAGACGCAAATGAGATACTTTCCCGGTTATCGAAACTCCCAAAACCAAAAACCACGGGTTGTTTTGGCCCCCGGGCCTCAAGAGTCCTAAGAACCTTACCGACGGACAAAATAATAGGCAAAGAGATCGAGGTAGCCGGCGACTTTACCCACGAAGAGTTCACCGAGTTATTTGTCCTCCTCGAAACCCCACGCATCAAGAAACTGACTATTCATTTTTGTCCCCTGATAGAGTCTATCGAGGCCCTTTACTCTCTTTACATAGAAGAATTGCTTGTCGCCGATATTCCTTACTTGCGAGTGTTGGACGGCTACAATTGCCATATTGAAAAGTTAGTCATCGAAAACTGTCCGCGTCTTGACCAACTCAGGATTCTCGACCGGGCTCTCGGCGAAACTGAAGTTAATAGGATTTCTTGATGGAAACTATTCAAATCGGAGACATTATCTGGAATACCGTGGCCGAGGGACCCGGCACGAGAATTGCCCTTTGGGTTCAGGGTTGTAGTTTGCGATGCCCTGGATGTTGTAACCCTCATCTCTTATCGAGAATTGGCGGCACCTCCTGGCAGATCGAGGAACTGGCAAAAAAGATTGCAGCGACCGACCACGATGGACTTACAATCTTGGGCGGAGAGCCTCTTGACCAGGCAGAAGGACTTTACCGCCTGCTTCTGGCGTACCGAATGGAGTTGACGATGAAAAGTGTGTGGCTTTTTACCGGTTATGAGTGGGAAGCTATCGCAAAAATCGGATGGGGCAATGACGTAACTCAACTATGTGACGTAGTTATCGCCGGACCCTTCGATCAAACTCGAATCGACTTTCAGCGAAAATGGATCGGAAGTACCAACCAAACTATCCACGAAGTATCCGAGCGCGGCAGACAAGAAGTTGCCGGTTGGCCGATGAAAGAGTTTGATTTAGAACTTGTGGTTGGTTCCGACGAAATTTCTCTTAATGGCTGGCCTTTACACTTGACTAACCTGACACCCCAATTGGGTGGGATAAGGAAAGAATGAAAACATATCCGGAATACGAGTACCAAGCGATGGTTTTTCTCGAAGGTTTGTTAAGTGGAATTGTCGCCGATGGAAAGATAGTGAGCGAAGAGTTAGTATACTTAGACTATTGGCTTACCCTTCATGAAGACCTCCATGAGACATTCCCCTTTTCGATATTTTTTACCCAAGTTCAGGAAATACTCTCGAAGGGAACATCGAGTCCTGGAGATTTCCACGACTTTTTTACCTGGGTACAAGATTGGTTATCGTCTATCCCAGCCGGGGGCCCGCAGAGAGATCCTGGGTCCGAAACCTTGGACGAAGTTTTAGACTCCATACCCCTGAATACTCCTCTTATTCCCCGGGACTTGATCGAACTGAGGACATGGATTTCGTATCATACGCCTAGCTTGACAAGAAAAATTTCTTCTTCTTTGCTACGCCATCTGGGGAAGGTTCTTGCTGATCGAATCTTGACCGAACGTGAGCTTGCTGAGCTTAAGAATCTTATTGATAGAGCCTGAGGGCAAAGAGAGATACTATGGTAACGATCCTTATACGTAGACTTCTATTGGCTATTATGGTGGTGGCTTCCGCGATAACCTTTTGGGGATGGTTTGTGTACGAAAACATCTCCGATCCCTTTCTAGCAAGCTGGTCGGCCCTCTACAAGACCTTCCAGAGCTTTGTACTAAACGTTGGCTTTGACACCGCCCCTGTACCCCTACTCTTACAAATTGGTGTCTTTTTGGCGCCATTTTCCCTTGGGAGCAGTTTAGTATTTCTCGTCTTGAGTAAAGCCTATTACCGGCTGTTGGGAATCCTCGTATTGTTGTTCTGGAGAAACCACGTAATTATTGCCGGAAATACTCCAGAGGCCCAAGCCCTATTCCAAAATCAGTCTATTGATGAAACCGTCGTGTATGCGGTTAACCCCCAAGATACTATTCCCCGAGATATTGAGAAGATCAAAAATGTTGTAGTCCTAAAAGGTAACCTCTTTCATGTACGTTTCTGGCGTCGTTTGGGTATTAAGTACGCCAAGTCGGTGTTGATTTTTACCGGTGACCCCCTTGATATTACCGATCAAGCCCGAATGATTACCGAGGCGGCAAAAAATCGTTCTCGCATTATTCCCGTGGCTTTTTCTTCCGGAACGGTTGGTGCAAATAGGAACTCGGCCGAGTTTCCGAGTCTGTTTTTTCGTGATTTTGAAGAGGGCTCTCTCGTCGATTTTTCAACGTTTTCTCTGGAAGAACAGAGTGCGGCTACCGTTGCCGAAACCTGTGCCCCCCACAATTATCTCGACATAGAAATGCTACGAAAGGAATCTCCTCGTTTGCTCGTGTACGGGTTCAACAGCCTAACTGCGGAGTCGATACTCCATTTTGCCCACCTCTACCATTACAACTCCCACTCAAGGACAAGCATTTGTGTGATCTCGACAAACAAGGAGCTTTTTCTAGACTTTATCGAACGTAACCCGGGCCTGAAGAAAGTCGTCGAAATAGTTTTTATCCATGGCACCGAAATTGCCGAAGACTTACATTTTTGTCAGGCTGATTTTCTGCCTTGGAAGCCCCATGCACTTTTGATATTTCCAGAGTCCGGTTGGGATATTCCGACTCAAGTAAGAACTTGGCGAAGGTATTTTTTTCGTCGCTATGCCGACCTTTCCCGCAAGCTTGCCTTATTCGTAGTGCTCCCAGCCCGAGGTAAACATAGCGACCTTTTTGCCGAATATACCCAGGTACTATCTGGACACAATGTTCAGCTCTTGATTCCCGAGAAAATCTTAAGTCTTCGCCATCTTTTGGATAGTGGGCAGGTTATCGACGGGATTGCCGAGCAGATCCACGAAGCTTACCGAGAGAGGTTCGGAGGAACGCCTTGGTATTTATTGACTGATCGGGAGAAGGACTTTAATCGTAGGTCGGCCCGGCACCTAAAAATCAAACTCCGGATTCTGGGGTACGAACTTTCGTCGGACATGGGTCTACCGGACATTTCGGTTCCCGAACTTTCGTCGGCGATGATCCACGAGTTATCTCAACTAGAACATACCCGTTGGATGAGTGAAAAGTATCTCGATGGTTATATCTTCGGGGAGAAACCGCAGGATTCCACCCTGGCCAGCTACTGTAAGAACGCGCTACGGCTGCATTGGGACTTGGTTCCTTACGAACAACTCGACGCAACCGACATTAAAAAGGATGAACAGACCTTTGAAGACCTCAAAATGATTTTGGCGAAGGTACTGGATAGGCGGAGATTGAGAATAATAGCTAGGGGAGAAAATCAAGAGGGGAGTATGTAGTGGAAAAATTATCTTTGGAATTGTTTATTCGGTTGTTCTTCTTGGTCGAATTTGAGGCAGAAAAACGGGAAAGTTTGCAAAATCGTAAGAATCCAAAAAAAGACCTAAGATTAACGATCGAACAAAAACGAAGGCTATCATTAGGGAAGAAATACATCGAGTCCAAACATGGTGAATCTCCGTTGGTACATGGAATCCGAGAGTTCGTTCCCGACAAACTTGATTTGCAGCTTCTTGATCCACTGACAAAAGACTTCGAAGAACTTTGGGGAAATGCTTCCGAAGAGGAAAAGACGGAAGCATGGAATGAACTTTTGAACTGTTATCTTTCGGGTGAGTTGGTATTCCTGCATCACGATAATGATAGATTGGCAGCGCTCCGGGAATTCTCTTCTAAACATAGCCTCCCCTTGTCTGCCGCGCAAGTCGAGAAACTCGAAGAGGCCCATAATGGATACGTTAAGACGAAGAAAAAGCAATCGCGAAACCGGATAGGCCTCCTGTTGGCCTTTATTTTGGTTATATCTGTAAGTTTTCTGTTAGGTAACCTGATAACTGACCAGATTTTAGATGATCTCGACACAAATGCATCTATGCGTGACCACAGGGCTTACATTTTTAACAACCCCGAATTGATTTTTCGCGAAATAGATTTTAGTAAATATGTAGTTTGGGGAAAGCCGACAGGTACTTCAAGGTACCTGGACAATCTGTACGTTTTCCACGTTAAAGGTACGGCCAGTATAAAAATCAACCTAGGGAACCTTGAAGTTATCCCCGAAGATACAGATCGAATTGTAGGCAAAATACACCTTACTATTCCGAGAAGTACCGCCATTCGTGTGAACGTTGATATTCCCCAAGACGCGGTACAACAAATCGAAGTATTGCATAGTGTACCCTTGCCCGAGAATGTTACGGACACTTTCGTAAAAATCGCTGGTAGTGCTGGAGCAATTGTCACCGGTTGGGCAGGCATGGAAATTGCCGGAGCGGTGGGACAAAGTATTGGATCGGTGGTACCGGTTGTGGGTGGAGTTTTAGGTCGTCTTGCGGGTACGGTATTGGGCGGGGCGGGTGGAGCTACTGCCGGGTATCTAGCTACAAGTAATTTTGCCCAGCAACTTGTTGATGGCTTGGATTTGTCGGCAACCACCTTTGGGGAACGAGACGTATTTATTACGAGAGCGAAAGGCCTTATAGCTCTGGAGTTACTCAGCCATGCCTCTTTGAATTCCAGTGACTTTGCTACAGAGACGGTAGAAGCTTACGAAGAGCAAGCCCGGCGAAGGATCGCTAGACTTTTCCAATCCTTCGGTTGGAAAACAGTGATCGTAACATTTAAGGAGTCGTAGAATGAAACGAAAGCCTCATTCAATTCTAAGGTTTGTTTTTACCTCTATTCTGCTGGCGATAACCAGCATGATCGTTGCGTTTTTTTTCTTTGTAAGTCCTCAGCACCGGCAATATGTCTGGAATGCTATACTAGAGCGTTCGCCATTGAGTTTTTTAATAACTATAGAATACCAAACACCACTGGTGGTCCTCGATACTCGTGATGTGGAAAAACTTGAAACCGCATTTTTTGTGCTTGACTACTATTTGTCTGTTGCAGAACCGGGGCCAGAAGGCGGTAGGTTTATTTCTATTATTCCCAAAGAAATAATTGCAGGGTTCGATTTCACCAGTTTCCAGCCGAGAAATGACCAGGGGCAAGACAATTCTTTAGGAAAAGTCTCATTACCTGCGCCAAGCATACTTTCCGTAGATTCGGGAAATCAAGATGTAAATGATGTGTTGAGAGACAGCATTCGAAATCGCGACTACGATGTCTATGTTAAGCCTCTGCAAACTGCAATTGATAAAATTGCCCTGGATACTGCAATCCAGATGGGTATACTCGACAAGGCCAAAGATAATTTTGAGGATTGGTATACCGAATTATCTTCACAATCTGAGACCGCTGTCGTATTTGAATATCCCCAGGTTTCGAGCAATCTTGTAGAGTTTTCTAGTAGCCGGTTCCCGCTGCTGGTAACCCATAATAGCATCCATGGTTTAGGCTTGCGGGAAGATATAAACGATTACCGATTGTTTGATTTTTCTACCCAGAGTCTTAAGGGATATGGAACTATCCAACCTCGCTCAATTCTATCCTCTTCAGAACTGTTTCAGCAGGAGTTGAATAGCGGAAACGACTATCTGGTCGGTAGAATAGTAAACCCCTATGCTCTTTTGAATCGTGACGTAATCGTTCGGTTGTACGGCGATAATACTATCGAATCGTTAAGTCAACTTGACTCCCATATACTTATTGTGAGAGCCGAGGCCGCAAATATGAATGTTGCTGCAAATGTCTTGGGCGATGCGGTTTACCTAGCCATGTCGAGCCAGGCAATCCAAACCCCGGATATTAGTGGGGCCAACTATCTTTCGGGTATGGAGAAAATTGCCCAGTTGAGAACATATATCGATGATGGAAACTTTGTCGGTGCGAGAAGTTTGGCCGAAGACTTTCGCTCCGTTGGTTTTACGAAAATTTTCGAACAGCTTTCCGACTTAAATAGAATCTACCGCCGTGAGCCAACACAATATGGAGGTATCAGCCCCACGATTGACGAACTCGCCACGATCGATTCTGTGCTAAGCAGTAACCAGAGGCTTTCTCTTTTCCAGATTGATTCACTCATTCGCCTTCTTCAGAGTCGAAACGAGTACCCATACTTACATCAAGCGTATGTTCAAAAATTCGAGAACTTTTACGGGGAATTGTCTGCGAGCGAGAAAAATGACCTTATACAAGTTCTCTTAAGGGAGGGTCTTGTAAATGCAATGGTGTGGGAGCGGGCGAATACCGATGGGCGTAAGCTCATGTTGCTCGCTTTTTTAAGGGACAACCTCCCAAATTATCGACTTTTGGCCAGAGATGGTAACCAGTTTACTGTGGTTGGTATGGATAATTCGACAATAGTTATGGGTGAGAAACTCTTATGGCATGGGAATTTTGGTATCGACGGTCCGGATAGAAATGTGGCTTTAGGTTCTATAAGCGAACAAAAAACACTCGAAACTTTGTTTGAAACACCCGAACTGAACTCAAGCTTACTTCCCGATCTTCGCCGGGGAGTAAGTAGTCGTCCATTGGTCTTAATAATGCCTCACCGGAACTTCTTTGGTTTTGTAGCGGGAAAAGTAAATGCTCTACTTTTGGGAACGTCGAACGTAGCACTGGTAGAGCTTTCGGGCGGGACCAATAGGTATAATTATAAAATGCTCTATCAAGGGCAAATTAGCACATCTCAATCCAGCAATATTGCTGAATGGGGCTTGAGTAGTGATCCATTTCTAGATTTCTTTCAGGCACTCAGTCAACGACTCTATCAGCGGGAGTCATCAAGTCTCGATCTTCGGGAAGTGGTGGTGCAGATGCTTCGAGAAGAGCTGTCCGAGGGAATTTTGGGGGAATAATGGTTACTTAATGCTTTCTGGGTTTGGCATGTATGTTACGACTTGGTCACCGGAAGTATCTGGGCCTATCGGAATGGAACGAAATATAGTCGATTTTCGACGTGTTTAGTTAATAATGGAGAAGGAGAAATAAAATGGATTCAAAGAATTCCTACTCGGGGTTTGTCTCAATGTTGCTGGGAGGGTGTCTGCCTACCGATTTTGATCAGTGGGACTTGGCTGATGACCAAGGGTGGACCTTAGCCCATGAAGCAGTCCTCAATGGGAAACTACCTACGCACTTTAACCAATGGCAATTGGCCGACAGTAATGGTTTCACTATTGCCCATTATGCTGCACAATTCGGATATTTGCCTGAAGACTTTGAACAATGGACATTGGCCACTCTAAAAGGATGGACAGTTGCCCATGCCATCGCACAATCGAGTTATGAACACAAGAGCTTTGCTACTACGTTTAAGGAATGGGAGTTAGCAACTGACGATGGGTGGACTGTTGCTCATTCTGCAGCAAGGGCAGGTCGTCTACCACAAGGTTTTAATCAGTGGAGTCTTGCTAACGACGAGGGTTTAACAGTAGCGCATGCTGCCGCCCGTGTAGGTAATTTGCCCTACGATTCTCAAATGTGGGATCTTAAAGATAATGATGGCGTATCTGTAGCCCATGTAGCCGCAGAAAGTGGTCATTTGCCCGATGATTTTCAGATGTGGGATCTTGAAGATAACGATGGCCGAACGGTAGCTCTTTATGCGGCAAGGAGCGGTCATTTGCCCGACGATTTTCAGATGTGGGATCTAAAAAATCATGGCGAAACCGTAGCCCATTCAGCCGCAGTGCGTGGTCATCTACCCGATGATTTTCAGATGTGGGATCTAAAAAATGGATATGGCAAAACCGTAGCCCATGTAGCCGCAGAGTGTGGTAAGTTGCCGGAGAATTTTGAAGAGTGGAATCTGTCCGATGAACAGGGAAATACGGTATACCATGCAGCTGCAGAAAGCGGATGTTTGCCTAGTGGATTCAGTGAATGGGGCATAGCAAACAAAAAAGGTCGGACCGTAGCCCATGTAGCCGCAGAGCATGGCAAATTGCCAGGAGATTTTAAAGAGTGGGATCTCGTTGATAAACAAGGAAATACGGTCTACCACTCAGCTGTGGAGGGCGATTGCTTGCCAAAGGGTTTCAAAAAGTGGAGTTTGGCAAACAAAAAAGGTTGGACTGTAGCGCATGCGGCTGCTAAAAACTTCACTTTGCCTAGGAACTTCAAAAAACTCGATCTTGCGGATAATCGTGGTCGTACCGTTGCCGATGTAATTGCTGATCGACCCGACATTCCAGACTTCCTGAGTAGGAAATTTGATTAAAACGGCGGGATTTAGCCCCGTGGCCTAGACAATTTAGCCCTCCTGACCAGATGCTGCAGGTATTCAGGGGCAAAAATTTTATTGATTTATGATGAGCTGTTCGTGGAAATTTTGGGAAATGAAGGTTACTCAATACGTTCTGGGTTTGGCATACATATTGCTATCTGGTCACTGGAAGCGTCTAGGACTGTTGATGTGGAACAAAATATTGTGTAATTCATCAAAATAATTGAAACCAAGGAGATATCTAATGGCAGACCAAGCGGTATTAAACTGTCCAGCTTGTGGGCAAACCCAACAATTCAAAATTTCAATTACGGGAGGTGGCCAAGGAGAAACGCCTCATCATTGTTCGAAATGTCGCGCGGTCATTTATATTCAATTTAAGAATGGGAAGATCACGGGACTTAGGAAAGGACATTAACTGATTTTTGAGGTCCTTAGTGATCTCTCTATCATCCCTGATGGAACGATTAGTACTACACTGATTCATCTCGAGCATTCTCGTCGTCTGTAGCGATCGATGATAGCGCTCTCAAAAGGAATGGTCCTCAGTTTTGGCACCTTGAGCTTTACGCTTCCGGCCTTCGTATCGAGCGTTTGTTCATAGTGCCCTGCTCGAGTATCAATACGATCTGGGCTGCGTAATCACATAGACATTACTCGCATTTGCATCGTATGAATTCGCGATCAGTTCTGCAATCACTGAAGATAGTGTTGAGTACGATGAAATACCTAAATGAGAGATCGTATTAGCATGGAACTTTAGTTCGAATTCTTTTCGCATTCTTTGTTCACTGCCTATTCTAAGTGATCCCAGAAGTCATTCTCATGGACTATAAGTATCCTGCCACCTTTCTTCCTTAGCTCGATGGCTTGTTCGACCTTCCGACCATAACAAGAATATGCCCAGCAAGGATTCCCACCATCTCCAATGATCAAGAAATGAATGTCTTTAGTTACTGCATTCTTAAGCACACCTCTGTTGGCGTTGATTATTCTTCCAATTTCTTCCCGGTTAGACCTAGAGGATTTTCCGGTGAAGCAAAAGACCGCATCTTCAAACTTCAGGGGCGGATCCATAGCGCAGATCCCCGAGATAGTTATTTCCTTTTTAATTCTCTCTATCTCTGATTGACTGGCGGATGGGATAGTATTCAAGTCGACAAAATCGGAAAACACGAGCTTTAGAAGCTTCTCTTCTTCGGAATCAACAACGCCGTCTCGAAGTACTGCCGTAACAACCGAATAAATTTCATCATAAGGGTAGCAACCAACTAAATGGGTATTGTCGTCCAGCCAATTGGACAGATTCTGCATTTCTTCCGTCGTAATTTTCCCGTCTGCCATTATTCCGTAACCCCTCCACCATCCCAGTCTGAATAATTTCCGGAATGGGTTGATATTGTCCGTGGAGGAAAACCATGAACAGACGATCATCAACCGAATGGGAATCGCTGGTTCGGCAGTTCCAGCTATCGGGAGTGAGCCAGAGGGCCTTTTGCGAAACCCATGACATCAAGTACCCCACCATGAGCTATTGGGTACGAAAGATCAACCGTGCAGACAATCCACAAGAGGCCTTGTCGATTGTTGAACTTGCAATGCCAAAGATCGGTTTCTTGGGAAGTAAGCTTCTTTCTACCATCATCCAGACCGAAGGAATTACCCTTAGCCTCCCAGGAAGTGAAGGGAGCCTACGTATTACCGGCGAAATTAGCCTGGAGCAACTGGGAAAAATTATCCAGGCTTGTAGCATACCCGAGAGCGACTATGTTTAGTCTGGATCCTTCAGCCCGGGTGTGGCTCATTCCTGGAAAGACCGATATGCGCAAGGCAATCAATGGTTTGTCGGGGATTGTAGCAAACCAATTAACCTTGAATCCGTTGAGTGGGCAGTACTTTGTCTTTTGTGGACGCCGTCGGGATATCCTAAAGATTCTGTACTGGGACCGAAATGGGTACTGCCTGTGGTACAAGCGATTAGAAGAAGATAGGTTTCCCTGGCCACGAACGGCTGCTGAAGTGCAAGCGGTTACTGGTCAGCAGTTAAGTTGGCTCCTTCTCGGTCTTGATTGGGAAGCGGCTCATCCGGTCCGGCGCTACCTTGCCTGATACCCCTGGCTGTGCTAGTCTAGGTCCATGGTCGCCGATGCGGGGAATATCCTTCAACTTATTCGAACCCATGCAGCTACTTCCCGCAGTACATCGTTACTGGAAGCAGCCGATATCCTGGAGCAGCTATTATCTGCCCAGAGTAAGGACCTGGGCACCATACATGGAATGCTGGGCCAAGAACAACAAAGGCGAAAATTTGTCGAGCAGGAACTTCAAAAAGAGCGGATAAAATCGGCGTTCTTAGAAGAACAACTTCGAATCGAGTTAGCCAGCAAATTTGGGAAGTCCAGTGAGCGATATAAGCCCACAGAGTTACAGACTGCCTCGCTTTTCGATGAAGCGGAGCTGATTCTTTCTCGCCCCCCCTTACCACTTGAGCCAGAAGTTTTCGTTCAGGAAAATCAAAGGAAAGATAAAAGCTCAGTCCAGCCTAAGAATCGGGGCAAACGGGAAGTACTTCCTGATACCCTGCCCCGGGTTACTGTCGAGTTGGACGTAAGCGAAGCACAGAAAGTGTGCGAGCACTGTGGTCAGCAAAAACAGATGATCGGTCAGCAGGTG
>Ga0100403_1002201_pt1 | contig 15995 bp, 21 predicted proteins | sample CryGeymet201501t_FD_83663 | JGI IMG/M metagenome (GOLD analysis project Ga0100403, IMG submission 83663) | Groundwater microbial communities from Crystal Geyser aquifers in Utah, USA - Crystal Geyser metaG 2015-01t | ecosystem: Environmental > Aquatic > Deep subsurface > Groundwater | place...
GAACAAACGAAGCAAGAACGCGTTATGGTTTTTTGGAGCGGCGGGCTGAATTTTTAATTTTCCAATACTTTGGATCGGCGCCGGAGCCCGATTCTTCTTTTGCGTTCTTTCGCATAAGTTTCGCGGGGTATTTTCTTCTCACTTGTTCCAATTTAGCCATCACTATTTTTTCAACGTCAAGATGTAGCAGTATTGCCATCTCAATGGCGTATATAAATACATCAGCCAACTCTTTTTTAATATCCTCCATTCTTTGAGCATCGCGCTTTGTTTCTTCAATATCTAAGCTTGTCCACTGAAAAACTTCCAAAAGCTCTGCCGCTTCAATGGATATGGACTTTGCTAAATCAGAAGGACGGAGTTTATCCCAACCCCGCTCAACAAGAAACCTTTTAATTTCGGATTCAATATTTTTCATAAAATCTCAGTTTCATTATACCAGTTTTCTGAAAACTTTGGAATAGAAAAGGCCTCTGCGATTTTCCTTTTTTATAGGATGAATCGCAGAGGCCGAAGTTGCTGATACTCTTATCATTGCTGTTGCTTGATAAGAGCATCGAGTTGTGCCAGGAAATCGTCTGCCGAATCTCCCGGCCGAAAGAACAGGTTGGCTGATGCCTCAAGTTCCGAAACGTACTGTTCTGTCTCATGTGAGAGAGTTTCGCGCGCGTCGTTTTCGTCTAGCTGATCGCGAGCCATGAGTCGCGCAAGCTGCGTCCTCAGATCGCATACGCAGTAAATGAGAATGTCGCAAGAAAACAACCCAACGAGACGAGTATAAATCGTCCCGTGCCTTAGGCCGTCAACGATGAGCGGACCATTCCACTGAATCTGCGGCGAATGCTCGATTGACCATTGCAAAAACCCCTCGTAGCCAAGTTGATCGATGAGTTCTTGTCCAATGCGCTGTAGACTTTCGCGCGTCACTGGTAGGTCGCTTCTGACTAGATGGTCTTTGAGAATCCCGCCGAAAGAAATCAACGGATAGCCGGTGTGCTCCGCAATTTTCTTCGCGAGCGTTGACTTACCGCTGCAAATTTTGCCCGCGACATATATCTTGGTGTCCAATATGAGCCTCCTTCAAGCTGTGACATTGATTGGTTTATCGAGCACCACCCATCCCCGACGGTCTTTCTTGGGGAATGGGAATGGTCGCTCGAAACGAGTTGGTTGGGCGACGTGCATCAAGGTTGCGTACTTGGACGCACGCCGCCTCTGCCAGTACTGTGGATCGGCATCGGCACAAAGAGATTCGCTGTAACGCGCTTCAAGCTCTTTGAGTTTCCCCTCTGTGAGATTCTCAAAGCTCTCCACTTTCGCCACAACAAATGATCCTCTGACCAAGCCGCCGCTTTCTTTCATAAGCACCATGTCGCCTTCTTCTATCACTCCAAAGGGGGCGCAGCGCACTTTGCTGAAACGCCCCTCAATAGTTTTCCTCCCTTCCGAGACGAGATCGAGGAAGGGAGAGTTGAAGATGGCCAAGTGTTGTTTTTGTCGTTTTTCCATGTGTTTAGCCTCCGAGATGGGATTGAAGCTCTCGCCAGACTACCTCAACCGCCGGCTTTTCTAATTCAGGGATTGTGGCGTTCGGATATTCCTGCCGAATGCTTTCGAAGATTTCCTCAAACGAGAGGTTATCCCGAATACCTTCGACGATTTTCCAAATCGCCCCCCACCCCTTTATCTTAAAGCCGCGTTGAATTGAAGTCCAGAGATCGATTTCTTCCCGAATCGGATCGCGGCGGCTGACCGTAGGAAGAGCGACGTGCCCGTCGGCAAAATCCAGAAGTTCAGGCGCGATATAAATGTCAGGATTTTCATCCTTAACCCGCACCTTCACCTTAACCTTGCCGATAATCAGCTCTCGCCATTGTCTTTCTTCCACGCGCAAGGCTATGTTTTCCGGCAAGCGAGTTCCGTCGGAGATGAACACTGCCAAGTCGCCGCGCCGCCAGTTTTTCGCTTCGATTCCCTTGCGCACAAGAGTTTCCTGCTCAAACTGCGGTGTGTAGTAGTGGGCGACATGCGTCTCCATCGAGACAAGACTCAATCCGTACGACATCGCAATCTCAAACACCCTTTTGCGCTCTTGAAGCGAAGCGGGGCGAGTGAGAAGCGAGAAGAGAACGAACGCAACCGTTGCGTAGCGGCCGTAGGACAACTGCATACTCCGGCGCAGGAAAAGGTCATAGTAATCTATGTACCACGGCGGGTCGAAGAAAACCATGTCGGCGCTGCCAACCAGTTCCTGTGGCAGAGACTCTTCGGCATCGTAGTGAATAAGGTGTACCCGTTCACTAGCGACATCTTTCTTGATCGTCTCAAGTGTCGCGTCGCTCTTATCCAGAATGTAAATCTTCGATTCCGGGAGTAGAGCGGAGGCGAACGCTCCGAAAAGCGGCGAGCCAAGAAAAACTACGGATTCTGGTGTTGGTAGCGGGTTGTTATGGAGTAAAAGCTCCGCAACCTTTTCTCGGCCGCTGTGCGTGAACCACCACTCGTAATCAAGACAGTGAGGCAGATGAATCCGCCCCATGATTGCCGATAGCGAAGTGTAGGCTCGATCCAGATTCTCGTTCCAGTCAGCGTAAAGTCTGTGCCATCGGTTCGGGATTGAACCATCAAGCGCATACTCCTCGCCGTCGCGCCAAACAAAATGGTTCGTATCCATCTCGCCAAGTAGCGATGCAAGTTGGTCCGGGAAAAGCGAGTGACAACTTTCAAGAAGTTGCTTGAAGGTTTGCGGTGAGCGTTCAAGCGAACGCATCACCGCGTAGTGAGCTAGTGTCTTTTCCGTCTGCGTCATCTGTTACCTCCTAATGTTCACTTCGGTAATGGGAGTTGAAAGTTCCGCCACACTGAAACGCCGTTGCACTTCTGCAAGCCACGCCTCAAGAGCACGGAATTGGTTCGCTTCCGCTTGCTGGATATACCGATTCGCATTGGAGTTGAAGCCAAAGATGCGAAGCGGCACGATGCGGAGCGGAAAGTTCGGATGAACGCGGTTCTGGATTTCGTCCAGTAGCCTCGCCATCTTGCCCGACAGGTCATCAGTGTACATGGTGGTAATGGTGATGTAGCCATACTGATCGAATCCTGCCGCAACGAAACGGCCGAGCAATTCGATCTGCTGGTCAAACAACGCACCATCTGCGCGAGTGTTGAAAGTAAATGACTCGGCGTCAAATCCCTTCAAACATCCTACCCGGGCAAATCCGTGAGCTTGCGCCATGAACGCGATTTCTGTCTCGCTCAAGTATCGCCAGGTGTAGTCCGTGCTCAAGTTGTCGTCAGCCCAGACAAAGTGGCTTTGCTCAAGCCCAAGTTCTTTCCGCGCTTCTAGAAACCACAGCACGTACTCCGGTACTAACTCTGGCTGTCCGCCCGAGAGATCGATAACTTGGGAATTCACTTTCTCGTCGAGCATCATTTGCAGGAGTTGATTGGGGGTGAGCATATCAGAGTGCTTCGGATCTGCCGCAAGTAGACTGAAATCCACAAAGCAGTACCAGCAGCGGAAGTCGCACGCCGAAAGTTGAAAGACTTGGGCGAGTAGGACATCCGTGACAGGTAGCCCAAGATACTTACAGGTGGGGAGCATCGGAAGCGGATTGGTAATCCAGTTCGGGTCCGGTTCAAGGCGGAAGTGATGGATCCTGCCGAAGCCACCACAGTTGGGCGGGAGCGACAAATCCGCGGCTTGAACCGAACCGGGAAACTTTGTCATTCGAATCGCCCTTGCTTGGCGATCGATCGACTTTTCCCGCAAGCGTTCGGCAAGTTTCTGTGAATCGAGCGGCTTTTGCGTACTCATCGTTATTCTCCTATTCTGTTGTGAATGTGCTAAAAATTCCGAGACTATCTCGAAATTCTAGTTTGGATAATACCATCTTTCTGGTATTATTACAAGCGCCCGCCGCTCCAAAAAGCCATAACGCGTTTTTGCTTCGTTTGTTCGGCTCGTAGGCAAAAATTGGGGGAGTTTGAGAGGGAAAATTTTTGCCCGCGAGCCGCCCACGAATTGGTCTTGAAAAAGCCGTCTTGTTTTGTAGTAGTGGGCGGTAGAGGATTCGAACCTCTGACATCAACAACGTCAATGTTGCGCTCTACCAACTGAGCTAACCGCCCCTCACCCAGAACGCTTTCCAAACAAGCTATCCTTGTCTAGAATTTACCAGATTTTCGCTTCGGGAGCAACTTTGGTATAATGCAGAATCAAATATGGTTCGAAATTTTAAGCGGGAAAAACCTTCTCTTGGTTGCTTTCTTTATTTCGAGCAAATCTTTACCGACGGCCAAGGCAACCACAATCCCGATTTAATGCCAGCGGAACGACTCTAGATTTCCATGAAACCAGCTCGCAAAGTTCTAACCCCCGCTTTCTTCAATCGATCGGCTTTGGCCGTGGCTTCAGAGTTGGTAGGTAAATATTTGGTAATGAAGGACTCCGGCCGAAATATCGCCTTAATGATCACCGAGTCCGAAGCTTATGACGGCGAAAGCGATTTGGCCAATCACGCCAGTCGCGGTCGCACTAAGCGCACGGAAGTGATGTACGACGTGCCCGGCCATTTTTATGTTTATCTTTGTTATGGAATGTATTGGCTGCTCAACGTGGTGACCGGGGCTAAAGATTATCCGGCGGCGGTCTTGATTCGCGGTTTGGAGGGCTGGCCCGGTCCGGGCAAGCTAACTAAAGCGTTGGGGATTGATCAACGCTTCCATTCCTTGCCGGCTACGACTAAAACCGGCTTGTGGTTTGAAGATCGAGGGGTCAGACCGGCTAAAATTTTGACCCTGCCTCGCGTCGGAGTATCTTACGCCGGTCCGGTCTGGTCGAAAAAGAAATATCGTTTCAAACTGCCTGAGACTTAATCTTGAGGCAAATTTATGATTAGACGGCGCAACCGACCGAATCTTGTTTTGGGCGAGCGACTTGCGAGGCAATTCTCGCAAAGCCTTGCGCGCTGGAATAATGAACCCCGAGCGCTTCGCGCGGGTCGATTTCCGACCACTCAATACCTTGCTGCTGATAATAAACGGCGATGGTTGAGTAGTGTTCCGGGAACCAGTAAGCGTTGACAGCCAGAGCTGTTGCCCACATCTCCGTCTCGCTCGCGCCCTGCGAAGCCATCAATTCAAGTAGTCCGAGCATTGCCATGCCGTGGTTGCAATCCGGGAAGTGGGTCGAATTGTCACAACATGGACGGTAAATGCCTTGGGCCATCTTGGCAACCAGAGCTTGTTGAGTTGGAGTCAATCTCAACAATTGATGTCGATTGTAATGACTCATCGGGTCGCCTTTGGCTAGGGTCCAGCCACCGGTGGAGGCGAAACGGCCGGCGTCGCCGTAACGCGGGTCGGACATCTCGCCCGAGGTTAGAATTGGATTTTGATTAGCCAAGCCAAGCGCCCAAAACAGATTAAGCAGATAGCCCGAATTTTCGGCCGTGATTTTTATTGGGCCGGTGCCTTTGCTTCGAAGCATTGCTTCTTGTTCGGCGGTGAAGTCGCCCCGCTCGCGATAAATGGCCATTATTTTATCGGCATCAATGACCTCTTTTTCGCTTAGCTGGAGGCCCAGATCGCCCCATTCCGCGGGCAAGGAGACGCCGGTTTCCGGCGTCTCCGGTTTCGGATTTTGGTTGGCGCCAAGGATCAAAATTAGCGCCAAGATGAAGACGGCAAACAATTGATAGAGGTTGATTTTATTCATCGCAGCAATTGGCCAATTCAGCCACTAAATCTTCCAGTCGTTTTTTATCTGGTTGGTCGGCTGTAGGATTAACGCTAACCTCGACCAATTTGAGTTTGAGTGCCCAGAAAATCGCGTAGGTGCGATAAGCCCGTTCAAACATTTTTTTTGCTTCGGCTGGTTCTTGGGCGGTCTGGAATTTGTTCCCAACTTCAATCTGCCGCATCGTGGCGGCCAGCAGATGTTTGGCGGCGCACCAAGTCTCGCCTTCGTGATTCGGCAATAAGGTGGCGAGCAAATCCCGACGCTGGTCGCGGATTTCGGCCATGGTGTCGAGATAATAATCTTGGCCGGTTTTCAGCGCGGTGAAGAAAAAATGTTCTTCCAAACTGATCAGATTCATCACCGCCAGACTTAAATCTTCGGCGATTGAGAGATCGACGCCACCGGTCTTTTTGACCCGCTCGATTTCAGTCATAAATTTTTCGAACGACGATTGGTTTGAATTTTGATCGATCATTTTAGTTTTAGATTAAGAAGATTAAGAAGCCGATAATCAGCATGGCCAGACCGGCCCAAAAATGGACATTTCTCGTCTTGGTTTGCTTCCAAGTTTTAACTTGGTTAATTAAAGCCGGATTGGCCGCCAGCCAAAGGGTAACGACCAAGGGAGTGATCATAATCAAGTTATAGAGCCAAAGATAGCCAAAACCGGTCAAGTAAGTGGTTTGGTCGTAAAGCAGGCCGATAATCATTAAGTAGGGACCGCCCAGACAGGGGAATTGACAAAGTCCAACCAAAACCCCGAGTCCGAAAGCGGCCGGCAAAGAAACCTGATTGATCAGTTGGCCGATAGCGCCGTGAGCGACCGCCGGAATCTTGAGTTTTAGAGGAAATTTAGGCCAGATGGCGCCAATCAGATTGAGTAAGCCGAAGATAATCAGAAGGGTTGCTCCCAGTTTGCCCATAAAGTGTGGTACCGCGAAGAGGTGCAACACTTTTAGCAGTCCGATGCCGATGGTGAAATAAGCAGTAAAAATGCCGGCGATATAGAGACCGCCAATTTGCAGAATCTTCTTTTTGGTCAATTGGAGACCGAAGAGAAAGGCGATGGTAATCAGGAGAATAGAGAATGAACAAGGATGCACGCTGTCAAGCATTGCCGAGGCGATCACCAAAGGCAAGATCCATGATCCACCCTGACTAAACGTCCAGAGCCAACCTGCCAAGCTGGAACTTGACTTAAGCGCAATGACGACCAAAAGAGCCGTTCCAGCCAGGGTCAAAGTGATAAAGAATTTTTTCATAAGTTAGGGGGTGACCAGAGCTTTAATCTCTAACTCCAGACTCTTACCGCTCGCATCGGAAATAGTGATAAAGCGGGTGGTTGGGCCAATGCCGGCCGGACCGTGAGCATTGGGATCGTAGACGACTCGGATGACGCGCTCTTCCCCCGCCCCGATGGTTTCGCTGATTGGGGAGGCGAGGTTGTGTCCGGGCATTCCGAACGGTCCTTTAGCTTGTCCGTTTGGACCCACGAGGAAAGCCGTGGTGCACATGCAAGAGGTAGATAAGTTGGTCACAATTACGGGGTTATCGGTCGGATTATTAATCACGAAGTCTTTGGTGACCAAGCCGTCTTTCATCGAGATTGAGCCAAAATTATGGAAGACTTCGGTGGCGATCAAGGCGCCGTTTGATTCTTTATTTGGCAATTGGTTGGCGCCGGCCGAAGTGGCGCTTCGGGAGTAACCCCAGAAAAACAAGCCGACCAGAGTCAAAATGGACAACAAAACAATGAAGAGATTTTTTGATTTCATAAGATTAACGGTTGAGAATTTATAATTAAGTTTAAGCAACACGGTGATAAACACAAAAATTCGCTCAAGCATCAAGAGCGCGATAAAAACGCCAAAGATCGCGAAATTCCTTTGGCGTTTTTAAATTAGCGAAGGGCTATTTTCGAAGAGAGCCAACCAATGTCTGAGTTTGGCCTGTTTCGGCCGACTAAGCGGCAAAAGGGGTAAGTGAACTGTTGCCCGGGCCGTGGGCAGTCTTAAGAAGCCGGTCACTCCGAGCCAAATCGGGAGCCAAGCAATCAACCAAAAAGTCAGACTATAAGTTAGCGGTATCGCCAAGAATGATTGATATGAAGAAAGGTGATGAATCAGCGAAGTTAATCCCGGCGGGCAAAATGATCGCCCAATGTCGCCGAGGAACAAGCAATTGTCTATCAGCGGATTGCCCGGTTGGTGAAGCATTGAAGGTAAACTGAAAAAAACCACTATCAAAAAAGAGATTAAAAGGAACCAGACCGTGAATTTTTTTGAAGGCAGGATTTTCATGCGTTTACGGGATTATAACTTTTTTTGGCGCAAAAGCATGGCGTTAACGGCCACAATCACGGTTGAGGCCGACATTAACACGGCGGCCACCGCCGGCTGGAGGATAATCCCCTTGAAGGCGAGCGCCCCGGCGGCCAAAGGTAAAGCGATGACGTTATAACCGGCCGCCCACCAGAGATTCTGAATCATCTTGACGTAGGTCATTTTCGACAAATGGATGACTTTAGCAATGTCGCGTGGGTCGTCTCTGACTAAAATAATGCCCGCCGATTCAATCGCGACGTTGGTCCCGGCCCCAATGGCGATGCCGAGATCGGCTTGAGCCAGAGCCGGCGCGTCGTTGATACCATCGCCGACCATGGCCACTTTCAGTTGGCGGGCCTGCAACGTTTTAACTTTTTCCGATTTTTGCTGGGGGAGTACTCGGGCGAAAAATTCATCCAGCCCAAGCTCGTTGGCGACCCAGCGCGCCACGTCTTCGGAATCGCCGGTGATCATCGCGGTGCGCACGCCTAAGTCTCGGAGCAAGCCGATAGCGGCTCTTGATTCTTCTCTGATCACGTCGGCAAGAGCAATCGCTCCCAAGAGTTGTCGTTCCTTAATGATAAAAATAATTGTTTGGCCTTTCCCTCCGGCTTCGGCCAACTGACCGGAAATTTCGTCGGGGAGACTAACCTTCAAATCTTCAAGCAAGGTCGGACCGCCCACCGAGATCTCTTTCTCATCAACCAAAGCTTTAACTCCTCGACCCTTGAGGACCTCAAAATTTTTTGGTTCGGCCAAAGTCAGTTCGCGCTGTTTCGCTTCCTTAACCACCGCTTTGGCAATCGGATGTTCCGATAACACATTAAGCGAAGCCGCCAAGGCTAAAACTTCATCTTTGGTCTTGTCGTTCGAATTCCAAATCTCGATAACACCGAACTCGCCCTTGGTCAGCGTGCCGGTCTTATCAAATAAAACGATGTCGATTGTCCGTGCCGCCTCCAGAGCCAAGCGCTGCTTGACCAAAAAGCCGTTTTTGGCCGCTTTGGTGGTGGAGATAGAGGCGACCAACGGCACCGCCAGGCCCAAAGCGTGAGGACAGGCGATGACCAAAACGGCCACTAGGCGGGCTACGGCGAAAGCCACGTCGGCGCCGACCAAGAGCCAAGCCACCAGGGTGATCACGCCACCGCTCGTCGCCACAATCGTCAGATAAAAAGCGGCTCGGTCCGAGAGTATTTGCAGTCGCGATTTGGAGGCTTGAGCTTCGGCGACCAAGCGCATGACGCCGGCGAGGAAAGTCTTCTCACCGATCTGGGTCACTTGGATCTTGAGCACGCCGTCACCATTAATGGTGCCGGCAATGACCGCGGCCCCGACTTTTTTCGCTACCGGTTTTGACTCGCCGGTGATCATTGACTCATTAATTTCCGATTCGCCTTCGATGATCTGGCCGTCGGCCGGGATTTTGCTGCCGGACTTGACCAGGACGATGTCGCCAGTTTTAAGGTCCGCCAAGGGGATGGTTTCGGTTTTTCCGTCGCGAATCACCTCCGCCTTATCGGGCAAGAGCTTGCTTAGTTCTTTGAGCGCGCCTTGGGCTCCGGAGACGGCCCGCATTTCCAACCAATGGCCGAGCAACATAATGGTGATTAAAGTGGTCAACTCCCAAAACAGGGCTTCGGCGCCGGCAAATACGGCGTAGACGCTCCAAAGGTAAGCGGCCATGATCGCGAGACCGATCAAAGTCATCATGCCGGGCAGACGACCTTGAATTTCGCGCCAAGCCCCGGCTAAAAAGATTCCCCCGCCATAGAAGAAGACGATTGAACCAAGAATTAAGGGCATATAAGCCAGCCCCGGGAACTCGGGCAGGGACCAATTAAAAATGGTCTTCAAAACATCGGCATAAAGCACGACCGGAATCGTCAAGATCAAGCTGACCCAAAATTTGCGCAGAAACATCGCGGTGCTGTGACCCGCATGTTTACCTTCCATTTTCTTCTTGGCGGGCACCAAGCTCATCCCGCATTCGGGGCACATTCCGGGCCGGTCTTGCCTGATCTCCGGATGCATCGGGCAGGTGTAGATCAGGCCTGATTCTTTTTCTCGTGTTATATTATGATTGTGTTTATTCATATAATTTTGCACAAATTATTAATTTCTTTTTCAATTTGTTTAATTTTAAAGGTTAATATGTTCATAAATTATCTGATTGATTTATATCCTCCCCAAACTCCTTTTTTTGATAAAACTATCTGCCACATTTGATTTTTTCTTGCCCGAAACGATCCAGCGCAAGACAAAAGATAATATTTCCACATCCTATAAAACTTCTCGTTATAATTTACTTTTAGGTTATTCCAATTACTTTCAAAATTATTATACCAAGCCATAAGGGTTTTATCGTAATCTGATCCTAAATTATGCCAATCTTCCATCACAAACAACCCTTCAATTGACCCGCCAATTTGTTTGATAGATGGAAGCATGCCATTTGGAAAAATATATTCTGCAATCCATGGATCTACTCCTCTTACGGAACTGTTGCTACCTATGGTATGCAAAAGGAATAACCCGTCATTCTTAAGAGCGTTATGCGCAATCTTCATAAAAGCGCGGTAGTTCTTGTATCCCACATGCTCAAACATCCCCAGAGACACAATATGGTCAAATTTTTCATTGACATCGCGGTAGTCTTGAAGACGCGTTTCCGCGGGAAGGTTTTTATACATTTCGTCGGCCAATTTTTTCTGCTCAACTGAAACAGTGAGGCCAACCACGTTTGCACCATACTTTTGCGTGGCATAACCGATAAACCCACCCCAGCCGGAACCGATATCAAGAACGCTCTGTCCGTGTTTGAGACCGATTTTTCTACAGACCAAATCCAACTTTGCTTCTTGAGCGGCATCAAGATTACTAGCGTTTTTCCAATATCCACAAGTGTATACCAAACGTTTATCGAGCATGGCACGATATAGATCGTTGCCTATATCATAATGTTTCTGTCCGATTTCAAAGGCTTTTGATTTTCTTCCCGTGTTCAGAATAACGTTTAAGGCGAGTTTGAACGCTAAGTCCCAATTACGCTTGATTCGTCGGTCAAGATTGGCCATAAGTATTTTATGGAAAAACTGGTCAAGCTTTTCGCAATCCCACCAACCTTCCATATACGACTCGCCAAGCCCTAATGACCCTTTTCGCAATACATAATCGTAAAAGTCTTCGTTGTGTATCTGCGGGTCCCATGGATTATTCCCGTTTATGGTAACACCAACCCCATCTAACAACGATACAATAATTTGTTTTTCTTTCATATCAGTTGTGTTGGTATGACCAGGTATGCCCCCTAAACATCATCCACGTCATTCCTTTGTGTCCACCACCGCGGATCATTGCGATTATGATGGTGCATACATTTGAATAATTATTTTACGATTTAAGTGATAATTTTCCCATATATTTTTTTGATGATTGATTAATCGATTTACACTTGGTTATTTGTTTGACAAAGCATATAAATCCACTAGTTCTTTGACGGCTTTTTCTTCTTGGTGAGCATCGCTAAGCATGTGCTTAACATGCCCCCTTAAATGGTTCTCCAGTAACATTCGGTCAAGGCTTTTGAGCGAGAGCTGAATAGAGCGAGATTGGGTAATCAAATCGACGCAATATTTTTCCTCCTCAATCGCTTTAATCAGACCTTCAAGCTGGCCGCGGATAATTTTTGCCCGATGGATTGATCGATTTTTGAGTTTTTGATCCAACATCCATATACTCTATACCCCCTATATCCATCTGTCAATAAATCGGCGGTGGATAACCTTCATTATTCATACCAGAGCTTGTCTTGCCGTTCTTTGCTACGACGATACTCCATGGCGTGCCGTTGCCACCGGTGGCAACGGCACTGTTAATTTCAGTTTGGATATGTTTATCGTACTTCCCACTCGTGAGACAAGCGTTGAAGGTCTTATCGGCTGGAAAATACACCGCCCCAGCAATGAGTGCTCCGGCAATCACAATGGCGATGGGGACCGAAAGATTGTTAGTCTGGTCTTCGGGGGGATTGTCGATATCATTGATGGTTAAATTGAGAGATCTTTTTTCTTCCGCTCGAATTCTTCTCGGTCAATTTCGCCTTTGGCGTAACGCTCTTTCAGAATATCCAAAGCTTGAGTTGTCGAAACCGAAGCGGAGTCGCTTCTTCGGCCGGAGACTTCGCGGGTAATCCAAATAATTAAGGTGGCAATCAAGACCCAAAAGAAGACCATCATTAGTCCGCCACCGAAACCGCCCATTAAACCGCAGCCCCAGTCGGCATTATCATAGAATCGATACATCATAGTTATTTTTTCTTAGACTTTTTAAAAACACTGATAATTTCTTCAATCGCTTTTTTTTCTTGGCCCCGTTTCATCTGCTGGACCGCGTGTTCGGAGAGGTGATTCTCTAAAATCAAGTCTTCGGTTGCCGAGAGAGCGCTTCTGATGGCCGAAGATTGAGTGATGATGTTGATGCAATACTCATTGTTCGTGACCAAACGCTGGAGGCCTCGGGTCTGGCCCTCGATTCGTCTCAGCCGATCGATAACTTTCTTTTTGTTGATAATTTCCATAACTTTTTCTAGTATACCCCCATATGGTATATAAGTCAAGAACCGGTTGTCAATAAGCGGGAAATAAAAAAGATGTTTAGATCAAGATCAGCGTGGCCAAACCCAAGAGGATCAAGAAACCGAGCACGTCGGTGGCGGTGGTGATGAAGACGGTGGCCGAGGTGGCCGGATCTTTGCCGAAGTAGCGCATCAAGAGGGGAACAATCGTGCCAGCCAAACCGGCGAGAACCAGGTTGGCCATAATCGAGAGGCCGACAACCAAACCGAAGAGCGGAGTCTGATTTAGTATGACCGCGATAATGGCGACCAAGAGTCCGGTAATCAGACCATTAATTAATCCGGCGCGAACTTCTCTGATTATCGCCGGCCGGCTGTTTCTCAAGCTGATCTCGCCGATGGCGATGCCGCGCACCATCACCGCCAGCGTTTGGGTGGCGGCGTTGCCGCCCATGCCGGAGACGATAGGCAGATACATCGCCAAGAAAGCGACTTGAGTTAAGGTGTTCTCAAACAAGGCAATCACGCTGCCGGCCAAGAAAGCGGTGACAAGGTTCATAATGAGCCAGCGGTAACGGTGGCTAACCTTGCTCCAAGCGCTGTCGAACGGTCGCTCGCTCTCTTCAACCCCGGCAAAACTATAGAGACTGGCGGCCGGCGAGCGACTCAAGAGATCGAGGACGTCGTCATTGTAGACTAAGCCCAAAACACTGCCGTCATAGTCAAGGATTGCCACTTTCCGGTGTGCTTTGGCGGTGAAGAGATTCAGGATTTTTTCGCGCGGAGCATTGTATAAAATGGTGGCAATCGGTTGAAGATGTTGGGCGAGTTTGTTGCGGTTCGGCTCGCGCACCAAGGTTCCGAGTGATACTTCGCCGGCCAACCGGCCGTTTTGGCTGACCAAAACGGCCGGAATCTTGCCGGTGTGGCGAAGATAATCCTCAATGATGCCGGCGGTGTCGCCAACCGTGGTGTTATCGGCCAAGAAAACATAATTGAGATGCACTAAACCAACTGAAGCCTCGGGGTGGAATTGGCAGAAGTACTCGATTTTGGCGTGACGGTCGTTCTTGAGCCGGGCGATAATTCGGCTCCGTCTGGCGCGATTCTCCATCCGGTCCAACACGTGATGAGCGCGACGCAGGTCAAGATGGTCAAGCAGTTCTACCACTTCGTCTAGCGACAATCGCTTCATAATTTCCTGGCGAACGGCGGGTGAGAGTTGATTGAAGACGAAACTGCGTTCGGCGAGATCCAGATTGCGAAAAATTCCCAATCTTTTTTTGGGACTATAGATAATGCTTTGCGCCGCTTGTTCCAAATCCGCTTCTGATCGGTGAGTCATGATTTCTTTTATTATAGAAGATTTCTCCCACGCTCGCAAAGGAGCACCGTTCCTTTATCTTTGACGGTCGTAGAAAATAAGGAATGGCCTGTGTGGGTTGAACGACAATTAAGGAAGTGGTATAAAGTTGGCAGAGTTGAACCCTTAACCGACGGAGGATTGAACCATGGCGCTTAGTGTGGTGATCTGGTGTCATCGTTGCGGTGAACACTGTGAGGTTTGGGAGTCGTCCGGTGGCTCGCCGCGAAGGTTTTGCGATGATTGCCAGAAAAAGCTCGACGAGGAGGCCTGGCTCGAGCATCTGAAGAAGTTGCGTCAGTTGACGCCGGATGAGCGTCTGGAACGAATCGAACGACGGCTCTACGAGCAAGAGCTTCATCCGCGAACCGGTTGGTCCGATCTCCCCCGGCTCTAACCGAATCATCGCCAGCCACCCCCCCCCTCCGAGACTTAGTCTCGGAGGGGGGGTTATAGACCTAGTACATAAAAAATATTGTGGCGAAGGTCACCTTCGCAAATCTGATGGCGGACTTTGTCACGCCGTAGGTTCGCTTCGGCGAACCGAAGGCGGTGTTTTTTGGACGAAGTTCGAACATTTTTTGAGCAAAACCCCCAATAAGGAAGCCAGCCACGCCGTCGCTCGGAAACCTCGCCACCCCGCAAAAAAGTTTTCTTCACAATTTTTAATTTGCGCGCGCCGATTTTTTTCTTCTAAAAGGAAAAGAAAACTTTTGTGCGGGGTTCTGCTCTTGGCGAGCAGGACGGCGGGGCTGTCCGCTTTTTGTATTCGCTCGGGCGTGGCGGAATTCCTCCCCCAACCCCCCTTCCGCCACGCCCTCGCGGGGACGATTCTTTTTTTTGGCGGAATTTGAGGCTGTGCCAATTTCATTGGCACGCCACCCTGAATTAACCAAAAACTAAAACCTTGTCCGAGCTCTCAACCATTTTTAACAAATCAGTCATCGTGGAAACAGGACACACTCCGCTTTCTTCTTTCCCTCGTATTTTTAAACAAGAGCCACAAGCATAAATTTTACTCTTCAATTCTTTGAATTCCGCTACTTTTACCGAAATATCAAAATTTTCGCTGTCGGGAATGGTGTCTAATTCTGAACCCTCACTCATCAAAAAAATTTCTGCCTGATGTCCTGCTTTCAGCGCAGTAACACCAAAGCGGAATGTATTCCATGCGTGTTCGGGTTTGTTTGATTGTAGAATTATGCCTATTTTCATAAAGTTATTTTAACTTAAATTTAACACAAAATAAAATAAATTCCTAAAGCAAAATATAAAATCCTAAAAATCCAAGGTATCCAAAGTTCAATATGCGAAAAGGGATAATATTTTGACTTGTCTTTTCCTTCGCCCAAAATTTGCCATTCATATTTATATAGGGCAAGCGGCAAATTTTTTTTTCTAGGCTCAAGACTAGCAAAAACATGCTAAAGTCTAGAATATGCCTGTAAAATATACACGGTTAAGTAAATCAACACGAAGAAAAATATTAGCTTGTTTTGTATTCATATCTCTTTTACTTTATTAAATCATCAACGCCAACCTCAAGCGCCTTGGCGATCTTGGTTAGCGTTCTAATGGTCGGGTTTGTATTTACTCCGTTTTCAACCTTAACAATAGTATTGAGCGATAAATCGGCAAGGCGAGCAATCTTTTCGAGAGATAGCCCCTTTTTAGCCCGTAGTTTCTTTAAGTTATCAGCAATTTTATTGTTTGACATATCTTTTCTAATTGTATAACATTATAGTATATAGAATATAATATAAAGGTTTCTTTCTTGATACTATAATGATAACTGATTTTAACAATTTTGTAAACGAATCTTTAGGGAGTTCTTTGGCGTTGCCCGCGAATGGGTTGGGTGGGTCAAGGGCAACATCTTTTTTGGCGGCGCATTTTGCTTTGCAAAATACGAAATTCGGAAGCGAAAAAGGAAAGGTTCAAAAACCCGCCCGCATTCCTCCCCAGACCCCTCCTGCGGGCGGGAAGAAA
>Ga0100403_1002202_pt1 | contig 15991 bp, 13 predicted proteins | sample CryGeymet201501t_FD_83663 | JGI IMG/M metagenome (GOLD analysis project Ga0100403, IMG submission 83663) | Groundwater microbial communities from Crystal Geyser aquifers in Utah, USA - Crystal Geyser metaG 2015-01t | ecosystem: Environmental > Aquatic > Deep subsurface > Groundwater | place...
CGCTGCCATAGGTCTTTATTGTATGAAAGCTCTCATCTCGAGGCTAGACATTCCCGTGGGTCTAGCACTTCGAAAGGCTGGATTTCCCTTCCCTTTGCCGTCTTTTTTCAGTTAGACTCCGGTCCTATGGCTGATATTGATCTTTTAGAAATCGGATACAAAATCGGGATTTATTTTATCCCGTTTCTTTTTGCATTAAGCTTTCATGAATTTGCCCACGGATTTATGGCGAAAAAATTTGGCGATCCGACGGCAGAGAGCATGGGAAGGCTCACATTGAACCCGATGGCTCACGCGGATATTTTGGGCACCTATGTCTTGCCCTTAGCGGCAATCCTGTTTGCCATGCCTTTTTTTGGTTGGGCCAAGCCGGTTCCTGTAGACAGCCGCTACCTTAAAAATCCAAAAACCGACATGTTTTGGATTGCCTTGGCGGGGCCTTTATCGAACGTGCTTTTGACGTTTGTTGGCGCCCTCTTGTTGGCCTTGGTGTTTTCGGGAGTGGCTGGCGAGGCCGGCCCAGGTCTTCACAAAATGCTCGAGATGTTCATTGTCATCAATTTATTCCTGGCTTTGTTCAATTTGCTGCCGATCCACCCACTGGATGGGGGGAAGGTCTTCGCTCGGTTTTTACCCTATGAATGGAACCGGTGGTTGGAGATGCATCAGGGAACCCTCTCCATGGTGCTTTTGGTGGCGTTTTTACTCGGGGGTTTCCGGTTTTTGGCCTATCCAGTCTATGCCATTGCACAGGTATTAATCAGTTTTTCCGCGAACTTAAGCCATTTTCTTTAATCTCTGGCTGAACTCTTAAAAAGGGGTTGATCTCTAGGCCATTGTCTTGTTGGAATGTTCTTTTGAGCCCGGGAGTCAAATTGGCATTAACCGTCCATTTAGAGCGTTTCGAAGGTCCCTTAGCCCTCTTGCTGTATCTTATTCGCGAGCAGGAGATGGACATCTTTGACATCAACATCAATCAAATCACCAAGCAGTACTTAGAGTACATCAAGTCCATGAAGAAATTGGATTTGGAGATGGCCGGTGAGTTTGTTGCGATGGCGGCCACTCTCATTCAAATCAAATCCAAAATGCTTCTGCCAAGTCATGGCGGTGATGAGAACGAAGAAGAGACTCTGGATCCAAGAAAAGAACTGGTTCAGCGCCTGATCGAGTATCAAGCGTTTCAGAAACTGTCTAAAGAGCTTTATGAAAGACCTCTTCTTGGAAGAGATGTTTTTGCTCGTGGAGAAAAGACGGCTCTCGATCCAATGGGTGAAGGGGAGATCGTCACCGAAGACAATCCTCTTTTTTCTCTCATTAAATCCTATCGCCATGTTTTAAAGTCCATGAAGAAAACCGTTCACCGGGTGGCCAGCGAACTGAAAAGCATTGCTGAGCGAATTTTGGAGATTAAAGAGCGATTGATTGTGGGAAAGCGCCGTCGCTTTAGTGAACTGATGGACGACAGTGATAAGAAAGATCCAAACCTTGTATTGGTGACTTTTCTTTCTCTTCTTGAGCTAGCAAAGATTGGTTTGATTTCTCTTTTCCAAAGCGATGCCCAATCTGAAATTCACGTGGAAACGAAAAAAGCCATTGAAAGTGACGTGGTCTCTCAAGTGGAAGGCTATGACAATGTCAATAGTGAGGCGATGGCCGATGAGATCATGAGAAAAAGTGTCAGTTTAAATGAAGTGGAGAGCTTGCAGGGGGATTCTGAAGAGGCCTCTATGGGGCTGAGTGAGTCCCTCGATTTTATTGAGGCCGATGGGGCTTCGGATGAAGAGATTTTGGAAGAAGAGAAGCGGTTGGAGCAGGAGTTCACAGCGGAGCCCGATTTAGAGGCTTAAATTAAAGGGTAGTGGGAAATGGCTAAGAAGAAAAATAAAGCAAAAGATAAGTCGAAGAAGAGCACAACAGTTTCTGAATTGCTCCATCAGGACGAATCCGCATCTAAAGTGAAAGCTGGATTGGAAGATCTCGTTAGTCGAGCTTTAAGTGAGTCCAGTCTCTTCTCTGATGAAGAGTTGGATGAGTCCCAAAGCATGGGGATGAGTGAGGAAGAAGACCTTGCCCTTGAATCAGATGGTCAAGAAGAAGTTCAAGACGAGGCTCAAGAAGAAGTTTTTGAAGAGGGCCTTTTGGTCGAGTCCCTAGGTGGGGAGGCGGATCGCGAAGAGCCAGAGATCTCGGAGGAAGAAATCCTTGCCATGGAAGCTCAAGAAGAGGCTCCCGAGGTGGAGGTTTCTGGATCCGAGCTTGAAGACTTTGAATCTGCAGAGATTGAAGATGTTCACTTTATTGATGATGACCAGTTGTCCTCCATTGTTGAGAGTCTTCTTTTTGCGACCGATCGCCCCGTCAGTTTGGCTCACATCAAAGCCACATTTAAGGGAACCAATATAAAAACAAAACATATCAAGTCCACTCTTGAGGACCTGGCTTCAGACTACGCCAGTGCGAGAAGAGGGTTCACCTTAGAGGAAGTCAGCGGAGGTTATCAGCTTCGCACAAAAAGCGACAATGTGACTTTCCTAAGGCAAGGTATGAAAGCCAGACCATTTAAGCTCTCTGGTCCGGCATTGGAAGTCATGTCCATCGTGGCCTACAAGCAGCCTTTGACAAAATCTGAGATTGACCAAATTCGCGGTGTAGAAAGCGGACATCTTCTAAGAGCTCTTATGGAAAAAGGCTTGGTGGCTTTTGGTGAAAAGAGTGAGCTTCCCGGGCGCCCGATGTATTACGAAAGCACAAGGAAGTTTTTAGAGATCTTTGGATTGAGAAACATCAAGGAGCTTCCGTCTCTTCATGAGATCGATCAATTGATCCCTGAAGGAATTGGTGAAGAGGAAGAAAAGCAAACCTTAGGGGATCTTACAGAAGGCCTTTCTCAAGAAGTGGGGACCACTTACTCCGAAGGTGAAGATGAACTTTTAAAAATCACCGGACAGCTTGAAAATATCACCACGTCCACTGACTTTTTTGAGCAGGAAAAGCTGAGGCAGAAGCTTGCGAAAGATAAAGAAAGAGCTCAAGACATTCGTGAAGCCATTGCTCTTGGAGATGAAGTGCCGCAAAGGGATTTGAACTGGCTCGAGCGCTTTGAAGAGGGCTTAAAGCAGGCCTCAGCGGAAGAAGACGAAGTGAATGAAGTTCTCGAAGCCGCCGGTGAGATCGAAAGTGAAAGCACTAATCAAGGTTCTGTTGATGAGCCAGTAGATAGCTCTGCGACGGGCGAAGAGGCTTTGGAGACGGTAACTGAGACGTCTCTTGAGGCCGAGGATTCGATGAGAGCGGAGTCCGACAATGACGAAGGAGCGGACGTCACCGTGGAAGCTTCCGACTTGAGTTTAGGGATTGAGATTCAAGAAGTGTCTGAGATTGAGGAGAGCGCGGAGATGAGCGCAGAATCGGAGGGGGATGAGAGTTTGGAACTTGATTCCAGCGAGGACGACTCAACAGCTCATTTTCAGGGGCAAATTCAGGAAGACATGATCGAAGAGCCCGAGTCCGTTGAAGACGATGCCAGAACCTTAGCTCCTGAAGAGCCGGTCCCCTAGGGAAATTCGAATTTGAACTTGGCACTTAGCCTAGGGAAAGTTGCACAGTTTTGATTGCGTCTTTAGCTGTGGTTCTAGAGGTATGAAGTTGTGAGGCCATTCTTCAGATTTAATTTTTTATTTTTTTATCTCCTTTCCGTGGTTTCTTGTGGGACTCCTAAAAAAATTGAGCCTTCACAAACGGAGGTTGTTTCAGAGCAAGTCTGCCATGAAAAGCTTAAGGACGCTTTTAAGGCCGGAGAAAATCCTAATTTATTAAGTCGTGCGCAACAGGCTTCGGGAACAGTGATTTCCTATGCATGGACAGGAGCCAATTACACGGTAGAATTTTTATGGGATGTCACCGGTGGAGTACTTGTTCTTGCAGCCTTGTGTGGCCCAGCTGTGGCCGCCCAAATCGCGGGTGGAGCGAGCTCTCAGTACATTCATTGTCTTCCCGGAGAAGTGAATGCACTCTCAGCGCCTAGGCTTGGTGACAAAGCCTATAGAGACTCGGCAAATCTTCGTTGCCCAGACCTTTCAGATTTTTCATCCCGCCTCAAAGAAGCGATCGATTGCATTCCGGAAGATTTGGCCTCTCAGGTTCGGCAAAAGATGCACACAAGCCTAAGGAACCTCAAACACTCCGAAGAGATTTTTAGCTGCCTTGATCCAGACCTGCAAGCTTCGATAAATAAGAGGTCCCTCTAGAGTCTTATTCGAACGGGGTCGTTCTCTTTGTTTGGAGACCTTTGTTTATTGTCTCATTTGGACACATGGCTTGAAATCATTTTGGAATCTCAGGGCCTTTTACCATATTCTAGTTTGGAGCTTTCGTTTTGAGAGATACGGGGAGGGGTCTGTTGAAAGTGACAATCATCGCTTTGGCGATTCTTTTGTTTGTTTTGTCCTTTCAAAATTGTTCGGAAGGCTCTTCGCCCTCTCTGAGCGATTCTCCGACGACTCCTCTGTCGCTGGATCAGGTGGTTCTTCCTCTCGAAAAATCCAAGAATGAGCGCTTCAATATTGTTTGGCTAGAGCCTCAGTCCATCAATATTTCGGTGTTGGGGCGTGAAGGGCAGGCCACATCCGAAGATCTAAGAAAAGTTTTGCAGACTTACAAGCGGATGGGAATCGCCACGCTCGTTGTGGCCTATTCGGAGTTTTTAAATCAGATTTTATTTAAGTCACAAAAGGAGTGGTCCTACGTTTCATTTAATAAAAACGATAAAGGAGAGATCCTAACGAGCACAGTTCATTCCAAGTCCAGCTACAATGGTCTTCTTAAAGACGGGGACTTCATGGACGTTTTGATGATGGAGGCCGAAGCCCTCGGGCTCAATGTCTATCTCGGTCTGTCTCGGACGGGGGACTTGCATCTTCTTGGAGACATCTATCACACGGTCAAAGGAGATCCTGAGGCCATGGTTTTTCCTGGCTATGATGTCAATGCCAGATTGAACACGGCCCTTTTTTACTCCAAGCAAGTCGCAAATGAACTTTGGAGTCGTTACTCAGGGAACCCCTCCTTTTCGGGCTGGTATCTCACCCACGAAACCTCTTGCCTCGATGTGGGACTCAACTACTACAGGCCAATGGCGGAATATTTAAAGCACATTTCACCAAAGCAAAAGGTGATGATTTCGCCCCTGAGTAATGCGAAATCCTGTTTTAGCACAAAGTCTTATTTGGATTTGGTGGAGGAAAACAAGAATTTGATTGATGTCTATGCCTATCAGGACTCTATTGGCGCCGGCAGTCTCTATGTGAATGGAATCCCTCAAAACTTGTACAGCGATGCCGCTCGAATTCAGCGAATCGTCGAGTTGATGGACGGAAGACTTGAGGAGTTGAAACTGATTCATGCGCAGACCGGCACTCAATTTTGGATGAACACAGAGGCTTGGGAGATGAAGGGGACGAGTTGTCCACTTGGTGAGTTGGAGGGGGATGGATCAGGAAATCGTTATGGTTGCCCCTATCCAGGAGACTGGTCCAGAGTTTCAGTTCAGCTAAAGAACTGGGCGGAGTACACTCCGCACCTCATGCTCAATGAGGGGTTTTCCCAATTTGATTTTGATATTGGTCTTCTAAGCTTTTCAGATCCCGTCAACAGGCATAAGGCGAAGGCCTTTACCAATCAATACCTCGGTTACCTCCTAGGCAAAGACTCTCTCTGAGGGCGGTTAAATCTCTTCAAACGGTTTTTGCAAGAGGGGAGGTGAATCACTTCCCTAAAAATCTTCGTCTTGCGGCTTCTCGGTCTCTATTGAGAGAGGGGTCCTCTTGAAGTGTCTCCACATAGGCTCCACCAAATTGCTTCTTAATCTCGCCCCCGGAGGCGATAGGGAATCGAACTCTGGCGTAGCTCTCAAGAGTTTTGCTTTGATTGACTTTTCGGCCAAGGGCTCGGTTGATAATTTCAAAAACTTTTGTTGTGCAGTTGTATTTGATGGTGTCGTAAAATCTTCGGATTCCATCGTCTTCACTCACACGAAAAGACCACATTAGAATCTTGTTTAAGTCGGATTGACTTCGATCTAATTTGAGCTGAGCCACGGGGTTCTCTCCATTTTCAAAGTTCTGAAGATAGCGCTCCTCCATGGAAACAAAGCGAACGATCTGCACAAAGGCGCCTCGAGTGCCTCGAATCAAACTGTACTCTTTTTTAGGATCATCTTTCACCCATTGTGCTTCCGCTGAAATGGCCACATTTCGTAAGACCTTGTTGTGCATCTCCCTCGGGAGCGCTTGCTCGGCTTGAGAAGAAGACATTTTAGAAAGCTGCTTCAACTTTTTTTCACTGGGCACTTCAGCGACGAGTTCCACAGGGCGGTTGGAATTCATCTCGAATCTCAAGAGGGTGTGAGCGGCAATGTATTTTCCCGCAATCTTTGGGTCGAAGTACCACATTTGGAAGTAGATGTCCTTCACTCCATTCTCAGGAACTCTCGCGATGAAAAACTTCTTTTTGTGGTAGAGGTTTGCAACTAGGGTGTAGCCCGGTTTTCCATACTTTCTCTCAAAGACAGTTCCCTTCAAATTGACCACAGGTCTTCGAACGCTCAAGTCCAAGGGCTTTCCATGGGGACGTTCGATAAGGTTGATGAATTTTGCTTTTGGAAAATTCCCGGTCAGAAACAAGTCGCTGGCTTTGGGCACCTCGACGTTCTTTGAGTGGGCGGGTGTTTGAAGACAGAAAAGGGCTAAGCTCAAATGCATCGCTAGGTAACACTTCTTAAGTTGGGTCTTTTTCATAATTCGGGACTCCTTGGCAACACCAAGAGCACAGATTGTGCCAACTCAAAAGGACCTCACTTCAAAGAGGAGGCCTCTCACTGAAAAGAATTCAAATGAGTGATCAGATTCTTTGAAGATCTCAACAGAATCATCCTAAACTTAAAAAAATTGAATTTCTATGGATTCACTTAAGGGCCAGAGTCGGGTGAAAAGTTCGGTAGGAAGGCATCCATTTTCCATAGGCCCTCTTCCTCCGTGACTCTGTACCAGGTGCTTTCGGGAAGGTAATGCACTTTTTTAGAGTTTTGATCCAACACCGAAAAGCGAATATAGAGCTTTCCTTTGTGGTCCATAATAAAGAAATCCTTTATGAGGGCCAGATCAGGAGCGATCGTTGAGGGAAGGGACTTCCATTTCTCGTCCCAAGATGTGACTTTTAAAAAGTCGTCTGTGACCAATTTCTTAAAAGATTTCTTGTCCTTTGCTTCCATGCTTCTTACGAAATCTTTGGTCAAAGTTTTTATCTTGTCCTTGCTCGGATGAGATTGGGTCACATCTTTTCCGTGGGTGGGAAGATAGCGCACAGCTTCGTCCATTGCGGACACTTTGAAGGTCAGGGCGAAAATAAAAATTAAGAATAATGTTCTCATTATAAGATCCCTTCTAGACGATCAATGATGCCCTGACAACTTGAACCCGGGCACTGAGTCTTTACACAGCCATACCCGGCTTGTTGGTGGTCTCCATGTCCTCGAATTTTATTGATGGAAGGACAGTCTTCTTTGAGTTTGGCCGTGAGCTGCACCAGTTTCTTTAGGGCGCCGGCGGGATATTTGGGAGTTCCGTCAATCGCCGCCCAAGAGGGCTTGCTTTCCTTTTCATAATTTCCCGCAATGGCAATCCCCAAGGAGTTGCGATTCAGTCCAGGACCGCTATGCCCACCTTGATTGAACTGACATTTTCCTTGAAGCCTCTTTCGCCCCTCATAAACTTGCCATTCTCCGTTGGCATCCATTGCGATCAAAAAGTGATAGCCAATATCCGACCAGCCTTGTCCGTTCATATGAGCTTTTTGAATGGCATTAGGGGTGATGTCTTTAACACTCCCAAAACCTTCATCAGTGGTGTGATGAACCACAATAGAGTCTGGGCTGGTCATTGGAGGGATGCAGTTTGGCTCTTTGATCCGTTGAAGTCGGCTATTGTAGTGATTGTAGCGAGCTTCATTTTTTTGGCATTGAGCTTTGCCGCGATCGAGCTTGATGGTGTCGATGGTCATAAATGTGGCTTTATCTGTGTGGCGTGTGCAGGTTTCGATCGTTGGTGAGGCTCCCCAGGTTTCGCGATCAACCACATTGAGGGATTCACAGCTCTGTGGACAAGAAGAGATCAGGTCGGCCGCTTCGTTTGGCATAAGAGTTTGATTATTAGTGATTTTGCAGCTTTGAGCATTCTTGTTCTTTGCACAGTAGCTTTCCTTGTCCGTAGGAGAATATCTGAAAGGGCTTGCGCGGTGAGGAGAAGAGTTGTGGGAACGAACCGTCTCGTCTCTTTCCGAAAGAGCGGGATAAGAAATCAGCTGTGTTAAGGTTAAGACAAAGATAATTTTAATTTTACTCAAGAGATCCTCTCCTCTACGAAGGCTCAAAGCGTTTCCTTCTTCTATTTTAAAAGTAAAGATCAATGAACTCGTAGTCCAGAATCATGCACCAAAAGGGAGTGCGAGCGCCAAATCCCTCAATCTATTAGAAATATTGGTTCAATTCAGGCAATCAGTTAGGAAGAGCTTCGCCAAAGGGCTAGGTGAAATTAAACCAATTCCGAAAAAAAATGATCTTCTTTTTATATTTCCCCTTTTGAGCTCGCAGGCTCCATGCCTTCGCCCTCATTTTAAGGCCTAATGGCCTTAAAAGCGCGTCACGCTTGAGGGAGGAAGCTCAAAAGGGGAAATATAAAAAGAAGATCATTTTTTTTGGATTTTGGTCTTAGCCACTTGTGGCGGAAAAACTGAGGTGGTCTTGATAAATGCTCTCAGCCACTTTGATTCCGTCACAGGCTGCACTGGTGATTCCACCGGCATATCCGGCGCCTTCGCCAGTTGGATAAAGCCCTTTGTGAGAGACGGACTCAAAACTTTCTGTTCGAGTCACGCGAAGAGGGCAGGATGTGCGGCTCTCAACTCCGAAAAGAATGGCATTTTCGGAAAGGAAGCCCTTCATCTGTCGATCGAACTTTTTTAAGGCTTCTAGAAAAAGCTTCCTGAACTTTTGGTCAAACAGTTCGTGAAGGGGAGCTTTGATTGCACCAGACGGCGAAGATGTCTTTGGAATTTCTGATTTTGAAGTGCCATCTATGAAATCAAATAGTTTTTGTGCTGGAAGCTCTCTGGTTCCACCATAGTTGTGAACCATTTCAAAGCCTTGTTTTTCCAGGTGCCGTCGGTACTTCATCCCTCCGAAAAGGTCACCGGGAAAATTTTTGTCGTGATCGACGGACAGAACAATGGCAGCATTGGCGAAAGGAGAGTTGCGATTGAAGTTGCTCATTCCGTTTGAAACGAGTCCGTCTTTTTCGGTGCCAGAAGATAAAACATATCCACCTGGGCACATGCAAAAGCTGTAAACACCAATGCCTTGAGTTTTATCCGTGTAGGCCAACTTGTAATTCGCTGACCCCAGTTTTGGGTGCTCGGCGTAGTCTCGGTACTGCATGCGGTTGACTTCGATTTGCGGATGCTCGAGGCGTAAGCCCACGGCGAAAGACTTTCCCTCCATGAAGACATCTCTCTGATGAAGCACATCAAAGATGTCGCTGGAGTGACCCGTCGCTAATATGATCTGTTCACAGTCCACCACTTCACCGGACTCTAAAACAACGGCCTTCACATTTTTCCCACTGAATTTTAAATCGATGACCTTCGTATTGAATCTCAAATCCAAGCCAAGCTTGATCAGGTGCTCTCTCATTTTTGGAATCACCCGTCGAATTTTGTCCGATCCCACATGGGGGTTGGCCAAGTATTCAATCTCAGCTGGAGCGCCAAATTCCACCAGTCTTCTCATCACGTAGGGAATGAAGGGAGATTTGATTCGAGTGATGAGCTTTCCATCTGAAAAAAGTCCGGCGCCGCCTTCTCCGAATCCCACATTGGATCTTTCATTGAGCTCTCCTTTTCGCCAAAATTTGGCGATAGAGAGAATGCGCTTTTCTGTGGCCTCGCCTTGTTCGAAAAGACGGCATGGGATGCCCCGCTCGAGCAGCCTGAGTGCGGCAAAGAGTCCGGCAGGCCCCGCTCCAATAATGCAGACGGGGAGTTGTGGCGGACTTTGTAGCTTTTCAAGGTCAAAGTTCTTCTTCTCAGGAGTTTCATCTTTACCAAAGACTTCCACGGTATAAATAAAGCGGGGCTTCCCTCGCCGAGCGTCTACGGACTTTTTAAGGATCTCAAAGTGGCTGTAATCTGGAGCCATCCATTGGAGCTGCTCTTCAAGCTCTGCGTCTAAATCCACTTCAATATTTTGTAAGACTTTGCTCATGAAGTTATAAAATACTTTGACCCTAGACTCTGGGTCACGAAGAATAGGGGCCTCTATGAAGTATTTACTGTTTTTATTGATGCCAAAAGAGCTGTTGAGTCGAATGTTGGGACGCTTTGAGAGATGGGAGCACCCAAAGCCTCTGATTGAGTGGCTGAAGCGCTGGTTTGTAAACCGATACAAGCTCGACATGGAGGAAGCTGAGTTTCCCTTAGAAAGTTACAAGAGCTTAAACCACCTCTTCACCCGTCAGCTGAAAGCGGGCCTTCGCCCCATTCTCAGTGGTCAGGTTCACCCTTGTGACGGAGTCATCACTCAATGTGGTCCACTCGACCAAGGCTCGTTGATTCAAGCCAAAGGATGGAACTACTCCGCTAGCGAGCTGGTCGGCCAGAAGTTAGGGAAAGACTTTGAAAGCGGATCCTTTGGGACCTATTACCTATGTCCAACAGATTATCACCGTGTGCACATTCCCATAGGAGGCCAGGTGGTGAAAGTGAGGCATTTGGTCGGAAAGCTCTGGCCGGTGAATGAGTGGAGCGTTCAGAATGTGAAAAGTCTCTTTTGTAGAAACGAGAGATTGGTCTTTGAGATTCATTCCCCGTTTGGAGTGCTTTTTATGGTGATGGTTGGAGCCACCAATGTGGGTCACATTTCAACACGCTTTGTCCCTGACCTGGTTACGAACCTCAGTGGTGATCGCAAATCCAAAGACTTTGTCCTTGATCCAGCTGTGGTCGTGAATCCTGGCGACGAGGCCGGAATTTTTCAGATGGGATCCACGGTCATTTTGGTCTGCGACTCTCAGCTGGCCTCGAAACTTCGTTTCGATCCGGGTTCAACGAAAATGGGCGAAGCGATTCCATCTCCTCTTTGAGTTTCAATTCCTCAAAGACTTTTCATTGAAATCACTTTAACCAAAGGCTTTGAGGGATATGGCTAAATAGATCAAAATGAAAAGGGAATCGAGCAAGAAACAATCTAGTTGAGAGCCTCTGAGCAGCTGCTCAAAGAGAGTTCCGAAAGACTGGCCCCAAGATCTTCTTGGTAGCGCTCAAAGGCCAGGATCAGGGCTTCAGAAGCTTTTTGTCCATTTTCTGCTGTCAGAGTCTCGACATAAAGTTCACCATGAATAGAGAACAGTCTGGTTGCTGAATTTTGAGAGATCCAGTACTCTCCTTGGTTTTGTTCCCCATCATTGACATCCATGGCTTGAAATTCAACTCCACCATCCGTTTTGAGCCGATATCTTAATAGATAAAATGGCGAGAGAATTTTCTCAGATCTGATTTGAATTGGATGATCTTTTTTCTGCCAGCCCCTTCTTTTCGGCATTTGAGAGATCTCTTGTCCTTCGGTCTCAGAAATTAGCACATCGATCTTCAATCCTTTGGATGTGGATGTGAGGGTCAGTGAAGTCTGGCTCTCTATGCTCTGAGAAATGAGAAGGCGACTCTCTTCGGCTTCATGATTCTCGTCATTTTTTTTGTCAAAGAAGTGACGGTTCAGAAAGTCGGAGACCTCTTGTTGGCTCGCTGTTCTCATTCCGGCCAGGTCTTCGACTTTTGAAACCTTATGGCGAGGTGCCGGAGTCTCTGCGGCTTGGATCTGATGGGACATAAATAGAAATAAGATCGAGAAAGAGAGTCGACTCAAAGTGGTGGCCTTCGGATAGTTCTTCATAGAAACTCGCTTTCTTGAAAAGGGGCGTGGCTTTGACATCGTGGCTTAAAAGCTCCTCTTGATGGCAGAGATTAAAGGATGCAAGGCCTTGGCCAATCCTTGAACTCTACAAATAAGCCAAGTCCCTTTGTGGACTTTAAATCACAACCTCTTCTTTGCGTTTCACCCGACCACCCTCGCGGCTGCTTGTTCCCTTGAGACGGCGCAGAACCCATTTCATTGATGAACTTTTTTCATTATGAAATTATTTCTCGACGAAGCCGGCTCCCATCTAATAGCTCTGTATTGGGGAAATTTTACAAATGGGGGTAAAAATGACAAAAGCGAATGCACTTTTATTGAGCTTACTTTTGGGTTTCACGGCCACAGCCAGCACTCAAGAAAATGAAATGTCAAAATGGGGAGAGCAAGCGGCCGCCAGGTGCTCAGCAGGAAGTGAGGAGTTGATCTACACCAATGATGTGGGTTGGGGCCTTTCTTTTGCGGATGCGGAAAGTTTGTTTAAAAATCTCTATACCTCAAAGAAGCGATTGGACCGCCACTTTTACTTTTCTAAGGAGAGTGGGGGATTTGTGGCACAGAGTCCGGTTGTGAATCGAGATCTGAATATTCCAATCCATTTTGTTTACAGTATAAAGAAGCATATCGAAGAGTCGTTGAAGCGAGAGTACGCTCAATGGGTCTTTTTTCCTGACATGGGACACAATCACTTTTTTATTCCTGTTGAGACCTATGAGAAGATTTCAACTCTCCCGCGAGATAAGATGATGGAAGCCATGATCAGCGCTCCAGATCTTAAGATGCTCTACCACGTGCTAGAGCAGATTGAAGTGATGAATATGGAGACTAAAGAGCTCCACACGGACATTTGGTCCCAATGGCGTTACTACACTCGAAACATCGTTGGGGACAATCAAGGCAAAGGTCACATCGAGATCCATAAGAATCTGACGGAAAGCTACAACACTGTGAGGGACGCCGAAGGCTATCGTTATTGGGGAGCGGGAGTGAATGTGAGTGCGAACGAAAATGGCTGCTTTTCTTATCAGCACAAAGGTCAGACATTTTACTTTGACGTGAGCTTTTTTGATCTTCCCTATGACCCGTCTGCGGGAGGATTTTCCCAAGGGGATTACTAACCTAGGAACATTCGAGGGCTCTTTAGAGGAGGGCCGATTTGCTCCTCGAAGCAGGGAGAAGGGGCCACTCATAAGCCCGACTTATTGCTGCTCTAAGAATCGGGATGCAATCTTTTGGTCTGAAAAATTTGCGAAAAAAAAGTTTTTAAGTCTGACGGATGACACCCGGTTCTCTTCGATGGGAGAGTCCTCATTGGGGACTCGTGTTTTTTTTTTTGGTCGGGGGGATCGTGTGAAAGCATTCAAATGGCATTTCTGCCTTATTCTTATTTCTGGTTTATCGTTACTTTCGCGGGTGTCGTTTGCGCAAAGTGAGGTGAGGTTCACTTTAGCAAGTGAACTCTCAAGTCTTGATTTTCCATTATTAAACAAGCGATCAGCGGTTCATTTGCTTCAATCGAGCAATGGTCAATGCACCAGCACAACCATTTCAGATCGTGGACATCAACTCACGGCCAGACATTGCTTGCAGCACTGTCTCATTCGCTCGAAAGTTTTTGAATGGAAGAAAGAGCAAGGTCTTGTGGACTACTTTGTGACAGATCCAAGTCGCCTCGGTTCTGCGACCTGCAGGGTTTCAATCGATGGCAAGTCACAAGACATTGTGATTGAGGCCACAAGTCCTGGGCTTATTGTCAGTTTGGATGAGAAGAGCTTCTCCTCAATCAACTCTGACAAATTTAAAATTCTTCAAGGTCAAGGCTACACTTCAGAAGGAGACTTCGTTGTCTTTTTACCACGGGGGATCTCAGAGCCTCAGAGCTGTATAGGTCTTGATTTTGCCGGCGAGTTCAAAGGTGAGGACTTGCAATCGCTTGGGTTTCCAGCAGAGACGAGCCGTCCAGATGGGTTCAATGCCAATGGCTTTGAGATGTATTTGTCTCGAGGTCTTAAAACGGGTGGAGTAGAGGAAAATGAGTGCGTCAAAGAGGAGGCCCCATCTTTTGAAGACCTCAGAAATCTTAAGTTAAAATTCGATCAGCCCACTTCGTTTTTAAGCACTCTCGATGCCAGCTATGGATCCAGCGGATCCGCCGTCATCAATGACAGCTTGAAAGTTGTTGGAATATTAATTCAGACTTACAGGCACACGGATCTGACTGGACTTGAACGGGACGAACCGGACCGCAGATACTGTAGAGGCTCGGCGAAGGCTTTGCAGACATCGAGTTTTCTCACGCATTTCCCCTTGGAACTTCTTAGGAACTTAAATTGTAGCAATTAGAACTTGGTTCCAAGGAATTCAATTGGCCGACTCTAATCTTCCTTCTTAGTTCTTTAGGCGAGTGATCCAGTTTGACGAGGGAGACTCTTTTTTAAATGATTGGTCCTTTTCGACATTGAATTGTAGAAATGGTAAGGGTAGATGTCAGGTTGAACTAGAATTTTTTATAGACTTCAGCAGATCTGATCTACGCGATGCCTTTCCTTCCTTGGAGGGCTCATTCATGGCCAGGAAGGCCATGAATCCAAAAAGACACCTCCTGGTTTCTTCCTATGTCTTCTTCTTCTTCTTCTTCTTCTCTTTCTCTTTCTCTTTCTCTTTCTCTTTCTCTCTGAAATTTCCCCTTTTTATTCTTTAAATTGTTACCTATACCCACTTCCAATCAGAAAGAATGGAAGTTTGCCTTCTTATGGACGTAAAAATCTCCACCCGATCCCTGTTGATCTCAAACAAAGAATGCTCTTGCGTTAAGTAAACTTAATTCTTAAAAAAAATTGACACCTATTTTTAGTCTCTAAAACTCTCTCTCAGTGGTCCTTCCGCAAAGCTTGCGATGCCTCTCGAAAAAATACCAAAGTGACCTATGGCGAAGTCAGATATTCTTTAAAAGGATAGCCAAAGACAGTTTTAAATCTTTGATTGAAAATAAAAAATCAAGAAAAAGTCCGATTCAAAACACATGATAAGATCCCTTTCAAGAATTCAAGACCTTGAAAGAAAAGAGGATTCGTCATGAAACGCTCTCAAAAACAACTTTGCCTGATCCCAAGGCCAAAGTTTGAATGTGGTGGAAGTCTAAATAACACCAGAAGAGTCCAACGTGTGATTCCAACGAAAAGTCCTCTTCATATGGTGTTAAAGTCAAAGTGGAGGCGGAATCTCTTTAGACACCGAAGCCTTGTTGTTGAGGTCCTTAAGAAGCAAGCCAAGGCCTTTGGGATTCAGATCTATGGTTTGAGTGTGCAAATGGACCATATTCACATGTCCTTTAGAGTTTTTGATCGGAAAAGCTACATCAAATTTATCAGAGCTTTGACTGGAATTTTGGCAAGGCGACTTGGAAAGGGGCTTTGGAAGTTTCGACCCTACACCCGGATTGTGAGATGGGGAAGAGACCTGAGCCAGTTGAACGACTACATTTTCAGGAACGAATTGGAGGTGTTTGGATTTTATCCTTATGACCGAAAGAAGAGCCTTTCGGAATTGGTTGAGACTCCTCCACTGAGATCCGTGGTGAGGCTTTCTTAAGGATAAGGCGACAAAGACAAGGCTTTTCGGCTTTTCAATAAGTTCTAGATGAAAATGAGTTGCTTGGACGGAGAGCTACCATTCAATGGAAAGGGCCAAATGATTGGGACTTGTTCCCTGGTTTTGGCCCAATTTTTCCATTTCAGTTTCTTTAGAGGAATTGAGCCTCACTGGGTTCGATTTGGCCGTCTATGGTTTAGACGGCCTTGTGACAATTTAAGGGAGTCGCTTTGTTTCGGAACTGGATTTTAACTTTAGTTTTGGTCCTAGCCTCTGTGCCTGCTTTTGGTGAGGTTGAGGATGTCATTGCCACTTTGAACGAGGAGGGCTTTGTTCGCATTCCGGTGACTTGGGCTCCCGGCAATGGCCACCAGGCCACCA